>ERZ651768.192-NODE-192-length-44736-cov-4.543474_pt1 | contig 44736 bp, 43 predicted proteins | sample MGYA00514754_ERZ651768 | MGnify/ENA metagenome assembly ERZ651768
ACTGGTGGAAAACCAGACTGGTTGTCTCAAAAACCAGACTAGTTGTCTCAAAAACCAGACTGGTTGTCTCAAAAACCAGATTGGTTGTCTCAAAAACCAGAGTTTCAGGAGCGCTCGGAGCAACTAGAATCGACACCCTGCCCACAGAAGCGGCCTTCCTGGTCAGAGCGTTTTTGGATTGGAATCAAGACCACCCGAGAGCAGCCCGAGAGCTCGAATTTGTTCACGCATGCTTTTCTTGAAGGGTGTCGTTCCGGTGATGATACTGGGCAGAGGTTAGCAGACGATGGGTGGCCTCGACAGATTAAGACCAACTCACCCGTTAATGAGGGACCGACGGGCTCCGGCACGACCGCGCCGGGAAGCGTTGCACAGATCGGAGAGCGTGGTCGCGTCGAAAGCTACTCCAATCTTTCGGCTGACCTCGTTCCACAGGAGGCGTGAAACGTAAAACTTTCCCCCTAGCACACTCATTGAACCCCGAGTCTGGATCGGCACACGCCGCAACGAAAGCAGGGGCATCGAGCTCGAGGACTACTTCTCCAACCTATATTCGCTCAGAGTTTCGCGCCAATTGGTAACCCCCCAAACGTCCACGGACACTCTTTACTAGACCGCTCCGCCGTATAATCAGGACCAGCTGCTCGAGATATCCGAGTGAGAGACCCTTCTCCAACGCAAGGATTCGTAGGGTGACGGCCTCCTCCTCCCAGTGTGATGCAAACTGAAACATGGCGCGGACACCATAACGGGCACGACTGGAGAAGGTCATTGCCATGCCGTCATCTCTGGGTTCCAGGCCAATAGACCGCTTCGAGGAATGGCTGCCATTGTGGATGAGGGGGGCCGGCGCCCATTGGCGTCAGTGTCGGATGCCACCGGGGCCGCTTCGGCTTCCGCGAAGGAAACATTCCCGCTTCTTCAGGGAGTCTGTTTGCCTTACGTCGGTTGCACGGAAGGCAGGCCACGACGACATTGTCCCAGGTTGATCTGCCTCCCCGTGATCGCGGCACCATGTGGTCGATGTTGAGTTCCGGCTTTTTGCCCTTCACGCCGCAGTATTGGCAACGGTATTGATCGCGCAAATAGATGTTGGCGCGTGTGAACTTGACACGGGATCGTGGGACCCGATCGAAGTGCGTTAACTGAATGACACGGGGCACACGGAAGCGCGCCGTGACCCCTTGAAGGAATTCGTCCGAACCAGACTGGGAACCATGAAGGACATTCGTCCAGCCACACCAATCATAGGCGACGTAGTCTTGGTCGAGAGCCTTAGCACGTCCAGCGTACAGTAAGCAGACTGCACGGCGCACAGTTGTGATGTGCACTGGTTGCCAAAGCCGGTTCAGGACAAGAACATTTCCTCCGAGCATGTCACCTTCAATATAGGAATCTTCCCGATTATTTCTAAGCCGAACAGGTTTATATCACAGTCCCGTACGGTCCAAAGCCCTTCTTCTTGTCATGTGAATTAGCGTAGAGCACCGTACTCCGTGAGAATCTCACGCACCCGTTCTAGAGGCAGTGCCTCGACACGACGTCCACCGAAGCCACTGACGCTTTCAGCCATGAAAAGACTGTTGTAGATTGCTTCTTCGGTGGCTTCGATTACCGCTTGAAACAGGGGCGACATGTCTTCAGTTGGCAGTGTTCGTACAGCCTGACGTGTGCCGGCATCTGGGCCAGAGCGTAAAGACGTATTGGTAGAAAAGGCGATTACATAGTCTCCGCTCCCGTTACTGAAATTGGAGCCAGTACGAGCCATCCCCATTAGTGCACGGAGCCCCAAGCGCTCAAGGCCGCGATGCTGTAGCGGAGCGTCAGTTGCAACGACAATCATGCACGAGCCGTCACCGGGTGAAGTGTCTTGCCTGGAAACTTCCCCTTCGAGCCTAGCGCCAACAGGGGCGCCATTGATGAGTAAGCTTCGGCGAGCCCCGAAGTTGGTTTGTACGAGCACGCCAACGGTCCAATTCTCGGATGTTTCACCGACAATCCGCGAGGATGTGCCTATGCCGCCCTTAAAGCCGAACGCAACCGTCCCGGTTCCAGCCCCCACCACTCCTTCCCTAACGGGTCCGGTAGTGGCAGACCGGATGGCTGCGTAAACATGGTCGGGTTGAATTGGCCGTGCACGGATGTCGCTTAGCCTTCCATCGTTTGTTTCGCCGACGACCGGATTAATAGAGCGAACATCCTCATTCCCTGGAAGTCCAAGCATGTAGCTAATTAGGGCATCAGCGACACGCGGTACGCTGAGAGTGCCAGTTAGGAGAACAGGGGTTTCAAGGGTCCCTAACTCTTGTACCTGGCTCAGGCCAGCGAGTTTGCCGAACCCATTACCCACGACAATCGCCGCGGGAACCTTGGAACGAAAGACGTTTCCATTGTGGGGAAGGATTGCTGTAACACCGGTTCGAAACCGGTCACCTTCATAGATGGTGGCATGTCCTACGCGGACACCAGCAACATCAGTGATGGCGTTGTTCGTCCCCGGTGCCAGTATTCCCGGAGCGATTCCCATGGCGCGTGCACGAACGCGAACATTACTGTCTTGCTGTGCCGCGAAGGCAGACGAAAGGACGGCAGCGACGCTGCAGACTCCGATGCACGTCTTCAAGAAAACCGATAGCGAATGTGACCAGACAGGAAAAGGCGTTTGCTGTACAGGTACCGGATTGTCGGCGCGCCGACAACCCCGACGCAGCAAGAATCTGGTCATGACGATGGCGGGTTATCGAGCTCTTCTATTGCCTCGCGCAACGCGCTCTGGATTTCCGGGACCGTGATTTGGTCACCATTAAGATGCAAAGTCACAGTGATCCCGGTTCCTGAGTGATAGGTGAGCCGCCGTTGCTCCGCAGAGGATCCACCAGGCTTCTTTTTCGTTGGCTTATTAATGGGTAGCGCTTCAGCCTCGTGCCTGAGGGCACGCAATTGGTCGCGTGTGAGACCTTCCTCAACAATGCGATCAACCAGCGCGGCTTGTTCGGCGCGATCTTCTCTCCTGGCAACTTCTAGAAGGATTGATTTGGTGTATACGCCGGCGCCCTCAAGTTTTGCCTTGATATCTTCCGGTAAATCGGCGATCGACAATGCCTCGGTTACGCTTGTACGCGCCTTGCCAATTTTTCGAGCTACCTCTTCATGGGTATAGTCGAAACGGGACACAAGGGCCAGAAGGGCCTCGGCTTCCTCGAAGGGCGACAGGTCCTGGCGCTGAAGATTTTCGATTAGTGCAATGGCCAGGACCTGTGCATCATCTACGTCCAGCACCATACACGGGAGCTCATCGAGGCCGGCCTCAACCGCTGCGCGATAACGTCTTTCGCCAGAGATAATTTGAAAACCCTGGGGACCCTGGCGAACTAACAAGGGCTCTAGTACTCCAACCTCGCCAATCGAAGCGACAAGTTCATCGATCCGTTCGAAATTCTGGCGCGGTTGCTGTGGATTTGGCAACAAGGAATCTATAGAAATCTTTTGGCCAATTCCCTCAGCTTCTCGGACAGCCAGCTGTTCAACAAAATGGTGATCGTGGCGCATTTTAGTGTTTTCCGGAAGCCCAAGTTGCTTAGGCACGTTGCATCACCTCATTCCCTAGTTCTGCATATTGCTTGGCGCCACTGGATCTCGGTGCATGGGTGAAAATTGATTCCTTGTACGCTGGGCTCTCTTCGAGCCGAACGCTCTTCGAGATAATCGTTTGAAAGACCTTCTCTCCAAACACCTCGCGTACTTGTGCGACAACATCTCTGCCCAGGATTGTTCGGTTATCGTGGAGAGTAATCAATACGCCGAGGAGTTGCAGGCGGCGGTTTACTTGCCTACGGATTCTGTCGACGGTTTCAAGTAAGTCGTCCGTACCTTCTAGCGAAAGGTACGAGGACTGGATAGGAACGAGGAGATGAGTTGCGAAAACCAATGCGTTAACGGTCAACAAGCCCAGAGTCGGTGGTGTATCAATCACAATGAATTCGTAGTTTTTTACGATTGACTTGAGTTCATCGCGTAGTCGGTAGTGACCATCGAATTCACCTAGGAGTTTACCCTCAAGTTTTGCGAGCGAAATTCGCGCTGGGGCAACGTGCAGATATTCGTCAGTGGTAGGCCGGATGATCTCAGCAGCCCCAACGTCCGGTTCCACAAGGACGTCATAGATCGATCGATCGATCGATTCATGGTCCAGGAAGGACAAAGTGCTGTGACCTTGAGGGTCAAGGTCTACAAGGAGAGTACGCTGGCCCTTGCGGGCAAGTGCCGCTGCAAGGTTGATAGATGTGGTGGTCTTACCAACGCCGCCTTTTTGATTGGTAACCGCCAGGATCATTCCTGTTCCACGTCAGGCACTCGGGGCCTGGTACGAATCTAAGCGAGCACGAGAAGCCCGGCCCGGGGACGATCTCGTCTGGCAGCGGATGCTAGCTGTGGGGTTGTGAAGGTGTCAAGCAACGTGCGGATCAAGCACGCTACATCCGAGCTACTCCCCTACATCTCGTACTTCGAAAAATCTTCAGGGTCGAGGTTCTCGAACCACCTCCGGAGCCGTTCGGAGTTTGAAGGCTCTCCGCTTTCATCAAGAGATCTAGATTGATCGAGGACCTCCTGGTGAACGTAGATCGGGGCTTGAGTGCGCAACGCTAAGGCGATCGCATCACTCGGGCGCGCGTCGATTTGTCTGCGTCCTCCGGCACCGCCAAGATGGATTTGAGCGAAGTAGGTATTGTCCTTGAGATCCGAAACTACGATTTTTTCGACGTTTGCTTCGAGAGAGATAAGGAGGTCACAGAGTAAGTCGTGGGTCATGGGACGGGGTGGTTGTATTTCCTCGATACGAAGAGCAATCGCATTAGCCTCGAAGATCCCGACCCATATCGGGAGTACACGTTCCTCGGCTTCGTCCTTAAGAATGACGATAGGCATGTTGGTGACTGGATCAACCATCAGGCCCTTGATTTTCATTTCAATTTCCATACATGCCCCTTCAACAGCGCACGGTACTATCGGAGACCAGCCAATCGACTATAGGTCCGCTTCGAAAAACGGTCAAGGAATCAATCCCGACGTGCTGTCAACGTGAATCGCTACGAACCTCACCATAGAGGCTGTGCGCGCCTGAGCGAATGATCTCAACATCTACGAGCGTTCCGATCAGTTCTTGATTTCCCGTGAAATTGACGATCTGGTTCGAACTCGTCCTGCCGCTGACATCGTCTGTCGTTTTACGGCTGAAGCTATCGACAAGAACCTCAACGGTCCGCCCTTCCCACTCGCGATTCTTGCGGGTCTGAATACGGCGTTGCAATTCCTGCAGTTCTACAAGACGCTCCCGCTTTGTTTTTGCAGGGAGCGTATTAGCGTACGAAAGCGCCGCAGTATCCGGTCGAGGTGAATACTCGAAAGAATAAAAGGAGTCATAATCTACTTCACTGACGAGCTCCAACGTAGCCTCGAAGTCTTTGTCAGTCTCTCCCGGGAATCCGACTATCAGGTCGGTGGAAAGGCCAACTCCCTCCACTGCCTCACGTAAGCGCTCTACGATTCGCAGATAGTCGCGACGCGTATAGTGCCTGTTCATTTCCCGAAGGATTCGGTCCGACCCGGATTGCACCGGGAGGTGTAAATGTTTGGCGATTTTCGAACATCTCCCCATCTCTTCGATCAGCGCAGGGGAAAGATCCTTTGGATGAGAGGTAAGAAACCGGACACGTTCGATCCCAGCTATGTCCTCTGCTAACTCTTCGTCAAGCCGGCGAAGAAGGCCCGGGAAGTCAAGGCCGGTTGACTTGTCCGTCCAGGAGTTAACATTCTGCCCTAAGAGTGTGACCTCTCGGTAACCACGGATACTTAGCCCGCGTACCTCATCAATGATTTCGGCCCCACTGCGGTAGACTTCAAGTCCGCGCGTCGACGGAACAATGCAAAAAGAGCAGTAGTTATTGCAGCCTTCCATGATTGTGACAAAAGCGCGGACTCGATCGAGCCGGTCGGCGTCAGAAGCATCGAAATCGATGAAGTCGTCGGTGATGACCTGAGCTTTCTGGCCGTCTGCTAGTGAATCCAAGACCGATGGGAGTGCCCGGATTGCGCGGGTTCCAAGCACGAAGTCAACCGAACTTTCGCGTTCGATTATCTGCTTCCCTCGCTGTTGAGCAATACACCCAGTAACCCCAATTCGGACTGGCTCCTTGCCGGCCTGTCGCCGCGCTGTATCCAATTCCCTCAAGCGGCGAAGTCGTCCGAGTTCTGAGAAGAGCTTCTCTTCCGCCTTTTCCCGAACGCTGCAGGTATTTAGCAAGATCACGTCAGCCTGCGCAGGAGTCTCGGCGGGGGTTAGTCCCAGTCGGCGCAGCTGTCCGGCATAGATTTCCGAGTCGTGGACGTTCATCTGGCATCCGTAGGTATGGATCCAGAAGGTTCCGCCCCCCTTCCCTGAGTCAGCGGCTTGAAGGGAGTCATTGCAGTGAGGGGAACAGCGAGAATTGTCCTCTAGCATGGCAGTAGGGGCCCCGAAAATAGCCGAATACCGGATCGATGAGTCGTCGAATTATACCAGTCGGACAACCCGGGCGAGGGCCCTGGCCTCAATCGCTCCATGCCTCAGTATTCTCGGACAATCGTCGACTAAATCGAGGACGGTCGATGGTTTCCCTCCAACCGTGGTGCCCCCATCAACGATAGCACTCAGGTCGTTCCCTAGGGTGATCCGCACGGAATCGGCGTCGCGGCAAGGCGGAGCGCCTGCCTGATTAGCTGAGGTTCCCGTTAGGCTGGTCGCACAGGCACGGATAAGCGCAAGGGCAATCGGGTGAGAGGTAAGGCGCACTGCGATTCCACTGCCGGGCCCGATTAGTGCGTCTGGCAAGCCCGCACGTGCTGGCAATACCAGCGTCAGAGGGCCTGGCCAAAAGTGCGCAACAAGTTGGTCGAAAGATGAGGGGAATCTGCTGACCCAATTAGGCAGGTCATCCAAGGTGGCAATGAGAAGGAGAAGGGGCTTGTTCGTGTCGCTTCTTCCCTTTGCTTGTAAAACACGTTCGATCGCTTTGGGTTGGGCCGGGTCCGCGCCGAGCGCATAGAACGTCTCGGTTGGATATGACACCACACCACCCGCCTTAACCACTTCTGCGGCATTGGCCAATTGCGTAAAACTTTGCGGTTTCACTGGTACCATTTCCTTAGGGTGTGGTCACCAATAGCACGGCCATGCACTGTCTAAGACACGATCAGCATTAGACGCCGTTTTACCGGAAAACCTCGGTGCCTCACCTGTCTGCTGGCCCAGTCTGCACGCCCAAGACATCTTCCAGGTGGCCGGTGTCGTTGTACGCTCGCAAATACGTCCGTGCAGAGTCTATGTCGAGGATTGTCATTCCCGCGTTGGACACGGTTATTGCCCGATAGTGATCCAGAGGGATTCCAAGTGCCGATAAGACGGCGATTCGAATAATTCCGTCATGCGTTACCACCGCGACATTCCCCCGGGGGTGGTTTGCGGTTATTTGATCGAGACCTTTCCGGATTCGGCCCTGAAGTTCCACAAAAGATTCGATACCAGAAATAGACAAACTGATCGGATCATTGCACCAAATATCCCACGCTTTGGGATCCTGGGCCGCGATTTCAGTTGCCGTAAGCCCGGCCCAACGCGACAAATCAAGTTCGTTGAAATCGGGGGCGATTGCAGTACTTAAGCGGTGTGGCTGTGCAACGATTTGAGCAGTTTCTTTCGCGCGCTGCAGTGGGCTTGAATAGACCGCGGTTAACTCGTTGCTCGCAAGTCGTTGAGCGAGTTGCCGCACCTCCCATCGACCATCGCCTGAAAGCCCTTCTTCCGACCGGCCCATGTAGCGTCCGTCGCGATTAGATTTTGTAGAACCGTGCCGAAGGAGGTATAGGCGGGTCATCACGGCGATTGCTCGATGATTAATTTGCTACGGGTCCGGTTGCTAGGCGGGAAACTTTTACTGATTTTGCCAGTCTCTCACATAACTTTGGCGTCGATGCTATTGCGAGTTCTTGGGATGTAGCGACCCTCTTGCCTATTTGATATCACGCCGAGGATCGTAGGGGTGATCGCGTTCGAACTGTTCTAGCAATGCTGTACTACCTTGGTCCAGTTCCCCCGGCAACTCAATGCGAATGCTTACAAACAGATCCCCACATTTCTTTTGGTCGTTTGGCTTAGGCCGTTGTGCGCCCTTGCCCGACAATCGAATAACCTGCCCACTGCGAGTTCCAGGAGGCAATTTAATTGACATGGAACCGTCCAAAGTGGGGACGCGAACGGTTGCCCCTAGGCCGGCCTCATAAACTGCGACCGGGAGTTCAAGGTACAGGTCGGTCCCCTTCCGTGTGAACAGACGATGCGAAGCGACCTGAGCACGTAGATATAAATTCCCAGGGGGCCCTCCCCCGATACCCGGCTCTCCTCGCCCCTTGACCCGAATCTTTTTCCCGTCCTCGATACCAGCGGGGATCCGGACTTTCGTGGAAATCGTTTTGCTCCCACCGGCACCTCGCTGTAACGCATATTTCACTGTGCGCTCGACGCCGTTCAAGGCCTCCTCGAATCCAAGTTGGACATCAATTTCCACGTCGCGCCCTGCCTGCGAGATTGCGCCTGGATACCCCTGGCCGCGCGCCGCGCCTCCTCCGCTGAACACATCAAATAAATTACCGAACGCACCAGACGAAAAATGCACTCCTGGTTGTCTGCCGCTCGGGCCGTGGCTGAACTGGTTGAAAAAATCACTCAGGTCAAACTCTTGCGCGAAACGCTCTGGGCCGCGGTCATAGGCAGCGCGACGTTTCTTGTCCCCCAGAACATGGTAAGCCTCGGCAACTTCCTTGAAGCGTTCCTCGGACTCGCTGTCGCCGGGATTTACGTCAGGGTGATGTTGTCGGGCCTGTTTCCGATACGCCTTCTTGATCTCGTTCGAAGGAGCATCTTTGGATACACCCAGGATCCGATAATAGTCCTTCTGTCCGGCCGCAGGCATCGTTCTTAGCTTTCTGGCTCTCCTCGTGGTCCTTTGTCGGAAGGAAATTAGATAATGAGAACTTACGCAATCATGTCTAGATACCAGGGACAGATATCAGGAAGAACGCATTCTTGACAGAGGGGCCTTCTCGACTTGCAAGTGTACCTTCCGTGCCAGATAAAAAGGCGTGTGATGTCGACCCAGAGTTCCTCGGAGTACAACTCTTGGAGGTCCAGTTCTACCTTCTCCGGACTGTCTTCGATTGTTAGGCCAAGCCGTTGACTAACTCGGCGACAGTGAGTATCTACCGCAATAGCGGGAGTCTCGAATGCTACTGCTAACAACACACTAGCTGTTTTTCGTCCAACACCAGCTAGGGATGTCAGTTCTTTCATGCCGGAAGGCACTGCTCCATCATGTCGGTCAATTATATCGGTACAGCAGGCTTTGATGTTCTTGGCCTTCTGTCGAAAAAAACCACTTGGTCGGACGGCTTCTTCCAACTCCTTCAGGTTGGCAGTTGCGTAGGCAGCCGCGTCTGGATAGTCCAGGAAGAGGGTCTTGGTGATTTGGTTCACTCGTCTGTCGGTGCATTGTGCCGACAAGATAGTCGCCACTAGAAGCTCCAGAGGGTTGTGGAACCTCAGTTCCACTGTAGCTTCTGGATAGGCTTCCGCTATCCGCCGAAGGGCTTCACCAGCATGGTCTTTCGCAGGCGGTTTCACCGGCGGGGTCTCAGGCGGACAGATGCGTATAACCGTGACGGCCCAGGAAGCGAATATCGGCACCTTGTTCCGGTTTGCACGTTACTTAAGTACATCCGTCCTGCAGGGTACTGACCGCGGTAGTCAGTAGTTGAGTATGGCCGACCATCCGATGCCCCGGCCGAGTACGCCCAGGCCGCGCCAAAATTTCCCGTACCAGAATCTCGATGGTTTGAACCATGGCAAACTTTTCTCCTACCAAGCAGGATGTCAACCGCTCGGCTTGATTGAAAGTTGGTGTGGCAGAGGCAAAGCGGCCGCTACCGACGAGACATTCACGTGCAGCGGAAACCTCGTCCCACGGCTCGGGAATATCGCACATGACGGCAGAAACCTTTTCCGGAAGGGCCTCACCAACCCCCCTTAATCGGAATTCGACCAGGGATGTGGGGACTCCTGCACGTTCACAGTTAGCAGCGGCTCGCTGAAGATGTTCTTCCCGTCGATCGTATGCGTATATCTTCCCTCCCGGTTGTATCGCGTGTGCAAGTGCGATGGTCATTGCGCCTGAACCAGCACCGAGTTCGACAACTTTATCGCCGGGACCAATGCCCAGGTAAGCGATGAGGTAAGCCACATCCTTGGGATACATGATGTTGGTTCGCCGCTGTACCTTCATCATGCGATCGATCCAGGTCGGGGACACGGCCACCATGTCGAATCCTGAACTGGTCTTGAAAACCTGCCCGTATCCCTGGCCGATCAAAGAATCGTGCGCAATGGCTCCTTTATGAGTTGAAAAATTTCGGCCGGACTGCAAATGGACAAGAAACTTCCGACCGTCCTCTAGTACGAGGATCACCGGAGATCCTTCTGCCATACGGCCACGACCCTCGGCGGTCATGATGAAGCCTCACAATGGGCGGCGGGTGAAATTGGCGGCAGGCGCGCCGCGAGAAGCGAAATAGTATCACCCGCGATGCTATCCTCGGCGCGTGCAACTCATCCGTCGCGCACAATTCACTATTCGTAGGTATTTGCAGCTACCTACACGATCCGATTCTCGAGGTAACTCCGATGCTTGACCCGGGCTTGGCACTCGTCAGCCTGCTTTCCCTACTTCTCTTGTCTGGATTTTTTTCTAGCGCGGAAACCGCGCTCATGGCCGCCAATCGATACAGGCTCGCGTATCTTGCCCGCCAGGGAGACACGCGCGCTCAAAAGGTTCGCAAATTGCTCCGCAATAAGGAACGCGTGCTCTCAACGATCCTAGTTGGCAACAATTTTACCAACATCGCTGCATCCGCTCTGGCGACGACGGTTGCGATTGGTCTAGCTGGTGATGAAGGCGCAATTTACGCCACTATCGTGATGACAGTCTTGGTGTTGATCTTTGCAGAGATTGCCCCAAAAACTTTTGCAACTCGCCATCCTCAGCGAGTTGCGTTCGCCGTCACTACACCAATCAGCATTTTGGTGAAGATTCTTCATCCACTGACCAACTCTGCGGTCGCAGTTGCCAACGGAGTCTTGATGGTGCTTGGGAAGCCAATTTCCGCGACTCCTCCGATTTCCGAAGAAGATATCAAAGGAATAATTTCTCTTGGCGAGGAAGAAGTTGCAATTCCGCGTGAGAAGAGGCGAATGTTGCGGGGCGTTTTCAGGCTAGAGGACCTCTCTATTGGAGATGTCATGATTCCCCGCCCCAAAGTTGTTCCGGTGGAGGTCGAGGCTAGCCCCCGCGAGATCATCGAAACTATTCGATCATCCGGGTTCACGCGGTTCCCTGTTTGTCGGGGAACTCTCGATAATGTCGTAGGTGTTCTTAACTCAAAAGATGTTTTCAGGTATTCAGAGGACCTCGACGAACTTTGCATCGAGAGCATGACGCGCAAGCCAATGTTCGTTCCAGAGTCGGCTCCCCTTCAGGTCGTTCTGCAGGCGTTTCAGCAAGAACGCCAACACCTGGCGATGGTTATTGACGAATACGGTGGTGTCGAAGGGATTGTGTCACTGGAAGATGTTCTGGAAGAAATCGTCGGGGAGATTGACGATGAGTTCGACGAGCCCTTTATTCCACCCGTCGTCGAACTCCCGGACGGCTCTCTAAGGGTTGCAGGATCGTGCCCACTCGCGCTACTAAATCGGCGCTACAAGCTCAATCTGGTCAGCGAGGAAAGCACGACGCTAGCCGGGATAATCCTCGAACTTTCGGGGAAGATTCCAACAGTCGGCGAATCTGTGGCAAGCCAAAACCTTAATTTCATAATAGAAATTTCGCTGCCGCATCGGGTGGATCAAGTAAGGGTGGTTCGTAATAGCTCCAATGCTCAATCGCGGTAGGAAATCCCAGACATCCGCCGCTGCATGGCTGCAGTGGTTTCGACGAATTGTCGCCTGAATCTAAGTCGCCAGCCTTCGCCCTCCGAGACAAGGGATACAGGTTCGATTGAAGTGCCCGTCGCCCGCTCGTCAAGTTGTACCAGGAGACACTCTGCAGATTCCTTATTGGATAGCCATACGCTATGTTCGGTGACAAGAGTGTTGCCTTTTGCAACTTGGTCTACTCCCCGCGCAAGGCCTGCTAATAAAGATCGGCCTACTGTTTCCCAATCCCAGGAGCCAACATCCAACTCGAGCTCATTTGCGCCGCAACACGCTTGAAAAAGTCGTCCGCGACACAAGTCGTCCCCGTCCCTGCCAAGTTCCAAAAGTGTCAGAAGTTCATTGAATTGCACCGACGGAAGCCCGTACTTCAGTGGTCGATGGTGGGGTTCTGAAGGCTTAAGGATCGTTCCTTTAGCTCCGGACTCGTCAAGTAATCGAATCCAGTCGATGACCTTTGAAATGTCCCCGGCATCGAGGGGCCCGATGTGCGGGACGTTCTTGATTTCGAACTTGTCGAAAAGTTCGTATCGCTCACGTGTGGCGAGTGGTTCCCGCACGCCACATTGGAGGACCTCAGTTCCCCAGGCAACGATGTCCACCTTATTGCCGTTGAACGATGGTGCCGCGTAGGGAGTACCGTCCCCCGCAATGGCGAGGCAGACGATCAGATCTGGGTGCTCTTTAAAGAATGCTCGCGGGATGAATTCGGAGGCCCGATCAGAAGAAAACGCACAGTATCGGCCATCTCGGGTGAAGGCGACCTCTCTACCCCCGAGCCACGCAACACGTGTGTGATAACCGGGAACCTGAGTCTCCAAATAGAAGGGGCTGTAGTAGTATTTAGTAATCGCATTTGTAAGATGATAGACGCGTCGGATGCCGGGATAGTCAGGAATCACACCAGCTTCGGTTACAACAAGACCCTTTCCCAGGCATGTGGCTTTCCGCGCGACACGGTAACTGCTGTGGCTGCCCATAGACTGAGCGACCAGCCTATTTTCAGTATGTGGGCCGAGTTTCTTTCGGTCGCCTCGTCCTACAAACTCGGAGAGCCTCTTGAGTATCCAATCCTGCACAAAACTTCTCCTTCGATAACTTATGTTGATATTAGCATTGGCTAACCGAGTTTCAGGATCGGGTCAATCACTAAAACAAAGTCACCTCGACCGGATCCCCTGAAGCCAGAGCAGTGGTTTCTTCTGGGATCTCGATCCATCCATTTGCTCGTGACATGCTGGTGATCGTGCTTGAGGCTCGATAGACAGGAGCGGCTTGTTTTCCGTTTACCTGCACCGAGACAAACTGTCTCTTTCCTGGAGGAGAATTGACCGTAGTGGAAATAAGGGCGGATACGCGCGACCGGTGATTCAGAGGCAATCCCGATAATGCTCGAACCATCGGTTCCGCGAAAAGATATCCTGTAAATAGGCATGACGTTGGAAATCCAGGCAATCCGAGAATAGGGACTCTCCCGACACGCCCGATTAGGACCGGTTTGCCAGGCTTGATTGCGACCCCGTGAACCAAAACCTCCCCCATCTTCTCAACGATATCGACGACGAGGTCATGCCTCCCGACCGACGTGCCCCCGAGCGTAACAACAAGGTCTATATCGTCCGCACTGACTCCCTCAATCAAGGCTGTGGGGTTGTCACGCACAATCGCAGTCCGGTCGACTATGGCGCCGTTCGATTCAAGTAAGGCCTGCAACGCGACCGAGTTCGAGTCGTACACTTGCCCGGGTTCGATACCCCCACCGAGTGGAACTAGCTCGTCCCCATTGGGCACCAGTAACACTCGGGGTCTCCTGCGTACCGTTATCGAACTGAACCCGACCGATGCGAGTGCAGCGGCGATACTTGGGGAACCGACGGCGTCCATGCTGACAATGATGTCCCCTTTCCGAAGGTCTTCACCCCGCACTGAGACATGATCACCTTGGTTTACGGAAGCAAGAACAGTCAGTTGGGTGTCGTCGCAGGTCGTGTTTTCAACAGGGACGACAGCATCAGCGCCAACCGGGAGCTGTGAACCAGTCGCTACTTCCCAACATTGTCCACTTTGCATAGTAGGCGTACTTAAATTTCCGGCCAGAACCCTGCCCAGCACTTCAAGTTGGACTGGACAATCATCTTCGGTGGAACGGGACAAATCACCAGCCATGACTGCGTACCCGTCCATCGCCGCCCGGTCTGTTGCTGGAACGTCTGCGGGAGCATTCACAGCATTCTTTATTACTCTGCCTGTGGATCTCGCCACGGGAATATCCTCAGTCTCAGTAACCGGCTCGCAGAGTTTAAGCACAGTGTCTATTGCGGATCTGTATGGGGTTAGTTCGCGAAACAACCGCATTTCCCTGGGTGGCTTTCCATCTTTTTTCATGGATGACATTGTAATCCCTATACGGGTTACTGGTTGCTGTTAGTGCGTGCGCGAAGTAGCGTCCCAGTGAAATTTCCGGCCAGGAAGAGTTTTGGGCGGTAGCCGGCGTAAAAGAAAGGGAGTCCCGGGAGGCTAAATGGTGAGACTCAGAGTAACGGTCAATGGGGTAGCTCATGCCGACGAGGTCGAGCCACGCACGTTGCTTGTGCACTACTTACGGGAGACCTTGGGGTTAACCGGGGCTCACGTTGGTTGCGAAACAAGTATCTGCGGCGCATGTACAGTCCTGATAGACGGCCAGGCTGTGAAATCTTGCACGCAGCTTGCCGTACAGGCCGACAGCGCTGAAATCACGACAATTGAGGGGCTCGCAGTTGGAGAGAGCTTGCACGCTCTCCAGCAGAGCTTCTGGGATGATCATGGCCTGCAGTGCGGATTCTGTACTCCTGGGATGATCCTTGCTGCTCAGGACCTCTTGTCGCGTAACACTGATCCAAATGATGCCGAGATTCGCCATGCACTCGATGGAAACCTTTGTCGCTGTACGGGTTACCAGAACATTGTTAAGGCCGTCCGGTCAGCGGCTGCCACGATTCGAAATACCGACGGATCGCCATGACTACCCCCACTGCACCTAAGTTCATTGGGGCTCCTGTCCGCAGGAAAGAGGATCCGCGACTTATTACTGGAAAGGCCACGTATACGGATGATGTCGTCCTTCCAAACATGGCCCACGTAGCGCTCGTCAGGAGCCCAGAGGCCCATGCGCGCATTGTGTCCATTGATTCCGCGGGGGCCGAGGATATGCCCGGTGTTGTAGCGGTGTATACCGGAATGGATCTTCAAGACATGCTCGCTCCCCTGCCCTGCGTCCACAGCATCGAAAACTTGAAGGAACCTGCACACCCGGCTGTTGCCCCAGAAATAGTTCGGTACGCAGGCGACGGAGTCGCGGTAGTTGTTGCCGATACTTCAGCTGCGGCAGAAGACGCAGCTCGTCAAGTTCATGTCGAATATGAACGCCTCCCGGTGGTTGTAGATGTCGTTGAAGCTACGACCGCCAACAGCGACCTTGTACATACTGATATGGGCACTAACATCGCGTTTACCTCGGTTACGGATGTTGGCGATGTCGATTCTGCGTTCGAGAAAGCTGACGTGGTAATCAAACAACGGCTCGTCAACCAGCGTCAGATTCCAATCGCAATGGAACCACGTGCGGTTGTTGCTGATTATGATGCTGGATACGACAAACTCACGATTTGGAGCTCAACCCAGGTCCCTCATTTTGTTCGTTTGTTAATCGCGGCAGTCTGCGGCCACCCTGAAAACAGGGTGCGTGTCATTGCACCGGAGGTAGGTGGAGGCTTTGGCAGCAAATTAAATTTTTATGCTGAAGAAGCCATCGTCGCTTATGTTTCAAAGGCCCTTTGCCGCCCTGCGAAGTGGAACGGGCGTCGCACTGAGGACATCCTTGCGACTATTCATGGCCGAGACCAAATCTGCGACTTGGAAATTGCCGCCGATAATAGTGGGAACCTTCTGGGCATCCGCGCCGATCTCTATCAAGACCTTGGTGCTTATCATCAGCTCTTAACACCGGTGATCCCCGGGCTTACGGTTGGGATGCTCCCCGGCTGCTATACGCTCAAGAATCTCCACGTGACCTTGCACGGTGTTTTCACCAACAAGACGCCGACGGACGCCTATCGGGGTGCTGGTCGTCCTGAGGCCACCTTTATCATCGAACGCGGAATGGACCTCATTGCACGGGCTACGGATATGGACCCCGTCGATGTCCGACGCCTAAATTTTCCGGCAAGTAACGACTTCCCTTTCACAACAGCCACAGACATGGAGTACGACTCGGGCAACTATCAGGCAACACTGGACAGCCTCCTGGAGAAGGTCGACTACGACAGCCTACGGTCCGACCAAGAAAGACGTCGGAAAGCGGACGAACTAGTAGGCGTCGGACTTTCCACCTACGTAGAGGTCTGTGGGATGGGCCCCTCCGCGGCGATGACTGCTGGTGGATGGGAGGCCTGCGAACTAGAGGTCAGGCGTACCGGCGGAGTCATTGTGAAGACGGGCATTTCCCCCCACGGTCAAGGAGAGGAAACAACGTTCGCCCAGATTGTCGCTGATGGGTTGGGGATGACACCTGACGACGTAGAGGTTCTACATGGTGATACTGATATCACCGAGCAAGGGATTGGCACCTTCGGGTCTCGTGGACAGGCGGTGGGCGGGGCGGCACTTTCGCTTTGCGTCCAAACCATCCGAGAGAAGGCTCGCCGCATCGCTGGTCACCTTCTTGAAGCAAGCGACACGGACATTGTTTTCGAGGAGGGGAAACTCTTCCCCAAAGGTGTTCCCGCAAAAGCGCTCGAATTCCAGGAGATCGTTGACGCTGCATATGTCGCCAACGCCCTGCCCCCAGAGATAGAACCTGGCCTTTCAGCGACACATTTTTTCGACCCGCCTAACTTTACGTTCCCTTTTGGGGCACACCTCGCTGTTGTCGCGATCGATAAAGAGACCGGGGAAGTAAATATCGAACGGTACGTTGCGGTGGATGACTGTGGTCGCATCATCAACCCGATGATCGTCGCGGGCCAACTCCATGGAGGCATTGCCCAAGGGATCGCCCAAGCCCTCTATGAAGAGGCCGTCTACGACGATAACGGGCAACTCTCCACCGGGTCTCTGATGGATTACGCAGTTCCCAAAGCGGCATGGATCCCCACTTTCGAACTTGGCCACACTGAGACGCTGACCCCAGTTAACCCGTTAGGCGCCAAAGGTGTTGGGGAGGCTGGGACCATCGCCAGTTCGGCAGCAGTTATCAACGCTGTCGTGGACGCGTTATCGCCATTCGATGTAGCCCATTTGGATATGCCTGCATCACCGCAAAACGTGTGGCGCGCGATTAAAGGAAGCCTCTGATGCTACCGGGGGAATTTGAATACCGCCGCGCAACCTCTGTTGAAGAGGCCGTTAGCCTCCTTGCAGAAAACGAAGAGGCAAAATTGTTGGCTGGTGGGCATAGTTTGCTTCCTATGATGAAACTCCACTTTGCAGCGCCATCAATGCTAGTTGACATCGGGGGCATTCAAGAACTTGTCTTTACCAAACAAGACGGGGATAGCCTTGTCGTTGGGTCGATGACGACACACGCACATATAGCTTCCAGCGACACTGTTGGGGCGGAGTATGGCGCGCTGGCTGAGGCCGCAGCTTCAATCGGTGACGTTCAGGTTCGTAACCGTGGCACGATCGGGGGGAGTCTTGCTCATGCAGATCCTGCAGCTGACTATGGCGCAGCTACCTTGGCGCTTGATGCCCAAATCGAGTTAATGGGCCCCAACGGTCAGCGGTCGGTCGACGCGACTAATTTTTTCTCTGGCTTCCTGAGTACTTCAATGGAACCTGCCGAATTGATCACCGCTATCCGTTTTCCAAGTACTGGGAACTCTGTCAGTGTCTACGAAAAATTCGCTCAGCCTGCATCTGGGTTTGCGATAGTTGGGGTTGCGGCAAAAATTACTAAACAAGATAACTGCTGTGTGGCAGCACGGATCGCTGCTACTGGAATCGCCGACCGTCCAGTCCGGCTCCCTATAGTCGAGGAAGCACTTACTGGAGGAGAGTTGGACAATCCTGCCATTGTCGCCGCAGCTGACCAGGCGGATGCGAATCTCGAAAATGTTCGCGCGGACATGTATGCAGCGGAAGACTATCGGCGGCATTTGCTTCGCGTCATGGTGCGGCGCGCTGTCGTGAGGGCAGTCTCATAAAGAATCTTGTCGATCCTGCCGATCGAACTCGATTAATCCGTCGGTTGAGCGAGGCTCACGGATTCGATCGTTGTGCGATCACGCACATCGAAGAGCTCCCTGCCAGCATACGTCTTCGGGAATGGCTCCATCGCGGGATGCACGGTTCGATGGAGTGGATGGCGAGAACTGAGGACCAGCGCAAGGACCCCAAGCTTGTTCTGCCTGACGCTAAATCGATCGTGATCGTAGCGGTTAATTACCATACCGATGCTCCATCGGTTGATTCTGCAAACAAAGCTTGTATATCCCGTTACGCCTGGGGGAACGAGTATCATCGGGTGCTTGGCAGAAAACTCAAATCACTCCACTCGGAACTATGTAAATGGTTCCCAGAACTCAACGCGCGTTGGTACGTTGATACTGGGCCTGTGCTAGAGAAAGCTTGGGCGGAACGTGCTGGCCTTGGCTGGATTGGGAAGCATACAAATCTCATCGACCGCGACCTTGGATCTTGGATTTTCTTAGGGGCCTTGATCCTCGATATTGAGCTTGAAAGCGGTCGGTCCCACGCTGACTATTGTGGGACCTGTGATGCATGCATCCAAGCGTGTCCGACCGATGCCATTGTCGCACCGTACGTTCTTGACTCACGGCGGTGCATCTCGTACCTCACGATTGAAAATCGGGGTCCAATTCCAAGAGAGTTTCGGCGAGCAATGGGCAACCGTGTTTATGGGTGTGATGATTGTCAGGATGTTTGCCCCTGGAACCGTTTTGCACATGAGGGACCAGAAGCATTTGAGTTCTCTCCCCGTTCTAGGAGTGCCGACTTGAATCTCATCGAATTTCTTTCCATGACTGATATAGAGTTCCGTAACCGCTTCAAAGACAGCCCTGTTCTTCGAGCTAAGCGCAGAGGGTTTGTTCGAAATGTTGCCGTGGCGCTTGGCAACAGTAATGATGCGCAAGCGATATCTCCCCTCATGCGACAACTCGAGGACGATGATGAGCTGGTTCGTGGCCACGTCGCATGGGCCTTAGGCGAGCTCGGCGGTGAAGACGCTACGAGTGCGCTCCGCAAACAGCTAAAGATTGAAACGGTGCACTGGGTCCGCGAGGAAATAAACGCGGCACTTATAGAGTGCAGCTAGTCGCTTAACCCAGCAGCGTAGAGTTCCGGGCGGTGGCTCTGGAGCTCTTCGTCCGTCAGGCCGATGATCTCATGCGGAAACACAATCCATCGATCTTCGGCAAGGACGTAATAGGATGGCTCGATAGCCGTCTTGTTGTTTGCGGGTTTGTAATAAACGGTCGCCGAACGGCATTCGGCGTCGCCTATTTTCGTGATTTCTGAAATCTCATTCATTATCGCCACCATCGTGTGTCCTGTATCAAATACATCATCAATGATAAGCAAGCGGTCGTCGTTCTTTACGATCGCAGCAATGTCCTCTATCCCCTCAACCTGAACACCGGACTCCCCCCGCTCCATTCCATCGTATGACTGTGCCTTAATAACCGCGTGATGGAGCCTCTGGCCGCGACACCGAAAAAATTCATCGGTCGCTATTCCCGGTAACGTCCCCCCACGCCAGACGCTGACCAGGACCGTGGGGCAAAACTTGTCGTTCCAGACCATACGGGCAAGTTTTATCGAGTCGACCAGAAGTGTTTGGGCATCCACGTAAAGTTTCTTAGATGATTCTTGCATTAGACCCCAAACGATCTATTCCTTAATGAAGACCGTATCGTTGCGAATGCGCAAACAACCGCGCCCGCTGTGATCCCTAACAAGGATGGCCATAGGTTCCCTGGTCCTGGAAATTCGCCTGTAACCCATAGTGTCAGAGACCAAACAGTGACTGATGCCATAACAGCTGCTAGAGCTGCGCGGCTGTCTGTTTTGGGCGAGTAAAGTCCAGCAACTAACGGCACAGCCAATACGACCACTAGAATCGTATAGAACACACTCAAACCACCAAGGATGGACGGAATGAATAGTGCCATAGTCGTCGAAGCCGCCAATCCAACAAAGGCGGCGATGCGGCCGGCGCGTAACAAGCCAGCATCGTCGACATTCCTGTTCCAAAATCGCTGATAGAAATCACGCGCCATTGATGTGGATAACATGAAAAGTACTGCGTCAGCTGATGAAAGTTCAGCGGAAACCACAGCAGCGAGCGCGAGCAGGCCTATAAATGGCGGCAATATCTCCACCAACATTTGGGGGAGCACCCACCCACTCCCAGCGAAAGAAAGAGGCTCCACCCAGTAGCTCCGCGCCATCATTCCAAGGGCAACCGGGATAACGGAAAAGCAGCCGAGGCCAATGGCGCTAAGCAGCAAACCTTGTCTGACAGCGGTCTCGTCCCGAGCTCCAAACGTCTTTTGTAATAAACCCGGAGAAATGACGAAAGAGGTGCCTAGAACGGTGATATAGCCAACTATGCCCAGTGCTCCAACACTCAAAGGGGAGAGGTATTCTGGGCCCATTGTTGCCGCTCCCGACTGAACGGCACTAAATCCGCCCAGGATCCGGGACGCTGCCAATAGGGCTATGGGGAAAGCAATTAGCTTCAAACAAACTTGAACGACGTTAACCACTGCTGAAGACCACAATCCCCCGGATGCGTAATAGACAAAGACCACAGTGCTTCCGCCAAGGATTCCATAGCGAAGCGGGACCCCGCTGAATGCTTCAACGACATAACCGATTGCGACAAGCTGGGACATCAGGATAAGCACTGAACCTACCCAAAGAAATCCGGCGACGATGGACCTTACCGAGACACTAAACCGTAGCTCCAGGTAGTCACCAACGGTGTGGCATTCAAACTTGCGGGCGACCCGCCACATCCGGGGGCCGATTGTTAGGGCCAGTACCACTGTTCCCAGTGCGGCCGATCCCGTCCACCATATCGCTCCTGCACCTATGTCGTAGGCTAGCCCAGTTACTCCGACGGTCGTTCCCGAACCGATATTTGCAGCCAGTATGGTGGCTGCAAGCAGCCCTGGTCCAAGCCGATGGCCAGCGACATAGAAGTCCGTAGCGTCCCGAACCCGTCGACTTGCCCAAACACCAATGGATGCCAAGACAATGCCGTATAGAACCAGAACAATAACGGCTGTTGTATTCACGAAGCTTCCCGGGTTGCTGCAAAAGTCACGTCGCGGCTTAGTAAGACCTTAACTCACAGCGGCGTGTGCGGGGACTGAGTTGACGCTGTGGCTCTTCGGTCATAAGCTGCGTTCAGCCCACCTCATTTGGTTGTCGAACCATTTCTTTGTAGCAATGCACCGGCCCGCCCGAGCAAGGGGCGACTCGCGAGGGCCTGCCGGCCCGGGACATATCTCCAACTATGTCTTCGGCCGCTAAGTACTCGCGACGCGTCAAACGGGCCGAACTCGGAACAAGGACGCATGCGCACATGAGCAACGATTTTATCGAGCGGGTACGCGAGTTCTCTGGCGAAATGGTCTCCTATACGGCAGATCATGTTTCAATTAAGAATGGAGTTCCGCAAGGCTTAAACCTCACCACTAAAGAAGAGGTGATGGCCTACATTGAGGCGCACGAGATTACTTCGATTCGCCTCTGGTTCACTGACATTCTTGGCTTTGTCAAGATGTTTGAGGTAACTCCCTCGGAGATCGAAGGGGCTTTCGATGAGGGAATGGGATTTGACGGGTCCTCTGTACAGGGCTATCAGCGCATCAATGAAAGCGACATGGTTGCCTTCCCTATTCCTGAGACGGCTCAATTTATTCCGTTCCAGGTAGGCCCCGCTCGGTGCATGCGCATGTTTGCCGAGATCCGAAGCCCCGATGGGACTCCGTATGCTGGCGATCCGCGCGTTATTTTGAAGCGCGAACTTGGTCGACTAGACGAGTATGGTTTTTCCCATATGAACATTGGGCCGGAGGCCGAATTCTTCTACTTTGCCTCCGATGAGGCTCCCGAGGTGCTCGACAAGGCCGGCTACTTTGACATGGTTCCAGTCGATGTTGGGGACGATTTTCGTGAAGCGACGCGCTTCGCGTTGCAAGCAATGGGTATAAACGTGGAGTACATGCATCACGAGGTGGCTCATAGTCAGCACGAAATTGACTTGAAATACTGCGATGCTCTTCGTATGGCTGACAATCTCCAGACATACAAGTGGCTGGTCAAAGAAATCGCTCGACGCAATGGTATTCACGCGACTTTCATGCCCAAGCCACTGTCAGGCCAGAACGGGAGCGGGATGCACACCCATGTGTCGATCTTTAACGACGCTAAGAGCAATGCTTTTTACAACGCGGATGATCCTCACCACTTGTCGCAGACAGCGCGCCATTTTTTGGCAGGAGTTTTGGACAACGCGCGTGGGATGTGCCTTATCACCAACCAGTGGTACAACTCATATAAGCGTTTGGTTCCTGGCTACGAGGCTCCGGTCTACATCGCCTGGGCGGAGCGGAATCGTTCGGCCCTGGTTCGAATTCCAATGTATAAACCAGGTAATGAGGTAGCAACCAGGATCGAACTTCGTTTTCCCGATGCTGCTTGCAACCCTTACCTTGCTTTTGCTGTGATGCTGGCGTCAGGTTTCAAGGGCCTTGAAGACCAACTTCCGCTGGCAGATCCGGTAACCGACGATCTTTACAAATACACGGCCATCCAGCGTGAGCAGCAGGGTATCGAGTCCTTGCCGCACGATCTCTATGATGCCGTGCAGGCGGCGGCGTCCTCTGAAGTAGTACGCACCACCTTAGGAGATCACGTTCTCGATAAACTGCTAGAGACTAAGCTTGCCGAGTATGATGGACACCGATTGCATGTTTCGCATCGGGAATTCGAAGAAAGTATCAACCTGTAGATAGTGCGGGACGCTCCTCGAAAGGGGTTCGCAGGATGGCCCCCAGTATGGGAAATAGCGACCGGTTGTTCGAGTGGCAACCGGGCCCTTCAGATGCTGCTGCACCTAATGTAATTGCCGCGACGATTTGGGGGGCACGAAGAGCCTGGCATTCCAAGACTCTGATTGCTTACTTATGGGCTCTCTACGTCGTGATCGTCAAAGGTGCCGGGACCGCCCTTCAGGGAACGCTGGGGTCAGCGACAAGCCAGTCCATTCCAGTCGGGGAACTTAATGTTTCGCTTTTCTCTGCTCAATCGCTGGACATTAGCTATTTGGGCATGGTCCTGAATTCGATCACACGGCCCCTCTGGATCCCAAACGGCCACTTCTTCTTGTTCTTTGGGATGATCGCAGGGGGTGCCATCGCTTATCTGCATGCCCCACGACAGGCGCCTGTTCTCGCCCAAATAGGAGGGAACTGTGGAGCATACATTGGCCGATTCATTCGACTGGTCCTGATTGCGGCCGCTCTTTCATGGCTTATTCCTACCCTCGGGTCCGTCTCCATACGCCGGTTTGTTCCTGCGTTCTCGGGGGGACTCTATGAGTTAATCGTTCAATACCTAATCGTGATTTGCGCAGTGGTGATTGACTATGCGCGCGTCCGCACAGTGCTGCGAGATAGCCGATCTATGCTGATGGAGACTGTGCGTTCATTAAAGTTTGTGGTTCGCAATTTGGCCTGGATTCTGCAGCTTGAGGTTCTATTCTTCTCTTTTGCCGCCCTGCTGGGTGCGGCTATTCTTGTAGCTTCTAATGTGCTGCACAGTCAGGCGTCACTTCACTATATGGGGTTTGCGACGGAGCAAGTCTATGTAATCGCCTTGATCTGGCTCCGCTTAGCGGCCTGGGGATCGATGATGGCGTTGTATCAAGGCGCTACGCTTAAACGCTTGGCAAAAGCTGACGTTTAAGCGAATCAGGTCACTGACTGGCTGCGGCCGCCATCAACGGCGATCGTGGTCCCATGAACATAGGCAGCCTGCTCAGAAGCGAGAAAAACAACAACATTGGCGAATTCTTCCGGTGACGCTAGTCGCCGGAGCGGAACCAGCCCAGCCCAGTTCTCAAATACTTGCGTCTCTTCGATGCTGTCCCGCGCCGCAATGTTCGCTGCCAACTGGCCTAGGCGGTCAGTAGTCGTATAGCCAGGGCACAGGTTGTTAACCACTACCTGGTCTGGGCCAACCTCGTTGGCGAGCGCCTTTGCCCAGCCAACGACGGCCATGCGGATGCTGTTAGAAAGAATCAAGCCGTCGACCGGCTGCTTTACTGAGGTCGACGTAATATTTACAATCCGCCCCCATTTTTGCGAACGCATGCCAGGCAAGATGCGCCGTGTTAATTCCACGGCAGACATCAATGTCAAATCAACTGCACCCCTCCAGTCTGCCTCAGTTAAATCGTCGAACGTCCCCGGCGGCGGGCCACCGGCGTTATTGACGAGGATGTCAATCACCCCAAAATGTTCCAGCGCTCGGCTTGCGAGCTCATCGATTTGGGATGTCGAGGTAAGGTCGGCTTGAATAGCTACGACTTCGGTATCATGCTTTGCTAGATTAGCCGTGGCTATTGCAAGCTTGTCAGCGGAGCGGGAGCAAATTGCTAAATTGGCTCCTGCCCTAGCTAAACCATAAGCCGACGCATAGCCAAGACCTTCCGATGCCCCGCAGACAAGCGCGGTACGTCCACTGAGATCAATCTGCATCGTCGCCCCGCAGATAGGCGTCTTCCCCGCTAAGCCAGTCGGCCCGTGGGGGGCTGAAGCAGTCAATATCGATCGTGTCTTCGAGGGCCACTGCAGCATGTTCTACGTTCGGAGGGATGACCAAGGTCTCACCGGCCCGGACATCGATCACACTTTGATCTCCCATTGTAAAGCGCAAACATCCGGAAACAACGTAGGTAATTTGCTCATTATGGTGACTATGGGACGGAACCACGGCACCTTCCTTGAGGTCGATGATGGCAAGCATCACCTGCTCCCCTGTTACCATCCGTCGTCCGATCTTTGATGTGAGCACTTCCTGCGGGATGTCGTCCCAGGCCATATGATCCACCACACGCAACTCCTTGCTAAATGTATAGTTCGAAAACGAGATGATATTGGCAATTAGTGCGGCAACGTAGCATGGGATTTTAGGGCCATCAACGAAACACGTACAGGTCGCTTTCAAACATCACTTGTAGTGGGGACGTTTTCGTTACTGAGTGCCTTGGCAATGGTTCTCGACTGGGGTGTTCGGCCGAATCGTGCTGAACTGCCCGTATTGCCTTTGGCTCTTGCTGTCTTCTTTGTTGCTTTTGCCATCATGGTGGGGTCGGCGGTGTGGCTTGCCTCCAGTCTCCAATTGCCATCCTTTCTCTTGCTCTCGGAATTATCCAGGCGTCAGCGTTGGCTCCGTTACTTGATCTAGGGGATTGGTGGAGGGCTTCTGATCTATCTAACGAACAGTGCTCTATATCTAACGGCCGAATCAGCCGAGTTTCGTCCCGCGCAGGTATACAACCTTGATAATGAACTAAAAGTCTTTACACTTTCGGCCCGAGCTGCGCTTGCAGAAGAGACGATGTATCGGTTGTTTGCAATACCGTTTCTAGTTTCCGTAGGAATGCGATTCTATGGTTGGCGGCCACGGTTCAGGTTCAAGCCGCTCTCATGGGGGGTCCCTGCGGAGGGTGTTCGTCCACCACAAATGATGGTGCTGGCGGCCATGCTCGTCTCAGCCTTATTGTTTGGGATGGCCCATAACAACAACCCCGTCGCGGCATCCATGTTCGGGTTGCTCCTCGGGGTGTCGTTTCTCCGCGGTGGCTGGGAGTCTTGTGTAACCGCGCACTTCTTGGGAACTGCCTACTGTTCATGAGGATATATCTATAGCTTTGATTTCGGTGCACATCAGGACCCATTAGATCACCCTGTATTTATAAATTCAGGAATTGGGAACGTCTAAGTCCCCCGCGCGGCAAGTTCCTGAAATGCTCTCCGTACCTCGACACGCACCATCTTTTTCCGCCAGGCATACATCAGGTCGGTGTTGTCGAGGGGGGTGGCTGCCTTGAATGCTGCATCAGCGACGGCAAGAAGCCGGTCGTCGGTTAGGGTGCGGCCCTCCAAAAGACTGGCAACCTCGACGATGATTGGATGGGTGTGCACCGCACCCAGTACAAGCTGGGCGGCGGAGACTTTGCTCCCATCCATGGAAAGACTCGCCGCTACGCCCAGAACGGGGAAGTCGAAGCTGCCCCGGCGTCGAACTTTACGATAAGTACTTCTCAAACCATCGGTTTTGGGAATTAAAATTCTTGTCAGAATCTCATCTGGCTTCTTAGTGAGGTAATCGATCCCGTCATCTTGGTAGAGGGCACTAACAGGGATGGAACGTTCGCCATTGGGCCCCACAAGAATCACGGATGCGCCCAACGCTATAAGTGCCGGTGCCGCGTCGCTTGAGGTGACCGCCCAGCACTTCGAACTCCCGGGTGCTACCAGGCAAATATCACCTTCACGTTTCATACAAAACCCGATGGACTCCCTCCATTCATGCGTCTGGTTGTAGTAGTTGCAACGAGTGTCCACACAAAGATTCCCGCCTATAGTTCCTTGTCGCTGAATCTGTGGGTTAGCAATCTGCTGGACAGCCTCGACCAGCGCCGTCGCCGTTTTCGCAATAGGTCCCTGGGCCGCAATGTTACGCAAGCTCACCCCGGCTCCAATTGCAATCTCTCCATTGTCCGAAATGGTCTGTAACTCGGCGAGGTGGCTGAGCCCGACAAGGACGTTCGCATCGAATTGGCGGCGTTTAAGGTTTGGAATGAGGTCCGTCCCCCCAGCGATAACCATTGACTCTCCAGGATGATCGGCAAGCGCCTCCACCGCTTCGCTAACGCTGTTGGGACGAAGGTACCGGAACGGAGGAAGTCTCAGCATTTCGACCCGTCCCGACGCCGGGTCTCCACCCACTGCTCAGGTGGTTGGTCGTACCACACAGGGTTAATCCTAATCGGGCCTGGCCACTGATAATCCGGGAGCTTGCTAGGTCCAACCTGCGCTAATCCACCCTTCTCTTGGAGTGCGAGGGCGGCCAAGACCTTTTCGGGTGTGATTGGCAACTCGTCAATGCGTGCCCCGATGGCATCGTAGACGGCGTTGGCGATAGCAGGGGGTATCGGCAACAACGCCCCCTGCCCAACCTCCTTTGCTCCGAACGGTCCCTCAGCATCGTTGGTCTCAATTAAATAACTTTCAACTGGTGGCATCTCTAGAAAGGTGGGCGTCTTGTAATCAAGCATCGACGGAAACTGGTGCTGGCCTTTCCGGAATGCCTGTTCTTCCATGAAAATTTCGCCCAAAGCCATATACACCGACCCTTCAATCTGGCCTCGCGCAAGGGTCGGATTAATGGCTCGACCTATGTCATGCGCGATCCAAACTTTCTCAGGGGTAACGATGCCGGTCTCAAGGTCCACACGTACTCTGGCGACTGCTGCTGAGTATGAATACGCAGGCGTCGGGCCCACACCGGATCCCTTGTAGGGCCCGCCAAGTTTCTGGGGGGTAAATGAACCCGTCGATGACAGTTGGCCGAATTTTGCCTCCGCCAATTCCACTGCCTTCCGAAAGGAAGTGCTCTTGCCAGTTGGCACGCCGCCGACCTCATGTACGATTTGACCGGCTGCACTCCGCAAGCGTTCAGTCCCGCTAGAAAGCGCCTCTTTGCTGAGGCGGAGTTCTTCTTCGACGGCTGCGAAAAGCTTTTTTTGGAGCTTCTCAGCGGCCTCTATCGCGGCATTGCCCATCATGAAGGTCACACGGCTCGAATACGCCCCTAAATCGATCGGCGTGGTGTCGGTATCGGCGCAAACCAAGTTCACGTCAGTTGGGTGAATGCCCAGAATTTCCGCCACAGTCATAGCCAGGACTGAATCTGAACCCTGGCCAATGTCGATCTGCATGCACTTAGCAGTTACACCTCCACCGCGATCAATTTTTAAGTCCACCGAAGTATGCGGCATTTTGTTCCAGTAGATCGGAAGCCCAGCGCCGGAAAGATACGACCCGCAGGCAAGTCCGATGCCCTTGCCAGGTGGTAAAACACCGTGAAGGGAGTTGAAATTCGAACCCTGAGAAACTTTGTCTATGCACTCACCCAATCCACAAGAGGTCACTCTCATGTGGTTAACGGTCATGCTGTACTCGTCAACAAGAATTGACTTGCGGTACGCAGCTGGATCAATCCCAAGAGCGTTGGCCACACGATCAAGATGAATTTCCAGGGCGTAGCGTGGCTGGGGAGTTCCATGACCACGTTTGGGGCCACAAGGAGGTTTGTTGGTGAAAACACGAACACCACGAAACCTGTAGGCCGGGATCTTGTAGGTTACGGTTTGCAGCGCCCCTGTGTAATACGTGCTTGCAACGCCATAACTGCCGTACGCGCCACCATCAACAAAGGATTGGAAATCAAGTGCTGTGATTGAGCCGTCATTCTTTACACCAAGTTTCACGTTCATGAGCACAGGGTGGCGCCCCCGGTGAGCGTAGAAGACTTCCTCGCGCGTCAACGTGATCTTTACCGGGCACCCGGTCACCATCGAGAGCTTTGCTGCACAAAACTCATGGGGAAACGGATCAGATTTGCCGCCAAACCCTCCCCCCACCGGAGTAGCTATGACACGTATCCGGGCAGCTGGCATTTTCAGAACACTGGCCAATGCTTTGTGTACATAGTGTGGCGTTTGCGTGGAAGACCAGAGAGTAAGTCTGGAATCTGCACCGTACTGAGCCACAGCTGAATGTTGCTCTAGGGCTAGATGATTGTTTCCCGAGTAAAAGTATGTGTTGTCAAAAACTCGATCCGCGGCCTCGAATCCAGACTCCACGTCGCCGAACTCCAGGTTTATTTGTTTATGGACGTTGTCGTGTGGGCCATAGTCATGGATCCGAGCAGTTTCTTCGACTGCGGCAAGCCCTTCTTCAATGTCAAAACTGGTTGGCAGATCCTCATATTCGACTTCGATAAGTCGTACCGCCTCTTCTGCTGTCATTTCGTCAACCGCAGCCACCGCAACGATGGGATCTCCAACAAACCGAACTCGATCAATTTCAAGCGGATATTCATCTTCACTGACTGGCAGAATCCCGTACTTCACCGGGAGGTCCTCCCCTGTGATAATTGCTTTCACTCCAGGGATTGCCTTGGCTTTGGAAGTGTCAATGCTAAGAATTCGCGCGTGGGGCCGGCGGGACCCAAGGAGTTTTCCGTAGAGCATCCGTGGCAAAGTGATGTCGTCAGCGTAAATTGCTTGGCCGGCTGCTTTGCGCATCCCGTCAACCCTAGGCAATGACTGGCCAATAACACTGTAGTTAGTATCGTTCTCCCGGTAGCTCATCTGCTTACGGCTCTCCACGCCGAAAAGTCTCGCTATTAGCGCCGTTCCCACCCTGTCGACTTGAATGCAGTCTCTTCGCGGCAGCATCCACAGCTTCCAGGATTTGCAAGTAACCGGTGCAACGACACAGATTGCCAGCCAGATACTCTTTGATTTCCCTGGTACTGGGCTGTGGATTGCTGTCAAGTAGCGCCTTGGCAGACATCATCATCCCCGGAGTGCAGTAGCCACATTGCGCTGCACCAAGCTCGACAAAAGCGACTTGGAGCTCATGCGGCCGATCCCCCTCAGCAAGGCCCTCGACCGTGAGGATTTCATGGCCTTGAACTTCAATTGGAAGGACCAAACAAGAGAGCACTGGCTCCCCATCAATTAGGACCGTACACGTGCCGCATTCTCCAAGTTCGCAACCGTGCTTCGTTCCGGCGAGTCCAAGATCCTCACGCAATATCTCCAGAAGAGTCTTGTTTACCGGTGCGACGATCTCATGGCTTTCGCCGTTGATCCGAAAATGTAGGCGCTCTGAGGCAAGTGCTGCTTGGGAAGCTGAATGTTTCATGCGCCGGTTTCCGGGGCAATGCTCGTGGAATTCATCGGCTGATTAGTGCTAGCGCCAAAGTCCTGACACAGTGCCTCGCATGCAGTGCGCACTGCCCCCCCTAGTTCAGTGAGTTGCTGGCGTCCATGTGAAACGGCCAAGCCGATCAGGCAGATGGCGCCTAGAATATGACCACGCACGTCGCGCACCGGAGCCCCAATAGCAACTACGCCGTCGAGATATTCTTCGAGGTCTAGAGCGTAGCCATGTACCCGAACGGTCTGGAGTTCCCTGGCGTACTCGTTCAGATCGGTAATACTTTTCGAGGTGCAAGCTGGCGGCACGGCGTTCGGTGAATTCCCTGGAGATTCTTCATGAGTTTCAGCCGCGAACAGCTTTCCAAAGACGCCGGCATTCGTATCGAGAACGTGTCCGACCGGGGCGCTGATATCAAAAGGGGACGGGCTCTCAACCTTGGCAGCAAGAACGACGTGATTGGCTTCCCGCACCCCCAACAAAGCGGTCATCCGCGCGGTTTCTGCGAGACTCTTGAGATAAGGACGCGCCAAGGCAGGCAATTCAACGTGGCGTCGTCGATGCGAAACCATATTGCCGAGACCCGGGCCTAGTCGATAGGACCGTGTGTATTTATCTTGCTCTATGAATCCATGGTATCGAAGTGTTGCAGCAATCTGATGTGCGCTCGATTTGGGAATTCGCAAATCACGAGCCATATCAGAGACGGTCCGGTCTCCATTTGATTTCTGAAGTGTCACAAGCATCCGAAGAGCTCGGTCAACAGCTGGGACCAATTGTGATTTCGATTCTTGCATGTTCGATATCCTAGACACTGTCCAGTATACTGAACACAACCTACAGGAGCAACTACACAACGATATTGACTAACCCTTGCCCCCAACCGAGCCAACCTCACTCCTACAAAGCCTCTCCTAGGGCCAATCAGCGCGCCGCGAAGTGATCCTCAGCTCTATTTGCCTTCGAATAATGCGCGCCGTTTCTCCAGAAAGGCGTTCAGGCCTTCCTTGAAGTCTTCCGTTTCGAAACACTCTTCTTGCGATTCACTTTCCCGAGCCATTGCGGCCTCAAGGGAGTCTTCGCTACCCAAGCGAATGAGCCTTTTCGCATGGGCCACCGCCTGCCGAGCGGCGCCGAGTTCAATAACACGTTCCTGAACGGCGGATTGGAAATCTTCGTCAGAAACGATACCAGTGATAAGTCCAATGCGGCTTGCTCGTTTGGCGTCCACCGCTGCCCCGGACGTCACTATTTCGAGCGCCATGCCGACGCCCACTAGTCTTGGCAACCAGAAACTCGCACCCCAATCAGGCACAAGGCCCAGTTTGATCCACGGGGCAGAAAACTTGGCGTCGGGCGTCGCGAACCTCAAATCGCAAGCCAATGCCAGTGAAAGACCAGCTCCGGCCGCGATCCCGTTGACCGCAGCAACTGTCAGGCCGGGGAATGCCTGAAGGGCGAGCACCGCCTCGTTGCCGACTTGAAGCAGGTGCCGAAAGCCTGCCTCATCAGAATTGGCCTGGAGTTCTACCATGTGATCGATATCACCGCCGGCGCAAAACCCTTTCCCCGCACCGACAACTACTAACGAACGAACAGCGTCATCCGCTCCCGCAGACTTGACGTGGGCAAGAAACTGTTCGCGCATATCGTCCGCTAAAGCATTGAGTTTTTGTGGCCGGTTTAAAGTGATCCAGGCTACGGTCTCACGGATTTCGTAATCTACCTTCGCTTCGATCGCTGTCATCAGGAACGCTCCACAAGCAATGAGCTACCCATGCCTCCCGAGACACACAGTGTTGCGACTCCGCGTTTCGCGTCACGGCGAACCATCTCGTGTAACAAGGTGACCAGAATGCGGGTGCCGGTGCAGCCTATTGGATGCCCAAGTGCGATCGCACCCCCGTTGACATTAAGCTTCTCTTGATCAAGTTGAAGCTCTTGATCGACAGCCAGCACCTGCGCAGCGAAAGCCTCATTTAGTTCGATCAAGTCGATGTCAGCAATAGCAATCTTCAAGAACTGCATTAACTCTCGCATGGCCGGGACTGGCCCCATCCCCATTATGGACGGGGCAACACCAGCTTGGGTTGCAGCAATGACATGTGCCATCACATTCACCCCATGGTGTTTAGCCGCTTCTTCGGACATGACAAGAACGGAAGCGCCACCGTCAGTCACACCGCTACTGTTGCCCGCGTGAACTGTTCCGTTCTCCTTAAAAACAGGCGAAAGGCTAGCCATTTGCTCTACCGTCAGGTTGTAACGAGGGTGTTGATCGGTAGTAACGACAACCGGCTCGCCTTTCCGTGTAGGAACTTTAACCGGAACAATTTCATCCCGGAACCGCCCAGCCTCCCGTGCGGCCTGAGCCCGGCGATGTGTCTCGACGGCGTAGTCATCTTGAGCCTTTCGACCGATTTGATATTTCTCAGCTAGCCGTTCGGCAGTTGCCCCCATTAGGTCACCACACAATGGGCACATAAACCCATCACGATACATACCGTCTACCACCTTTGCGTTGCCCATCCGGTACCCAAATCGAGCCTCAGGGAGCAAGTAGGGAGTATTGCTCATGCTTTCGATACCACCAGCGAGAACTACGTCGGCCCCGCCAAGAGCTACTGTTTGGGCCGCGAGCATTACCGACTTTAGACCTGAAGCGCATGCCTGATTAACCGTGAACGCCGGCGTTGACTCGGGGATCCCTGCGCCGATCGAGACCTGGCGTGCGGGGTTGGGCCCAGTACCTGCTTGCCGTGCATGCCCAAAAATTGCTTCATCCACGGCATTGGCCGGGATTCCCGCCCGTTCGAGCGTCGCGGTAGCTGCGGCAACCCCTAATTCGATCGCGCTCAGTGCCCTCAGTTCTCCCCCGAACTTTCCGATGGGGGTCCGTACTGCTCCGGCAAGCACAACTGGTTTAGTCTGTCGAAAATCGAACATGCAGGCTGCCTACCGATATAGCTTCACCGTGGGACTAGCTCAGATCTACCCATACGTTCTTTACCTGCGTGTAGTGCTCGAGCGCGTGCATACCGAGTTCACGGCCGTAACCACTTTCCTTGTACCCACCAAATGGTGCAGCCGCGTCATACCGGTTATAGGTGTTGACCCAGACGGTCCCGGCCTTAAGCTTGCTGGCTACTCTGTGGGCACGGCCCACATCGCGGGTCCACACAGCGGCGGCTAAGCCGTAAGGATTATCGTTAGCCTGAGTGATAGCGTGTTCTTCGTCCTCAAACACGATCGCCGCTAACACAGGCCCAAAGATTTCTTCTTGTGCGATGGTCATGTTGTTATCGACCTTGTCAAACACCGCCGGCCGAAGAAAATACCCCTTACCATCAATAGGTGCATGAACGCCGCCAGTGCGTAACCTGGCCCCTTCGGTCTTACCCGCCTCAACATAGCCGAGCACCGTCTCCAATTGGTTTTTTGAAACGAGCGCCCCCATCCGAGTTTTAGGGTCCATAGGATCCCCTGGAACCATCTTTTCTGCCCGTTCGACCACCCTCTCAATAAATTCTTCTGCCACCGGTTTTGCAACAAATAGTCTTGAGCCAGCCGCGCACACCTCTCCTTTGCCGTAGAAGATCCCGATTGCTGCCCCCGCTGCGGCAGCCTTAAGGTCGGCATCGGCAAAAACCAGGTTCGGCGATTTTCCCCCAAGTTCGAGTGTGATTTTCTTGAGAGTATCGGCAGATTTTCGCAAGATACCCTGCCCTGTCGCCGTTTCCCCTGTAAACGCAATCTTGGCAACATCCGGGTGCTCCACCAGCGCATTGCCTACCACGCTACCTCTGCCCGGGACGATATTGAGTACGCCGGGTGGCAACCCGGCTTCCCCAGCTAGCTCAGCCAACTTCAAAGCAGTCAGCGGTGTGTTACTCGCGGGCTTGACGATAACCGTGTTTCCCATCGCCAATGCGGGTGCAATTTTCCACGAGGCTAGAAGAAGCGGAAAGTTCCACGGCACAATAGCCGCGATTACGCCGAGCGGCTCACGGAGCGTGTAATCGAGCGCCTTTCCACTGACCGGAACCACTTCGCCATGCAGCTTGTCTGCCCAGCCAGCATAGTATTGAAAGACTTCCGAAACCATCGGAATGTCGACGTAGCGGGACTCGAAAATCGGCTTTCCGTTATCGATCGTTTCTAGGATTGCGACCTCTTCAACATTGTCTCGCAACAGCTCGCCGATTCGCCAGAGAATCCGTCCACGCTCGCGGGCGCTCATCTCGCGCCAATCACCACTCTCGAAAGCCTTGCGTGCGCCTGTGACAGCAACGTTTACATCCTCCACCCCTGCAGAGGATACTTCCGTGATCAGCTCTTCCGTTGCGGGATTGAAGGTACCAAAGCTTTCTCCACCAGAGGCATCTCGAAACTCACCCTCGATGTAGAGCTTGTTAGGCGCCCCGCGTATGACGTCAACAACTTCTGTGGGCATCACTCAGTCTCCCCTGCTTGCCCCATCGACACTTGCGATGTGGCAACGCGGTTGTACCTTCAGCTCCCCTTGAATTCCGGAGTACGCTTCTCGATGAAAGCCTGAAGCCCTTCCTGCGCATCCTCTGTAACGAACAGCCTATTTTGCAGTTCCCGTTCCAGGGCCAGCCCGTTATTGAGAGGCATTTCAACTCCCTCTTGAACGGCGACCTTGATAAGGCCAATCGCCTGGGTCGCACCCGTGTTTAGCGTGGAGGCGTACTGCTTGGCAAACTCCACTGCATCACCATCGCTCACTTCGTTGATTAACCCGATATCCCTAGCCTCCTCAGACGAGATCGTTCGGCCCGTGATCATGAGATCAAGCGCCCGCGCCTTGCCGACCAGCCGCGGAAGCCGTTGTGTTCCCCCTGTACCAGGGAGGACGCCAAGCGTAACTTCCGGCAGCCCAATTTGGCCTCCAGTGCGCATGAAACGAAGATCGCAGGCCAAGGCTATTTCGAGGCCACCTCCGACACAGTGGCCGTTAATCGCCGCTATAACGATTTTGGGTGTCCTCTCGAGTTCTAGGAGAGTTTCTTGGCAGTGCAGGCAAAATGTCGCTTTGAAACTTGGATCACTTTGTTTGAGCATGTTGATATCAGCGCCCGCAGAAAAAATCTTTTCGCTTCCCGTCAGGATAATGACGTTGACGTCAGTATCCAGTCGAACGTCTTCAATGATGGAGTCGAACTCTTTCATGAGTTCGAAGTTGTAGGTGTTAGCGGGTGGCACGTTGATTGAAATTATGGCTGTTCCGCGCGCTTTTTCGACGGAAAACCCCTGATAGGACATGGACGGACTCCAGGTGGAAAATAAGTGTTCGGTGATGATGGTGGACCGCGCGACGGTACCCTAGACTCGCTGCGAGCGTACCATACGCCTGGGTTTCAGGCCGCAGGCAGCATTTTCAGCGATGTAGTCTGCGGTGCGCTTCAAGCGCAAACCGGTCGGTCATTCCAGCAACGTAGTCCCCAACGACAACTGCCTCCCCTTCGGCCAGCATTCGTGCCTGGTGCCGTTCTGGCAAGAGTGTTGGTTTTCTCCTGTAACTAGCTACAAGTTCCGCAATAATGTGCCGTGACTTTTGCATCTCAGTTTCTACTTGTGGGCAACAATACAGCTCCTCCCTCAAGAACTTCGCGACCAGCCTAAGTTGACCGAGAATCTCCGGACTGTGCCCAATAAGCCGCTCGGAATGGCTGCGAACTTCTTCTATATTGGCCACATTGGCAGCCTTGATACGCTCGCATGATGCGTCGATGAGGTCCGACACCAACATGTCCAGAAGAGCTCGAATCGATTCGTTAAACAACTGTCTTTCATCCGCATTTCGGTTGCGAATGCTTTCGCGTTCATAGATCTCCTTAAACAATGGAAGATTCGCAGCTAGTGCGTCGGATGACAGAATTTTAGCCTCGACACCATCATCAATGTCGTGAACGTTATAGGTGATTCCGTCGACCCAATCGATGATCTGAGCCTCAAGCATAGGTTGGAACTCAAGGTGATAACCTTTCAACTCATCCTTCTGGAAACGGTCATAATGGGTTGAATGCTTGACGATTCCCTCACGAACTTCGTACGTTAAATTAAGGCCAGGGAACGCCGCGTACCGCTCTTCTAATTTCTCCACAATCCGCAACGCATGACGATTGTGCTCGAACCCTCCAGCATCCGCGAGTGCGCTGTCTAGCTCCTGCTCGCCGGCATGCCCGAAAGGCGGGTGCCCTAGATCGTGAGCTAGTGCAATTGCTTCGGCCAACGTTTGATTTAATGCAAGGGCAGAAGCGACGGTCCGAGCGATCTGCGCAACCTCGATTGTATGGGTCAGACGAGTTCGAAAATGGTCCCCTTCGTAGTTTGGAAACACTTGTGTCTTGTATTCCAGTCGACGGAAAGCACGCGAATGAACGATTCGGTCACGGTCTCGTTCAAAACATGACCGGTATCGATGCTCCGACTCTCGGTAACGCCTGCCTGCAGAGTCCTTGGCGCGGGCACGGTAGGGAGCGGGGTTCGGGTAGCCTGCTAAGCTGCTCATTAGGTCCTCATTTTCAAAACTTCCGGGCAGCATTGATGCATCTGAGACGATAGATCCCTAAACGAGCGAAGGGGAATGCACGTCCAGCCGTACGGCACAATAGCAAATATGCTGTTGTCCATTGGCTTCCCGATTTCACCTGGGCCAGAGGAACAACTTTTCGAGCCGCAGATCCCATGGGTATCCATCCTTCTAAGCTGCCACCCGAACCATGCCCTTAGAGAGAATGTAAGCTTGGGGAATTTGCTTTCACCAATACCCTTAACTACTATCGACGTAACGCTAGCATCGTTCCCAGTCATGTCTGCCGGATGGTTTTAAAACTTGATGGTCGAAAGTCAGAAGTTCGAAATCGAGAGCCACGAACGACTTGACCTAGTGGACCTCACTCAAAGGGTTCGCGAGTTCTTCGACGGCTCAACCGTAAAGCAAGGCATGCTTTATCTGCATTCTCTGCACACGACAACGGCCATCATGATCAACGAGTGGCAAGATGCGTTGGTCGATGATCTGAAGTCGTTTCTTCGGGACATCGTGGATGACAAAGACCATTTCTGGCATAACGACCCAGACCATAGTGACTGCGTTCGCAGCAACGCGACGTCTCACCTGCGATCAGCGGTGCTGTCTCACAATGTGATGGTGCCAATTTCGGACGGCAAACTCGTGCTCGGACAGTGGCAGAGCATTATCTTTGCTGACCTGGACGGGCCGCAAAAGCGTTCCATCGTCGCCCAGATCATCGGCGAGTAACAGACTCACTCAGTTCAGGCTGGGCCAGGTACGTTCGCCCTTGCCCAGGCTACATCGGTCTTTAAACGATTCCCAGGTGAAGTGCCGGTGGGAAATCTCAGACTCGCCAGCAGTCCAACACCAGAGCACATTGGGATCCGGAGATCGAAAGTCGACAGTAAAAAGCCCTTTCGGTTCACCGCCAAGTTTCAATACCGCATCCTGCCAGCCACTAAGAATAGACCGCATTTCATCCTGTAGCCGTTCGGTTGTCTCCGGTTCATCACCGCGGTATTCACGCCGCACTTCCTCGATGCGTCCTTGGGCGTGGGTTGTAAGGGTCGCAATCCCCGGGACAGCCCTATTAGCTTCGGCTAACGTGAAGATACGATAAGGGTGCATAGCCGCCGGTTCACTCCGCCATGGCGAATTTGAGGGTTGTCGTGGACAAGCTAAGCCCACAACAAGGATAGCGAGACGCTTGCTTACCCACCTTGCAGGCTCGGCCGAAGAATCTTATCATCGTGCAATCTGTAGCAGCCTTTCCGGGCTGGCGGGGTCAGCCCCCACACCCGACCCCCCGCCCAAGGGATTCCGGGAGCCGCCCACCCCACCGGGATCCCTCCGTCCACCGGCGGGAAAAGGTGGTTGCAATGCAGCTCTGGAGACTTTCAAACGGGAGAATTCAATGAAGTTTGAGCCCTTCGCGATGGAGCGCTGGCAGTCTACCTATGAGCATGCTGTCCGCTTCAACCTATCGGAAAGCGGCGTCGAACCCTTAACACTTGGCGAGCTTCTTGAGCTGGTTGGGTTAGACGCAGGAGAGTTGCACGGCACTCTCATCGAGTACAACCCATCGGACGGCTCACCTGCCCTCCGATCCGCAATAGCGGAAATGTACCCGGACGCAACACCTAGGAATGTACTGGTGACCAACGGCGGTGCAGAAGCAAACTTTGTCACGTCATGGTTGCTGTGTGAGCCTGGTGACGATCTACTCTACCTCGCCCCCAACTACATGCAAGTCCCAGGAATGGCTACGAACTGGGGGTGCACAGCGATACCTGTACCTTTGCATGAAGCAAGTGGGTGGCAACCTGATCTTGATGAGCTTTCATCCCTTATCACACATACAACAAAGCTTATTCTCGTTACTAACCCAAACAATCCAACGGGGGCCATACTCACCGAGGCGGCAATGCGGCGGATTGTGGAAGTTGCAGACAGCGTTGGGGCGTGGATTGTCGCCGACGAGATCTATCGCGGTGCAGAACTTGACGGTGTTGAGACGCCTACGTTTTGGGGCCGCTACGACAAAGTTGTTGTCACCTCAGGCATGTCTAAGGCCTTCGGTCTACCTGGGCTTCGAATCGGCTGGACCATTGTCCCCGAAAGCCTCAGAGAGCAACTATGGGCCCGGAAAGACTATACGTCTATAGCAATGGGTACTCTCAGTGACGTCCTGGCAACTCACGCCCTCCACCCTATTGCGCGAGATCGTATTCATGCCCGCACGAGAGGCATCCTCAACGCCAACTTGCCTATCCTTGAGGACTGGTTGAGGGCGCGTGGCGACCATTTCAGCTGGAAGCGACCACAAGCTGGTGCAATCGTTTATGCTCGCTACGACCTCCCCGTCGGGGGGTTAGAACTTGCTGAAACGATGCGTACCAAAGCGGACTGCCTTATCGTCCCCGGCGACCATTTCGACATGCCTAACTACATCCGTTTAGGTTTCGGACCGAGTCCGGAGAGGCTCCGGATGGCGCTAGCGAGTTGCGCTGACGTGTTGGACTCCCTGAGCGTCAACGTTTAGATGGTCAAACCGAGGGTTTTTTCGGGCATACAACCGAGCGGGGAATTGCACCTCGGGAACTACTACGGGGCGATCCAAAACTGGGTATCGATGCAAGACCGTTTCGATTGCGTCTACTGCATCGTGGATTACCACGCTGTCACCAGCCGCACCGGCAGAGAATCCGATAAGTTTCAAGATACAAGCCATGAACCACTCTCTGCGATGTCCGTACAGATGGCAGGAGATCTGATCGCCTGCGGCATTGATCCGGAACGATCGATACTCTTTTGCCAATCCGATGTCCCAGAGCACACCGAGCTTGCCTGGGTATTCAGCTGCGTTGCATCCCATGGCGATCTCGCCCGAATGACTCAATTCAAAGAAAAGGCGGGTCGCAACAACTATGTCAGTGTCGGCCTTTTTACATATCCGGTGCTACAGGCAGCTGACATCCTTCTTTATCGCGCAGCTAAGGTTCCCGTTGGCGCAGACCAGATTCAACATCTGGAGCTAGCCCGACGGATTGGGCGACGTTTTAACACTCTGGTAGGCGAAGAATATTTCCCTGACGTTGAAGCAAAACTGACGGAGGGGAAGCGCATAATGTCGCTGGCCGACCCCTCCCAGAAGATGAGCAAAAGTCTGGGTGCCAAGCATTACGTCGGCTTGATGGAAGAGCCCGATATTGTCCGGGAAAAGGTTCGTGCAGCAGTGACTGATAGCGGCCAAGAAATTGGTGGGCAGATGAGCCCCGGCGTCGCGAATCTTTTTGAGTTACTAAACCTTACTGGTGCACAACCGGAGGTTATCCAACTATTTACGGAACAGCATGCCACGGGCAGCATTCGTTATGGCGACTTGAAGAAAGCTGTTCATGAGAACATCGTTCAGGCCCTTGCCCCTATCCAGCAACGCCGCTTTGCCATGTCCGATGACGCCATCTCCGAAATTTTGACCGAAGGGGCCGTGCGTGCTTCGAAAATCGCTCGAGCCACAATGGTGGATGTGCGTAGCCACGTAGGTGTTGGACGGCCACAGATCAGTTGAGACTAGCTTCATCGTGTGCTCGACTTGATTCGTCGACTAGGCGAATGACTTCCTCACGAAGTTCCCCGAGTAAGGCTTCCTCCGACGGAGAGCCGCCTGGCGATAACGTCGGCCCATAACTGAGCACCAGAGGGTGACGGCGAATTCGGCCTTCGCGTGGCCAGACCTGGTGAGCCCCCCAGATTCCCACGGGCGTAATCGGCACATCGAGGTTCCGCGCCAGGATCGCGGCGCCCCGCCTAAATTCCATCACACTTCCATCCAAAGACCGGCCTCCCTCAGGGAAAATCACCAGTACCATTCCCCGCCGTAAACCCTCGGCAGCAGCCTGCATTGCCCGTTGAAGATTCCGGTTTGCATCGATTGGGATATTACGAAACAGGCGAGCCAGAAACCGACCGATCATTCCGTCAAAGTATTCACTGTAACCAACGAAAAAGACTCGCTGCAATCCGTGCCGCGGCAACGCCATGCAGATCAAGAACGGATCGAGATAGCTGGCATGATTACCGCAGACAATGACAGCACCTTTGTTGGGAACCTGCCCTGCATCTCGTACCTGAAAGCCTGCGACTAGTGACCACAAGCCCCGGACACTTCGCAAGAATGACCACATCACCCATTCAAAAACCGGTTTCCTCTTGAGGTACTGGTCAAGATCATCATGTGAGCCAGAAAGCACGTGAGCCCAATTGTCTGGGGCCATCTCCGCCGTCGAATGGGTCTCGCCTGCGGAATCAGCATCTCGAAGCGCATCAACCAGCTCGCGCACTGTGTGAAGCCGGCCACCTGCCCCGTCGTCGAGAACAACTCTTCGAAGAGTTTCTAGCTCCGCAAACAGCTCGATACGGTCCAGGGATCCCAATCCAAGGTCTAGATCGAGATGCTGGTCCATACTCACGGACCCTGTCCTAGCATAACGGGCCACGACACTTCGGACCTCGTCGGTCCACTCAGGCAGGTCCACGCTCGTTGGCTGGTTTGGAAGAGAGCGAGACGATGCTGCTGTATCAGTAGCGTCGGGAATTCCGCGCTCCGCAATCTCCTGCTGTAATACAAAACGCTTGATCTTTCGGGATGGCGTCCGCGGCAACGGCTCACTACGAATCTCCAAACTGGTAAGCCGCTGCGGGCCAGGCAACTTGCCACCAATGCTTTCAAGGTCCCACTTGATCATCTCCCGCACGTTGACGTAACCGCGGTCACGCGCAGCCTGGAGGTCGGCCACGACAACGGCATGAAGTCGCTCTCCCCTACCCGCATCATCTGCAATACCTACAATGCAGATTTCCTCAACCAGCTCACCTTGACCGTAGTGGCCCTCGAGCTCATCCGGATAGATGTTCTTCCCGGAGGCGAGCACGATGAGATCTTTGGCGCGCCCGGTAATTTGCAGGTGCCCATCGGGTAAGATCCGACCAAGGTCGCCCGTCCGAAGCCATCCATCATGCAAGGCTTCCGCCGTTGCCTCCGGGTTTCGGTAGTAACCATCCATCAAACTAGGTCCGCGCGCCCATACCTCCCCGATTCCATCGTCGCCAGGGTTGTCGATCTGCAAGGAAACGCCATCTATCGGACGACCAACGGTGTCACCGCGCAACTCATCAAGCGGGGTGGCGGTGAGGATTGCTGTGGACTCAGTGAGGCCGTAGCCTTGCGCGAGCTGGAAGCCCCAGTCAAGAAAATCATCGAACACTTCGGCATTCATCTTTGCGCCGCCGGTAACAAAAAGACGCATATCGTCGCCAAAAGGCTGATGTGCCTTCTTCAACAAGCGGCGTCCAATTGACCACCCGAAACGTCTGCGCACCCAAGCACTCAGCTTTATTAGCGCCTTTGCGATGTTCCGGCGTAACCACGGCGAACGATCGATAGTGTGGGTCAGTTTGTCATGGAACCGGTAGAAGAACGCTGGCACACAAACAAATACCGTGATTCGGTGGCGGCGAAATGCCTCGATGATGCCTTCCGCCGTTAGTTCATGAAGAAACACGACTCGGGCCCCGAGATACAGGGGGCCGAGGCAGTTGGTGATTAGCGGCAGCACATGGAACAAGGGCAAGACGCCGAGGATCCGATCTTTCGGAGTGAAATGAACCCTTTTGATACCCGCCCGAAGGTTTTCCAGTACTGAGCTTTGCCGGATCATCACTCCTTTCGGGTTACCGGTTGTACCCGACGTATACATGATGGTGCCCAGGTCGTTTTTCCCTGCAACCGATGGGTTCCAAATTGGGGACGACGCACCATGCTGATCAATGTACGAGGCGAAAGATGTGCCGTCCTCAAAGTTAGTCGTTCCGTTATGCTCCGGCACCAACAGCAATGGGCGGGCGGCAAGTGTTTTACAGGCCGTTTGAATCTTCGCCGCCAGCGTGACCGATGTCACGCAGGCCACGGATCCAGAATGCTCGATTAACCGGGCTAGAACGCTCTCATCGGGTGCGGTATCAAGCGGCACGGTAACTCCACCGGAATACCAAACAGCAAGGTAAGCGACTGGCCAGGCCGGACGATTCTCCATGCATATCGCCACCCGACTACCATCACCCAAACCAGAGCTTCGTAATGCTTCCCCAAGCTGCTGAACACGTTCAATCAAATCACCATAAGTCAGGCAAGTGATTTCATTGTCCAACACATGCTCGAACGCCACTGCCTCGGGCCGCGACAGGGCGTTCTGGTAAACAATCGACAGGTAGTCGGCTTCGGAACTCATGGCGCCAGAGTGTAACAGGCACTTAGTGCCCATCAGGGTTTGCACGCCAAGGACAAATTAGCGTGTGAGTAATGCCTGAAGCACATAACGTGCTATTCGCGGATTCTTGCGCAATCGTCGGACCGAGTACGGGTACCACATGGGCCCGAAAGGGACAGCTACCCGTAGTCGGTGTCCAGTCTCAACGATGGAGCGCCGCAATTCCGGGTCAACTCCATGCAACATCTGAAACTCATATCGGGAAACGTCTAAGTCTAAGGTGGCGATGGTACGGATTGCCTCGGCAACTAACCATTTGTCATGCGTTGCGATGCCAACGTAGCAACTAGCTTTAAGTAACTCCTCGAGCAATCCAGCATAGTTTTTGCGAATTGCTTCAGGGTCCAGGTAAGAAATCTCACTCGGCTCAATGTAGATTCCTTTACAGATACGCACGTTCGCCGTGGCTGCCGCAAGTTCCTTTACATCGTCTGCGGTACGACGCAAGCAAGCCTGTACAACACAGCCTACGTTCTCAAACTCCGCATTGAGACGAAAGAAGATGTCGAACGTATCGTCTGTGGTTGGCGAGTCTTCCATGTCGATACGAACGAAGTTGCCATAGGTGTCAGCAACTTCCAAAAGACGCTTAACGTTGTTGTAACAGAACTCCTTGTCGAGTTTTAGGCCTAAATGCGTCAGCTTGACGTGGATATTGCTATTGAGCCTTTGACTCGCGATGGTCGCTAAGACTTCTTCATATTGTTCGACCGCCTCCGTAGATTCCGATCTTTGCGTAACATCTTCACCGAGAATGGCACTTGCAGCCATGAAGCCTTTCCCGTTGAGTTCCTTGATCGCAACCACCTGGTCGTCCAACGACTCCCCGGCAATATAAGGAGCGGCAATACGACGGACAAGTAGCTTCGGGACGATCGGCACCGTCGCACCGATCAACTTATCAATAAGACTCATACTGGATTGCGTCTCCATCCCGTGCGTGCCATCAAATCGCCTAGTGCACTCCGAAGTTTTCAGTATGATACCCCCACGACGGAAATGTCATGGAACAGGCACGGCTTGCCTTAGCCTGTTTCCAGGAGTGATCTCTGTGCGCATTGCCGCGCACCCCTTCCCGCGGACTACTCCGGATGGAATCAAGCAAGAACCACACGAAATCTAGCGACGTCAGTGACAAAACCTCGTTGGACAAGTACGCACTCTATCAACGTGCTGTCCAAGAGCCTGAGGCCGACATTGAATTCATTGTGGAAACCTTCATGGCAAGGTTTGGACGAAAACCCCACTTTCTCCGGGAGGATTTTTGCGGGACCGCATATCTCGCCTGTGAATGGATCAAACACGATCCAGCCAACCGGTCCACCGGGGTAGATCTAGATGCAGAATCAATTTCCTGGGGAATGGCAACAAATGCTAAGGACTTGAGCAAGTCGCAGGCCGAACGCCTGACACTTCTCCAAGGTGATGTCGTTGACGTCGGTACGCAAACGGTCGATGTACTGGTTGCTTTTAACTTCTCCTACTATTCATTCAAAACACGTGCTCAGCTACTTCGTTACTTTGAGGCTGCATACGGTAACCTCAAGCAGGAAGGGCTTTTTATCTTGGATATTTACGGTGGCCCCGAAGCCCAGGATTTGGTCGAGGAAACAACCGTCGATGATGGTTTCCACTACCTTTGGGACCAGGATGAATTCGACCCGATTCAGAGCCGGATGGTTTGCCATATACATTTTGAGAGCACAACAGGTGAACGTATTGAGCGTGCCTTCAGCTACGATTGGCGCCTATGGA
>ERZ651768.193-NODE-193-length-44668-cov-5.158149_pt1 | contig 44668 bp, 34 predicted proteins | sample MGYA00514754_ERZ651768 | MGnify/ENA metagenome assembly ERZ651768
AGCGCCGTCGGACACCGCTTCGTCCCGCATCTCGAACGGAACTTCGCCAGTGTCCAGGCCTAGGCTCACAACCATGCCTGCTCCGTAATATGCCATGTGCTGGAGTTGATCCACTCGATCTTCACGTGTGGATGCCAGATGGACGTGAGCGTTGACTATCGCAGGCATAACAGTCTTGCCACTGAGATCCACGCGGGCGGGTCCTCCCGGAATCTGTACGTCAGCCCTTGGCCCGGCTTGAGTGAACATGTCGTTTTCAACGACGAACACCGCGTCTTCGATCGCTGCGGTTCCGTCTCCGACGATGAGGCGCGCACCCTCGAACACGGTCACATCCGAATCACCCCCCCCGCAGCCGGCGATCAGGATAGCGGTCAAGGAAAGCACGCTGGAAATAGCGACTGTAGTATGCGACTCACTCTGGTCTCGGCGCATGAGAACCTCACATCGAAAGTGGCGATTTTGAACACGCGGACAACGCGCTAGCCCCAGCCGCTAGATGCCGCGAACGCTAACGCGTATCACGCCCCAGCGGTTCCGGCAAGGTTTGGATGACTTGTCTCGGACACGGGGCAGCAAGAAAGTCGGGTGTGAAATAGAAACGGACACACATCCCGTTTCTGGGACGAAAGAAAAATCCCGCCTGATGTCGTAACATCAAGCGGAGACAATTTTTACCCTAGTCGGGACGGCCGGATTCGAACCGGCGACCCCCTGAACCCCATTCAGGTGCGCTACCGAGCTGCGCCACGTCCCGTGAGGGAGGGAATATAGACGCAGCCCAGAACGCGCTCAACCGGGGAGCGGATCCTCGTCGGCAGCGGGCTTGAGCAACGCGAAGCCAACAAACCCGATGACCAACAACGCGCCCAGCATATTGAAACCGATCGTCATCGCGACAATCGTTGCCCCCGCGGCCCCGAGGATGCCACCGAGTCCATCACAACCGATGGCCAACCCCTCACCATGTCCTGAGACCGACCTACAGGATTGAATCACGGCGAGGAACGGTAATCCGGTGGGCATACAGCAAATCGCTGTAAATGTGGTCATGAGTAAAGCGGCGCTAGAGATCTCGACGCTCGCGCCGATCTCTGCGATGGTGGGTCCCACTACGGTGAGCACCAACACGCCGGCGGCTGCCAGGATGCCCGTTCGGCGCCACATCGTAGGCTGTAGGAACCTGTTTCCCAGCAGAAGCGCGCCTATGCCGGCACCCACGAGCACCGAAGCGAGTGCCAGGCCGATCGCCAAAGCGGGGCTGCCCACCGCGCTCTGGACTCGGTAGACGACCAGCACCTGCAGCGCCATCGTGACCGCACCAACCAGCGCGGCCGCACCGCCCCGGACGATGTTGCCGGGAGTTTTTCGTTCCCGGCCGAACACGGCAACGAGCGCGATCAGCGCCACGGCCCCCGCAACCCACGCGAGATTGAAAAAGCCCGCCTCGAACAGAAACGGGCGGTCGTCGGTTGTAGGCCGGCCGTCGAGGCCGGGCTGGTCTAGAACGAACTGGACACCCAATTCGCTAGCAAGAAGACGGATCTTATAGAGTTCAAGTTCATCAAACGCTTCGTTGCGAGCCAGCAACAGGTGGTTGAACGGATTGTACGCGTCCCCAGAAGTCGGCAGTCGCAATTCAACGATGCGATCGTAGTGTCCGCCATTGGCTGCGAGCACCGAAAGACGCGTCCGCTCCGCGAGCAAAGGTGTGTTCTGAATGACTGCGAGTATGCCAAGGGGTCTGAGGTGGTCCAGGTAGGTCTGCACGGCCTCGACGGTCAGCACTCGACCGTCGACATGGCTACGCCCTCGCCCGATGGCTGGCGAGGTCTGCAAGAGCGTGAGGTTGATGTGGTCCCAACGGTCATTCGAGGCGGCCATGAAGCGCCTCGCCTCGGCCAGGTGAATGTTCACCTTTGGGTCGCTGAGTGCGCCGCCCGCCCAGGCATCCAGCTCGCGGCCGAACTCGATCGTTTGAGGATTCACTTCGACGGCATCGATGTGTTGCGCGCCTGACTGCAGGGCCACCGCCATGTCGAATCCAGCACCCGCTCCCAACAGCAGTACGCTGTCGAGCCCGCCGCTGAGCAACGCCAACCGTTTGAGGCGGGCCAGATCCTCGACGTGTGGGTCGTCAAAATACGTGGACTGGCCATCCCATTTCACAGAACGTGTGACGAACATTGCGTCGGTGAACACGTAGGCCACGGACTCCCGGTTCGTATGCACTAGATCCGTTCGGGCATAGGCGCTTGCTTCATAGCGATGCTCACGCAATCCCTCTCCGTCCACGGCATCGCGCAGGTGGGTCTGTGTGCCGATCTCTCCTAGGACATCCATCGGCAGCCACGGCACCACCATCGGACCGACCAGGACCAGGCCAACCGCCGCACCGACCACCTCGGCGGCGTAGAGGCGAACACGCTGTCGGGGATTGGTCATGCGATGGAATGCGAGGGTCGAAGCGGCGCCGAACAAGACGAACGGCAGCGCGAAGACGCCGCCGATCCAGGCCGCGTCATACCTCGAGATCAACCACCAGGCGATCGGCATCAACGTGGGCAGCAGCACCAACAGGACCGTCAGGCGTAGTCGAGCGCCGTATCGCCTGGTCCAGAGTGCCCCTGCGCCCAACCCGAACAGGCACACGGCCAGGGCCAGGTAGGTCAGGTCGAAGAAATAGACAACGGAAGCGAGACGCGTGACTGCGAGTTCCCACGCCCCGAGTAGGATGGCGGCAGCCGCGAGAGCCGGCACGGTGACGAGGTGACGGGGCCTACCAGGTGAAAACAGTGACACACTCATAAAATCCCGAAGCTGAAGCCGATGCCCCATTCGCGCTCGGCGCCGCCGGTTTCGTCGAGATCGGGCTCCAGGGGATTCTGGGCGTACAAGTCACTGTGGCCCATCAGAAATACGGCAACGGCACCGACGAGTGTGTATGCCACCGGACGCTTCATGTGGGTCGTCCAGCCTTTGCGGGGGTGGGCGTTGAGTTTCGAGGTGAGTTGCGAGCCTAGCAGGGCGAGGGAGCGGTGGCTAGGATGGGGTGGTTCTTATGATTCGTGGTTCGTTTGGTTCGTCTTCAGATCCGCCGGAGGGCTGGGTATGAGCGCGAGTAAGAAAACGATGGATGTCGGTGAACCGACTTTGGAGCGGAGGGAGTTCTTGTCGGTGGGAGGCGCGACGATCGCAGGGGCGGCGATCGGGGGAGGGGAGGGCGTCGGGCTCCTGGATCGGACGTTGTCGCATGAGGAGATTCAGGAAACCCTCGCCGATGTGGAGGCGATGACGTTCGACGTGTTCGGGACGGTGGTCGACTGGCGGACTTCGATCATTCGGGAGGGCCAGATGCTCGGGTTGGAGAAGGGGTTCGATTTGGATTGGCCGGCCTTCGCGGACGCTTGGCGGCGGGGCTATGGGCCGGCGATGAATCGGGTGCGTACCGGGGATCTGCCCTGGCTGAAGATCGATCAGCTCCATCGGATGATCCTCGATGATCTTCTCGTCGAGTACGAATTCCCGGCGATGACAGAAGCGGAGATCGATGATCTGAATCGGGTTTGGCATCGGCTGATTCCGTGGCCAGATACGGTGCGGGGGCTCTATCAGCTCAAGGCGAACTACACGCTGGTCACGCTCTCGAACGGCAACGTTTCGCTGCTGGCGAATATGGCCAAGAACGCGGGACTGCCTTGGGATATCGTACTTTCGGCTGAGCTATCGGGGCATTACAAGACGGACCCAGAGGTCTACATCAAGGCTGCGGAGCTTTTGAGCCTTCCACACGAAAAGATCATGATGGTCGCCGCCCACAGGGGCGACTTGCTCGCGGCACAGGCCCTGGGCTTCAAGACGGCTTTTGTGCCCCGGCCGCTCGAGTACGGGCCGGATCGGGTCCTAGATACGACGGCCGATCCTCGGTTCGATGTGAACGCGACGGACTTCATGGATCTGGCTGCGCAGATGTAGGGAAGGACGGCCCGCCACATGCCGGGCCGTTAGAACTTCAGTGAGAACGTAAACTCCATCACTCGCTGGGGTCGGAACCCAGCGCTTGGACTCTCACCGTTGGTGTACTTGAGAGATACGCCCGCCAACCGTCCGGCGTCGGTTCGCACGAACCACACGTTCATGTCCGCCCTCACCAGCTGGTGCCCCCGGTTGAGCTGATCGGGAGCCTTGTAGTCCTTCACGTCGTAGACGTAGCTGTACTCGATGTTCAGTTCGAGCCGTCGAGCCAAGGCGGAAGGCAACGGCAGCATCTCGGCCTTGACCCCCGAAACCAACCGGACGACGGAGCCGATCTTTGACTCGTTCAACGCGCGTACCACGCCCTCGTGCTCTAGGCCGATGGACGGGCTGTAGGTGAACTCCACCGCCGAGCCAAACTGCGTCGGGACGTTTGGGAGAAAGAGATTTGCGAGACCAGTGCCCCGGTCGCGCGCCACCGGCGTGAAGTTGAAATTCGTTTGCACAGACTTGGTGGCGCGCTCGAGGTCGTTCTTATAGTTGACGCGCATTCTCATGACGGCGCTCCACCGTTGCTGCTGCGCCTCCTCGTCCCTGGTCGCCCAATCCGCCGACAGCCCCACCGAAAAGACGTTCTGTGGCCTCCTGATGTTCGTGATCAGTCGGTATTCGACGTACGGGCCGATATCGACTTTCTCGCCCACGGACCCGAAACCGAGGTCGACGCGCAGGCCTGTCGCGATGCTATAGGAAGGGGTCGTGTCACCGGGCAGGAGGACGGCAAACGCCGCCGGCCGAGATCGTCCCCGAGACGCCGAGAACGACTCCCGCAAGGTGAAGCGTTCCCAGAACTGGGCCTCGGCCTCCGTATTGGAGCAGAGTACCAGGGCCAAGACGATGAGTAGCTTCGGTCTCGCCATGGGTCGACTCGGGACCCTACAGATGCCAGGGCGGGGCGAGCTGTTTCATCCACATCCAACGTTTCGGGATAGATGTATCTCCGGCGGACGAGGGGCAGACGGGATGGCTTAATGTAGTACTAATCGGGTGTGCTGTGGGTCCCTCGAGGGGCACGAGCGTCAGGGTTGAACCTTTGTCTCCCCTCGAATACCTTTACGATCTTCATTGCGGGGTGGAGCAGTCTGGTAGCTCGTCGGGCTCATAACCCGAAGGTCGCAGGTTCAAATCCTGCCCCCGCTACTTTGAAACACGCCGCCCTCGGGCGGCGTTTGAATGTTCATCCACCGGGGATTGGGGGGCTATCGATGTTCAGGACCGATGCTCAGCAGGCACGTGGATGGACGATGGCGGATACGTGGTCTAGCCCGAGAGGGCGGGCCGTCGAGGGGCGCCTCTAGAAAGCCCGGAGCGCGCACCCCTCGCCGAGCCGCCCGTCGCCGAAAGGCCGGGCGGATTTTTTTTCGGTGGGCGGCAGTACTTTTGTTCGATCCAGGTGGCGCGCCAGGTGGCGCGGGCAGTAACGGGCCAGGTAGCTCAGTTGGTAGAGCACGCGACTGAAAATCGTGGTGTCGGTGGTTCGATTCCGCCCCTGGCCACTGAACGATGGGAATAGGCTAGACCGATGGATGTCAGAGGTCCGTAGCTCAACTGGTAGAGCACCGGTCTCCAAAACCGGGGGTTGGGGGTTCGAGTCCCTCCGGGCCTGTTTGAAAAGATTGGGGAGTCGCCCTCATCGTCTAACGGTTAGGACACCAGGTTTTCAACCTGGAGACCGGGGTTCGATTCCCCGTGAGGGTATTACCTGAGTGTATTATTGAGAGTTGGAAGGGGCTGTAGCTCAGTTTGGTTAGAGTGCCGGTCTGTCACACCGGAGGTCGCGGGTTCAAGTCCCGTCAGCCCCGCTCGAGACGCTGTTTGAAAGATCAGGTGATTGTGCTGGGGCCGTAGCTCAGTCGGGAGAGCGCTTGAATGGCATTCAAGAGGTCAGGGGTTCGATTCCCCTCGGCTCCACTGAGGCGCCCGAACACGGGTGCCCCAGGCACGAATTTGCTCGGGTGGCGGAATTGGTAGACGCGCAGGGTTCAGGACCCTGTGGGGGTTAACCTCGTGAGGGTTCGAGTCCCTCTCCGAGCATCGGTTCGTGTGTGGATGCATGATAGGACGTATAGCCCACGTGCTGGAATTGGTAGACAGGCTGGTTTGAGGGACCAGTGTCGGAAACGGCGTACAGGTTCGAGTCCTGTCGTGGGCACTTTTCGCGGAGTGGTGTTGCGAGAGCTTGTTTGGGGGCGCTTTTTCCAGCATGGCCTTGCGAAGAAAGTGATATGAAGGGCGGTCATGACCGTCTATCGTTGGGAGTGAGCACTGTTGTTTGCGCCCGTAGCTCAGCTGGATAGAGTGCCTGGCTACGGACCAGGAGGTCGGGGGTTCGAATCCCTCCGGGCGCGCTTTTGGGGTGGCGAGGATGGGGCGCGTAGCTCAGTTGGTTAGAGCGCTACGTTGACATCGTAGAGGTCAGAGGTTCGAGTCCTCTCGCGCCCATTTAGGGGGGCCGTAGCTCAGTTGGGAGAGCGCAGCGTTCGCAACGCTGAGGTCAGGGGTTCAATTCCCCTCGGCTCCACTATTAGAAGCTATAGCCGTCTGCCACCTTAGCTCAGTTGGTAGAGCACGTCACTCGTAATGACGGGGTCGTCGGTTCAAATCCGACAGGTGGCTCTGTGGTTGGGTCGTTTTGCCCCTTGGTGTAACTGGCAACACGCCGGATTCTGGTTCCGGAGAGTCTAGGTTCGAGCCCTAGAGGGGCAACTTTTGTTCATTGGGAGGGATGGCCGAGTGGCTTAAGGCGACGCCCTGCTAAGGCGTTGGACGCAAGTCCGCGTGGGTTCGAATCCCACTCCCTCCGTGTGTTTGAAGGATCGGTTGGAGACGTGGGGTTCAGTCCCCCGTTTGGTCTGAGTTTGGATGGGTGGCCGAGCGGCTTAAGGCGCACGATTGGAAATCGTGTGGGTTAATACCCGCGTGGGTTCGAATCCCACCCCATCCGTTGTTGGCTCTCCACCAGACCTGTGGGGAGTTGTTTGTATCGGGGCGTGGCTCAGTCCGGTAGAGCGCTGCGTTCGGGACGCAGAGGTCCCCGGTTCAAATCCGGGCGCCCCGACTAGAGGAAGCAACAAACGTGCTGGCGCCCGCCAAAGGCGGACGCCGGAACCGTAGGTTCAGCCGAGTCCAATAGAGGCCGAGCTTCTCCAGGGTCTCTTGGTAGTGGCTCGCTAGCAGCAGCCACCCCCGCAAGTCGGTATGGGGCCCGGCAGGATCTCACTCGTGCCCGACGGACCGGCGCTCGTAGTCGACGCTCCCGACGCGACTGCCATGGCTGCCGCGCCGTCCCGTGCCGGCGCCTCGCGCTGCGCCTGACCTGCGCTCGAGCCCTGGCCTCGATAGTCCGTGAAGATCTGGTATCGATGCTCACCGATGTCGGTATCCAGCCGGATCGTTCCCGCGCCCTCCACTTCGAAGCGGTCGAACGGCTGACCGTCGATCAGGATGAAAACCTCGCCGGTGTTGGGCACGTTCGTCACCCGCCAGGCGGTGTCCTGGCCGCGTACGTCCGGGGTCATCGCGTAGGTAGATACGTGCAGAACCCCACCCTGCGGGTCGTTCCACGCTTGCCGCACACCCAGCGACGGGAAGTCGATTCCCTCGACCGTGGGTGCGTCGTACTTGTCCAGATACGGAGCTTGGAATGCGTCCGACCATACTGTGCCCTCGCCAATCTCGGCGAGCATGGAAATCGCACTCGCTTGGCCGCGCGGGTATGCCTCGTTGGTGGACCAGAATCCGAACATCTCGTTGTGCTCTCCGAAGAAGCGAGGGTCACTGCGCGCCTCCGCCGCGGCGCTCAGGCGTGCCACGGCGGTCTCGTCCCCGAGGTCCCGCGCGAGGAGTAGTCCGTTGTTGTTCGGCCTGGCCGCAACGCGTGGGTCGTTCCAGCCCGAGGCGTTCGCCGAGGTCTCATAGAGGAACGAGGCGAACTCCCGGTCCTGCGGGAGAACCAGAAATGCGACGTTGAGTCCAGAGCCCGGGCCCCCGTTGGCCTTGTAGTCGATGAGCGGGTCGTACCAGCTCGTGAACCACTCGAGCTCGCCACTGCTCGAGACACCCATGTAGTTGTCCTTCATGTACTCGAGCCATCCGTGCACGGGATCGTAGCGGCTCGTACCGTGGATCTTGTCGTAGAGGTACTGGCCGAGTGTGGCCGCACTGTTGCAGAACGGCCAGATCTTGGTGTTCTCGCACTGCGGGCCCTCGGGATGGTCCCGCCACTGCCGCTCGAGGTGCTCCGCCAACCTGTGGTGGTCCCACTCGAACTCCTGATCACGGTAGCCGGTGACCGCGAACGGCTGCTCCCACTTGTCGTCGCCTGATACGTACCGGTAGATGGAGAGTGTCAAGTTGAGCCAGCCGCGGTAGAACAGGTTGCCGTCAGCACCGATCGGATCCTCCTGGAGGCCCCACGGCTCGATACCGTTCGCGGTCCACCCGATTCGGTCGTAGTTGCCGCGGTGCTCCGGGGGGATACCGCCCATGAATTGGGGTGGGTACTCTGCCCGCGCCGGATCCGGCCCGATCTGCGTCAGCCAGTCGACCGCGCCCCAATAGGTGACGTAACGGCTGGCAAGCTCGTCAGCGATACGAGTGTAGACCTCCCGCCAGGCCGGAGTCTGATCCGCCATGACAATGAGCCCGTACGAGGAGTACGCGAGATCGAAGCGCGGATAGCCTAGGACGCCAGGAAACGTGTACTGATCCCACCACATATGGGGCTGGCCCCACCGAGTCCAGTTGTCCTGCGTGGTTGCCTTCTCCCAGAGGAAGCGTAGCCAGCCGACAGCCCGATCGTTGAGTTCGGGATGAGCCGATGGCACCTGAGCCGACGGGATCGCACGCGGTGCAGCGAACAGTTCCGCTGGGTAGGCTCCCATCGCTGCTCCGCTAGCCGCGAGGCCGGCTCCCTTGATGAAGTCTCTTCGATTTGTTCGCCGGTCGGGGCTCATTCGTCATCCTCTTGATACGGGGGTGACACGATGTCCGGAGAATCTATCGGCGAGGATCGTTGGGGACACCCCCTCCAAGAGGGCGAAACTGCGGGTGTAGAAAAGGCCTGATGTCCCTTACGTTAGAAGGACGGTTGGAGCCGTCGCATAATTGGTATTGCACCGGTCTCGAAAACCGGCGTCCTAACGGACTTGTGGGTTCGAGTCCCACCGGCTCCGCTTTCAATGGTTGGAAGGGGCTCCTATCTTCACCCGAACCGTCGACCCAACAATCGGGGTGGAATCATGAGCAGATCGAAACTGGCCGTCGTCTTCGCCTGTGCGCTTGGTATCGCTCTCAGCGGCTGTGGTGGCCCCCCGCCCTACGATGGTCCGCCTGCGGATTTGATCTTTTTCGGCGACAACATCGTCACCATGGATCCGGATCAGCCGACCGTCGAAGCGGTGGCCGTCCTAGGCGAGACGATCACGGCCGCCGGAAGGTTGGATGACGTGATGGCCCATCGAGGGGATGCGACGCGGGTCGTGGATCTGGGGGAGAGCGCATTATTGCCTGGTTTCATCGACGCCCATGGTCACTTCCTGGGGGTGGGGCGGGCTTTGGACCAGTTGTCTCTACACCCGCCGCCAGTGGGTGACGTGACCAACATCGACGACATCGTGCGCAAGATCCAGGCGTGGATCGTGGAGAACGACATACCGCCAGGCCAGCCTGTTTCAGGAAGCGGGTACGACGATTCGTTGCTTGCAGAGGGTCGCCATCCCACGGCCGCCGATCTCGATCGAGCCTCGACCGAGCACCCGATCTCGCTGAGCCATGTGTCGGGACACCTGCGAACGGTAAACTCGCTGGCGCTCGAAATCAGCAACATCACGGCCGATACGCCCGATCCTACGGGAGGCCACATTCGCCGGATCGAAGGCACGATGGAGCCCAACGGAGTCATGGAGGAGGGGGCGGGCGGACTGATCCGGCTCGGTAGAAGCGGTGGTGGAGGCGGTGGAGGTGGAGCGCGGGCACCGTTCGACCAGGACGCGTTGATTCGCAGATCCATCGATGTGTACACGTCGTACGGCACCACCACGATTCAAGATGGAGGAAGCTCCGCGGGATTCGTGCAGACGCTGCGCGCGGCCGCCGAACGTGAGCCGCTCAAGGCGGACATCGCCGTGTACGCGCGACTTCGTTCGGTGGAGGACGTCGAGAGCATCCCGTACGAAAAGACCTATACCGGTGGGGCTCGCGTCGCGGGCATCAAGTTCGGCCTCGATGGCTCACCCCAGGGTCGCACGGCCTGGGTGACCGAACCGTATGTCGAGGGACCTCCGGGGGCGGCGCCCGACTATGTCGCGTACGGCACGATGGATCCGGATCGCTACAAGGCCGGAGCGGCCGAGCTGATCAAGGCGGGCATTCCGTTTCTCGCACACGCCAACGGCGATGCGGCGATGGACCTAATGCTGGATGGGGTCGATGAGGCGCTCGCCGACATGGATGAGATACCGGATCATCGGTCGGTGATCATTCATGCCCAACTCATGCGGGCCGACCAACTGGACCGAGCAGCCGAATTGAACGTCGTGCCCTCGTTCTTTTCGGCGCACACGTTCTTCTGGGGCGACTGGCATGTGCGCAGTTTCGGCGAGGAACGGGGCAACAACATCAGTCCGGTGCGCTGGGCGATCGATCGCGGTGTGCCGTTCACCATACACAACGACTCACCGATCGTCCCGCCGAACATCATGCGCTTGGTGTCGATCACCGTGAACCGGAAGAGCCGTAGCGGTCGCGTGCTCGGACCTCACCAGCGCGCCACGGTCATGGAGGCGTTGAACGCGGTCACGCTCGGGGCGGCCTATCAGTTCTTCGAGGAAGACACCAAGGGCTCGCTCACGGTCGGGAAGCAGGCCGACTTGGTGATCCTCGAGATGAATCCTCTGACGACGGATCCGGCTGAGCTCGAGGGGATTCAGATACTCGAGACGTTTTCGAGGGGCAGGTCGGTCCACAAGCTATGAGTCGAGCTAGTTGGGTAACCCCGACACTGAAAGCGGAAGTGTCTCGCGTAGAAGATCCGCGTACCAGCGTGCTTGGATGAGGGGGTCGTAGGTCTTCGCCAGCGCAACATCCGCTACGCCTTGGCGTTCCATAACGTGCCGTGTGTGACGTTCGTGGGCAGCGGATCTGGCGGATCGACCCACGCGATGTCGTCCACGAAAACGAACGGCCTAACCTGCGCCTCACAAGCGGACAGATCGGCGAGGATGAGTTTCGGGAGAAGGACCGAGGTGGCACCAAGACTCTTCGCTAGGCGTTCGGCAGTCCCTCCACCAGCCCGATCATCCGCTCAATCTGCTGCGCGTTCGGTAGTCGTCCCCGCCCGGCGGCGAGGTTGTCCGCCATGTGCTCCGGGTCGCTAGTGCCCGGCGTGGCCACGGTGACCGCCGGGTTGGCGATCACGAACTTGAGCATGAACTGCGCCCAGGTGTGGGCATCGAACTCGGCCGCCCAATCCGGGACCGGGCGGTCGCCAATCCGCCCCCACAGGCGGTTCCGTCCGAACGGCAGGTACACGAGCACGCCGATGTTGCGCTCCTGCGCGAGCGGGAGGATCACCTCTTCGGGAGTCCGGTTGTCGACGGCGTAATCGATGCCGATGAAGTCGATCGGCTCGTTGCGCATGACGTCCGCGAGCGCTGCGTATTGCCCGTCGTTTGTGGTCGTGATCCCGCTGTAGCGAACCCGACCCGCTGCCTTGAGCCGCTCGAGCACTCCGAGCTGCGTCGGTGGATCACCCATGTTGTGCACCTGGATCAGATCGATCACGGGAATACGGAGGCGATCGAAGGAGCGTTCGATCTGTGCCAGGGCCGCCGCGGGATCAGCCGGGGTGCCGCCCCGTCCGGCTACGTTGACCTTGGTCGCCCACCAGATCCTCTCGTCGATCCCCAGTTCCTCGGCGACGCTGCCGGATACCTCCTCGGAGGCGCCATAGCCGGCCGCCGTATCCAATACGGTGCCGCCCCCGTCCAAGAGGGCCTGCAGGACCGCCCCGATCGTGCCGAAGTCCTCGGCGCGCGCGACCCGGGAGTACGTGTTGGCGCCGCCCAAGCCGACCACCGGGAGCCGCTCTCGGCCTCCGCTGGAGGGGATCGCACGGGTGATGACCTCCTGGCTCTGTAGTGCCTCCAGGATTCGGGGATTCAGGCCGAGCATGGCGCCCGCGCCTGATGTGATTCGGAGCCAATCGCGTCGAGATAGCATCGGTCTTTCCTCTCGCTTTTCCGCAGCAGTTCGTATGTGGTCAGCACAACGAGGACACGCAGCCGAGAATCGCCGTTGGGAACCCGACGCGCAACTTGATAGGTTGTCCGTCCGGACTGAACCGCTTCTCCGGACAGGGCCACACCCAAGGAGATCTGAAATGACCCCCAAGCTGAACCTCCGGACTCGGATGATCCTCGTTACACTGGCGTTCCTCGCCATGCCGGTGGGCTTTTCTGCCACCTCCCCTGTCGGCCTTTCGGCCAGGCAGACTGCCGATCTGCCTTCCATCGCCGAAAAGACCGAAGGGATGGAGAGTATCGACGGGTTCCTGCCCTTGTACTGGGATGAAGATCGGGGGCAACTGTGGATGGAGATCCCGGAATTGGATCTGGAGATGATCCACTTCTCCGGGTTCGGCGCCGGCCTGGGCTCGAACGACCTCGGCTTGGACCGAGGGGCTCTCCGGGGCGGGACCCAGATCGTGAAGTTCGAGAGGGTGGGGCGCAGAGTGATGATGGTGCAGCCGAACTACCGCTTCCGGGCCCTCACGGACAACCCTGCAGAAGCCCGGGCCGTAACGGATGCGTTCGCGCGCTCGATTCTGTGGGGGTTCACGGCCGAGGCCGAGACCGACGGTCGGGTGCTCGTGGATTTGACGGGCTTTCTCGTGCGGGATGCGGTCAACGCCGGCCAGTCGATGCGTCCCGGGACCTACAGACTCGATCAGAGCCGCAGCTCCATCTATATGGAGATGACGGATGCGTTTCCGACCAACACGGAGTTGGAGGTCGAACTGACGTTCACGCGACAGCCCGGAGGAGGGGGCGGAGGAGGGGGAGGCGCCCTCGAGGGTGTGGGGAGCGTCGCTGCCTCAGGCGAGGCGGCGACCATTCGCCTGCACCATTCGTTCGTGGCGTTGCCGGACGATGGTTACGAGACCCGCGCCTACGATCCGAGGGCCGGATTCGGCTCGGTGACGTTCCAGGACTACGCGGCTCCGCTGGGTGCACCGATGACCCAACGGTTCATTCGCCGTCACCGCCTAGAGAAGCGAACCCCGTCGGCCCGCGTGAGTGAGGCTGTCGAGCCGATCATCTATTATCTCGATCCCGGAGCCCCTGAGCCGATGCGATCCGCGCTGCTGGACGGCGCTCGGTGGTGGAACCAGGCGTTCGAGGCCGCCGGGTACCGGGACGCGTTCCAGGTCATGATCCGTCCCGACAGCATCAGTTCGCTCGATGCACGCTACAACGTGATCAACTGGGTGCACCGAAGCACGCGCGGCTGGAGTACGGGTGGCTCCGTGACAGACCCGCGGACGGGGGAGATCATCAAGGGTGTGGTCACGCTCGGCTCCTTGCGCGTACGGCAGGACTACTTGATGGCCGAAGGACTGCTTTCGCCCTATACGGAAGGCGACGAGACCCCACCGGAGCTGGCGGAGTGGTCACTCGCCCGCATCCGCCAGTTGGCTGCACACGAGGTCGGACACACGATCGGGTTGGGGCACAACTACTACAACAGCGGGAACGGGCGTATCTCCGTGATGGACTATCCTCATCCGCTCATCGCCCTGAACGAGGACGGATCGCTCGACTTTTCGGAGGTCTACGACGTCGACATCGGCGATTGGGACAAGGTTGCCATCAGCTACGGCTACCGTGAATTCCCGTCTGGGGACGACGACGACGCCCAGCTAGCGAGCATCCTGAGCGTCGCTTGGGGTGACGACATCCGCTACATGACGGGACAGGACGCTTCGATCTCGCCCCAGGCCGATCTATGGGCGAACGGGACCGACATGGGTCACGAACTGAATAGGATGATGGACGTCCGAGCTAGTGCGCTCGAGCGCTTCGGAGTCCAGGCGATCCAGTCCGACATGCCGATGGCCACCATCGAAGAGGCACTCGTACCGCTATACATGCATCATCGGTATCAGGTCGAGGCAACGGCTTCGGCGATCGGGGGCGTGGAGTATACGTATGCAGTGCGCGGCGATGGGCTCCAGCCGTTCCGACGTGTGTCGGCCGATATGCAGCGCGGTGCTCTCGATGCACTCATGCGTACCCTCGTTCCGGCGGAGCTAACGCTTCCGGAGTCCGTCCTGAACGTCATTCCGCCCAGGCCGCCGGGTTTTGGCCGCCATCGCGAGCTGTTTCCGCGGTACACGGGTTCGGCGTTCGACGCCGTGACTCCCGCCGTGGTAGCCGCTGGTCATACGGTGGCCATGGTGCTCGAACCGACCCGAGCCGCTCGTTTGGTACAGCAGCACACGTTCGACCCGTCCTTGCCGAGTCTGGAAGAGGTTCTGGAGGGATTGTTCGAGGCGAGCATGGGCGCATCGGCGAATACGGAGTACCAGGCTGAGGTCAAGCGAGCGGTCGAGGGTGTCGTACTCGCACGCGTCATGTGGTTGGCCAGAAATGCATCGATGCCCCAAGTGCGCGCGATCTCGTCCGCCTCGTTGAGGCGGAGCCACAGCGAGCTATTGAGCCGGGGCCAGTCGGAGGCTCACGCTCAGATGTTGGCGGGGGACATCCAGCGATTCCTGGATCGTCCAGGTGAGGTGGTGACGGACCGCGTGGCGCCATCTGCACCGCCCGGATCTCCGATAGGTGAGCCGGCGTTAGATTGGCTGGGGCAAATGGAGCCTTGGTGTTCGTGGCTCGGCGATGGTTGGGACGGATTCTAGCTCGGCCCCGGGGATTTATTCTGGCGTTGATATGCCCGAAGCCGCATTCTCAGCGTCGAACGCTCATTTTACCGGATGTCGAGTGACCAAGCGTCGAAGACCATAGGAGGCCACGTGGCCATCAATACCCAGAAAGTCATCGTCGGAGGCGTCGCGGCGGGCTTCGCCGTAGGCGTGGTCGATTACCTCGTGAACGGATTTCTGCTCGCATCGCAGAATGACGCCGCCCTGAACGCTCTGACTCCAGACCTCGCTGCTAACCTGGCGGGTGGTGCTGTTATTGGCGGTATGGTCGTAGTGGCGCTTCTGATGGGCATCGTCGTCGCGTGGACGTATGCGTTGATGAGGCCGCGCTACGGGGCGGGCCCCAAAACCGCAGTTTTCGCCGCCCTCCAGCTCTGGTGTGTCATCACCTTGATTTTCGCCGCGATGACGTTGACGGGGCTGTTCACGTGGAGCTACTTCGCGTTGGGAAGCTTGGTTTCGGCCGGCGAATTGCTGCTCGCGGCCTACGTTGCGGGATACGTCTACTCAGAGGAATGAGGACCGTGAAAGAAACTACCCGAAGGTTGCTCCCGATCGTCACCGCGCTCGTCCTATCACTTGGGCTGGCCGCCTGCGCCGCTGAATCGCAGCCGGATGCAGATGGAGCTGGTGAGTCGACCCTCGCTCAGCAGACTGACGAGCGCGGCGAAGAACGGGACGGCGGTGAGCATGAAGAAACAGACGGTGAAGAAGGGGAAGAGTCGGGCGTTTATATCGCTCGAACGGCCAGCTGGTCCGAGACGCGGAACGACGCGTGGCTCCAGTTGTCCTTCAATTCGGCGTCCAACTCCTTCGTGGGGCGGGTCTCGAATACGGGCAACGAGCCGCTCTGTGACTTTCGAGTCGAGGTCCATCTTTCCACGGGCATCGAACTGGGTCCAACGGAGCGGACAGGCGTTCCATACGGGGGATCTATCAACGTGACGCTGCCGTCGGGGGGAGAAGAGTTCACCACGTGGACAGCCCACCCGGAAATGTCGCCCTGCGAGGGTCAGTGACGCTGTCCGAATAGAGCATAACCCCGCCCCCGCGTTCCCGCGGGAACGCGTCGTGGGCGGGGATGGCGAATAATTTGACAGCACGGGTCAGGGATCGGACCTTGTTGCACCTCGCGGGGCACACCGCCACGCGGCCACAAAAGGAGAGTACCATGCGCAGCCGGTATCCCCAGAGTCTCGCAATGTTGACCGTCCTCCTCGCCGCCCTGGTCACGTCGGCTGCGGCACAGGCCCCCGTCTCCGCCACGACCGCACGGATCCAGGAGCTGAGTTACCAGTTCGAGGGAGCCCCCTGGAGTAGTGTCGTGTACGAAAACGTCGCCGTGGAGATGGAGTACCAGATGTACGTGCCGACCACGTATGACGGGTCGACTGCCTATCCGCTCATGGTTCTTCTTCACGGGCTGGGTTCTAACCCGGGCGGGGTCATTCGGTATCAGGGGCTCACCGACCTCGCCGAGGAGCGGGGATACATCGTGGCCGCACCTATGGGATACAACTCACGCGGGTGGTACGGGAGTCGTGGCACCAGCAGGGCTAGCAACCGAGGCGGTGACGCGAACGATCCGGCTAACCTCGGCGATCTCAGTGAACTGGACGTCATGAACGTCCTCGCGATGACCCTCGAGGGGTACAACATCGATCGTGATCGTATCTACCTCGCAGGCCACTCCATGGGCGGAGGAGGCACCTGGCACCTCGGGATCAAGTACCCCGACATCTGGGCGGGGCTGGGCCCGGTCGCTCCGGCGATCTATACGAGCCCGGACGCGCTCTCGGCGATCACGCACATTCCGGTGATCATCATCCAGGGTGATGAGGACCGCCTCGTTAATGTCGATATCGCCCGCCGCTGGGTTGCCCAGATGCAGGAACTCGGTATGACCCATCAGTACGTGGAGATCCCGGGCGGAGACCACTCCAGGATCATTGCGCGCGATCCCGACAACGTGAAGGCGATCTTCGACTTCTTCGACCAACAGCGGAAGAACTAGGGTCGGTGGGCCTCGGTTTCCAACGTCGATGGCGTAGGTTGACCGTCCAACTCTGAGAGGAGCCATGAGCCAAAGGACCCGAGTTCAAAGTCTTTCAATCATGCCGGCCATCGTTCTTGCCATCGTGCTTGCACTATCCGCTGTCTCCGTCGAACACGCGTCCGCCCAGAGACGAGGCGGGGTGCCGGCGCTACCCCCACCGGTTGAGCCGGTCGTGATCAACACCGACGTGGTGCCTGAAGTCCGCGTGGTGCCTGTTGTCAGCGGGCTCTCTCATCCGTGGGGTATGGCGTTCAGAAGTAACGGTGACATCTTGGTGACCGAACGTGAGGGCCGCCTCCGCGTGATCCGCAATGGGCAACTCGTGGAGGAGAACATTCCAGGCGTGCCGGAGGTGTTCGCTAGTCGGGACCGTGCCGGGCTCATGGACGTTGCGATCCACCCGGACGATGATCGCGTCGTCTTCCTGACGTACACCAAGTCGATAGAGTTCGAGGGCGAACCTGCCCTGACGGTCGCGTTGGCCCGGGGCCTCCTCGACGGCGACGCCTTGACCGAGGTGACCGACATCTTCGTGGCCGACGGGTTGGACGACGGCATCGCGGCATCCAGAATCTTGTTCCACCCGGATGGCACGCTGTTCATGAGTCTCGGCGGCTCCTATGTGTTCGCTCAGACCGGGGAGTATGCGCAGGACGGGACCACCCACTTCGGCAAGCTCCTGCGGCTGAACGACGACGGGACACCAGCGCTCGGCAATCCGTTTGTCGGCAGCGAGTTCTACCTACCGGAGATCTTCTCCGTGGGGCACAGGAACCAACTCGGCCTCACTTTTCATCCGGTAACCGGAGATCTCTGGGCGAGCGAGAACGGACCGCAGGGTGGAGACGAGGTCAACATCATCAAGCCGGGACGGAACTACGGCTGGCCGATCGCCTCGTACAGTCGTGAGTACCGAGGCACCTGGGTGTCGGACACGCCCTGGCTCGCGGCCTTCGAAGAGCCGGAGGTCATCTGGTGGCCGTCGATCGCTCCGTCCGGACTGACCTTCTACACGGGCGAGCAGTTTCCCGCCTGGCAGGGCAACCTGTTCGTCGGCTCGCTCATGGTAGGCAGGATGTTCCGCACCGGGCACCTGGAACGGGTGGTGTTCAACGCGCGGGGCGAGGAGGTGGGGCGTGAGTGGCTGCTCACCGAGCTCAAGCAGCGGATTCGGGATGTTCGTCAGGGGCCCGATGGGTATCTATACGTGCTGACCGAGGAGGAAGACGCGGTGCTGCTCAGGCTCGAGCCGGTTGAGAGCGTCGAGACCGACCCCAACTGACCTTCCTGTACGTCCTAACCCATGATTTAGAGCCACGTTGATGCACCTGTTGTTCTTCGTGCTGCTGCTGCTCGTGATCACGCCATTCTTCGTGCTGGCGATGATCGGGTACATCTTCAAGCTGTGGGTCTTCAACATCCCCAAAGGGATCTCGGGCACGGCGTATGAGCCCTTGATGGGCCGGATGATAATGCACGAAGCGGGAACCCGCCCGGACGAGGCGGCGGTCCGGCTCGCCCCGCACCTGCCCGCAATGAATCGCCCGATCGCCGCAGTCATCGGTTGGCTGGGCCTGGCCTCGCGCTGGAGTGGATATGGAGGCGCGGTTTTCGACTTTCCTGGAAAGCGACCCTCAACCATGTCGGCGATGGTCGCCCATCGCTCGGATTTTTTTGACCGGTTGCTCGCGGAGGCGACCGACCCCGACGGAGAGCACCCGGTGCGACAGGTCGTGATCCTGGGTGCCGGTTGGGATACTCGCCTCTATGACTCTCTCGAGGAGGGCGGCGTGGGGGACGACAAGGTGCGGTTCTTCGAAGTGGATATGCCGCCCACGTCGGAGGCCAAGCGGACGGCTCTCGCCCGTGCGGGTATTTCATCCGACCACGTCACTTTCGTGGAGACCGACTTCAACCAGAAGTCGTGGTTCCAAGCCGTGACGGAGCAGGGCTTCGACCCCACTCTCCCGACGTTCATCCTCTGGGAGGGCGTGACCATGTACGTCGGCGACGAGGCGGTCGAGGCCACACTGCGCCAGGTCGCCCAGCTTGCATCAGGCAGCCGGATCGCGTTCGACTTTGTGAGCCGGGAGCTGGCGCGAACTGAGCCGCCGTTCGTGTGGCTCGGGAGGTTAATGAAGTACAGTATGAAGTTCTACGGGGAGCGCTTCATCTACGGGATCTCGACCCGAGCACCGGCCCGGGGGCAGGTGGACGGGGTCGTGACGTCGCAGGGGCTCGAGTTGGCCGAGTACGAGCCGTTGGGTGATGACCGAGATGGCAAGGCTCCCTTTGGTGGGCTGGCACTGGCGGTGCGTCGTGGCTGAGGGTAGTTACGAGAGGGTGCGCCTCGGCCCACACCCGAGTGCGTCCAGATCACGAAAGCAGTCCAGCGCCTCGGGGTTCGCTAGAGCCTCGACGTTTTTTACTTCCCGCCCATGGATGATGTCGCGGACGGCCAGCTCGGTGATCTTGCCGGACCTGGTGCGTGGAATGTCCGCTACCGCCAAAACCACCTGAGGCACGTGCCGCGGCGTTGCGCCGGCACGGATCTGTGCCTTGATCTCGTGTACCAGCGCCTCGTTGAGCTCCAGGCCTTCGCGTAATACGACGAAAAGCACCACCCGGACATCACCCTCCCACTCCTGTCCCACCACGATCGCTTCCAGTACCGGGTCGAGTTGTTCGACCTGCCGGTAGATCTCGGCCGTACCGATACGTACGCCGCCGGGATTCAGCACGGCGTCGGAACGGCCCATGATCACGTAGCCGCCGTGCCTTGTTTGCAGCGCGAAGTCACCGTGGCACCAGATGCCGGGAAACTTCTCGAAATAGGCGGCCTTGAAGCGCGCGCCATCGGGGTCGTTCCAGAAGCCCAGCGGCACCGTCGGAAACGGCTGCGTGCACACCAACTCGCCGCGCTCTTCCACGACCGGCTCGCCTGAATCACTCCAGACCTCGATCGCCATGCCCAACGCGGGTGCCTGAATCTCACCGCGATATATGGCGCCCTGCGGATTGGATCCGACGAAACACGCCAGAAGATCGGTACCGCCCGAGACCGAAGTCAGCGCCACGTCCTGTTTGATGTGTTCGTAGACGAAGTCGAAACTCTCCGGGACGAGCGGCGAACCGGTGGACGCCAGAGTCTCGAGGTCCGGCAAGGGATGTGTCTCGGCCGGCTTCAGCCCGGCCTTCTTCACAGCGTCGATGAATTTCGCGGAGGTGCCGAAAAACATGGCGCGTTCATCCTGTACGAAGTCGAACATGCGGTTGCCGTCGGGATAAAACGGCGACCCGTCATAGAGCATCAAGGTCGCCTCGGAGGCCAGCGCCGAAACCAACCAGTTCCACATCATCCAGCCACACGTAGTGAAATAGAAAACCCTCTCGTTTGGGCGCAGCCCACACATCAGGCGATGCTCCTTCAGGTGCTGAACCAAGCACCCACCGGCGCGATGTACGATGCACTTGGGTTTACCGGTCGTGCCGCTCGTGAACATGATGTACAGCGGGTGATCGTAGGGCAGTGAGCGAAACTGCAGGGGCCGGCCGCGTCGTGTCTCGAGCAACTCGTGCCAGTCCAGCATGCCATCGGGTACACCGAAATCCATGTACGGCACGATCACGACCTGCTCCACCGTCGGCAGCTGCTTCACGACGGCGCTGATCCGATCGCATAAGTCCACGGTCTTGCCGTTGTATTGATAGCCGTCGCAGGCAACCAGGATTTTCGGCTCGACCTGGGCAAAGCGGTCCAGCAGGCCTTGCTCGCCGAAGTCCGGTGATGCGGACGCGAAGACACCTCCGAGCGCCGTGGTGCCCAGCATCACGCTGATCGTCTCGGCGATGTTGGGCAACACAGCTACCACGCGGTCGCCGGCTTGAAGACCGACTTCGTCCAACCAAGTACTGAAAGCCGCAGCTTCGTTATTCAGCTCCTCCCAACTGACGCGCCGGCAACGGCCGTCCTCGCCGAGCGCGATGATCGCCTCGCCCGAATCCGAGCGGCGCAGGAGGTTCTCGGCGAAATTCAAGGTCGCGTCGGGAAAGAAGCGCGCCGTGCGCATATCGGCGCTGGGTTCGAATACCGTGTCGCCGGGTTCGCCGATCACGCCGCCGAACTCCCAGACACTCTTCCAGAAGCTTTCCGGTTGTTCGATGGACCAGCGGTGCAGTATGCCGTAGTCGAAAGACGTCTGCCCCGCATAGGGTCCATAGCGGCTCGCGAACTCGGCCAGTGGCGACGAAGCCACACGTTCGGGCGACGGCTGCCACAGGAGCTTGTCGTCTGTCTGGGTCATTGTGGGCCACGCGCGGGGCCAGTCGCTGGGGCGCCCGCTCGATCGGCGCCCAACTGTTTGACCAGCGCCACCGACATGAACACACCGATACCGAGGATCGGCAAGGACACGACCAGCAGCACGGTCTGCATAACCTCATAGCCGCCGATGAACATCAGAGCCAGCGGCAGAATCGTCAGCGTGATCGCCCAGAACAAGCGGTGCCAGCGCGGCGGATCATCACCCGCTTGCAGTCGGCGGGTCGCGCTCGATGCGAGGATGTACGATGCCGAATCATAGGTCGTGGCGGAGAAGATCACGCTCACCACGGCAAAGGCGAGGATCACCAAGGAGGCGAGCGGTAGTTGATCGAGGATTGCAACGATCGCCGCGTGCTCACCTGCCACGCGGGCGACCTCCGTTACCAGGAGCGTGTTACTCAGCTCGAGATACAAGCCGAAGTTGCCGAAGATCATGTAAAACAGGGCGCCACCCAGCGAGCCGTAGAGTGTCATGCCGAGGATCACTTGACGTATCGTGCGCCCTCTGGAAATGCGTGTAACAAAGAGACCCACAAAGGGCGCATAGGCGATCCACCAAGCCCAGTAGAACACTGTCCAATCTCGAAAGAATACCGAGTCGGTGAGGGGGTCGGTCCACCAGTTCATCTTTGCGAAATTCGGCACCATCACGACGAGGCTTTTCAGCGAAGTCTCGAGCAGGAAAAGCGTCGGCCCGACCAAAAGGACGAACAGCAACAAGAAGAAAGCGAGTGCCAGATTCAGATCGCTCAAGCGTTTGATGCCACGGTTGAGACCGAACCAGACACTCGTGCCGAAGAGCGCCACGCAGAGCAGGACGGAGACAACCTCCAGGCCGAAGGTGGGCTCCAGTCCGGTCAAGCGTGCGATGCAGGCAGCGATCATCGGTGTGGAGAATCCCAATGACGAACCGGCGCCGCCGAGCAGGGCGATCATGAAGAACAGGTCGATCACCCGCCCTGCGGTCGTCTCGTTGGCTGTTGCCCCCTTCTCGCCACCCAGGAAATAGTGGCAGCCAGTGCTGAAGCGCAGATAGGGGACACGTTTCGTGTAGTACGGATAGGCAATGGCTAGCGTTGGGAGACAGTAAAAACACCAGGCCGTAATACCCCAGTGAAAGATGCCGTAGGTCGAGGCCCAGTCCTCTGCCTCGGTTGATCGCGGGGCGACATCGAAGGGCGGCGCATCGTAGTAATTCGTCCACTCGATCGCGGCCCAGTACAGCAGCCCTGCGCCGACCCCGGCACAGAACAGCATGGCAGTCCAGCTGAAGTCCGAATACTCGACGTCATCCTCGTCGCGGCCCAGTTTCACCCTGCCGTAGCGACCGAAGGCGAGCCACACCAGCAGAACAAAAACGCCGAATCCGGCGAAGGCATACAGGAATCCCAGCCGGTCCGCGATGAAGTCATAGGCGTCCGTCAGCAGGCGCTCGCCCGCCTCGGGAAAAACTGCCAACGGCACAGAAACCAGCAGAACAACCGTGATGCAGGTAAGGAAACTGGGCCAGTCGACGTCGTTTTTGTCGATCTCGGGCGCCTTCAGGTCATTGGTCACGGCCACTAATCAGGGCCTGACAACCACGCAACCTCGAAAACCGCCCGATTCGATCAGCACGTGCGCCTTCGCGATCTCATCCAACCCCAGCACATGCGCCACGCGGTGCTGGAGCTTTCCGGTACGGCACGCCTCGTCGATATCGGCGATCGCCCCGCGCTTGGCTTCTTCCGGCATCGCGTAGACGATGACGAGCCGGATCTTGAGATCCATATACATCATCTGGTAGAACGGAAGCTTGGGCTGGGGGTCCTGCGTCGATGAATAGGTTGCGATCGTGGCGCCGATACGGGCGAGCTTGAGCACCTCGGACAGGTTCGCGCCGAACTCGACCTCGACGACCCGGTCGACCAGCTGACCGTCGGTCGCCGCCTGAACCTCGGCCGACCAGTTTTCCTCGCGGTGATTGACGACCGCGTCCGCGCCGGCCTCGGTGCAGGCCTGGCGGTCTTGGTCGTTACTCGCCGTCGCGATGACACGTGCGCCCGCGTTGTGCGCCCACTGAATCGCGTAGTGGCCGACGCGGCCGGCACCGCCGGTAATCAGGATCGTCTGTCCTGCCACGGGCCCATCAGCGAACACACAACGATGCGCCGTCATGACGGCGATCCCCAGACAGGCCCCTACCTCGTGAGTCACACCCTCTGGTAGCAGTGGCGCCCGCTCGTTACCTACCGTGACCAACTCGGCGGCCGTCCCGAAGCGCCGACCGTACTGCGCCTGATAGACCCAGACCTCATCGCCGACGCGGTCACCGGAGACGCCCTCGCCCACCGACTCGATCACACCGGCCCCGTCGCTGTGCGGAATCACGTACCCATCGTCTAACAGGTTGGGGAACGACCCGGCACGTTTCTTCACGTCGGAAGGGTTCACCGAGCTAGCTTTGAGACGTACCAACACCTCGCCGGGACCCGGCTGCGGATCTTCCAGCTCTCCGACGGTCAAGACGTCGTCGGGTGCTCCGAATTGCTCATACCATGCTGCTTTCATTCCATCTCCTCTGATTCTGCGCAGACGCCGAGTCAGTCCACGTCACACCGGCTCAGTCGAGCCAGTTCGCCAGCGTTTCGGTGTGCCCGTCGAGGCCGATCGACTGACCCGAGATGACGCCACCTTCGTCCGACGTCAAGAACAGGATCGTGTTGGCAACGTCTTCCGCGCTCGCGAACGCGCGCATGGAGCTTTGCCGCAAATACACGTTGCGTATCTGCTCAGCCGTCATACCGCGTTCGGCGGCGTCACGCTCGATGACTCCATCGATACGCTCGCCACTGACACTGCCTGGACAGATCGCATTCACGCGGATCTTGTGAACACCCAGTTCCATCGCCAGCGTCTTTGTGAGGCCGATAACAGCCCACTTGCTTGCGGTATAGGGCGAGCGCAGCGGCAGTCCGGAAAAGGCCACGTTCGATGACATATTCACGATAGATCCGCCACCCGCGGCCTTCAAAAGCGGAATCGCTTCGCGGGCACAATAGAACTGAGCATTCAGATTTACGGCAATGGTCTGATCCCAATCAGTGGGATCGACGGCGTCGACGGGGGCGGTGGGTCCAGATACGCCGGCATTATTCACTAGCACATCGAGGTGGCCCTGTTCGCCTTCGATCTGGGCGAAAAACCTCTGCACGTCGTCGTAACACGACACATCGGCCTTTACGCAGTGCAGGATCCCGCGGTCCGACGTGGCTTCCTCACTGGTCGACGCGGCTTCTTCGTTGGTCGACGCGGCCTCCGTCAGCGCTGCGGCATCGACGTCACAGATGTAGACGACCGAGCCCCGCTCCAGGAAAAATTCCGCCACCACACGGCCGATGCCGGAGGCACCAGCCGTGATGGCGACGATCTGACTGGAAATGGAGTCTACCGGTTCCTGGGCGCTCTGGCCGGTCTTTCGCCCAGGGCGCGCCGCATCACCTCGTACTGGATCGACATGATGTGTCCGACCGATTGGGTCCAGTACGTTGCGTTGTGACCTCCGGGCATCTGCATGAAGTCGAACGGGATGTCGTTCTCGAACAAGATCTGTGCGAACTCCCGCGCCGGTCGGATCAGACCATCCTCGGTGCCGCTATCGAGGTAGATGTGCGGCAGCTGCTCGGGGCTAACCTGATGGATCAGCGTGAAGGGATCGTAGGCATCCGCCTGCTCAGCGGTCAAGAACGCCTGGCCCTCCGGATTACGCTCTGCCGGACTGCTGAATCCCTCGATGCCGATTGCGGGATTGGGCCTCCGCTGACGCTCATCCCGGGCGGCCTGTTGCTCTGGAGTGCCCTGGGGACGGGCGCGCCGCGGTGGTGCATCACCCCTTAAGCGGCGGGCGGCGTCCCGGCCATAGGAGATCGCGCCACTTGTACTCCCGATGGAGATGAACGTGTCCGGGTTACGCAGCCCCATCGTGAGACCTCCGTAGCCTCCCATCGACAAGCCGGTCATCGCACGGCCTTCCCTGCGCGCGATCGTTCGATAGTTCGCGTCCACGTGACCCACGACGTCCTGGACGATGTGGTCTTCCCAGTTGTTGGTCTGGCCTCCGGCGCTCTCGGCATAGTTGATGTACCACGAGTTGCCCCCGTCGGGCATCACGACGATCAGGTCGTTGAAGAGTCCGGCGTAGACCGGCACACCCTGACGGCTCCAGACCGTGTAGTTCTGGGTCAGGCCGTGCAGCAGATAGAGCACCGGGTAACGCTCGTTCGAGCTGTCGTATTCGGCCGGAAGCACGATGTTGTACTTCATCGTGCGGTCCACCGCCGGGCTGTAGAACTCAACGGTGCGCACCTGCTCCTGTGCGAGCACCGTGGTGGCTAGCGAAAGAAGTAGGACTGTCAGAAGACTGCTGCGAACGGGTCTCGGAGTATTCACGACCATGCTCCTTGCCGGGCGGAGAGGGTGGGGCGCTGGGTAGTCGCGAATGTCCGTGGCGTTCAGGTCGCCGTCAAGTACGGTCCCTTACGAACACCAGGTCCTCATCGCTGGATAGCCCGGTCTCGAAGGCGTACCCATCCTCCTCAAACCGCTTCAAGTCATCCTCGGTCTCGACGCGGTTCTGGACCATGAAACGAGCCATCCTTCCCCGCGCCCTCTTGGCGAGCAGCCCGATGGTCTTGGGTACGCCGTCCCTGATCTCCTTGAAGTGGCAGGTAACGAAGGGGCCGGCCAGGTCCTGAGGCTGGATCGCCCTGATGTACTCCTTGGAGGCCAAGGACACGACGGTGCGGTTCTCATGGGAGGCGGTGACATCATTGCAGGCGTCGGTGAGCTGGGAGCTCCAGAAGTCGTATAGGTTCTTCCCGCGCTGTGTGGAGAGCTTCGAGCCCATCTCGAGGCGGTAGGGCTGAATGAGGTCGAGCGGGCGTAGCATGCCATAGAGGCCCGAAAGAATGCCGAGATGGTGCTGGGCGTACGTGAGATCATCCTTACTCAGCGTGTCCGCGTCGAGCCCCACGTAGGTGTCACCGCGGAACATGAACACTGCTTGTTTGGCGTTGAGCGGGCTGAAAGGCGTGGAGTAGCGTTCGTAACGGGCGTGGGTAAGGTCAGTCAGGGTGTCCGAGAGATGCATGAGGGCCTTGAGCCGGCCCTTCCCCAGATCCTTGACCGTGTCTACGAGCTCCTGGCTGTTGTCCAGCAGGCGGGGCAGCGTGAAGTCGCCTAAGGGCGGCTCACTCTCGGGGTGCAGCTCGGGGTCCAGTTCGGCATCCAGCTTCTTCGCGGGGGATATCAATGCGAGCATGTTGTTCCGCCCGCCTAGGGGCACGCTCCGCCCAGGTATCCCCCCCCACCACAGTACCTCACGTCCTGAAGTTGGATTGACAGACCGTCGGGATCGGTGAAGTAGAGTTCCGGCGTTCCTTCCGGGGCGCCGCCGCGATTCGGCATCCTCATAGTCACGTAGTGCCGGAGGGGACCGAGTCCGCCCCTGTCGGCGCCTCTCGGAGTGATGCCGTGTTCTTCCAGGGCCCCCTGAATGAAGTCTACATCGAAGTTCTCGAGGTTGAGACAGGCATGATTGATACGCGCCTGACCACCGATGAACATCAGGAAGTGCACGCCTGATCCGACCCCCATCAGGGGTGAGGCGGCCTGATAGGCCTGGATGTCCGTACCGAATGTCTGCATGAAGAACGTGTTGGTAGCTTCGGGATCGGGCACGTTGATCGTGAGGTGGCTCAGGCCGCGGAGCGCGATCGATCCAGTCGTGGGCGCGGGCTCGGGAGTTGCGCAGCGGTCGCCGAGTGGTCCGCCTCCGCCGCAATATGTCGGGTCCTGCAACTGGATGATCAGGCCGTTGGGGTCGCCCATATAGAGCTCGGGGGTGCCCATTCGTGTGGTCTCACGTACACGCATGGGGCCCCCGCTCAGCCCTTCCTCCTGGCCGCCTGGTGTCACGTCGTGCGCCGCCAAAGCTCGGACCACACGATCGACATCGAAATTCTCCACAGCTAGACCGAAGTGGGCGATGCTGGGTAGCTCCGAGCCCGCTTCGGTGAGCGCCAGGAATTGCGGGCCGTCGCCGATACGAAGAAGGATCTTTCCTTGATGGCGCGCTTGGACAGCCATGCCGAAGACCGCTTGATAGAAATCTAGCGAGCGCTCCAGGTCCGATACGGCAAGTGTGATCTGATGCAGACCCCGAACAGCAAGTGGAGCGGCTTGCCCCTGGCCGAGGAGACGTCGGGCGAGGGCCAAGCCCGGCAGGGAGAGAAGCAAGCTCCGCCGCGTTAAGGCACCCGCGGTGCCGGCAGTCAGTGATTCCTTGATCTGGTCGGTCACAGCTCGGTCACTCCTCTTGCGCACGATTTGGACTCAATCCTGAAAATATCTTGGGCGGGGACTGAACCGAGAACATGGTGTCGGGTACCGGGCCGCACAAGAAATGGCGACGTCATGTCGGAGCTTGCCGGCTTGAGTCTGCCTGCCTGATCCATGGACGTCTTCCGGATCCACAACCACCGTTACAATCCTCTGGATGGTTTTGGAGCGGCCACGGTGGGGGGGCGTTGGAATCCGGTGCGTCTGCCCGCGATTTACGCCTCCCGGGTGTACGAGGGAGATTTGCTCGAGCAACTCGTGCACGCAGCTAGCGGCCAACTTCCACGCGATCGCGTGGCGTCGCGGATTGTCATTCCCGACGACATGGAGGTACCCACCGTCGATGTGGCCGACCATCCGGGCTGGCCTGACGAAGTCAGATCGCGCGAGATCGGCGGAGCGTGGGTAAGCTCCCAAAGATCGGTGGCCCTCTTGGTGCCTTCTTTCATGGCCCAGCCATGGGGATGTAACGTCGTGATCAATCCCAACCATCCGGGGTTCGGGCGGGTGGTCGTTGTGGAGGTTGTCGACGTACTTTGGGATCCGCGGGTCACGTGAGCCAATTTTAGGAGGCCATTCATGGAGGGGGCCGTTCATGGGTGATACGGATCGATTTCAACGGGTCATCCGGAGTATCGACCAGGCTAATGGTGAAGATCCGAATTCCGAGGTCGTAGACGGGGTGGCTTGGCCCAAAGAGCAGCTCTACGGAATGAGAATGCAGGAATGGGTCGAGGAGCTCGATCCGGGTGCTTCCGAGGCGCTACGCATCGCGGCGCGGAGCCAACACATTCGCAGGTGGGAGATTCCGCGTAGCGACTATCCCATGGACCGGAGGGGGTACCTCCGTTGGCGTACAACGCTGTATGCTTTCCACGCGGACAGGGCGTCGGAGATTCTTCGGGCCCAGGAATATGACGCCGAAACGATCGAGCACGTTCGGGCGCTGCTCCAAAAGAGAAATCTTCGTGCGGATACCGACGTGCAGACCCTCGAAGACGCCGCGGCGCTCGTCTTCCTAGTCCATCATCTCGATGATTTTCTGGAACGTGACGACATCGCAGAAGAAAAGGCCATCGACATCATCCGCAAAACGTGGAAGAAGATGACCGAACGCGGTCACGAGGCCGCATCAGCCTTAGCGCTTTCGGACGAGTCTACCGCGTTGCTGGAGAAGGCGTTGGCGGGCTAAGCCCGTGCCCCTCGCAGCGCGTACGAATTTGTCAGCAGATCCCACGTACACCTCTGCCACCAACCGGAATCGGCCGGGTGCGTGAAACGCTCGAGGAATTTGCGAGCCGCCATATCGACGGCCTCTGCCTCTATCACGGTGCCCTCTTTCTCAACGGGGGAGAAGAGCCGCTGGCGGAGGACCTCGTTTTGTGGACCCTGACTGGAGACATTAAGCGGATGGAGGGCGTAGACTGTTCCGAAGTGAGGCACCCGCTCTGACCTCCTGAACAGCGCCGGTTTGCTGAAGAGGTCGGTGCCAATCCCTAGGAGGGGGTCGGCGGTGTGGTCAGAAGGTTTTAACGCCCACTTTTTGGAGCGAATCCCGGGCCGCCGCCACCACACTCTCGGTCGTCACGCCGAAGCGCTCGTAGAGCGTCTCTGCCGGGGCCGAAGCCCCGAAGTGGTCGATGCCCACCGCCGTGCCGGCATCACCCAACCAGCGTGCCCATCCGAACGTGGATCCTGCCTCGACGGCCACGCGAGCGTGCGCCTCGGGAGGAAGCACGTGGTCGCGGTAGGACTCGTCCTGCTGAGCGAAGAGGAACCAACTCGGCATGCTGACCACTCGAGCGGGGGTCCCTGCGGCTTCCAGGTCATCCTTGGCTTCGAGCGCGATCCCGATCTCGGAGCCGCTCGCGATGAGGACCACTTCGGGTGCGGAGCCCGAAGCCTCGGCCAGGACGTAGGCGCCTTTGCCGGCCTCCGTAGCCGATGCGAACTCCGTTCGGTCTAGGGGGATGACTCCCTGACGCGTGAGCGATAACCAGGTCGGCCCGTCCGTCCGCTCCATCGCGATCCGCCAGGCCACGGCGGTTTCGGCCGCGTCGGCCGGCCTCAGGTCCAACAAGCCGGGCATGGCCCGTAGGGTCATGAGCTGCTCGATCGGCTGGTGGGTTGGGCCGTCCTCGCCGAGCCCGATCGAGTCGTGTGTGAACACATAGGTAACCGGCAGACCCATCAGAGCCGCGAGTCGGATGGAGGGCCGCATGTAGTCGGAGAAGATCAGGAACGTCCCACCGAAGGGACGGATCCCTCCGTGTAGCGCCAGGCCATTCATGATGCCGGCCATTCCGTGCTCGCGGACGCCGAAGTGGATCACGCGGCCACCGGGGTTGTCAGCCGACAGATCGCCGCCGTCGTTGATGTCCGTCTTGTTCGATGGTCCGAGATCGGCTGATCCACCGATCAGGTTGGGGACGCCACTGGCGACGGTCTGAAGCACCTTGCCAGACCACGACCGGGTGGCGTCGGCTTTGTCGACGGTCTCGTATCCCGGAATCTCGGCGTCCCACCCTGCAGGCAGCTCCCCGGCCATCATCCGCTCGAACTCCACTGCCAACTCCGGGTGCTCCGACCGATACGCCTCGAAGCTTGCGCTCCAGCCGGCCTGGATTTCACGGCCACGGTCCGTCGTAGTCCGCCACGCGGCAAGCCCGTCCGGATCGACGTGGAAGGGTTCGTGAGACGGGTAGTCTAGGTTGGTCTTGGTCGCCGAGATCTCGTCGTCGCCGAGGGGGGCCCCGTGGGTCGAGTGGTGACCCGCCTTGTTGGGGCTGCCCTCGCCGATCCGGGTCTTGATGACGATAAGCGAGGGAAGATCGGTCGCGGCACGGGCCGCCTCGAGTGCCTGGTCGAGCGCGACCAGATCGGTGCCGTCGTCGACGTGCTGAACATGCCACTGATATCCGAGGAAGCGATCGCCCTGGTCCGTGGCCGTGCTCAGGTCGGTGCCGCCCTCGATGGTGATGCGGTTGTCGTCGAACATCCAGATGAGCTTACCGAGCTTCTGATGCCCCGCAGTCGCGGCGACCTCGTGGGAGATGCCCTCCATGAGATCTCCGTCCGAGCACATCGCGTATGTGTAGTGATCCACCACGTTGTGGCCGGGTCGGTTGAATCGGTCGGCCAACCATCGCTCGGCGAGCGCCATGCCCACCGAGTTCGCGATGCCCTGGCCGAGCGGTCCCGTTGTGGTCTCAACGCCAGGCGTGTGCTTGAACTCTGGATGCCCCGGTGTGAGCGAGCCCCACTGCCGGAAATTCACGATCTCGTCCTTCGAGAGGTCGTAGCCTGTCAGATGAAGGAGCGAATAGATGAGCATTGAGGCGTGGCCCACGGACAGCACGAAGCGATCCCGATCTGCCCACGCCGGGTCCGCGGGGTTGTGTCTCAGGTGTCGCGTCCAGAGCAGGTAACCGAGCGGGGCGAGCGCCATGGGCGTGCCGGGATGGCCGGAGTTGGCCTTCTGGACCGCGTCCATCGCCAGCACGCGGATTGCGTCGATACAGAGGCGGTCTAGCTCGGGTGAGAGGCCGGTGGGGGATTCGGTCATCAGGTTTGCTCCACGTGGGCTTGCTCCACTTAGGCTTCCTCCACTACAAAGTTCAGGAGTCTGTCCGGCACATAGATGACGCGCTTCAGCGCGCCGCTGTCGAGGTAGCGCCCGACGTTTTCGTCGGAGCGCGCCGCAGCTTCGGCCTCGTCCTGCTCCATCCCGGCGGATCCCTCGACGGTGGCGCGGAGCTTGCCGTTCACCTGGACGGCAAGCTTCACGGAGGTCTCTTGCGTCTTGGCCTCGTCATACGCGGGCCAGTTGGCCCCGTCGAAAACGCTCTCGGTGTGGCCCAGCCGCTCCCACAACTCTTCGGCCATATGTGGCGCGAAGGGTGCGATCATCACCGCTAGCGGTTCGACTTCGCCGCGTGTGGCTTCGCGTCCGCCGGCGCGAACGGCGTTGAGGTATTCCATCATGGCGGCGATGGACGTGTTGTAACCGAGTTCGGGGATCTGCCGCGTAACCTGGCGAATCGTCTTATGGAGCTTACGCTCGATATCCGGGTCGGGCGCGGCGTCGTTGTCGATGGCGGTCGTGACCGTGTCATACAGGCGATGCAGGAACCCGTGGGGCCCCTGGATGCCCTCATCCTGATAGTCGCCGCCCTCTTCGTACGGCCCCAGAAACATGAGGTACGTGCGGAAAGTGTCGGCTCCGTACCTCTCGATGAACTCGTCGGGGATGATCACGTTACCCCTGCTTTTGGACATCTTGGCCCCGTCGCGGATGATGGTTCCGTGGGCGCGAAATCGAATAAACGGCTCGTCGAAGTCGAGGTGGCCCAGGTCGTGGAGGGCCATGGTGACGAAGCGTGCGTAGAGGAGGTGTAGGACGGCATGCTCCTGTCCGCCGATATAACAGTCGACAGGCAGCCAATTCTTTATGATTTCCTTGTCGAACGGCACATCATCGTGATCCGTCGACGGATAGCGCAGGAAGTACCAGGAGCTGTCCAGGAACGTGTCCGAGACGTCGGTTTCTCGACGAGCAGGGGCGCCACACGTGGGACAGTCGATGCGGTACCACTCCTCCACCCGCGCCAGGGGGCTGACGCCGCTGTCGTCGGGTTTGAAGTCCTCGACTCTGGGTAGCACCACCGGCAGATCCGCCTCGGGCACGGCCACCGGGCCGCACGCCTCACAGTGGATGATGGGGATGGGTGGCCCCCAGTAGCGCTGGCGCGAGATGCACCAGTCGTGCAGCCGGTAGTTCACCGTGGTCTCGCCGTATCCACGCTCTTCCAACCACACCGCGATATCCTGCTTGGCCTCGGCGACGGGCCTTCCGTCGAAATACCCGGAGTTCACCATCACACCGTCCCCCACATAAGCCTCGGAGAGCGGCGTGCCGGCATCATCACCCTCGCCCGCCACGACCCGCACGATGGCCAGCTCCATGGCTTCGGCGAAGTCGAAATCACGCTGGTCGTGACCGGGGACCGCCATGATCGCCCCGGTCCCGTACTCCATGAGTACGTAGTCGGCGACCCAGATGGGAATCGGTTGACCGGTGGCCGGGTTCCGGCAGAAGCGGCCAGTAGGAACGCCCGTTTTGGTCTTCTCGATCTTTTGGCGAGCCACGAGATCTTTGGCCGTCGCTTGCTTCCGGTAGGCCGCGACCGCCTCCGCATGCTCCTCACTAGTGACTTCGTCCACCAGGGGGTGCTCGGGTGAAAGCACCATGTATGTCGCGCCGAACACCGTGTCGGGCCGTGTGGTGAAGACCTCGATCTGGGCGCCACCACCACCACCGTTCTCCCCGTGGCTGGGCTCCGGAGCCAGGATCGGGAAGCGAAGGACAGCCCCCTCGCTGCGACCGATCCAGTTGTGCTGTGCCTTCTTGGTCGTCTCGGACCAGTCGATATGCTCGAGGTTGTCGAGCAGCCTCCCGGCGTACTCAGTGATCCGGAAGAACCACTGCGCGATGCGTCGCTGTTCGACGGGCGTATCACAACGCTCACAGCGCCCTGAGATCACCTGCTCGTTCGCAAGAACCGTCATACACGAGGGGCACCAGTTGACCGGCGCCTCCTTACGCACAGCCAACCCCGCGTTGAAGAGCTGGATGAAGATCCACTGCGTCCAGCGGTAGTAGTCGGGATCCGTCGTGTCGACCGTGTGGTCCCAGTCGAACATCCCACCGATCTGCCGGAGTTGGCGGGTGAAGTTGGCCACGTTCGACGGAATGAGGTCCATCGGGTGAATGCCCTGCTTCAGGGCGAAGTTCTCGGAGTGGATACCGAACGCATCGAAGCCTATCGGCTCGAAGACCCGCTTACCGGTGAGGCGGTGGAAGCGTCCGTGTACGTCCGCGCCCGTGAACGCGAAGATGTTGCCCACATGGAGCCCCTCGGCAGAGGGGTAGGGGAACATCATCAACTGGTAGTAGCGGTTCTCGGCGGTCTGGAGGGCATCGCTGGTGAAGGCGTTAGTGCCCCGCTCATCCCATCGGCCCTGCCACTTGGCCTCTACTTCGGACGGCTGATAGCCGCCGTTTTCGTCGCTGCTCATCTATGCGTGAAAGAGGGCCATCCCGTAGGAAGTGCGAAGGAGTCCACACCGGAAAATTTCGCCCTAACCTACACCGGGGACGAAGGCATTACAACGAGTCGAAGCCCAACCCGCTTCCTCGAGCGCCATTCGGCAGCGCACTCCAGCGTGAAGCCCCTAGACCTACCAGGGCGGACCCGCGAGGACCCTCCGCCGACCCCCTCGAGCGCGTCCCTCCCTCAGCAGCAGCTTTCCCGTCATGGTAGACGGGTCGAGGTGCCCCGTCCCGAGGATGGCGCTCGCCTCGTCCAGCGTGAGCGGCAGGAGGTCCTCGGTCGCTATCGACTCTTCCTCAGCATCGGAAGGCTGTTCGCCGAACCCCTCGTCCTGCCCGAAGGGTGAGGGGCCCTCGATGATCTGGATCTCGCCGAGGTCGGGCGCCCCGTTCGGCTGGTCGATGTTGCCGACGTCGAAATCAGGCGAAGCCTCCACGATGAGAATCCGGGCGAACGCGAGATTCCAGCCCGCATCGGGGTGACTCGGATCCAGGCGCAGCGCGGCCTTGTTCTCTTCGACTGCTTGGGTCGCGTGGTAGACGATCGAGTCGTTGCTGCGTGACAAGAGCGCCTCGATGAGGCGCCACAACCCCAGGTTGTAGTGGGCACCGACGCGCACCCGCTCGTCGTCCGAGTCCGTGGCGGTGGTGAGTTCGAGGCCGGCCTCGGGGCTCCCTAGTCGCAGCAGCGTGGTCCCAAGGTTGTATTGGAGCCGCTCGGCGGTTGAGTCCTTAGCGGCCCTGTCGACGTAGATGTCGGCGGCCTCCTCGAGCCGGTCAGCGCGGTGGAGTCGATTGGCGCGCGACTCGCTCGCCCGCTCTGCCCCGACCGTGAGCGCGATGCCGGCGACGGAGAGGGCGACCAGGAGCAGCGCCCGCCACCCGCTTCCGAAGATCGAATCGGTCATGCGGCCCGGTCCTTCTTGTCGTGGCCGCGGACGGCGTCTGGCTCGTCGGGCCTTTGGTTGGTGCCGTCCCCGATGACCCCGCGACGGGCATCGACGACGCCCTCCCAGAGCAGGAGTGGGATCGCCAACAGGGCGAAGAGCGCGGTGGTGTCGAACGGCTCAGCCGGACCCTCCCGGGAGTCGCCGCTCAGGTCGCGCATGTCGTCGACGAGGGCGTCGAGCCCCTCGTCTTCCGTGATGTCCTCGTAACGACCCTGGCTTGCCTCGGCCATCGCGCGCAGCAGGTCCGCGTTCTGGATCGTGCGCACGGCTCTACCCGCAGGGTCGAGAGCGGGCTCCCCTGCGATCGAGATCGGTGATCCCTGCTCGGAGCCCAGCCCGCCGATCCAGACCTCGAACCCACGCGCGGCTGCGTCTGCGGCCGCGCGCAAGAGCACGTCCTCGTCCTCGAACACGTCACCGTCGGACAGGACGAGGATGGCTTGACGCCCATCCTCCGACGGCCGTGTCTCCAGGGCGCGGCCGGCGAGTTCCAGGGCGCTCCCAAGTGAGCTGCCGCGATCCGGCTCCGGGACCACCTCGGGCTGGAGCGAGTCGACGAAGTAGCGGATCACGTCAGGGTCGTCGGTGGGAGGCACGAGAATGTACGGCCACCCGGCGAAGACGACGAGGGAGAAGCGGACGGAGGGCACCTCCTCTGTGAGACGGTCGATTGCCCACCGCGCACGCTCGATCCGACTTCCCGTTTCACCCGCGGCGTTCATCGACAGCGACAGGTCGACCGTGATGGCAATGTCCAGCGGAGGCACCGGCTCGGGGGGCTCCGGGTCCCAAAGCACCGGGCCGGCGGCGGCCAGGCCGAGCAGCGCTCCCGCGCTGACGAGACATAGGAACCGCTGAGTGGGAAAGCGTCCGGGGCTGGTTGGCAACAGGCGGCGAAGGGCGGTCAGCTCGTAGGCCGTCGCCAACGTCCTGAGGCGACGCCAGTGTACCCCGACCGTGAACGCGAAGAGGATCGCCGCCAGGGGAGCCAGCGCGAGGAGCTCGGGGCGCTCGAAGATCACGGGAGAACCCCCCAGCGCGAGCCGCGCAGCGCCGCCCCCAGCAAGAGTACGGGCAGCGACGCCAGCAGGACCCAGAGCCCGATCGGGGTGGCCTCCGTCCGCTCGATGATCTCCTCCGAGGGGGCGGCTAGGCGGTCGATCTCCTCGTAGACCTCCTCGAGGGCGTTGAGGTCAGTCGCGCGGAAGTAGCGGCCGCCCGTGATGGAGGCGGCCTGTGTGAGGACCGTTTCCATCTCGACGAGCAGGTCCCTCAGCATGTAGTCGGTGCCCATAGCGATCGCGTAGATGCGGACTCCGAACGCCGCCGCGGCCCGCGCAGCACGCGACGGCTCGAGACCCTCGCCGTTGTGGGCGCCGTCGGTCAAGAGGATGAGTATCTTCGAGCTGTGGGGCGCGTCGCGGAGGAGCCCGGCCCCGGCCGTGATGGCGGCCGCGATGTCGGTTCCGTCGAGAAGGAGCCGGGAATCCAGGTTTTGGATCGCGGCGCGCACGACGTAGTGATCGTGCGTCAGGGGCACGCGTGTCAGCGCCTCGCCGCCGAAGGAGACGACGCCGACGTCGTCGGTGCGTCCCTCGAGGAATTCGAGGATGGTCTGCTTGGCGGCCTGCATCCTCGATCCGCGCCGCGACATGTCACGCGCGCCCATCGACGTGGACAGGTCGATCGCGACCGCGATGCCGACGCCCTCGGCTACCGGTTCTTCGAACGTCTCGATGAGCTGCGGCTGCGCTAGAGCGACGATGACGGCCGTGACGCCGACCCCCCGCAGGAGAAGCGGTGTTAGCTCGAGGACTCGCCCGATCCACGCTCGCAGCGAGACACGTTTCGCCTCGGTCCCGCGCGCGACGAGCATGGCTCCCCGCCCCTTCGGGGTGACCCACCACGCCCAGACCACGACGGTCGCAAGGAGGATCAGCCAGCCGGGCTGGGCGAACGCGAAGCTCACGAGCGAACCTCTGGTCGGCCGGCCAGCCAAGCCCCGAGCGCCGTCAGGTGTACGGCCGTGGGCTCGGCGCCGGGCCGCAGCAGCCCGAACTTCACGGTCTCCGCGGTCCTCATCTCAACTGCGAGCGCCGCCCCATCGGGCGAGCGGCTCTTCAGCCTGTCCATCAGCTCCGTACTTGTGAGTTCGGGGCCCCACTCGGGATCGAGCCGCTCGACGTATCCGCGAACGATTCCGCTGCTCTCCTGGTACAGCTCGTGGGCGCGCTCGGCCGGGTACGGGCCGGCCGCCAACAGCCGATCGAGCTCGGCGAGCGCCTGCCTCCTGGCCTGGTCCAGGGAGATGGGGCCGTGCGGCGTCACCGGTGCCGGCTCGGCGCGGTTGACGAGCCACTCCCGCGTCATGGTGACGACGGCGCCGCCGGTGACCGTCGAGAAGAGCAGAACGAGCGCCATGGAGGGCCAGCTCCAACTGAAGCCGACCACGTCCTCGGGCCCTCTTGGTGACATACCTGCCACGACGTCGTCCGCCGAGTATACCGGCGCCACCCAGATCGTCGGAGGCGCGATGCTGCGCGTATACCGAACGGTCGGCTGGCGCTCTTCCCACACGCCGACGATTGACCCTCCCGGGATGTTCTGGCCGTCGACTTCGTCCTCCAGCGGCATCGTGATCACATCGACCGGGGGAAGGGTGATGTTCCCCATACCGAACGGAATCAGTGCGTACGTGAGCTCGATCGTCGCGCCGCCGTTTGCTCCACGACGGGCCCGCCATTCGACCGCGGTGAAGCTCTCGACGTCACCGGTAGAGGGCACCGTGGCCGGGAAATAGACCATGCTCCCGCCTGGGACCGGCACCTCCACCCGCAACTCGAAGACCTCGGCCATCTCCACCGAGTCCGCGGAGAGGACCGCGACCGGTTCTGGGCTCTGCGCCGCCGTCGAGAGCGGCTGGAGTGCCCACGCCAGCGTGACGTACCAGAGCGGCCTCACCGCGACACCCGTTCCCGCTGACGGAAAAAATGGATGAGGGCGGGCACGTAGTCCTCGGTAGTGCTCACTTCGATGGTATCCATCCGGAGTTCGCGGAAGAGCGCAGTCATCCGGTCCCGCTGTGCCACCTTTCCGTCGGTGTAACGCCGCCGCTTGGCCGCCGATCCGGTATCGACGATGAGCCGCTCGCCCGTCTCCGGATCGACGAGCGCCAGGAGCCCTACGTTCGGAAGCACCGCGCCTCCCGGGTCGGTGAGTCGGATGGGCACCAGGTCGTGATCGCGCTTCACGAGACGGGCCGCGCGCGCGAACTCGGGGTCGGTGTCGTCGTCGAGCAGAAAGTCGCTCACGAGGAAGATCGCCGAGCGCCGGTGCAGCACTCGGGAAGCGTACTCCAGCGCGGTCGATAGGCGGGTGCCGCGACCGCTCGGACGGAAGGAGAGCAGCTCCAGAACGAGTCGCATCACGTGGCGGCGACCTGAGTCGGGCGGCACGAACAGCTCCACGTGGTCTGTGACCAACAGGAGACCAACGCGGTCGTTGTTCCCCTCCGCTGCGAAGGCGAGGATCGCCGCGATCTCCGACGCGATTGTTGCGTTCGACTTCTCTCCGGTGCCGAACTCCTTGGATGCGGAGAGGTCGACGATCAGCAGAGCGGTGAGCTCGCGCTCCTCGACGTACTCCTTTAGGAAGAGATGACCGCGGCGTGCCGTCACGTTCCAGTCGATCGCGCGCACATCGTCGCCGGGTTGGTACTCCCGCACGTCCGAGAACTCGAGACCGCGGCCCTTGAAGACGGAGTGGTACTCGCCGTTGAAGAGCGACTCTACCAGGCCCTTCGTACGCAACTCGATGCGGCGCACTTGGGCGGCGACCTCCTTCGAGAAGACGTGTGTCGCGTGGCGGTGCTGTCCGCCGACCGGCTGCTTCTGCTTCATCCTAGTACAGTCAGGCTTACGGGGCTGGCACCGCGTCTAGGACCCGCCGCACGATCTCGCCTGAGTCGATCCCGCGGGCGTCGGCCTCGTACGTCGTGCGTAGCCGGTGGCGGAGTACGGCCGGCGCCATCGCCTTCGCGTCGTCGGGAATGACGTAGTCGCGGCCCTGCAGGTATGCCCTGGCACGCGAGACGCGGGTCAGGAAGATCGTCGCCCGCGGTGACGTACCGAACTCGATCAGATCTTCGAGGTCTGCCAGGCCGACCCCGCTAGGCTCACGCGTCGCGAAGGTCAGCTCCACGATGTAGTCGAGCACCTTCTCCTCCAGATGGACGTTTGCGACGGACTCACGCGCGCTGGCGAGCTCCTCCACCGTGGTGACCGCCTCGATCGGTTTCTGACCCGCGGCTGCGACTCGGCGCACGATCTTCTTCTCCTCTTCCTTCGTCGGATACCCGATCTCGAGCTTCAGCGCGAACCGATCTAGCTGCGCCTCGGCGAGCGGATACGTTCCGTGCAGTTCGACCGGGTTCTGCGTGGCCAACACCATGAATGGCGCGTCGAGCGGATACGTCTCTCCCGCGATCGTGACCTGGCTCTCCTCCATCGCCTCGAGAAGTGCTGCCTGCACCTTGGGCGGCGCGCGGTTGATCTCGTCTGCAAGGATGATGTTCGAGAAGATGGGCCCCTTTTGGACCCGGAACTGACCGCTCGACTGGTCGAAGATCGGCGTCCCGATGATGTCGGTGGGGAGCAGGTCAGGAGTAAACTGGATCCTGCGGAAGCCCGTGTGGATCGCCTGTGCGAGCGTCCGCACCATCAGTGTCTTAGCAAGCCCGGGCAGGCCCTCGAGGAGGACGTGCCCTCCGGTCAGGAGCGCGACGAGCAGCCCCTCCACCGCCTCGTTTTGGCCCACGACCCGGTCGTGCACCGCGTCGTTGACCTTCTGCAGCAGTGTGGATCCTGCGGTCACCGTAGCCTGCTCCATGCGTATACCTCGAGCCTCTCGCTTGTGCGTCTCCCGGGCCCGCCCCGGAGGGCGGGATATCATCGGAGGTATGGCAGGATGGCGCCAGTCCGAGTTATCTGGGACAAACCAAGAGCGCCGACCGGGGATACCCCGACCGGCGCTTTGTCCTGATGGCCTTCGCTGGGCCTAGGCCCTCAGTTGCCCGGGCGGAACCCCCTGCTTGGAGGCAACTGTGCGCCGGACAGATCGTCCGGAACGCTCTCCTCGCGTACGACGTTGTGGGTCAGTGTGCCGATTCCCTCGATGGAGGCTTGGATCGTCTCACCAGCCTGCAGGTACCCAGAACCTACCGCGCGCTCGACGCGACCAGCGCCCGTTCCGCCCGAGGTCCCGCTCTGCAGAACGTCACCGGGAAACACGGTGATGAGCGACGACGCGTACTCGATTAGTTCCGGGATATTGTGGATCATGTCCCCCGCCCTGGCCTCCTGAACGGTCACGCCGTCGATGACCAGACTCTGGTGCAGGCGCTCCATCGGATCCCCGTAGAACTCCTTTGGAACAATCCACGGCCCCTGGGGCGCGAAAGTGTCATGGCCCTTACCGACGAACCAGTCGGAGCGCGTCGCGTTGCCACCCGCAGGACGCCCGCCACGATCGGATATATCCATGGCGACCATGTAGCCGAACACGTGATCGTACGCCCGGCTCGCGGAGATGTACTTGCCCGCGCGGCCGAATACGATAGCCATCTCGACTTCCCATTCGATCGCGGTGCGGCCATAAGGCATGACGATGTCATCGCCGCTGCCGATGACCGCGCCGCGGGTCGGCTTGAGGAACAAGTACGGCACCCCCCGATTAGTCTGCCGCTCCCGGGTCCTCGCAGCCAGCTCCTCCGCGGTGCAGCCTTCACACGCGTGTGTGTAGAAGTTGACCGCAGCGTTCATGATCTTGCTGGGATACAGGATCGGAGCAAGGATGTCCACGTCTTCGACCCGGTGAACGTAGTCTGCTCCAAGTAGGTTGTTGCCCACCACGTTGTTGACGATCTCGTACATCCGGTATTTCAGACCGTACTCGTACTGCCCGATCAGTTCGAGCATGTCCGCCGGCGAGTTGACGTGCGGGTACATCGGATCGATCTCGAGCGCCGTGTTCGCTGCCACGAGGTCGATGATCAGAGCGTCCCTGAGGACGATCCCTACCGTCGGCGCGCCGTTGATCTCGAAGGTCCCGACCTTATAGGGCTCGACCGAGGACATCGCCTGGGCACTAACAACGGCGGGGCTCGCGAGAGCTACAAGCGTCAAGAGAGCCAAAGTCAGTCTTGTGATACGTTTCATAGCCTGCTCCGTTGAAACCACGTGAATCCAATGGCTGGTGCGCTCTGAAAGTATGGCGGCGGACGTGCTTTGTCACGCCTGCCTGCGTGTTACTCCCTCAGTCTTCCTCCGGCAGCGCCAGCCCCATGATCTCCATGAGCCGGAGCGCGTTCGTCGAGGTCGCGAGTCCAGGGCGGAGCTTGTAGTCGAATTCGATGGGCGGGCCACCTTCGCGCGCCTCGAGCGACTCACGAAAGTGAACCAGCACCGCCCGCTCTTTGAGGTCCTCCGCGTCGGCCAGGGTGAGGTCGTGTGTGGTCACGGCCCCGAAGGCCCGTTGATCCAGGAGGTGGCGCAGGATGCGGCGTGCCGCGATCTGCCGTTCGGCGGTATTCGTACCTTGGAGTACCTCGTCGAGCAGGTAGAGAACAGGCCTGTCGTTTGCCCTACTTGCCGCATCACACACCGCCTTGAGGCGCCCGAGCTCGGCCATGAAGTACGAGATCCCCTCCTCGAGCGAGTCGCGGATACGCATACTCGAATGGAGATCCACGACCGGGAGGGCCATCTCCTCGGCACAGACCGGGCCCCCGGCGCCGGCCAGGACGACGTTCGCGCCGATGGCCCGCAGCAGAGTGCTTTTGCCGGACATGTTGGAGCCCGTGACGAGCAGGAGGCTGCCCGGAGGTCCGAGGCTGATGTCGTTACGTACGGCGATCTCCGGAGCCAGAAGGGGATGCCCTAGCCCCCTCGCTTCCAGTCGAGGCAGTTCGTGGGGTTGCCCGACGGGTTGCGCGTTCACGATCTCCGGAAAAGCCCAGTCGGGATGGGCGTGTGCAAGTCCGGCGAGGGCAGAGAGCGCGTCGGTCCGGCCCAAAGCCGTCATCCAGCCGCGAAGCGCCGCGCCGTGCCGGTTCTTCCAAAGCTCCAATCTCATGAGCACGTGGATGTCCCATAAGGTCGCGAGATTCCAGACGTAGTGGACCTGTGGGTTGTATCGGATGTTCGACAACTCCACGAGCCGAAACAGACGCTTCAAAGCCTCGGCCGGGGATTCTGGGGCCTCATCACTCTGGGTGAGACTTTCACGAAGCTCGGCAAGGAGAGGATCTTCAAACCGCCCGCCCGCGATGTGGGCCACGAGGGAGTGATACCGCCGGAGGCCCGAATCCCCGTTGGAGATTCGGGCGAAGTCGTCGTGGATGCGACGGGTGTAGCGCCCGGTCACACCAACAGTCCCCACTAGAGGGACGACCCACAGATACGGTACGACTGCGAAGATGTGGAGGACCGCCATCGCGATCAGCAACACCGGCAACACGATGGCCAACCACGTCGGAGCCAGCTTGGGCAACAACCAAGCGGGGCTCTCGGCCCACTCCAGGAGACCCTGGAGCTGCTCGGGCTCGACGGGTCCGGCGATGCGGCCCATGGCTTGAAGCTCATCTCGAAACGCGATCGCCGGAGTCAACTCCCGCACGGCTTTCTGGCGGCGTCTTACGATGTCTGCGGAAGCGGGGGCCAGGAGCCAGTCGGTGAGCATGTCGGCTCCTGGACGCGTGCACGTGGTGCCAAGGAGCACGTGTAGCGAGGCGTGACCGAAAACGTCGAGGTCGTCCGCGTAAGGATGGTGCGGCGGCGGCTCCGGGGTGGTGTACGTGAACTCCTCCCATCGGCGCAGCCGCCGATGACGCGCTTCGAGCGCAACCAGGGCCATCTCACGGTCCCAGATCTCTTTGCGGCGGACGCCGATATGCCTCACGACCAACATGATGAAAATCACTATGAGCGCGATCGAGACCGCGATAAGGGGCATCTGAGCACCCGGGGCGATCAGATAAGCGACGATGGCTGTGATCAGGGCCAGACCAACACCCATCCTCAAGCGGGCCAGGTTGTCGAAGCGGGCTCGCCAGCGGTCGGCGGACCTCAATGCCTCAGTCTCGCGCTCTGCGTAGACGGCGCGGGGGTCGGTCAATCCCTCTCCGACTTCAGAAGGCACTCGGGTCCAGGGTTCCAATGGGAAGCAGGTCGAAGGGATCGTCCACCCCATCCACGCCGTCCTTGAGGTACTGGACCGCCCTGCGAAGGTCGCCCTCCCGCTCCAACAGGGCCTGGAAGTCCTGGAGGCGATGGTTATACCTGACGCGAGTCAGCAAGGTGGCGTTGTTGAGCGGTGTGACCAGAAAGCCCTGATACGTGCTCGCCTCGAACGAGGGCTGCACGTCATTCGCGAAGATCTCGAGGTGTCTGTCGAAAATCACCTCGCGCTCGGCCACCTTCGTTTCGTAGGCGAGTGCCGTGTCCTGGTAGACGACCTCCAGCTGCTCGACGAGTCCATCGATGAACCCCTCGAACCGCTGGTGGTCGCGCCAGCGCGCTTGAGCCCGGAGGCACTTCACCGTATCCGGGCTGCCCCCCACGCGGTTGCAGAAGAACTCGATGGCACCCGCTCTCCCCACGAACGTCGCGAAACTCTCGTTGAAGCGGACCTGGCCCTTCACGAAGAGGTGATTGTGGGACAACTCGTGAAGTACGGTTTCGACCAGATCGACTTCATCGAGCCGGAGCAGGGTTGAGAGAAGGGGGTCCGCGAACCATCCGAGTGTGCTGAATGCCGCGGTGGGCCGCAGATAGGTATCGAAGCCGTCTTCTTCGAGCTTCCTCTGCTCCTCGATCGCAGCGTCTTCGTTGAAGTACCCCTTGTATGGGACCCTTCCAACGATCGGAAACCACCACGTCTTCGGCGCGAGCCGGTCCTGGGGAGACGCGGACAGGACCATCTGGAGCGTGTCACTCTCCAATTGTGTAAAGGACGTATAGGAACGCCCCACGTCGAGCCCGAACTCCGAGATAGCGTAATTCCGTGCTTCCACCACAAAGGTGAGTTTGGTTTTGGTTCGCTCATCCGTGGCGGGATCGAGGACCACTTCGGGGATAGGGCGACGGGCACGGAGGATCTTCGCCTCGGCGATGCCCGCCCGGATCACATACATGGGCGAGCAGGCCGAAGCGAAGGACAGGGCCAGCACGGCCGCCCCCGCCCCCAGCAACAGACGCATCCAGACCCGTCGTTTCACGGTGTCAATCGCACACGCGTCAGTCGCACGGTGTTAGTCGCACGGGCTCAGTTGGTGCCGACGTTGCGCATGAGCGGGATGCCGCCCTCGGTCGGCACGTAGACCACCGATCCGGCCGGAAGCTCGCTAAGTTGCTCGATGTAGTGGAACATCAGGTACTCGGGCGTGAGGCCTGCCGTGATGATGACCTGAGCTTCGGCAAGCCCCCTGGCCGCCGCGATCTCCTGGAGCGCCTGCTCTTCGATGATCTCGGTCTGGAATTTCTCGGCCGCCACCTGCTGCTCCCGCAGGAGCTTCTCGTCGATCCCCGCGCGGACCGTGGGGGGCGCCTGGACGTCCCGTAAGAAGACCTCCACCACCTGGATGCGGTCGTCCGCCTTAGCCTGGATCGCCTCCCTCATATCGGCCGCGATCCCGGCCCGGTCGGGCGAAAAGATGTCGTTGATAGACTTGGTGGCGATGGCGTCCCGGACGCCGTTTCGCACGGCGTTCAAGACGATGCTCTGCTTGATCATGTCTTCGGAGCCGATGCCTTCGAAGAGGTCGGGTGCCCGTGCCGCTTCGATCCGGTAGAGCAGGGATACCTCCAGCGCGACG
>ERZ651768.196-NODE-196-length-44433-cov-13.564456_pt1 | contig 44433 bp, 35 predicted proteins | sample MGYA00514754_ERZ651768 | MGnify/ENA metagenome assembly ERZ651768
GGACTTGTGGAGGGTGATCCGTTTTTGAAAATTGAAGATTTGAATGCAGGTTACGGAAAGATGGAAATCCTGCATGAGTTCAATCTTCAGGTTGGGAAAGGACAGTCCCTGTGCATGATTGGTCCAAACGGAGCCGGTAAATCCACGGTGCTTCATTCAATTTTTGGTTTTACCAGGATTTTTTCCGGACAGATTCTGTCTCAAATTGGAGACACTCAGAAGTCCATCACCCAAATGAGTTCAAGCCAGAAACTGAAAGAAGCCGGAATCTCCTACATCCTTCAGGATAATTCAGTTTTTCCCGACATGACTGTTGAAGAAAATCTCTTGATGGGCGCTTATCTAAAGGAAGATTCAGATGAGGTCAAGCAGTCAGTTGAGCGTATCTTTGAAAAATATGACAGGCTCAAGGCAAGACGGAACAAACCGGCGAGGGTGCTCTCCGGAGGTGAAAGGCGCCTGCTTGAAATTTCCAGGGCACTGGTAATGGAACCAAACATTCTGCTTGTTGATGAACCGTCAATCGGACTGGAGCCGCGTTTCATTGACATGGTATTTGAAATACTGGATGACCTCCAGCGAAATGAAGGAAAGACGATTCTGATGGTTGAGCAGAATGCCAAGAAAGGGCTAGAATTCTGCGATATTGGTTATGTGCTGGTTTCAGGCAACCTTGCGATGGCAGATACAGGAGATAAGCTGCTGGAAAATCCGGATGTAGGCAGACTTTTCCTGGGCGGGTAATTCAGAGTGTGCCTGGTTTTTGTAAAGTTTTAAATACAGGCCTTAAAGAAAACGTCCGGTATCAGAAGCTTCTTCAACCGGAAGTGTCGTTTCAAAAGTCTGCCGCGGCTGTTCCCACTGCAGCTCATGTGTTCCCACATAAACCAGCCCCAGCAGCAGCAGCGCTATAAATATAATAATCGCCTTCTTTTCCTGCGGTTCAAAGTTATCCAGCATAATCAGAATTGGTGCAGAAATCTCAGGTCGTTATTGTAGAAGTATCGAATATCATCTATGTTATGTTTCAGAAGAGCCGGTCGCTCGACTCCCATACCGAAAGCAAACCCAGTCCACTCTTCAGGATCATAACCGCCGTTGCTCAGAACAACGGGATGAACCATACCTGCGCCTGCTACTTCCAGCCAGCCTGAGTTTTTACAGAGACGACACCCTTTGTTTTCGCAGCTGCAGCTCATGTCAATTTCGATGCTTGGTTCAGTGAAAGGAAAGTAGCTTCCTCGTATTCTGATTTTGCGTTCTTCACCATACATCTTGTGCGCGAATTCACCCATCACGCCGATCAGATCAGTGAGCCTGATGTTTTTGCCTATTGCCAAACCCTCAACCTGGTAAAACTGGTGTTCTGAGCGCGGTGTGATCTGCTCGTAACGATAGCATTTCCCAGGCAGGATCACTCGAATCGGTTCCGGAAAATATTCGCGCATGGCCCAGATTTGTCCGGGAGAAGTGTGGGTACGCAAGACAACTTTATCATTTACCCAGAAGGTGTCCCACATGTCTCGTGAAGGGTGATACTGAGGTATGTTCAAAAGCTGGAAATTAAACTCATCGCTTTCCACTTCCGGAGCCTCATAAACCTGGAACCCCATTTCCCGGAATATCTGGTATATGCGCCGCAATGTCTGTGTTGTCAGGTGAAGATGTCCGGGTGTGCATGGACGTCCTGGGAGTGAAACATCAAGATCATCAATTTCCAGTTGCAGATCAAGTTTGCTTTCCCTTAGAGTTTGCTGTCTTGACTCAAATAATTTCTGCAGTTCCTGCTTTACCTTGTTGATGACCTTGCCCATCTCCGGTCTTTCTTCTGCAGGAAGGGTCTTCAGTTGTCTGAGCAATGATGTCAGGTCTCCTTTGCGTCCAAGATACCTGTGGTACCATTCCGGCAGCTGGTCAGTACCGGTTAAAGCATTGAGTTCGTTTTGTCCCCTTTCACGAAGGTTGTTTATCTGTTCAAGCATTATCTGGTTGCTTTTCTGTGATTAAAACTGATTATCATGTCTATACAAAAATTTTATTAGACTTGGTCATTGAATGGCTGTGCCTGATTGATTTTTCTTTTGTCATTCCATGTGCATCTAACCATTTTTCCCGGCTATCTCGAGTTTTGCTGATGCTTATTCAATGTTCATTAACTGATATGCGAATAATTTCCTTTTCATGGTTCATAGATTAAGTCGATTATTAAAAAAGAACTCGATTTCAAAAATTTGTTCTTGAATAAGGTCCTATTAAAATCTATGAGCCTGAGACCGGTTCAGAATCATTCTCTTTTTCTTCAGTTTCTGACAGATTTACTTCAATTCCGCTGCTTCTCAGCCGTTCAAAAGATTCAAGAACGCCCTCCAGCTGTTTTACGTCCCTGGCGTTTTTCAACAGACGGTGTTTAAACTGTTTAAATGAAATTTTATGGCTGCCTTTGACTCTGAGCTCCCCGTTTACAAATTCCTGCAAATCAAGATGAACATCATCAAATTGATCACACCAGTTATTAAATGTCAGGTACGCTTCCTTGAGCGGAACAATTTCAGGTTCGGCTGAATCAGGATCAGAACCTGAGATCGCTGAACCTTTTTTGCTTGTCCCTTTACTGAGCATCTGCATCTCCCGTTCCAGCGTTCGTGCAAGATCCGGACGGCCAAGGGGATCAGAAAGGCCAGTCGCCGGCAGTGTACTCCTGGGCACATTCATTGACGGAATCTGCTGGGATGCGCTTTGGTGAATTGACTGTGTAGAGGACTTTGAAGCACCGGTTTCAAGGTGAGATATTCTCTGCTGAACCGTATGTATCTGATCAACCATTCTTGTCAGTTCTGCCTGCAATCCGCTCAATTCTGTGGCTTCCAGTGCTTTTTTGTCTCCGCTTTGAATAAATTTTGGCAATACTGTTATCTGCTGTCTCTTCAGCCAAGCTGGTGTACTAAGCCTTGCCTGCCATTCAGGATGCTGATTCAGCTGCTGTTCACAGGAAGCCAGCCAGGTTTGAAAACTGAAAGGACGATTGGGAATCTGCAGCGGCTTTTCAAATGTAATCGGGCAGTCGATTTCAGCCAGCCACTGGATCCAGCCGTCCCACGTCTTTTTTGTTTCCTGCTCCAGCATGTATTGCTGAAGCCGCTCTTCAAGAGCGTCGAGCATGTTTGGCATTTAAACTCCCTGTTTTGCCTTTATACTCAGTGTTTACCGCTAGTTTCCACAGAATAAATAAAATCAAGAAATGTACGAACAGCATCGCTTTCCCCGAATGTTTCTTCAATCACTCGCAGCGCCTCATCATTTTTTAGTTCTGAACGATAGTAAATTCTATGGGTTTCGAGGATTTCTGCAATTATTTCCCGGCTGAATTTCTGACGTTTCAAGCCGACAATATTTACTCCTTTCACTTCAAAGCGGTTTCCATATCCTGTGGAGTAGGGTGGAACATTGCGGTCAATTAGAGAACCTGCCCCTGTGTAGACGTAGGAACCTATCCTTAGGAATTGCGCCACTCCATTTTGTCCGCCTAATGTAACATGGTCATCCACAGTAACATGGCCGCTGAGACCTGTATAGTTTGCCAGTATATTGTGGTTGCCTATCCTGCAGTCGTGGGCAACATGTACGTAGCCCATCAGCAGATTACCGTCACCGATTACAGTTTCACCTCCTCCCCCGGCTGTACCGCGGTGGACTGATACACCTTCACGAAATGTGTTTTTGCTGCCGACTATCAGCTGGGTTTTTTCCTGATTGTATTTTAAATCCTGTGGTTCCCCGCCTATGAATGAAAAAGGGAAGAAAATGTTTTCAGAACCAATTGTGCTGGGTCCATCCAGAACCACGTGGGATTTCAGGTGGCATCCATCACCGAGTTTAACTTCTGCACCAACCCGGCAATATGGTCCGATTGACAGATCATTTCCTAGTTCCGCTCCCTCATCAATGATTGCTGTTGGATGTATATTGTTCATAAGTGTAAACAGGTGATGGTTTTTTTAAGCTTTTTTCAGATGACTGAAGTATTTTAATCCAATTCATTGTGCGTTGAATTAACCCTTAAAGTCAAGGAAACACTCCGGTAACAACGGCTTACCAAATCTTAAGCAACTTCTCCTGATGTACGTCAAACTAAGGTTCACGAATTGCATAAATCAGGCTGAATCAAGGCACGCACCAAAATCATCATATCAAAGAACCATGCAAAAATATTTAATTCTCTTTCTGACAATAATTCTGTTTGCGTCTGCAGCAAGTGCTGATACGTTAAGACTTAACAGCGGTGAGTCCCTGGAAGGTAAAATCCGATTAATGGATGAAAACACTTTGTATCTTGAATCAAAGCTTACTTCACAGGAATTGAAGATAGACAGGGCTGACCTGAACATTATTGAATTTGATTCCTCTGCCAGGAGTTTTGCCAGGAGGGTAGGATTTGGAATTTTTTACCGTCCAAACGGCAATGAAGAGAATCTCTCTGTCAAAAACTGGCTAAGTTCAGACGATTCCGCTGAACTGCTGGTTGGATACAATTCCGGTTCCCAGGACACTTTTGGCGTTGAATTAAGATATTCAAAGGTATTCATGGTTGAAGGTACAAATGACCTTTATTATGGCGCCGGCCTGGGCATAGTTTCAAAAAGCAGCGAACGGGGTACGGCCTTGAGATTTTTTTCAGGCAATGAGTTTTTCCCCCGTGGAAGTCCTAATCTTGGAATATCAATAGAGCTTGGTATGCACAGTCAACAGGGCATCAGCAATGCATCGCAAGGATTCTATAACGCGTTTTCAGCAAGATACTATTTCTGAAAAGGTGGCAGAATGGGCAGGAAAAGCTCAACTCCATCCAGTCTCATTTTTGAAGAATCGGATCAGAATGATGCTCTGATGAAGCAAATCTTTGACAACGTCAAAGACGTGCCTGACAAAGAACCCCCGCCTGACCAAACTACTGAACAAACTTCGAGTAAAAAAACCAGATCCTCAGCCCGTGATTCGGTTAAAAGACCTGACGATGAAATCGACCTGCATGGTAAAACAAGGGATGAGGCCATTAAGATGGTGCAAAAATTTGTCATCGACTGCTATCAGAAAAATTTTCGTTCAGCATTGATTATCACCGGAAAAGGTCACCATTCTGCTGAAAATGCTCCTGTACTAAAAAGAGAAGTAAGGCTCTGGCTCGAACGAAACGGCGACGCTTACTTAAGTGATTTTCAGGAAGCTCCGCCTCGCTTTGGCGGTTCAGGCGCGATCTGGCTGAATTTTAAATAGTAGCCTTCAATTAATCTTTCCAGGTACAGCCAGTGTAAAGCAGGGAATTGTCACTTCGAATTCTTCTCCATCTGTTGATGTCATCTGATATGTCCCCTGCATTGTTCCAACTGGAGATTTGAGATGGGAACCGCTGGTATATTCATATTCTTCATCAGGCGCTAAAACAGGTTGATCACCGACCACACCATCCCCTTTCACTTCATTAATCTCACCGCTGCTGTCAGTGATAATCCAGTGACGCCGCATAAGCTGAACCGTACGCTGACTGAGGTTTTTTAAACGTATATGGTAAGCAAAGACATATCGATTATCCTCAGGAGTAGAGTGGGCGTCCAGGTAAAATGATTCAACCTGAACCCGAATTCCTTCTGTGATAGTTTCTTCCATGGTTTTCCTGATAAAACAAAACAACTGCTTGCACCTGTTGTATTCGAGTTATATATGCATTTACAGGAAATGGCAAAGATAAAATTGTGTGTATAGACTAAATGTACTTGGCTTGCCCCACGGACAAACATCGGATAAAATTATAACATTCAGTTGAAGCTTCCATTCTGAATCTGTAACCACTCTTTTCCTTTAAAAGCATGAAATTCGTAGATTCGGTTAAAATTCATGTCCGTTCCGGAAATGGAGGTTCCGGATGCACGTCATTCAGGAGGGAAAAATATATTCCCCAGGGAGGTCCTGACGGCGGAGACGGAGGCAAAGGCGGAGATGTTTTTCTGGTTGGGGACAACAGCAAAAATACTCTGCTGGATCTTTCATTTCAGCAGCATCAGCATGCGGAAAACGGGAAAAACGGAGGAGGAAGCGACAAGCATGGCCGTAACGGTAAAGACCTGCGCATACCTGTACCGTTGGGTACAGTGGCCAAATTAGATGAAACCGGAGAAGTTCTGCAGGAAGTAATTGAAAAAAAAGACTATCTTGTTTTCACTGGAGGTCGCGGAGGACGGGGAAATGCTCGTTTCAAGACTGCCACAAATCGTACACCCGATTATCACCAGCCGGGGGAACCGGGAACTGAATGCTGGGTAAGGCTTGATCTGAAACTGATGGCTGATGTTGGCCTGGTTGGTTTTCCGAACGCCGGCAAATCCACACTGATAAGCAGGGTATCGCATGCTCGTCCAAAAATAGCCGATTACCCTTTCACTACGCTTGTACCACAGCTTGGAGTTGTTAAGCCTGAGAGTTCCGATCCGTTTGTAATTGCCGATATTCCGGGCATCATCGAGGGAGCACATGACGGCAGAGGGCTAGGAGATCGGTTTCTGCGTCACATTGAACGCACCGCCAGTTTGCTGCTGCTCCTCGATGTTTCAGGGTTTTCCGAAAATCCTCCGGAAGAGGAATACAAAACTCTGATTAAGGAACTTGAGCTTTTTTCAGCAGGGATGTTACAGAAAGCACGCGCCGTTGCCTTCACTAAACTTGACTCTGTGACAGAGCTTGAACCGCTTGATAAACTACAGCGGCAGCTTGAATCTGCTGGAGAGACAGTCTTTCGAGTTTCTTCAGTAAGTGGTGAGGGTATTAAGGAACTGCTGCATTTTCTGGCAGAAGTGGTAAAAAATGAACGTCAGCGTGAACATCAGACTTTTGGAAATTTTAATTCTGATACAGCTGCGCCAAACTCAATCTGGGATGACTGATGGAATGACATAAATCCAGTTTGATTGATTTCCTGGAGCAGCAAAGTCTTCAGAAAATTGTTATTGAGGAATCAGGAGGAACAGTTCGTCTGCATGGAAATCTGCAGGACAGCTGGGAACGTGACATGTCCGGGAGAAGCCTTTTAGGCAAGCCTTGTTACTGAAAATGAAGGACTTGAAATTTTACTCACTCTGCTCAGTGATTTTCTTGGGATTCATCTTTTCGCAAATCAGCCTGGCAAAGATGAAACTGCACTTTCCTGTCCTGCAAAAATTGCATACAATAAATTATCAAATTGCACCTTTTAAACATCAGGAGAATCTTTAATCTAATTTTACCTCGATCTGTGTCAAAGTTTGTTTAAGACACACGGATTTTTATCAGGTCCAACTTCACCTGCTAAATAATTTCACCGGTTTCAGGTATTTGTTTTTCTATCCTGCATCATCCACAAACAGACAACCTTGAGCAACCTTCCACCAGATATTGACAACCATAATTTAAATACTTTAAAATTTTTAGCCTGGGGAGTAGTTTTTATTCACTAATTGATCCGAATACCGCAATATATAATATTAGACAAACTCAGTATAGATCAGCCTTCCTTTGGATAAATGACTTTTCCTGCCTTGAATTAATCACAGACCAATTGGCCCTGGGCCCTAATATACAGCCAAAGTAGTATGTATTTGTCATTCATCTGAGTGCATGAGTTTAGTTCTTTTGTGCAATTATAAATGCAATTGTTGAATCACAATGAATTTTGATAAAAAGATCATAGGAATCGCGTGTATTATCCTCGCCCAATTCTCATTCACCACAAATGATATGGGGATAAAGTTTATCAGTGGTGATTATGCCCTGCACCAGATAGTTTTTACACGCTCAATGGTAGGAATCATTTTTACATTTATTATTTTCGGACCTGGAGATGGCGGTTTCAGATTCATTTTTACGAACCGACTGGGGCTGCATCTGTTAAGAGGTTTTGGAATAGTTATTGCCAATCTTTGCTTTTTCACTTCCCTTGTAACGATCTCACTTGCTGAATCAGTATCAATCTTCTTTATTGCGCCTCTGCTGATAACTGCATTATCAGTAATATTTATTGGAGAAAAAGTTGAATTGCGCAGCTGGGCCGCAGTATTGGCAGGACTGGCAGGGGTAATAATCATAATGAGGCCGGGCTTTGGTAGTTTCAATCCAGCCAGCCTGCTGCCGCTGGGAGCTGCCCTTGCATATGCACTCGTGCAGATAACAACACGCAAAATGGGAGAAAAAGAAAAGGCCTCAACCATGGTATTCTACGTTCAGATAAATCTTCTTGTCATCAGCGGCCTGTTCGGTTTGTTTTTTGGAAAAGGTCAATTAGCTGATCCTGCAAATTCGACGCTTTATTATCTGTTGAGGAGCTGGACAATACCTTCATGGAAGGACTTTTTGATTATGTTCGGAATAGGATTCTTAAGCTGCCTGGGAGCATATTTTATCAGCCATGCATATCGCGTCTCTAAAGCGGGACTTATAGCCCCCTTTGAATATATTGCCCTTCCTTTATCTATTTTCTGGAGCGTCAGCATTTTTGGAGACTGGCCTGATTACAGGACCTGGCTAGGAATAGTGCTTATTGCGGGTGCCGGACTTTTCGTAGTTTTCAGTGAAGCAGTCCAGGGTAGGAGAAATGTCCTTTCAAGGCCAATGCCCAGGAACAGGTAAGCATATGTTTCCACTGCAAAACAAACTACGATCTTATTACTTGGTTTTGATTAGCTCTTGCTGGGTCTGGATTGTGGGCTATCTGCTGCTCAAAAAATCAGCTAAGCTGATATATTTAGATTTTTTGAATTAATATATAATTATTCAATGTCTTATTAAAATTAAGTGAGCCGGACCAGGGAGAGCTGAACTATCCATGGCTTCTTAATAAATTCAGGCAGTTGGGCTACTCCGGACTATTTGGTGCAGAATATCGTCCAAGAGCTGCTGATGCTGACCATCCAGCCGAACAGGGCATAAAATGGCTGAAGGAATTCAAAACTGCATAGCCACCCCTTTCTTTCCAATTTCCTTAAAAAAAAATTAAATTCTTTTTCTATGAAATCATTAAAAATAAATGCACTTGATTAAATATATAGTTATTCAATAATTTGTCTTTTAATAGATGCTTTTCTAACTCAATCAAAATGAGCACAGCGAATAATATTTGATTAAATATATATTATATCAAAATACTTCATATAACTGAACTATTACGATCCTGGGTATTTATGTGAGATCCAAGTATTTATTGGGATATCAAGAAACAATTACCAGGCAGTTAATCTTCTTGAGATCATAATGATTTGTATATGAGGGTATTATTTTGTAAATATACCACTGTCAGTACATAACATTTATATTGAATACAGGAATATATTATGGGGTATAAAATAGAAGGTTTATTTTGATGAAATATTTCTTATATAAATGTATTATTCTCTCTATATTATGTTATGTAACCTCAAAAGTCTTGTACAGTATTAATCAAGGGTATATAGCTTCCTGCTGTATGATAAATAATTTTATTTTTAAGTGTTGAGTAGCATTTTATTATTTTTTGCAGAAAATTCTCTAAAAGGGGTATATAATGAGGTACAAGAAGGGGTATTTATATGAATATAATCGGGGTATATATGTTGCATTGTAAGGGGTAGAAATAAATTATACTGATCATTTATTAATGTTGGGAAAATAAAAAGAGAAAGTATGATGACTTTTTATGGCTTCAACGTTAATATTTCCAAAAATCACAACATAATGAATTGACAATGAACAAGCTTACTGAGAATTCAATAAGGAAAGCAGAGATACTTGAAAAACAGTATAAAATCTATGACGGTGACGGGATGTTCCTGCTGATACATCCAAACGGTTCTAAATACTGGCGAATGAAATATACATTTGATGGCAAAAGCAAGTTAGCATCCTTCGGTGTCTGGCCAGGTGTATCATTGAAGGAAGCAAGAGAAAGAAGGCATGAGGCTAAACAAAAAATTAAAATGGGAATAAATCCAGTTGAGGAAAAGCGCAAAAATAAGCAGGTTCAACTAAAGCAGTCCACGGATAAGGTTAATAATGAGGCTGTGCAAGCCACAGAGTCTGTCAATGTAACTCGTCAATGGTTCAGGCTTCTATCTCCCCAGGGAAAAGTGAGAGAGACCGAAGCATCGCTGCAGTTGCTCAAGTCAAGTGTATTTGATAATGCTGGAAAGAAGCCTGTTTCATTGCTAGATAAAGAGGAACTGAATGAAATGCTCGCCAATATTTACAGGAACCGCAGGGACTTGTTCCGGATTATCTGGGATTTTTATCTCAGTTTCCCCATCCTCAATATTGCGGTGCTGTTTCTGTTGCTGCTGATTGTAATGGATTTCTTTCCGGCACTGCTCACTACAGTTCTGTATTTCATCCTTACAGTGTGCACAGCCGTTGCCTTCGGTATATGGGAAGAAAAAAAGGTGCAGGAATAGCAGCGGAATATAAATCTCTTAAGAAACTCACTTTGACAAGGAATCTGTTCTTATGGTTTTCATATGAATTAAAATATTTCCTGCAATTAGCTCTCAGATAACTTTTTCGATTTCCGTTTCAGGCTATTCACTCCAGGTTAAACCAACAGGCCAAAAGAATTGCTCAGCAGATGCCCAATACGCATAATCCTGCAATGCAGGATTGTAGGGAGTGTACCACAAAATTTGTTCCAGTCAGACCTTGATTAGGGGGTTTTACCAATTTCACAAGGATGGACCTCGTAAGAATGCAGGTCAATCAGAAGGGTAATCGTGTTTCCCACTTAAATTATGATGATGAACCGTTGTTCAAATAACTCACAGGAAAGTTTAGGCAGTTTAGTGCAATGTGCCTTTATAAATATGTGGGTTTTTAAAAAATGCAGTTTTGAGAGGTTTTGTAATTTATCTTTCAATCTGTTTATCATTCTTTCAGGTAATCATCATATGAAAGCTTCCTTAAGATTGTACGGTGGTTTTCCGCGGCGAGTTTTTTCCAGAGTTTGTCTTCATGCCCCGGCAGGTCCATCAGTTCAGTGTAGATATTAAGTGCCTGCTGTTCTTCTCCTTTACTGGCATGGATAACACCGCTCTGGTAGCGTGCCCAGAAAACCTGTTCCATTATTTCTTCATCCTCTGTTTTTCCATACATCTTGATTGCCTGCTTGTAGCTTTCCAGTGCTGCGTCATAATTTTGTGCCTTGTGGTGCATTTCAGCGGCAAGGAAGTGGCTCTTGACAATGTATCCGGGAGTGTCCTGATGATCTACGGGATGGTTATAACTTGCTACTGCCTGCATGAAAGCTTCTCCCGCGTCAACAAACTGACCTGTTTCTTCATGCATCTCGCCCAGCTCAAAAAAAAGTTCCGGGACTATTTCCGCCTGAAGGGGATTGCTGTTCCGGTCATATTTCTGCAGTGTCTGTCGATAAACAAGCAGCGCCAGTGAATAGGATTTCTGCTGCCTGTAGATTCTTGCCAGAAGCTGTCTTGCTTCAGCGTCATAGGGGCTTTCCGGATACTGCTGGAGAAAACGCGCCAATGTATCTCGTGCATCAACCAGTCTGTTGTTTTGCTGAAGTGTCATGGCTTTTTCCAGCTGTACCAGCTCGCCGACTGTTCCCTCTGAACGTGTTTCCAGAAAACTCAGTATATCCAGAGCCTCGTCATAAAAGCCAAGCCTGCGATGCGCTGCTGCAGTCTGGAAAAGAGTTGTGTCAAATCGAAAGTTGAACAGGTATTTCGCCTTATAGTCATTGTATGCACTCACCAGGGCGAAATTGTCCCCCTCACGAAAATGGCCGTCGATAAGCCCCTTGAGATTTTCGTCAATGTTTTCCTGGACCACGTTTCTCTTGACGTAAATATTCTGGGGGTATTTCTGCATGAATTCTTCAAGTGATTTAATGGCACGAGAAAAAAATCCATACTGAGTTAGCGTCAGGCCCTTGCGCAGCATTGCTTCTTCCGCCTGTGGTGTTTCCGGATAAAGACTGGGAATTTCGTCATAAACCTTGATTGCCTCAAGGTATTCATCCGAATAGGGCCGTTTTGCCTGGATGTTGGCAATTCGCAGCTTGCCAACCAGCGCGATCTCCCGGGAATAGCTGCTGATTGCATTCTGGTAGGCCTGTATGGCTTCATCTTCCTTGCCTTCGTCACGCAGGAAATCTCCCAGTCGGATTGCCACCAGCTTGGAAAAATCAGCGTTTGGATATTTTCGCAGCAGCTCCTTGAATATTTCCCTGGCAGTAACGTATTCAGCATTTTCATAGTATGTTTCTCCCATGTGAAACATAAGCGTGGGATCATTACCGGCATATTGTCCATCGGCGCTCCTGGCAATATCAAAAAATTCCCTGGCAGTAATGTAGCGTTTAAGGCGGTAATAAGCCTGTGCCATCTTGTAATGAGTGACGGCATAAAACTTGGGCTTGGGCGCCGAGCGCAGGTATTCCTGGAAATCGGTGATAGCCGTTTCCCACTGACGCTGATCAACTCGGCTCATGCCTTTCCAGAAACTTGCTTCCATTGCCTCCAGTGTATTTGGGTAGTGTTCCTGCAGGATGTTGTAGTAAACCGCGGCCTCATGATGGAATTTCATTTTCTGGTAGGCGCGACCGATCCGGAAATTGGCGTGAGGCAGCAGAGATACCGGTTCAAAGTTCTCTCCATTATTTACAGCAGTATTCTGTGCATCCTTGGTGATGCGTATTGCTGTTTTGTATGCCTCAATTGCCTGGTGATAGTTGTCGCCAATCCTGCGTTCGAGCATGGTGTAGATCGTATCTCCAATCCGGAACAAAGCCTTTGCCGCTTGCGGATGAAGGGGATCGCCGAATTCTTCGGCGGTGTTTTCCTTTCCAATTGCGTATGCCTTTCGGAAATGGGCCACGGCCTTGTCATACAGCCTGTCGCGAAATGCAGTTTCACCAAGCCTGTATTCCGGATTTATTTTTGCCGCTCTTTTGCGACGCTCCTTTTTTTCCTCTTCAATTTCGGCTAATTTCTCTGCACTTAATTTTTCACCTTCCTGTACTTCCTCAACAATTTTTTCCCTGATCGGTGTTCCCTGAATGTCCAGCATCCAGCGGGTGGGGGCAGAAACAAAATGTCTCTCCACCTTTATGTCCTTAACTTTCAGATTCAGCTCAATAAATGTCTGGTTTAATTCTGCTTTAAGTGCTGCAAGTTCCAGTCGTTTACCCTTGAATTCAAGTTTCTCCAGCTCCTTTTTGGGCAGTGTGTTTGGAAGGCGGATAGTCAGCTGAGTCTGGAGGCTGTCTTCCAGCAGGAAAATCCGGGGAGGTCCCTTATCTTCCGGAACAAGGCTTGAGGTGGAAAATTTTTCCGGTTTTGAAAAATCGAAAATAAGGCGAGTGAAGCTTTTGTTTCCAGAATCAAATTTGAGAGAAGACAACTGGTAGACAGCATCTTCAGGAGGATCTGGCAGGGGCTTAATCTCAAATGCAGGACGGAAATCAATCTGCACCCCGGAGTTTTTGGTGAGCGCACTTACGGAATAGGTGAGGTCCTTTTCCTCCAGCTTGAACTGTGCCCAGATTTCTCCGTCAAATTCTGAAAAACGAATTCCTGAGAGCTGCAGGTCGTTGAACAGGCGCTCCATGCGACCGTCAGCAAAACCAGCACGGGCGTTTTTGAACTTGACCACCAGGGTCTGTGCTGCAAGGTTTTCTGTGATCTGGTAATCTGGAGGACTGCTGGTCAGCAGCCTTACACTGATCTGTTTCCCGCGCCTAAGCAGTTCAACATTCTGAATTATGACAGTTTCCGAAACTGCGGTTGCCGGAAGACCAGCAGTAATCAGCAAGCTGACGGTCAGCAGAACAGCAAATTTCCGGTACAACCTCATACAGGCAAGACCAGGTGTTGACGGCATGGTTCAGGGTTTAAGCATCAAGTAGCTTAAATGCAGCATGCGCATGCTTAGCTTAAACCTGAGTTACTTATTCGTAAAAAGATTTGAGTAATTTTGACCGGGTTGGATGACGCAGTTTGCGCAGGGCTTTTGCTTCAATCTGCCTGATGCGTTCACGCGTTACATCAAAATCCTGTCCAACTTCTTCCAGCGTGTGATCCTTGCTGGAGTCAATACCGAAGCGCATGCGCAGCACATTTTCTTCACGCTTAGTAAGTGTTTTCAGGGCATCGCGAGTACGTTCACTCATGTTTGAAGACACTGTAGCTTCGCCGGGATCCCTTACCTGTTCATCCGCGATAAAATCCTTGAGTTGTGAATCCTCATCATCGCCTATTGGTGTGTCGAGTGAAATCGGTTCCTTGGCAATCTTAAGCACCTTGCGGACTTTGTAAAGTGGCATGCCGAGATCTTCCGAAAGCTCATCCGCTGTAGGTTCTCGTCCCAGTTCCTGCACCTTGGCACGCGAAATACGCGAAAGCTTGTTGATTGTTTCGATCATGTGTACAGGAATCCGGATGGTGCGTGCCTGGTCTGCTATGGCCCGCGTAATGGACTGGCGAATCCACCATGTCGCATAAGTTGAAAACTTGTATCCACGACGATATTCGAACTTGTCAACTGCCTTCATCAGCCCGATATTACCCTCCTGAATAAGATCCAGGAACTGCAGTCCGCGGTTCGTGTATTTTTTTGCGATGCTGATTACCAGTCTTAAGTTTGCCTCAACAAGCTGGCTTTTGGCGGACTTGACTCTATGTTCCACTTTTCGGAGATTTTTAACTTCCCTGGAAAATTCTTCCAGAGTCAGGTCAGTCTGATCAATCATCAACTCGATACGTTTGCGGCACAGTTCTATCTTTTCAAAGTAGCGGTTGGCGATGCTCAGGGTATGTCCGGATTTTTCTCTAATGTCCCATGAAGCTTTTTCCTTATCCTTCTTTCTTTCACCATGTCTTAAAATTCTAAACAATTCATCCATTTCTTCCGGGGTCATTTTCAGTCGTTTGATATTGTCTTTCATCTTGCGGAAAGAAAGATCAATTTTATCCTTGTGCAGAAACATCTCCTCGCACAATAATTCAATTTGCCTGGAATTGAAGTTTATGCTGCGGATTGTATCCTTGTAAACAGTCTGATTTTTCTCCAACCGTTTTACTTCTGCCGGCTTGAGCTTTCGGCTTGATTCATTTTCGAGGATTTTCTTAACAGAAGCGTAATTCTTCCAGACCTTATCAAGCTGCTCAATAACCTGCTTTGTGGCTTTGTCTTCATCCTCAATGACATTATCATCTTCATCAAGTCCCGAAACAACATGGCGGGCCTTGATTATCTGAGTTTTGAGCTGCCTGGAAAGGTTGTTCAGGTAAAGCAGGATTAAATTTGATTCAGAAAAAATTTCAATCAATTCAAGATTCCCGCTTTCAATTTTTTTTGCGACTTCAACTTCACCGCTGCGCGTCAGCAGCTGGATGCTGCCCATCTCACGCAAATACATGCGTACAGGGTCATCAGTTGAATTGTCAATGCCCGGGTCCAGATTGAGTTCATCATTATCGAAATCAATTTCGGGATTCGTGTCTGATTGGTCACTAAGTAAATCCGTATTTTTATCATTATCAACAACTTCGATATCCATTTCAGAAAAAATGCTGAAAATTTTCTCCAACTGCTCTGCTGATGGAGTTTCATCACCAAGGTTTTCATTTATTTCATCAATAGTAATGAATCCCTTTTCACGTCCTTCGGCAATCAGTTCCTTTACAATTTTTTCCTCAGGGGAAGAGAGGGTGTTCTCTGTTTTGTTTTTTTTACTCATGGAATCCTGTGCAGGGTATTAAGTTTCAAATTTTTGCTAAAAAATTTGCTTCAGATTTTTCAATTTCTCTTCTTCTATTCTTCTTTTGGCTCCGGCTATTGCTCGATCTTCGTTGCTTTTGCTTTTGATAAGGCTCTGCTGATATTCCATCTCCAGGTTGTGTTCCTTGATGCGCTTTAACGACAATCCAAAATCATGACTGGGAATCTCTTGACTGAGCAGCAGCATCACTGACTCGAACAGCTCAGGATCAGTTTTTTCAAATTTGAGTGGATCGAATGATTGAAATGATTCATCAGGCAGCAGCAAAAGTTTGGCGTAAAGCTGGTGAAAACGCGGGGTGCTGAACTCTTCCGGTTTCAAATGTTCACGTACCCTGGGCCACAACTGGCCGTTGCGCAGCAATGACTGTAAAAGCCACTGTTCATCTTGAGAAATTGTTGAAGTATTTGGCGAACAAAAAAGTGTATCATTTTCCCGTTCGGAATGCAAGTTTTTATTTGTTTTTCTTTTTATTTCTCTTGAAAGCATTTCCGGGGGGATTTTCATGCGTTCGCCTATTGTGACCAATGTAATCTGTTGGCGTTTAGGATCCTTTATCTGATGCAATGTTGGAAGCAGTTCTTCCAGTCCCTGCATTCTACCCTGGATTGTGTCTGGATAATTTTTTATTGTCTGCTGAACCAGGTAATCCAGTGCCGGAACTTTGTGTTCCAGCAAATCTTCTAAACCTTTTTTCCCGTGCTTCAGCATGAAAGTATCCGGATCTTCACCATCAGGAAGATTAAGTATATATGACTCAAGGGGGTGGAGCAGCAGAAGATGGGCGTGCTTCAGTGCCGCATTTTTTCCGGCGGAGTCTCCGTCAAAAAGAAGGATCGCAGTCTTAGTGTAACGCCGGACTATTTTTAAATGTTCCGCCGTTAATGCCGTTCCACATGGGGCAACAGTTTCAGTAAAACCGTTTTCATGAAGGCGAATTACATCAAGGTAGCCCTCAACAAAGATAAGTCTGCTTTTTTTTCTAATTTCATCAAGTCCTTCGTGTAATCCGTAAAGAGTTCGACTTTTGCGGTAATACGCGGTTTCAGGGCTGTTGAGGTATTTTGGTTTATCATCAGGCTTGAGGGATCGTGCACCGAAACCTATGCAGCGTCCGCGGAAATCCTTGATTGGAAACATTAGGCGTCCACGGAAAGTATCGTAAAATCTGCCTGATTTTTCACTGCTCTTGATCAGACCAGTACGTGCTATTACAGACTGGGGTATTTTTTTTTGCGTCAGATTTTTGAATGTCTCGTCCCATTTGTCGGGTGAGAAGCCTATTTGGAAACTTTCACACATCTTTCCCGAAACCTTTCTCTGCTGCAGATATTCGGATGCGTCCTTTCCCTCTTCCCCAAGAATTTTTTCCCTGTAAAAAGATGCTGCTTCGCGCAGGCATTGCAGTCCCTTTTCTTCATCAGCGTTTTGACTGCGTGTAAGTCTGGTGTTTCTTTCCAGAGGAATTCCAGCTCGTTTGGCAAGTTCCTGGACAGCGTCTGTAAAAGAGAGCCGGTCAATCTGCATCAGAAACTTGATTGAATCTCCACTCGCCTTGCAGCCAAAGCAATGAAAAAACCCGCGTTGTGAGTTAACATTGAATGAAGGCGTTTTTTCTGAGTGGAATGGGCAAAGCCCTTTGAAGTTTACACCTGTTTTTTTGAGGACTATGCCATGATCAGAAACAAGTTCAGCAATATCGGTAGAATTGAGAACTTTCTCGATAAAGTTTTTGCCGAATTTCATCTTTTCTGTGCCAGGAAAATTTTCAAAATTTCTTTTAGACTGTTATAAATTAGTCCTTTTTTCAATAAGTTACTCTTCGTGTTTCACTTTTATTTTTGACAGCAGATAAGGTTTAGTCAACTGATTATGAGACACTTCCGAAGGTCATTTTCTTCAAACAGGGATAATAAAGAAATCTACTTATCATCGATAAACTTTTTTTGATTATTGATCAAGGTTTTTGCCTCTCCGTACCTTGTGAAACTGATTACCAGGTCAAACAGGGACCTTGACAATACCATTTGCTTATCCTGCCTTGATTCAACAGCATTAAGAAAATCAGCATGCTCTCCAAACACAATTATGCTTCCCGGAAAACTTTCCATCCATTCCAGCAAAAAAGACATACTGGTTTCATCCAGCAGAGGAAGCAGGCGGTCCAGCATAAATACCCTTGTTTTTGCGGCTGCAAGCATCAGTGTCCAGAACCTGGTTAAATGCTGATCTGAAAGATCATTAACATTAAGGTGTTGAATTCTTCCGATCAATCCCAGTCGGTACATCAATGTGTCCATAGTCTTTCTTTTTCCACCGAACCATGGTCTTTCTTCAAAAAGTCTGGATTGAAGATTTTCCTGCATTGATGAACCCTTATCAAGACCATCCAGCAGACCCTGGTCTGAATGAAAGTGAGTGTTGGCTGAGATTCGCAATGAGCCGGTTTTGGGCTTGAGCTTTCGTTCAAACAGACGCCATAATACATTTTTTTGTTCCTCATTTTGAAAATGAAAGCAGACTCTCTCTCCGGCATGCAGATCCAGGTTTAACTTGCAAATATCCCACATTGTTTCAGAAGAAAAATCTTCGGCAGACGTTGCCGAATAGCCCATATTTCGACAACTTATCAGCAGCTTATTATTCATCTTGGTCTGATGCGTAATTTAACACTTGAGCTTTATTCACTGGAAACAACAGAGAATGTCGCCCGAAAAATGGCTGAACATTTGTTTCAGGGATCAATAATGCTGTTCTGGGGAGACATGGGTTCCGGAAAAACTACTTTTATCAAAAGTTTCTGTTCCGGACTTGGAGTTCTCCCCGAAAAAGTTACTTCTCCTACATATACACTGGTTAACATTTACCAATGTAACTGGTCCATATTTCATGTGGACCTTTTCCGCCTGACTGCTCCTGAACAGCTTTATGATATGGACCGTGCCGACCTGATAGCAGATCAAGGTGTTACTCTGGTTGAGTGGCCGCAAATGCTCCAGAATTATTTGACAGATGAACCGGTACTCAACCTGCGTTTCACAACTGTTTCTGAACATCACAGACGGCTGATACTGGAGACTGAATCAAGTGAGTTTGACATACTTTTCAACACTATGGAACAACAGATTTTGTCTTGCAGTTAATCTTAAAATTATTTCAGGGAGCATTAGATGATCAGGCTTTCAGTGGATACTTCTTTTGAGCATTTGGGGGTCTGCCTGACAAGTAATGGAGTGTCTTTGGCAAATTACTATTCCTTATGCAATCGGAAAAATTCATCAATTATCTTTGGAGTAATTGATGAATTGCTGAAAAATGCCGAAATCAAATTGTCTGATATTGATGCCTATGTCGTCAATCGGGGACCCGGTTCATACACAGGCGTCAGGATTGCGATGGGTGTGGTAAAAACATTTGCGCAGGTGCATAAAAAACCAGTCGTTCCTGTTGATTCCTTGGAGTTGCTTGCAGGACAAATTAGCAGCGTAAAAGAAGACTTTCCTGTTTTGCTTAACTGCACTCGCAGGGAAGTATTTCACGCTAAGTACAGCATTGTTGAAGGACAACCTGAGGCACGAACGCCGATTCAGCTTACAAGTCTTGAAATGTTTTTGGAGACCTCAAAAGATAAAGCGGTTGTCCTGCATCGAGTGAATCCCGAAAGACGCAAAGCTGAGCCATTGTTTGAGAAGTTGAAGCTTTTGCCTCTGGATTACCCGGTTGCGGATGCACTGCTTCTGGACCGTCTTGGGGCACATAAACTTAAATCAGGTGAAATTGATTTTAATGCACCTGTAAATCCCCTTTATGTAAAACGTGATGTTGAAAAAAGGACGTAATAGTTTTGTATTATCCACCTTATTTCCCACAGGCCTGTCCCGGGCCTGGTCAGTTTCAGGCCCCCTTTGCTGTTGGTGAAGGAAGGTTTTATGGAGGTTCTCACTTTCCCTTTTGAAAGTGCTGGGGCGAGGTTACTGGTTCTATCCTCACTTCATAGGAGAGTATTGGGGTGAGAGCAAGTATTATCCCTTTCATGTGGGAGGGGAGAGTACTGAATTGAGAACTGTCATTTAAGTTTATGAGGGAATCCATTTACTTCATCAGTTTTGTTTTCAACGGAATTATTAGTTAACGGATTTACAGAATTTCTGCATGCACTAACAGAATTTATCGGATAAATAATGTTATATCACACATTTTCAACACAGCAGGAAATTGATCAGGAATATAATCCGCGTTTGATCGTGGACAATTTTGAAGTAAACGTAGACAGTTATTTCACGGAAAGCAAACGGGTTCTAAAAGAATATCCCCACCAGTCAGGAGTGGCATATGGACCCACCAAAGCGGAAATTCTTGATATTTTCCCCACGGATACAGCAACTGCTCCAGTACACATTTTTTTTCATGGTGGCTACTGGCACTCTTTTCAAAGCAGGGATTTTGCCTTCGTGGCGGAAGGTATTGTACGTAACGGTATTACCGCGGTACTGGTAAATTACGCACTCTGTCCATCAGTTAAAATTGATGAAATTGTGCGTCAATCCCGAGCTGCAGTAGCCTGGACTTACAGTAATGCGGAGTCTTTTGGGGCAAATCCGGATAAGATTACTGTATCTGGACATTCTGCAGGAGGGCACCTTGCAGGCATGCTGATGTCCGTATCATGGGAAAATGATTACGGACTGCCTCAGGATTTGATCAAGGGGTTTTTGCCCATCAGCGGACTGTTTGATCTTGCCCCTTTCCCATTTTCCTGGCTCCAGCCTAAACTGCAGCTCACCACAGATGAGGTGCTGCGAAACAGTCCACTGCTGCATAAACCTGTCTGCTCTTCACCAGTTCTTGTTGCAGTTGGTGAAAAAGAGTCAAATGAATTTCAGCGACAATCTGAAAACTATGCGGAGTACCTGCTACAACATGGAATCAGCACGCAATATATTCCTGTAAAAGGAAAAAATCACTTTAATATTATTGATGATTTTCTGGGAGATGGCGGAGCTTTCTGCGAAAAAATACTTGAATGGTCTCAGCAGAATTGAGTCAATAACCGGTAAGTTGAATCATTCATCAAATGCATTGAGGATTGACAGTTGGAAGCCTGAAACAGATAATGATTGCAGAAACTTGAACCATTTTTTTAATTGATAATGGAACTTGAAAACACTTCTAAGTCGGAACTGAAAAACTGGGAACAAAATCTCTTACAGGAGTACAGACAGTATAAGGAATCCGGATTGAAACTGGACCTAACACGGGGAAAACCAGGAACAGAACAGCTTGACCTTGCCGATCAGATGGAAGGCCTGCTGAAGGGGAAAATGGTCTCCGTCAATGGGATTGACCTGAGAAACTATGGCGGACAGGATGGTATCCCTGAAGCACGGAAACTGGGCGCTGAATTACTGGGTCTTTTGGAATCTGAGGTGATTTGCCAAGACAACAGCAGCCTGACATTGATGTATCTTTACATGCTCCACGCATATTATCATGGATCACATGGTTCTGATACTGCCTGGAATAGTCAGGGTGAAGTAAAATTTCTTGCACCTGTTCCAGGATACGACAGGCACTTTGCAATCTGTGAGGAGTTGGGAATCAGCATGATTAATGTAAACATGCTTGATGATGGTCCTGATATGGATGCAGTGGAAAATCTGGTTGGCAATGATCCAATGATCAAGGGAATGTGGTGTGTTCCCAAGTATTCCAATCCTACCGGTTGTATTTATTCAGAACAGGTGGTGGACAGGATAGCTGCACTGGGAAAAATCTCGGGTCCTCATTTCAGGGTAATATGGGACAACGCCTATGGAGTACATGACCTGTCTGATAACCCTCAGGAGCTGGCAAATGTTATGGATTACTGCCGCAGGCATGGAACGGAGGATAATTTGATTTTAACCGCTTCAACTTCAAAGATCACTTGTGCCGGCGCAGGGATTTCTTTTTTGGGTGCTTCTGAAAAAAACCTGCAGCATTTTCGCAAACGCCTGGAGGTGATGAGTATAGGCCCCAACAAACTGAACCAGCAGCGACATGTGCTTTTTCTAAAGAATATTGAAGGTGTGAGGGCGCACATGAGCAGGCATGCAAAAATATTGAGACCAAAGTTTGCCATGGTACAAAAGCACCTGGAAGAAGGATTGGGCGGCAAAGGAATGGGAAGCTGGCACAATCCCGACGGCGGTTATTTTGTTTCATTTGATTCAATTCCGGGACTTGCCACGGAAATAATCCGCCTTGCAGGCGAAGCCGGAGTCAAGCTTACTCCTGCAGGTGCGACTTTCCCATACGGCAAAGATCCGGATGACAAAAATATCAGGCTGGCACCAACCTTTCCAAGTGTGGAGGATCTGGATCAGGCAATGCAGATTTTTGTAACTTGTGTACAGCTGGCCTCTGTTCAATCCCGCTTGTAACGCTGCAAGCCTTCCTTTCAGTCTTCAAACACTGAACAAGTTTTAGCATTGAAAAAAGTAGTCAGCGACTGGCAATTATTTCAACGGTTTCTCGTATATGTACGGCCTCACTGGAAAAAAATAGTTCTGGGTGCTGCAACGGTTCCGTTTTCAATAGGTGCAACTTTGCTGCTTCCGTGGTTTATCATTCGGATCATAGATGATCATGTTGTTCCAGGAGATTTGGACGGTTTGTTCAAGAAGGTAGCCTTGATGACCGCGGCAGTTGCGATAGGTTATTTTGCGGACTCAATTTATACTTTCTCTCTCCAGAGGACAGGACAGCAGGCCATCAGTGCCATGCGCAGTGACCTGTACGCGCATATTCTTTCAATGCCCCGCTCCTTCTTTGACCAGTCCCCAATCGGCGTGGTTCTTACAAGGCTCACCAGTGACATGGAAGCACTTAACGATTCGCTCGCGATCGGTGTCCTTTCACTATTCACGGATTTTCTAAAAACAATTGCCCTGTTGATTCTGCTGATCGTGTTGAGCTGGCAGCTTACGCTGGTTGTGATGCTGATTTTGCCCCCGATTTATTTTGTGAGCAAATTCCTACGTTTGCGTCTTAGGCATTATTATGACTTAACACGTGAGGCGCTGGCGCATGCAACAGGTTATTTGCAGGAATGCCTGAACGGTGTCAAGACAATCCAGTTGTATGCTGCGGAGCGCAAAGTACAGAACCAGTTTGAAACAAAAACAAGGCACTTCTTCAAGGCACAGTCTCATTCAAATTTTTATGATGCTGCACTATATTCAGTAATCGAAGGCATTACATCGATTGCGCTGGCATTGATGATCTGGTACGGTTCCTGGCAGATACTGGCAGGTATTGTTTCAATCGGTGTTCTTGTAGGCTTCATTAACACGCTGAATAGAATCTTTGTGCCTATACGCGAATTTACCCAACAAATTTCTGTAATACAGCGTGCGCTTTCCTCACTGGAAAATATCGACAAATTGTTTCGCGAAATACCTGAAGAACAAGATGCAGAGCTGTTTGCAGGAAAATATACAGATGAACAGCTGGCTGAGCGATTTAAAGATTTTCAGGAACTGCGATTTGAAGACGTACACTTTAGATACACAGATAACAGCCCCTGGGTTCTGCTGGGAGTTTCCTTCAGCGTTAAAAAAGGTGACCGCGTGGCAATAGTCGGGGCGACTGGTTCAGGCAAGTCAACAATTGTGCGTGTGCTCAACAGGATTTACACCAGCTATGAGGGATCAATAACAATCAATGGCGTGGAGCTTAAGGAAATACCACGCAGGTATATACAGAGGATGATTGCATTGATGCAACAGGAATCATACTTATTTGCTGAAAGCATCAGCTTCAACATCGCACTGAACCGTGAGGAAGTAACACTGGACAAAATAAGGGAAGCATCTAAGTATGTTTACGCGCATTCTTTTATTGAGCAGCTTCCTGAAGAATATGACTATAAACTGCTTGAAGGAGGGAAAAATATTTCAGAGGGTCAGGGGCGATTGATAGTTTTTGCACGGGCATTGGCTGGAGAAAGTGACTTAATAGTGCTCGATGAAGCTACGAGCTCGGTGGATTCTGTGACTGAAAACCTCATTCAGAAGGCAATTGAACGAATTTTTCAGGACAAAACTGTGATTGCCATAGCACACAGACTGAGTACTATCCGTAATTCCGATTTAATACTGGTGATGGATGCAGGAAAAATTGTTGAACGCGGTTCACACAAAAATCTTATTGAGCATAGTGGTGTATATGCCGGATTAATTGAAACACTGTCGGGGGAAGCAGAGTTGGCTGCATTGCCTTTAAGATAAACGATAAATGTGTCTTATGTTTAATTTTACTTGCATTTGCAATTTTTCATGTCATAATGGCGCTTTCCCCTCTTCAATAATAAGATTAAGAGAAGAGGTTTGTTAATTTTTAATATAAGGTCAATATGCCTACAGGTAAAGTAAAATGGTTTAACGAACGCAAGGGTTACGGATTCATCGAACAGGAGTCCGGAAAAGACCTGTTTGTTCACCATTCTGAGGTCCGTGGTGGATACCTCAGAGAAGGAGAAACAGTGGAATTCGAAGTTGGAGAGGGGCAAAAAGGCCCTTGCGCGGTTAGTGTTCAAACTGCTTCATAATTCAGTTTAGAATAAAACTTTTAAAACGGGATGACTGCAGATGCGGGCATCCCGTTTTTTTTTGCGTTTTTTTTCAACATTAAGCCGGCATTTCAATGAACCAAATACAGGAAGAATTACAAGAATTTTTTGTTGCACTGCGTACCTGGAAATACTGGTATATGCTTTTGATGCTGGCTGTTGGCTGTTTTGCCTTCAGTTTGGTTGTGCATGGTATTTTGATCCCTCAGCATTTTTTTGCCGGCGGACTTACAGGGCTGACTTTATTCTTCTACGACAGCATCAGTGATTATGTCTCCCTGAGCGTTCTGATTGTATTGCTGAACATTCCAATATTATTTGTGGGGTATCGTGAGTTTTCTGTCAAATATATGCTTACTTCTATAATCGGCATGAGTATTTATTCCGTAAGTCTGAAGCTTACTGAGGGGGCCTATATTCCCCTGGAAGATCCGATGATTTCAGCTATTTTTGGAGGGGTAGTGGCGGGATTTACTACCGGATTTTATCTTAGACTGGGAGGGTCGGTCGGAGGATTAGATATATTGGGTACTGTACTGAAAAAACGTTTGGAAATTCCAATTGGTTATCTGTTTAATGCGATAAATTTTATAGTTATCACAGGCAACGCCATACTTTATGACCTGGAGTCAGCACTTTTCACTGGGGTCTTCATGTATGTTTTCTCCTGGTGCATGCAGAAGGGGCTGATTGGATTTTCTCAGCGCAAATCTGTGTTTATCATTTCATCCAGACCGGAAGCAGTATCGGAGAAAGTACTGCAGAAACTGGACCGGGGTTTTACCTATTTTCATGCATCAGGAGGTTATGCCGGTGGGGAAAAACGAGTAATTTATACTGTAATTAATCTGCTGGAACTGGGACGGCTGAAAGAATATCTGTTTGAAACAGATCCGGACGCGTTTATTGCAGTTCAGGATACAGGAGATGTGATTGGGAGCCGATTCCTTACCTGGGAGGAAGAAGGATACAGAGCACGAAAAAAGCAGGACACAGAAGTTCAGAGTTGATTTTCAGGGGATTTGATTTAATTTGGGATAAGGTTGAGACCCTGGAAATTTACCATTTAAGTATTCATCGCGGCAGCCTTCTGGATAATTTTCATGGTTTTCTCCAGAAGTGAATATGAACTTAGTTCGTTCAGGCGAACCCACCTCACCTCTTTAGCATCGTCGCCGGGACGCGACTCCCCTGACTGCCATTGCCCCATGTAATCCACCAGTGTGTAATGGTATTTTATTTTTCCCTCAACGCCAGGAATAATTGCGTCCACTACATCAACCAGAAAAAGCCGGTCAACTTTTACTCCGGTTTCTTCCAGCAGTTCCCTCTGTGCAGCTTCTGATGCAGTTTCACCAAGCAGCTGACTGCCGCCGGGGATACTCCATTGACCTTTATTGGGCTCTTTGTTTCTCTGTACCAGCAGCACTTCCTTGTCACGGAAAACAATCACTCCTACTCCCACATAAGGACGATCAGGATATTCCCGTTTTTCCCGGCTCATTCGAAACCTTTCAGCCAATCCGCTAATAAAAGACGAGCAGCATCTGCCTCAATTCCTTCGGTAACAGTAATTCCTGCTTCTTTGAGAATCCTTATACCTTCACCGTTTACTTTTGGATGAGGATCACTGATTGCAGTCACAACATGCGAGATTTTCTTTTCAATAATTGTGTTCGCACAGGAAGGGCTTCTGCCGTGGAAAGAGCAGGGTTCGACTGTACAATAAAGTGTTGATCCGCTGAGTGAATGTCCCTTTGATTCTGCAATGCGGATTGCTTCAGCTTCAGCATGAGGAATTCCACCAGGCTGTGTATGTCCTTCTCCCAGGATTTTGTTGTTCTTCACAATCACGCATCCAACCCAGGGATTATCGCCTGTTTTTTTAAAGGCACGCTTTCCCAGTTCAAGAGCTCGTGTCATGAAGTAAGGATTGATTTCAGGCATGCTGATCTGAAATGCTGAGGTTTTCCTGTTATATGCATTAAGCTGCGGGTAATTGTTCTGCTTTTGATTGCTTTTGTCTTAAAGTATTCCCCCTGCTCAAACACTCTCCTGATGGAAGAAGGAACCTGCTTGCTTTAGCTGAGGTACTTTACATCGAGAGAGCAAACAGCTTTTCTGACTATACACCTCTTCCAGAATAGAAGAGAGCTATCCTCAATAAAGCTGTTCAAAAAAGAAATCCGATACCAGCGTTGATTTGTCCGGAAACTAAATTTACCGGTTCAGCTAGTATAACCGACTTTCCCGACATCTGACACTGATAATTCTTGAATTTACTGTTATCCTGACGGTATCCCAGCAAAAACTCCCCGCCGAAAAAAGGGATACCTAAGTTTAAGAAAATTGATTCCCCGGAAACACTTTCAGTTACATAATCTACACCATTGAGGATAATTTCCCCGCGACCGTTTAAAATTCTTCCTGCACCCAGAGTAAAACTGAAACTGCTGCCTGTTGTATAAGATAAATCCAGACTGTTGTTTTTGAATTTATATGAAATATCCTCAAGATTTCCATTTGCCTTTGCAGCTGAATATCCCAGGCCGATTCCATTTGCGAATACAAAGCTTCCGCTGTGTCCAGATGTGCTCAGTTCGGCGGATGAACTGCTGGAGCTCCTCGTGATTTCATTTTCTGCAGAAATCAGCGCTGAGTAACGCAGGCGCCAAACTTCATCAGCAGCAGCATAAAAACCTGTCAGCAGAATCAACACGGTTAAGATGATTATCCTAAATGAATGCATGACAAATTTGATTATTGAATTTTTTGAAAATTATTTACTAAATTCATGCAAGTTAAGTGCTTTTTGTGCGCAAAGTAATTAATGCAAAAAAAGCAGTTTTTGAGCATTTACTGATTGTGGAAGAAAATCCTCACTTAGTTTAAACTGGATGAAATGCATAATCGTAAAGGAAAGTTAAATTGGACAAATCCAAAGTACAAAGCGAAGTAACACTTTCCGGCACCGGTGCCATAAAAGTCTTCCAAGCCGGACACAAGGCTATGTCTGAAATTAAAGGTTTGCGGGGACTGGTATTCAGGGCAGTGTTGTTAAATTATCTGATATTTTCAGGCGCAACAATACTTTTGAACGGATTGTTTTATTACCTGTTGCTCAATCCGATTATAAAGTGGCTTTTTGGAGGAGGAGAAGGTTTCTGGGCTTCTCTTGGCACAGTGATCTTGTGGAGCATTCAGTTGACTGTGGCGGCAGCATTTGCTGTTACAGCTTTACGTTTTTCCGTGTCACTGGTCAGCCTCTGGCATCAGAGTCTGGTTGAGAGGGTAATTCATCATTTCAGGGAAATTGAAGAGCGTACTTTTTCACTTAAAATCTGGTTGGCTGAGATTAAATATATATTTAGTGAAGCATTGAAGGCTTGTATTTTCCCTGTACTTCTTCTTTTTATAGGTTTGATTCCTGTTATAGGACTATTGCTTGTTTTCATACTTGAATCTCATCTGCTTGGAAGGGAAAGCATAATTGCCTATTCTGACTCCTTAAAAGATGTTGAGGAGGCAAGGGAGCTTCGCAGGAAATGGCGCTGGCTGCCGGTGCGCATAGGATGGCTGCCTGCAATTCTTACCTTTATACCTTTTATAGGCTGGCTGTTTCTGCCTTTGTCGCTTACTTACGAGGTGGTTGGTTTCGCTTTTTTAGCTGAACAGTCCAGAAATAGCTGATCACCAAAGCCAGGCTGCACCACGAACACCGCTGGAATCTCCGTGTTTTGCCGGCCGGATTGGTGTAGTGAACTCATTTCCAAATACCCAGTCACCAATCAGAACGGGAAGATTCTGATAAATCCGGGATATATTTGACATACCACCACCCAGAACCAGAACATCCGGGTCTAAAAAATTAGCTACTGTTGCGATAGCGCGGGCAAGGCGATTTTCGTAAGTCCGCATAACTTTCTCAGCAGTATCATCACCCTTTTCAAGCAGCTTAATAATTTCACTTCCACTGATTCTAGTCCCGGTTTGACGCTCATACTCATTTTCAAATCCTGTTCCGGAAACGAATTTTTCAAGGCATCCTCTCTTTCCGCAAAAACACTTTTCCCCCGGATACTCTTCCGCGCTCATCCAGCCCAGAGTTATGTGCCCCCACTCTCCAGCAATGGCATGCGGCCCTGCATGAACCTTCTGGTCTATTGCGATTCCCCCTCCGCATCCTGTACCGAGAATGATGGCGAATACTACCTTTGCACCCGCACCGGCTCCGTCAACTGATTCTGATACAGCAAGGCAGTTTGCGTCATTTGCCAGTCTTACTTCTCTACCAAGTGCCGTCGCCAGGTCATGCTCAAAATCCCTGCCGATGATCCAGGTTGAATTTGCATTTTTTACCAGTCCGGTTTGAGGTGAGATTGTTCCGGGAATTCCTATTCCGACTGTACCCTTTTGATTTGTCTTGGATTCAAGCTCCTCTACAATTCCGGAAATTGCCTTGACGGTTCCATCATAATCATTTCTGGGCGTGTCAATTCGTTTGCGAAAAAGTTCTGTACCATTTTCAGCAAGGGCGATGCCTTCAATTTTTGTTCCGCCCATATCTATGCCGATACGCATCATATCCTGTTAAGTAGTCTTAGATTGTCAAAATATAGCTTACAGGGAATTCAATCAAGTAGGGATTTAATTTAAATGCTGAGCAGTTGTTTCAACTTTCAAGTTTGGTCTGTAGTGAAAGCTCATTACCGGAATTGACCAGTTTCCATTCATCAGAAAGGCTGTATTCCCACTGTTTGTTCCCTGAACGCAATAATTCAAATATATTACGGAGATTTTTATAACTCAATTCCATATTAGTCTGAGTAGTTATGAATTTGTAGATGATTTCTTCCTGAAGCAAACGGTTTGCCGTATCCAGGTCATCCAATGAAATTGTGCAATCGTACTTACTTTCAGCGCTGCTGGCAGCAATTCTCCATTCAGCATATTCTTTGTCAAGCCATTCGCGGAACAGACTGCTTTGTTCGTTCAAATCGCTGATACGTGAATCCAATCCTTCACGGGTTAATTCATTCAGAAGGGGAATCAGTTCCATCCGCACCCGGTTGCGTAAATATGCTGAGCTTAAATTGGTGGAATCTTCCATCCAGCTCAAATTATTGTTTTTTAAATATTGCCGCAGTTCATTTTTACTGCAGTTCAGCAAGGGGCGTATAAAAGGAGGGTTTTTCCAGAGCATTCCCTGCAAATTTGAAATGTGTGTTCCACGCAGCCATTTCAACAGAAGGGTTTCTGCATGGTCATCCGCATGATGTCCTGTAGCAATACAATCTGCCCCGATATTTTTTAACACTTTTATCGATTCTTCAATACGCCATTGCCTTGCAGTTTCCTGAAGTCCTGCCTGACCGGGTTTTAAATGTTTTGCGGTTTTATAATGAAAGGGGATTTTATACTGCTCGGCCAGTGATTTGACAAAAGCCTGCTCATGGTCAGCTTCAGGGCGCAGCTGATGATTGAAATGAAGTACGTGTAATTTCAGTAGCAGAAGCGCACTGAGACGCTGCAGCAGATGGAGCAGAGAAACAGAATCACATCCTCCACTGACGCAGAGTATCAGCGTCACAGGCTTTTTTATGGATTTTTTGTTCTTAGGTTTTGTTTTGAAAACTGACAGCTGATGTGTCTCCCAGTTTTTTCTGATTTTTTGAAGCAGGCTTTCCACTGAAAGTTCCTGATAATAATCATCAAAATCTGGTATATTTAGAATACTTGCTCTTCAGTTTCATCTATTTGAAGCAGTGAAACTTCCAGACGTTTTTGCAGGGGCTCAAAACTGTCATCAATAGTGACAGCCGTATCCAGGGACTCTTTTCCTAACAGGACCAAAGACCTTATTCCATCTTCAGTAAAGCGCATCAGATCGCGGTGCACAAAAGCATAATGGGTAAGGTTCCCGAATTCCGTCAGTACAGGAAGATCGGCTTTTCTGGGGGATGATTTTGAAATAAGTTTTAAAGCTTTTCGGTATGCCACAACTGCACGGTTAAAAACAGGAGCCATGTTTTCACGAGCTGTACGGTCCCCGTTTTCAACCCGCATCTGTTGAAATTTTAGTGCCTGCATTTGAATTCTCCCCTCCATTACCAGAGGATAAGTAAGCTTATTATCAACCCTGCCCAGCTTTTTTGCCAGCTCAAGACCGGCCGCTTGCAGTAAAGGGATCTGCTTTACCATATCGATAGCCTTGACTGCTTTGCTGATGATCATATTCTGTTTGGTTGAGCTGACTTTTTCCTGGCTGAAGCCGAAAAAAGATGATGTCGATTGTGTTCCGGTAATTAACTCATTAATTTCCTCACTCGAAAGCGAGGATGTCATTCTGGATTTTATATTAAACAGTATCGTTTCACATTCATTTATCAATGATTCAGCGACTTGAATTTCTGTTTTTGCCGATTCAATATCACTTACATGAGAATCGTCATCATCATAATCATGGTCGCTCATGTCAATACCGCTCATGTTAACATGTTTCAGTTGATCTGACCTGATGGCCATCATTTTATGTTTGTGTGTATTTGCCAGCCGCTCCAGGTAGGCTCGATAGGTAAATATAACCAGTTGCAGAAAGGTCGGGCTGATATCACCCAGGTAAATCGGGATTGAGGCCTGAAGCATCAGCTTTAGCAGATCATCCAGGTGAATGTTCTTGTGGTCTGCCATCACTATATTCACCAGGCGCAGACGTGCCAGGGGGTTTCCTGGATCCTTGTCCAAGTTTTTTATCAGTTTCACCACCTCTTTGTTTTCAGGAGCTAGTGCCTGAAGAATTCTCCCATCCACATGAGGATTTTCAGATTTGCTGCTGACAAATTTGTGAAGTCTGTGTTTTTTTTGGTGATTCTGGATGTCTTTGATAATACTGGTAATCTGCTTTTGAATTCCAATGAAGTTAATATTTGGAGTTTTTGAATTTTCTTTTAGTTCTGCTGTGGCCATGTTCTAACTCCGGAAACCAGTCAATATAAAAGCATTTTAGTCTGCTGACACAAACATTATACTTTTTATTAGTTGATTTTGAAACTTTTTTCTCCAGCTGATCTTATACCAGCTGCAGATATAAAAATACGTTTCAGAAAATTATTGCTGCTTTGCCTATCTGATCAAATGTATGAGTGAGGGGAGTTGGTTTCAGCTGTTCTTTTGTACCGATTGAATCTTTAGGCCAGAGTTTTTTTGCAATACCGTTAAGGTAATTTTGCTTATGTTTTACAGAATCAGGCAAATTGAAATTTGAACCGTTTACCCAGGTTCCTAAGTGGGGCTGGTTGGAAGTCCTCAAAGGGATTTTTAGAGCGGATAACTGACGCATGAATAAAAGTCTGCACTCCCTGCTGTTGAGCCGCATGAAAAACATGGCCAGGGCATCTTCTCCTTCGATATTTAAGTTTTGTGGAATATTATTGATTACAATATTGCCAATTTGGAAATTTTTCACATAAAAACGGGCAAAATTATCACGAACAATAAGCGAGATCGTGTCATGTTTGTTAACATTACAGATCATCATAACATCACGAATGTAATGTATGTTTTCAAGCATTTCACGGGAAGAAATCTCAAATTGAGCAAAGAAAGTATTTATATCTGCAGCCAGAGAAAATAATTCTCCTCCTGATATGGAATTTTTTGCAACATCACTTTTTACTTGAGATGCGGGTTTCTCAAATTTAGGAACATGATTGCCGTCAAAACAGATACTTCCGCTTAAAGCAAAGCGTGCTATACCTTCCGTCAGGTCCGCCTCAAACATCGGTATGACTTTTCCCGTTTCAGTTTCAACAACTTCTTGATTCCCGCTGATAATTGTGCCGAATTTCCACTTTCCAGTTTTACGGTTAAATTCAACCTTTATTTTTGATCTTGGGGTACACAGGCTGTTTGAAAATGGAAGCTGCAGCTGATAAGGTTTTCTATCAAGATTCTGCTCAAAATAATATTTAAAGACCGCGTTTTCCAGGGCGTCTCCTGAAACTTTTACTTTTGAATTCAATATTGTTTTTCTCACACAGCTGTGCTGCATTTTTAAGCCGAACCGGGCAAAGTAATCTACAATGTCTCCCTGTACACTTTTTAGTTTTTGCAGTTCCTCATAAACAATATTTGCCTGAAATTGTTCAACATTGTTTAGTGGTATTTTCTTTTTAAGTTTTAGCCGAACTTCACTGTCTTCAATTGAGACTCTTTGATTGACAGTCTGCAGTAATGGGCTCAGAAAATTTTTTGCTTCTGTGGTTTCGTGTTTTTTTTCGCTCAAACGTTCCAGTTGGTTTGTAATTTGTCTAAGCGCTCGATCATGTCCAATTTTACAGAGCTTTCCCTCTACCCTTGACATTGATTCAATAAAGAGCTGCTTTAGAAATTTTTCCTTTTTGCTGCATGCTTCATCCTGTCCTTCAGAAATATGAATAAGCTCTCTCCGTTCTTCAGGGATAGAGTAGAAAATATTGTAAAAATCAACCAATGCTTTGACACGCCATGATGCCTTCTCGTCAAGCTCAATCGAATTCCCTTCGTTTTCAAAATCAATAATTTTAGATATCCCCATGTACTGAGCGAAGCAGAATATGATATTTTTTTGAGTGACGGAAAGTGTGCTCAGTTCAAAATCCGGCTCTGCTTGATTTTTCTGTTCGCAGCCTTTAAAACGAATCAGCATTTCTGTAAATTTCAGCCACCATGGATCAAGCTGCAGTGCAGGATAATCTTTTTCCATCTTTAGAATCGCGTTAATAAGCTGACCACTGCGTTTTCCCCTGAGAAAGTTCCTGCCATCAGGATTCCACAACAGTCTGCTGATGCTTGTAGGAAGTACGTCTTCACTGTCAATACAGATAATCATTTCAAGCCACCAGCAATTCAGCAAAGCTTCTGGAAGTTTGCCCTCGTTAATTTTCTGGCTTTCACGCAGAAATATTGGGATGGCGTGTTCCAGATACATTTCCCGAGGAATTTTGATTTCTCCCCAATTTGGCAATTTCCCAAGTACAAAAGATTCAGTCTCCTCTTCAAAGATATATATTTTTTTACGGACCAGCCTTTTTTTCTGAAAAACATCGGTACCATTTAGATCAGCCTGATCGTTTATTTTATATTCAGCAGCAAGGTTTTGTTTCAGAGTCCATTTTTTTTCCGGAAAAACACCAATAGTAGAAAGAACTTTAAAATATTTTGGAAGGTCAAATGGCATTGGTGTGATTCCGCATATCATTGCGGCTGGATTTAAAAGGAAGTCATTCTGCATAAAAGCATATGCCTTGCTTCCTTGAGGTGAAACCAAAAAAGAAGAATGTTGCCCCGCACGCTGTCTGCGCAGAATGTTAATTGAAAAATTAATTTTAGCGGAAGGAAATTTTTTAGACAGGTAGGCTTTAATTTGACGAGTTTTGAGATGTAATGGATATTCAATTTCTGCTTCCTGCTGCCGGGCCAGACTGTCTGAAAAACTTTCAATCATCCCAACTGTCCGAGAGTTGAAGTTGATTCTCAGTTCAGATAAAACTCGTTTTTCGAGTTTTTCCTCAAAAGTTATTTCTTTTTCTCTGAAATGTTGTTTTAAAATATTAATTGACTCAGAAATAATCTTGCCGGACTTGTAACCTATTTGAGATGCAAGGTGTTCAATGAATTCATTCAACAGTAATGAAAGTTGAGCATTATTTGTCAAACTTTTCAGAAAGCAGTCATGCTGTTGTTCTGCCGATAAAGTATCGACAGCCATGTTATTGATTTTTGCATAACGCTTCAGCACCTGGCTAGCACCGTTCTGGTCAAGGAAAACTGTATGGTAATATTCAACCAGCCATTGCAGAAGTTGCTGCTTGCGGAATTGATTTAACGTGTATGGAAAAGATTTTTTCTTTAGCTCTTCTCCATGCTTTTTCAAAAAAGGGAAAAAATCCATAAGCGGACCTGACAAAACTTCAAAATCAGGAAATTTTCTTAAAGTTTCAATAACAGATTTTTCAAAAAATTCTTTCTGTTCAGCTGAGGTCCTTTTATGCAGATGTGCCTGAATCAGTTTGTTCAGCTCTTTGCGGTTACTGCTCTCAAATAAAAATTGGATCGCGTTCTGTTCTTTATCAGATAAAACCTTTCCGTATTGTTTTTTTATAGTATTCGTGGCTGCTTTATTAAATTTTTTCTGCTCCCTGGAATTCAGTGCGTGCTTGAAATAATAATCATAAAACGTGTCTATAACATTCCCCACCAGGGCAACCAGGAAATCTGCATCATTCCAGCTCAATTCAAATTGCGGATTGGTGTCGATAATGACACCAATATCCAAATCTGAGTCAGGTTTATGCCCAATTCCACCAAAACTTCCGGAAGAGATAATAGCCTTGATCGGATGTTTTGCACTTTGTTTAAAATGACTGATCAGATCTGTTCCGGAAAATTCATTTTCCAGATAGGCATCCATTCCTGCTTCTCCCTTTATAGAAGGAGACGGCAAAAACCTTTCCAGTCCATCAATTCCATGAATTGCTCCTTTCTGAAAGACATCAAATGTCAGTGTGCCCATCACAGGCCTCCCTTCTTTATCAAACTTGCCAGACTTTTCCTGAACCTTAAGCGGTCCAGAATTAAGTGGATTGATATCAAACATCAGCAAGATTTCAAAAATGGCCTGCAGCATTTCTTTATCAGCAAGTTCAACCATGTTTTGTAAACGCAGGCGGTTGATGCGCCCCATTTCATCAAATTCCCTTTTAGCGTATTCTTTCCATTTATTTAAATCACCGTCATTGAAGGAAGCCCGCAAAGAATCACTGATTTTGGTTGTTTTAAGAGATTGCAAAAGCGTTTTGAAACTGTTTTCAGCATATTCTCCCTGAGTGTTGCATGGCACCTGCTCGTTAAATGAACAAAGCAGCTTCAGTTGCTGATCAAGATGAAAATCTGTATCGGAACTAAAATAATTTGGGATAAACAGCATTCTGTGAATGAAATTAGTGAAGTTGACTGAATTATTTAATTGTCATTTCAGGAGAAGTGCAAAGGGGGGTTCAGAAATCCAGCTGACTTTTTTTAGCTTGTCCAAAAAAAATGAAACTGGATCAAGTCGATTTGGGCTCAGGAAACTATAATGACAGGTTCCAAAATGACTTGTAAAAACTGAGATTGTGAAATACATGTGAAAGTTTTTTTGGGCACAATCTCAATTATATTCATTCAGTTCCGCCTTTTGCTAAATCACCAAGACGGCCGAAGAATCCGGCTTTTTGTTTACCCAGCAGTGGGGCGAGTTTTTCCAGTCGCTCGCGTACAAGGCTTCCACTTTGCTGACGATTGATCTTAACGTTGGGATTAGCGAGTTTACTGGCCGAAACAACGTTTGAATCATTTACATCGGCTGGTCGCAATATGCCAGTTACTGTAGTAATGTAACGGACCTGATTACGACGGCGATAATCAATTTTTTGTCCTTTGATCACCATATTCCCATCCGGAAGAACCTTGATCACACGAGCGGAAATACCTTCCAGATTTCGCAGTATTTCGTTTTGCTCCTCCTCAATTGTATCTCTTAGAGTCATTGCCTCAAGAGCTACTGATCCAGTTTCCGCTCCTCCAGCAGGCTGACCTTCAGGGGCAATCTTGGGAGGTGGTACATTAACTATCAGGCCCATTTCATTAATGCTTAGCAAGTCACCTCGGAAGCGAGCGCGATGATCTCGCAGCAAATTTCCGAATGATGACTCATATCGCCAGAGAGAGCCTTCATAACGGTTTTTTTCTGTGGAAATGCGTTTTCTGCGCAGTTGTTTTGCGGTAAGTTTTAATTTTTCGTTCAGTCTTTTGGCTGCGGTTACTTTCTTAATTTCAGCAGGCGGCTGTGGTTTTTGTCCAGGTGGGAGACAACCTGCAAGGCAAAGCATCATCAAAAAGGGTAAAAACTTTCTGTGCAGAGCTGAAAAAAAATTTTTAAATTGGGACACTTCTCAAAATTCGTGTAATGTTATGACCGGAAAAATAGAATAATATGACTTATTTCTATTGGCTGTTAATCTGTGCAGGTGTGATTGACCAAATTAATTGACCTGTACAATATTTCTTGTTTTAACAGTGGCAAAAACTACCAACTTGCTTTCAGAATTTTTCACAGGAATACGCTCTCCTTTTCGGCCTTTTGATAATGAAATTCCCGGTGCAGAAAGACGTAAAAATGGTGTTTCATAAACAATCTGTATCCTGTCTCCGGACTTAACCAATGGCGGTGTAGTCACGGTGTTACCGCGGATCGCTTCGCTTGGATTTATTGTTCTTGTGGTAATTTTCCCAATCAGCTGATCCTTGTCTGTTACATATTCTCGGGGCATCCTGTCCACATTCCTGCGAATCTTCAGAAGGTCAGATTCTTCAATAAGCTGGTCCCGTTTTATCGTGTCTCGTGCAACATATACTTCCTTGTAAATTTTTAAATACGTCCGCACCGAAACTGTCCTGACAGGTTTGCCGTTAATACTGAATTCAACATCATAATTTCTGTAGCCTCCTTCTTTTTTATATTTTCCTTTTGAGCTGATCACATAGCTTACCTGGCCTCTGGGCAGGAAAATATCACGTGTTTTTGCCAGCAGACGGGGCTTTAAATCCAAATTTTTATTTGTATCCCTGATATGGTTCAGCACTACCTGTTCTATGTCTGAACCAGAAATTTTGAGAGCCGCCCGCTGTATAACTGTTGTGTCAAATCCTGGGAAAACCAGGTGCTTTACGTTGATTCCTTTTGAGCGTAACCGTGACAATATCAGAGATCGAGTTACAGTTAACTGTCTTCCAGGCAGGGGGGATCTCCCGATAGTAATTTCTGTAAGTTTATCCAGCAGCAGAATATTTTCACCTTCGATTTGCGCAATTTCACCGAGAGTATACTTTTCGCTGTTAATAACTGAAGATTGTGGAAGAAGGATTTTGACCTGCTGCGATGCAGAAAAGTTATTTCCTGCTGAAAAAGAAGTTCCGGAAGATAATAAAAAAAACAGCAGCAATATTCCGTAAAGGTACGGATAGTTTTTCATCGCAAATATTATTCTATTTTATATTTTGAAGTTTCGGTTCACCAAATAATTCAGAACAAAATATTTATGTCCAAGCAATCCGGTTCCTATATTTCAAATTTAATCTAATCAGCTAATTGTTTGCCCAGAAACTATCGTTACCTGACCAGATTGTTAGTGTTTTGCAGCATTTGATCGGCAGATTGAATGGCTTTGGAATTAACTTCATAAGCACGCTGTGCAGTAATCATGTTTACCATTTCTTCAACAAGTGAAACATTCGACCGTTCTAAAAATCCCTGTGTAAGACTTCCCATATTACCTGACCCGGGAGAATCTACTATGGCATTCCCCGAAGCTGGAGTAGAGAGGTAAAGGTTTTTACCGATTGGCGTAAGCCCTGAAGGATTCTGAAAACGTGCCAGCTGAATGCTGCCAAGTGCCTCAGGCAGATTTTCATCACGTAAAAATACTGTTACCGTTCCATCTAAACCTACCTGGACTTTCCTGGTATCAGACGGGATATTTATTTCAGGGTCCATCAGCATTCCATCATTTGTTACAAGTCTGCCAAGGCCATCCACATTGAAATGACCGTCACGGGTATAAGCAATAATCCCGTTTGGCTGAAGGATCTGGAAAAAACCCATTCCGTCAATACTTAAATCAAGATCATTGCCTGTGTTTTCCATATTGCCCTGTGTGTGCACTTTATCTGTGCTGACAAACTTCACACCGTGCCCAACATGAATTCCGACCGGAACTTGTGTGGAGATTGAAGACGGAACACCTGCATTACGCTCATTATAATAAAGCAGATCCTGAAACTGGATGGTGCTCTTTTTGAAGCCAGTAGTATTTACGTTTGCAAGGTTATTGGCGGTTGTATCTATGTTTCTCTGTTGGGCCTGCATTCCAGTAGCAGCAGTATATAATGCGCGCATCATAAGCGGGAAACTCCTTGTTCAGGTTTTATAATTAATATTGTCGGTTAAAATAATTAAGCCTGTACCATGCTGATGGCTTTTTCATCCAGTCTGTCTATTCTGGAAAGAGCCTTGTGTACAGACTCATAGGCACGTGTAGCAGAGATCATGCGTGTCATTTCAAGCATGCTGTTTACATTTGAATCTTCCAGCATCCCCTGTTTGATCTGAATGTCTGTGGAAACTTTGGGTAGGTCGTCCTTGTTAACCGGCGCGAAAAATCCTCTTCCAAGTTTCTGCAGCTGGTCCTGGTGACGGAATCTTACCAGACGGAAACTATCGGAGATTTTTCCATCAACATGGACCTGGCCGCTTTCATCTACATGGACAGGACCATTTTTGATTGTAATTGCGCCTTTTTCACCAAGTACAACATAACCTTCATTTGTTACAATTCTTCCTTCTGAATCCATTTGAAAATTTCCGTTGCGGGTAAATCTTTCTCCCTGTGGTGTTTCTATTGTGAAGAAACCTTCATTTGCAAGTGCAAAATCGAGATCGTTTCCAGTGGAACGTATTCTGCCTGGTTCGAAATTTTTTCCTACTTCATCTACTATTACTGCCGATTTGTCCATGCCGACATAATCATCCAGATATTCATGTGATAAAAATCTCTCCTCCAGGGATTCCGGAACAACCCTTTGAACAGTGGAAAGAACCTCCCTGAATGAAGGCTGATCTTCCTTAAAACCCACTGTGTTAACGTTTGCCAGATTATTGGCAACGGTTTCCATCTTGTGCTCAATTACACCTGCTGCCTGTACAAGGCTGGTCATTCCGCTCATCAGATTACCTTTAATTAATTTTGTAAATTTTCTCCAATTTCAACTGCTTTGGTAAAAGCAAGCAATATACCAGAACAGGAAACCCAATTCGAATTAGGAAGTTCAAATTTTTTGACCCATCAGCAGGTGTTTTTGTCATCAATGATGGATTAATTACTCTGCTGGCGGGTGTAAAAACATAAGCTGAATCATGCCAGCAATTTAAGCATTCTTTCAATCTCTCAGCAGATAATTATTTTTCTGAATTACCGTGGATTATGTTAAACTGTGCTTGCTACTGAAATTCTAAAAATAATTAAACATGACTCTTGACGACTGGATTGAAAATCTCTTTCCCTTGTCTCCGGATACTGACTGGGAAGCAGTTTTTGCTGACCATTCATCTCCTTTCTCTGCGGAATCGTCAGGGAAGCTCACGGCATTGCTTGAAGAGAGTGTTTCCATTTCAGGAATTTCTGATTATCTTGCCGATTTATTCCCTGTTCTGCTCTCTTCGGGAACTCCTGAAGCCGCACTTACACAGTTTCTAGATTTTTCAAAATCATACCAGAAAAAGTTTAAGAACAGTTTTAACTGGGGTCATCCCATTACGAAGGCATTGGTGCAGGTTTTCGGACGCAGTAATTTCCTGGCCACTCGGCTTAAAAGAAATCCGGAACTTGCGCTGGAATTACTTGAATCACCCTTCCTTTATCAAAAGAAAAAACTTGTAGAAATGGAGAACGGGCTGCGACAGCGGCTTGATCAGCAGCCGAAGTTTTCACTCTCAGAATTCAAGACAGTTTTACGATGCTTCAAATATGAGGAATTTTTACGAATTACAGTTCGTGACCTGGCAGAACTTTGTCCATTTGAGGAAACTCTCGAAGAACTTTCATCTGTAGCAATTTGCTGCCTGCGTGAATCACTTTCCTTTGTTACCACTCATGAACTGGGGAATGCGAAAAAATCTAAAAAAGAATTAATGACTGATACCTCCGGAATTGAAAACGGAGAATCCTTACGCTCATTTCACTTAAACTCACATCAGAATTTACCATTCAGTATTTTGGCCCTCGGTAAGCTGGGTGGTAATGAGCTTAATTTTTCATCCGATGTTGATTTGATCTTCATACATGACAATGAACCTCTCACTGGAGAGATTGATTTTGATCATAAGCTGAGGATAAAAGCAGCAAGACTATTGATTGAAGTGATGTCCGAAGTAACTGAAGAAGGATTTTTGGCACGGATGGATATGCGCTTGAGGCCGGGAGGAGAACGAGCTCCGCTGGTTCTTTCTTTGGATGAAACCGAATTTTATTATACCGCAAGCAGGGAATTGTGGGAACGTCAGGCCCTGATAAAAGCAGTTCCTGTAGCAGGCACTGAACGACTTTCCAAAGATGTGATGAATATGATAACACCATTTGTTTACAGGAGCCTGCTTGATGAAGAAGTTCTGCATGATGTGGAAAAAGTCAAGGAACGTATTGAAGAAGAACATCTGCGTGAAAACCATTTGAACGTAAAATTAGGGGTGGGTGGAATCCGTGAAATAGAATTTTTTGTGCAGACGTTTCAACTTCTCTATGGTGGTGTGAATCAGAAGCTTCAGGTAAATGGAACTTTACATGTTCTGCAGGAGTTGAATAAAACAGGGCTGATTCCTGGACGGGATGCCGCGTTGCTGCAGGAGGCATATTTGTTTTTGAGGCGTGTGGAACACCACCTTCAGCTGCGTGATGAACAGCAGACCCACACGTTGCCTTCTTCAATTGAACTGCAGCAGGCTCTAGCCAGGAGTTTAGGTTACAAGAATTTGGATGCTGAAAAAGCACGACAGCAAATGCTGAGTGAGTTGAAAGATGTAATGGGAAGAGTACGGGCAATCTTCAACGGTCTTTTCAGTCGCAAACACCTTGAAATTGAAGCGTCTATACGAAAATGCGCCAGGATTAAACATTTTACGCCCGATGAAAAGCACTTTATTGAATCATTCTCTCAACAGCTTGTTCCGCTTATAAGCCAGGATACAAAAAATCACTTTCAGCGTTTGTTTGAATCTATAAACGTACAGATAGATTTTTACAGGAATTTATCTGAGTATCCGTCTGCTCTGTCACGCCTTACAAGGATTGCTGAAACCAGTGAAATGTTGTGGAATTATCTGCTTAATAATCTGGAATTACTGGAACAACTGGACAAACCGGTTCCTGATATTTCAGTAGAAAATTTAACAAAACTTCTTGAAGATCAGCTTTGTAGCTCCATGGGAAACCAGGAAGAAGAAATTGACCGGTTAAGGCAATTCAAGCATACAATCACGTTTCTACTCGGCAGTGCTGAAATGGAAGGCTTAGTTTCCTATGAGCATGCCAGAATTGGAATGACTGTGCTGGCTGAAGTTATTGTAAGGGCTGCTTTTGACCTGTCGCAAAAATCGCTTGCATCCCGTTACGGTGAGGTTAAAGACGCTGACGGGGTTCCTTGCAAATTCGCCATTGTAGGTTTGGGAAAACTGGGTGGTGAAGAAATGACTTATCACTCAGACCTCGACCTGATATTTATTCATTCAGGTGAAGGATCCACAACCGGGCCTTCTGTGACAGGGGCACAGGAATATTGGATCAAAATAATTCAGCGTCTGATTTCCTGCCTGTCCACTATTACCCGTACAGGGTTCGCCTACAAACTTGACACACGACTTCGGCCATCTGGAAACGCAGGAGTATTAGTGTCTCCGTTGGATACATATCTCAATTATCACGACAGTTCCGAACCATGGGAACATCAGGCTTTGATTAAGGCACGTGTGATTGGAGGCAGCGGGAGTTCCGAATGGTTTCAGCAGGTAAAAGATGTAATACACAGAGCTGTTTATGAATGGCATCCTCCAAGTGATTTAAACGCTCGAATCCATCATTTAAGACAGCGTAAGGAAAAGGAACTGTCTCGAGAATCTAAGCATCAACGCAATATCAAGGAAGGTCGGGGAGGTTTGCTTGATGTTGAATACCTGACTCAGGCACTGCAGCTTAAACATGGACGTTTATGTCCTCAACTGCAAAATCCCAAAACCATGGAAGCACTGCGTGAACTGGGCAGAAATTCAATCATTAAACTGCAGGAATCAAAGGTTTTGCAAAATAATTATATTTTTCTGAGGTTGATTGAAAATGGACTAAGGTTGATTTATGATGATTCAACAAATTTACTGGACTTTAAAAGAGTTCAGCAGAGTACCATACTTCAATTGCTTAAGCTTCAAGGTTACTCGGTTAAAAATTTGCGGGAGGCGGTTGAATCAGTAACGTTAGAAATCCGGGAAATTTATCTTAACTATTTTTGATAGATTGGATATAAGTTGTCATTCCCGTGCATAGCCTGTCCTGAGTTTTATCATGGACTGGAATCTAGAAACTTGTAAGTACAAAAATTGATAGGCATTTTTTCTTGGGGATGATAAACGAGGTCGTCATTACTACTTTTTACTAATGCATCATTTTTACAATAGTTCCTAGTTAATGCAGCTTCCGGAAATTATTTACGTCCTTTTCGGTAGTGTTTTTTTCTTCCATAAAAGTCAAATATTCGGCTTGAAGTATCTATACGGAGTAAATTATTTCTAATTTATTTTCAGTATTTGTTCACTGTTTTATAAATTGCCTTTCCTTTATATCAAACATTAGCTACGATGCGATTTTGTCGCCGTATTATTTTCTAGACTTATTTTTTACTATCTTTGAAAAAAATAAATAATTTTATAAACAAGGGATTGATTCACATGAAAAATTTTTCATTTACTATAAGTAAAAAACTTTTTTTCACTTTTTCACTTAATATTCTAATCCTGCTAATGGTATCAGGATTAGTAATTTTTTATTTTTCTGAATTATCAGTAAAATTTAATTATAATTCAGATTTGTTAAATTATAAAATAACACTTGATGAGATCAGGATGGAAGAGGCTAAGTTAAAAGGGCAAACACAGTCATTTTATTTAAATGCCACTGATGAAACAATAAAAGCCGGAGTAAAGAAAATTACTAATTCAACTGCACTAATTAAAAAAAATATTCGGGCATTAATCAGTGAAAGAAACAATGCTATTAACGAACTGAAAGTATATAGTCAATATAGATATACATTCAGCAATAAAATAACTGATAAACTAAAGGATCTTAATCCAAGCATTGATATTATTAAAGGTAAATTCACAGAAATTGGTTTCATTTACGATTTTGAAATTGATAAATTTTTAAATGAGGATACTGAATCATTTGATCAAAATTATGTTTCAGACATTAATTCTGATTTATTGTTAATCAATCAGGAATTGGAAGATCTTAACAAGAATGTGAAAATTATTGCAGAAAATTCTATTAACAAAATCTCAACTCTTTCAAATGCTAATAAAAATATATCGAACCTTTTAAAATCTTTTGATGATCTGAAAGATCTTAGAAAGAGAATAATTTTTAAAATCAGGTCTAAGCGAGGACTTGATCCGTCTTCTGATGAATATATGGAATTCGAGAAAACAATAAGAGGTGGGGCATGTATGGAAGATGGTGACAGAGGATGGTTTACAGATATATTTGAAACTACATGTATTTCGAAGGCAGGAACAGGGGTTTATACTTTGGAAGATTCCGATGAATATGAGTCACTTGCTCCAGGAGACATACAATTTCTAAATAATAATTTATTTTATAATATGCATCTGTTAACAACAACAATGGATGAGATATTAAGTTCTGATACCAATTACAGTATTGATAATAACTTTAATATATCAGTAGATTATTTATGTGCTCAGCCTGAAGCTATTACAATAGTTTCTCAAGAACGTAATTTAGATATGATTTGTGGAAAAATAGTACAAGTTAATAAATCGGAGCTCCCTAATAGTGGAGAATTAACAGCAGTTATTTTAAATGAATTGCTAGAAGAATATTCTACCTATTTCAAAGATTTAGAAAAACTAATAAAGGAGATGGATAATAATGATATGGAAAAAGTTTTATATACATTTGATGGTCATTTCAACGAAACATATAAAAGCATTAATGATATTGGGAAAGTAATAGTTGTGAGTCAAATTTATGCTGACAGATTTTCAGAAAACAATCTAATAATCTCAAAAACTTTGGATGACATTAATGCTTTAATTAATCATGATTTGAATAAAGTTAATCAAATTGTAAAAAATAATGCTGGAAACTTTATTACTATAGTGCTGGTTATTTCTTTAGTT
>ERZ651768.197-NODE-197-length-44393-cov-4.525499_pt1 | contig 44393 bp, 45 predicted proteins | sample MGYA00514754_ERZ651768 | MGnify/ENA metagenome assembly ERZ651768
TCTTCACTAACAGATACATCAGACCTGACACAAATATGATTTTCACCCGGTAATGAATTTCTTAGATTATCAGCAAGTTCTTTCTCTTTTCGATAAACCAGAGATACTTGAGCTCCATTCATTGCAAAACCTTGTGCTATGGCTTTACCAATCCCACGTGATGCTCCAGTAACCAACACCTTTTTTGCTTTGAATTTAAACATATATCATCAGTAAAGTGACTATTACTAAACAGGTATTAATTATATAAGCGGGTATGTTCTCTTTCTTCATCAATCCAATATACTCTACATTTACTCCCAACCAATTTGTTTAAACAAGTAGTGAGGATTCCAGATCTTAGTTAAATGTTTTATCTTGTTTTCTAGAAATTCTAGAACATAAACGTAATCAACTTCACCGCTTTTTCCTGTAGGAGGAATTGGTCCTTCTCCAGTATGAGTGCCTGAAAAGACCGCAAAGAATGATACATGGCCGCTTTCTTCCTCAACCGTTAAAGACTTAATCTCATAGTTTGAATCAGGCAACATTGAACAAACCCCAGTCATCCAATCTGAATACCCTTCTATAGTCTTAACGTCCAAAAGCGGTTCGGCATGGGAAGAAAAACTTGCATCTTCTACGCAATAATTTTTACAAGCCTGCCATCCCTTTCCTGTTTCGCAGGCTTCAAAGAAACTATTAGCTATATTTTTTATATCTGACATACCAACTCCTATCTAAGTTTATTTAAAATTTCGTTTCAATTTAATTACAATCTTTCTCTCTTAAACACTTATCAAGAAAAGAAACCATAGATTCTGCGGCTTCTATCCTATTAACATTTTTTCTAAAACCATGTCCCTCATCAGAAAAAATTAGATAATCTACATAAACCCCATTTTCTTTAACTTGTTCCACCATTTCATCACTTTCTACTTGTAGAACTCTTGGGTCGTTAGAACCCTGGATAACCAATAATGGTTTGGATATGTGTTGTGCATGAAAAAGTGGTGATATAGCTCTTTGCCTTTCTTCATCAGTTTCTGGATCCCCCATCTCGTCATAAAGAGCAACCTTAAAACTCTCCCACCAAGGGGGGATACTCTTCAGAGTCCTAACCCAATTAGACACTCCAAATATATCTATTCCTACTTCAAATTCATCTGGGTGAAAAGTCATGGCAGCCAAAGTCATAAATCCTCCGTAAGACCCCCCCATTACCCCAATTCTTTCTGAGTCTATCCAATCCAACTCTTGGAGATATTTCTTAGCCCAGACAACGTCTAATAGATCTTCCTCACCATGCCTTTTATCATCCATGTGGTAAAAAGTCTTACCGTAACCAGAAGATCCACGATTATTAACTCCAATTACTGCATAACCATTATTAACTAAAAATTGGATGTTTGAGTTATAACCCTTTCTTGTTTGACCCCCAGGGCCACCGTGAACATAAACTACAGCTGGTACTTTGTTTCTTTTTGAAGCCTGATGAGGTTTATAGAGAATAGAAGGAATTTCTAATCCATCAAAACTTTTGTATCGTATAACTTGAGATGTTACTAGATCTTTTCCATTTATTTCTTCGGAAAGTCCGAGCGCTAATTTCTTAGACTGTTGTTTATCTTTAAAAGATAAGAAAATATCTCCTGGACTAGTATCTGAACTTGAAATATAGGCGAAGACTTGTTCGTCTTTAGAAATTGATAAAGCCCTAATCCCAGTATTAGGCACTTCTTTCAAGTTAATTTCTTGCATACTTTCAGTTTCAAATATCCTCAACACAGAAGTAGCATCTTCGTTGGTACTTACCAATAAATAACTTCCTAGTGGGGAAAAAGCCGCTCCTGAAATATCCCAATCTGTCTCGTATACTTTCTCTTCTTCAAGGGAATTGATATTGACCGACTTCAAGGTAGTAAACTCGCCTTCTCTATCTGTCGTGTAGAAAACCGAAGAGCTATCGGAACTAAAATCAGCAAATAAATGCTCGCCTTCTGCATAAGGCGTAATGTTAGTGACATCATTATTATCTAAATTAAATTGAAAAATGTACAAGTGAGAAGTTTTGTTATTGATTGATTTGCTCAACACCAAATATTTATCATTATTGCTAATCTTTAAAACCTCAAAGGATTGGGAGTTCTTAAAAATCAATTCTCTTTCATAACCATCAGTTGAATAACGATAAACATCCATTGAACGAGAATCTCTTTCATTGGAAGCTATATAAAAACTTTGAGTGTCAGAGCTAAATCCAAGAAATCTAGCTCTCGTTTCTTTCCCAGGTGTTAAATCTGTCAGTTGGCCTTCCCTTTCTACAATAAATATGTGATTTCTTTCATTGCCTCCCTTATCACTAGACACCAGTACCCTTTCATCTTCAGGAAAATAGGAAAGAGCAAAAACAGCATCTGATTCAGAGTTGGTGATGGGATGCATCTTTCCTGTTTTAATATCAATAAAATAAGAATTAAAAATTCCTGTAGCATTATGACTTACAAGTAATTTAGTGTTATTACTTGTAAATGAATACTCACCGCCTCCAGCTATGGAATAACTTACGGTACTAAAAAAAGTGTCTGCTCCATACTGAGTTCTTTCACATCCCAGAAGAAAAGATACAAGAGCAATTAAAATTAGTTTTTTCATTTTTAGGAATTAGTTTGGTGTAGATCTCTAGCCAAGAACACCGTGATCACCAATGCGACCAGTCCTGTCGCCACTATGAGAACAATGGTTCCACCGGAGAGTTCGGCATACACAATGGGCCCGCTGAACCACACAGCGATGGCGAATATAAGGTTGCACAAGCCGTGCATGATCAAGGGCGGCCAGAGAGACTGGGACAACCAGCGTAGGTAGGTCCAAGCTGATAGGATGATGAGTGTACCAAACCAGTTCTGCCACAGTTCAGGCCCCCAACGGTGAGCAAGCAAGTTGATAACTGCAACAGTTATTACAGTAGGCCAAAGGCTCAGTACCTTATGCATACGAGTCTGCATGATGCCGCGGAAGGTGATTTCGGCTACGATGGCAGCGGCCACTGACATAACGAAAGCATACGTCATCTGAAATAGTGGGCTGACATCGCCACCATACACTTCGGTAGCTCGAACCTTACCGGTAAATACACCTTGTGTGGCAGCAACGCATACGCCGAGCACGGTCAAGGCTATGCCAATAGCATACACCCTACTCCACGGCACATCGACCGGGTTGGAGAGGCCAATGTGCCAACGTTTTTCGGCCCAGTAGCTAGATCCCACCAGCACGGCAATTACCGGCGCGGGAAACCACACCAAATCTGGTGACCATCGGGCATTGAACATAACAAAGGTCATATTCATACCCATAACTACGGCGAAGAAAAACAGTGACAGCACCATGGTGCTGACCAGTGTCCAGAGTGTTTGTGTGTTCATTTTTTTGTTCTCAAAAGAGGAATATTATTTATTTTTTAGATTGGACTCTATGGTGGAGCTTATGGTTAAAAATTGGAACCAACTCCTATCTAAGTTTATTTTCCTTCATAAACATCTGCAGGGCAACTTATGAAGCAGGAAATAAAGGAAAGCATTTTGATATCTTTATTTCTTTCATTAAAGTTATTAATATTTTTTAAATATTTGATTGCAAATTTAGAGTATGACATTAATGATGTAAAGAATTGGGTTTGAAAATGAGTAAACAAATAACACGTCGTGATTTCTGTAATGGTATAGCTATCGGCACGGGAATCAGTCTATTGAGCCCTATGGATTTATTTGGGCAAAACGCATTTACTATTCAAAACCCAGAACAACCCTTCGCTTATTATCCTCCAACACTTACCGGAATGCGTGGCAGTCACAAAGGTTCTTTTGAGGTGGCTCATGCTTTGGCTTGGACTGGAGAAAAGCCCGCTAAATATGAAAAACTTGATGAAGAGTACGATCTTGTAATTGTTGGTGCAGGTATAAGTGGTCTTGCGACTGCTTGGTTTTATCAAAAAAAAATGGGTTCAGATGCACGCATTTTACTGTTGGATAATCATGATGATTTTGGCGGTCATGCAAAACGTAACGAATTTCATCAAGACGGACGATTGTTGTTGGGCATTGGTGGTTCAGTAAATTTAGAAAATCCAAAAAATTACAGTGAAGAATCAAAAGGCTTGCTTCAAGACTTAGGTATTGATTTAGATGCGATGAGGGATAATATAAATGACGATCAATATGCACTGGCAAATCCAGAATCAAATCACGCTTTAGCCCTACCTGGACCAAATGGTCATGTAACCGTTAAAGCTAATTGGATATTCCTTTATCAAGGTGAAGGGGATATTGAGACCGCTATTAAATCATTGCCTTTACCAGTCATTGAGCAAGAAAAATTAATAGAATTTCTAAGCGGAGAGCGTGATTATCTTGATGATCTCTCTCTTCGGGAAAAATATAACTATGTTCAAACTGTAAGTTATAGTCGGTTTCTGTCAGAGCGGGTTGGCTTAGATGAAGAAACTTCATCAATATTCTATGCAATGGTGAAGCTCATTTATTGTGTTGATGGAAAAAATGTTAGTGTTCTGGAAGCTATTTTACTTGGTGCACCTGGTATGCAAGGAATGGGTAGACTGGCTAAGTTCATACAAAATTTGTTTTCTCTAAGTATTGATAATAATGAATCTTTGTATTTTCCAGATGGAAATGCCTCCATACCAAGATTGTTGGTCAAGAAATTGATTCCTGCGGTAACAGCGGACGAAGCAAACTTTAATACTATTGCTACGAGTCATTTTGATTACAAAATGCTTAATCATGATGATCAGTCTGTCCAATTGCGACTCAATAGCACCGTAGTAGGTGTACGGCAAAATCAAAATGATCGTGTAGAAGTAGATTATGTCAAGGATGACAAGGCATTAAGAGTCACCGGCAAACACAGTGTCTTAGCTTGTTACAATGGGATGATTCCTCATTTGTGCCCAGAGTTACCAGAATCACAAAAAGACGGCCTCCTTTATGGCGAAAAAGCACCACTTGTTTGGGCTAATGTCCTTTTAGAAAATGGCAGTGCCTTCTCAGAGCTTGGTGTTAACACGATCACTTGTCCAAAAGATCCTTTCGTTGTAGTCACTACTTCTCCTTTAACTTCAACAGGCGGATATGAACCACCGAAAAAACCTAGTGATCCGATGGTGGTTTTTATGATGGGTATTCCAAGCATAAAATCAACTGGCAAAGAGACTGCACGTGAATTATTTAAGGCAGGTCGTCATGTTGTTTATTCAACATCATTTGAAACTTATGAGCAGCAAATTCGTGATCAGCTTCAGTCGTTATTAGGACCTCATGGTTTTAATCATGAGATTGCTATCAAAGCAATTACGGTGAACCGTTGGCCGCATGGTTATGCTTATGAGTATTTTGCATTGGATGACCCAGAATGGGAGGAAGGGAAAGCACCGCATGAAATCGGACGTGCACAATTCAGACGAATTTCTATTGCTAATTCGGATTCTGAAGCCTATGCCTATGTTAATGCTGCTATTGATTCTGCTTGGCGCGCTGTTGAAGAACAGACTTCTTAAGCAAGAACGAAGAGATTATATTCTTTTATAGAGTAGATGCATGCTCAAGCCTCTACTAAACATGAATAATGTAAAAGCTAACCATAGGCCATGATTTTCTAAGGGTTGAAGAAAATACCAGCTTGGAAGGAAAACCAAAAACAAAGAACCAAGCATCGCATTACGCATATCCCTTGAACGCGTAGCACCAACAAATACACCGTCGTACAAAAAAGACCAGACTGAAACAATTGGCGAGATAATAATCCATGGCAGGTATTCGATGGCGATATCACGAATATTTTGATGGTGGGTCATTAGGGAGATTATGTATTTACCCGTTAAAGTATAGATTAGAGCGAAAATAAGAGCGATATAAACAGACCATTTCAAGCAAATATGAACAGCAGATTTAAATAATCGAGTATCTTTTTTGCCTACAGCTTTTCCCACTAATGCTTCTGCAGCATGAGCAAAACCATCAAGAACATAAGCCAAAAGATTCTGTAGATTCATAAGAAGGGCATTTGCACCCAGAATGATTCCCCCAAATCTTGCGCCTTGAGCTGTTATGAATGCAAAGGTAAAAATAAGTGCGATTGTTCTAAGAAATAGGTTGATGTTAATTTGAATAAATCTTTTATAAGCGTTTAGTCTTACAATTTCTTTATAAATCCACTTACCTTGAAATTTTTGTAATTCTTTACATACATATATGAAGCCTATGATCATCCCGATTATTTCAGCTACCACTGATGCTAGAGCTATACCATTAATTTGCATCTGGAAAATCAATACGAAGGCCAAGCTTAATAAGATATTGGTAATATTTGTTGTGATTACCATTTTAAGTGGGACAGTGGCATTTTGCAGACCAATAAACCATCCAATCAATGAGAAATTTATGAGTGTGGCTGGTATTCCCCAAATCCTGATATAAAAATATTGACTGGCATAATAAGCGACACTTTCGTTTGAACCAATCAGTGCTAATCCAATTTTATTGATATGGGTTTGCAGTAGAAGCACCAAACAAGAAATCAGTGAGGCAATAAGTAAGGTTTGCCCAAGAATCACTCTTAATCCATTTTGATCTTTTGCCCCAAAATATTGGGCCGTGATTCCTGTGGTGCCCATTCTTAGGAAGTTCATACTGGCAATAAAGAAGCCAATGATTGTGGTAGCCACTGCGATACTAGCAATATATTCTGGGTTATCTAGATGTCCGGCAATTATCGTATCGGTAATTCCAACAAGCGGTATAGAAATATTAGATAGAATCATGGGCGTTGCGATACGCCACATTTGTTTATTTAAATCTAAGGTATTAATTTATTTACTTAGAAGGCATTGACGCCCGTTAATTCTTTGCCCACAACTAATTGATGGACAGTTTCTGTGCCTTCGTAGGTGATGACACTTTCTAGATTTAACATATGACGAATGGGTACATATTCTGCACTTATACCACTGCCACCGAGAATGTCTCTTGCATCTCTGGCAATATCAAGCGCCATTCGGCAATTATTCCATTTTGCTATTGAAATTTGCGGTGGACTTAGTTTTCCAGCATCTTTTAGTTTTCCTAATTTGAATGATAAAAGTTGTGCTGCGGTAATTCTTCTGGCCATTTCAGCAAGTCGAAGCTGTATGGTTTGAGTGTGTGAGAGAGGTTTATTAAAAAGAATACGCTCGTTTGTATAATTAAGTGCCTCATTTAAACAAGCTTGAGCAGCACCGATAACTCCCCAGGAAATTCCATAACGAGCTTGGTTTAAACAGCTTAATGGACCTTTCATTCCTGTTATACCTGACAATAAATTTTCTTCTGGAATTCTCACATTATCAAAAAAAAGACCAGCAGTTATTGATGCTCTGAGTGAAAATTTATTATGAATTTCTTGTGCGCTGAAACCAGGCATATTTTTTTCAACAATAAATCCTTTTACCCCTTCATCGGTCATTGCCCATACGACACAAATATCTGCTATTGAGCCATTGGTTATCCACATTTTTGATCCATTCAGAATCCAGTCATTACCATCTTTTTTGGCATGTGTTTTCATATTGGTGGGATCTGAACCACCGTGCGGTTCTGTAAGCCCAAAGCATCCTATTGATTCGCCTTTTGCTAATGATGGAAGCCATTTCTTCTTCTGTTCTTCTGAGCCATAAGAGAAGATTGGATACATAACCAAGCTGCTTTGTACTGAAACAAAACTTCTTAACCCACTGTCTCCTCTTTCTAATTCTTGGCAAATTAAACCGTAACAAATACTGTTTAACCCAGCACAGTCATAGCCTTTAATAGAACTTCCAAGTAGACCAAGATTTGCTATTTCTGGAATAAGATCAGTAGGAAAAAAATGTTCTTCAAAAGCCTCTTTTATAATTGGGAGTACTTGTTTATTAACAAATTTAGTAACGGTGTCTTGAGTTATGCATTCTTCTTCGCTTAATTCTGAACGGATGTCCAAAAGATCAAGTGGGTTTAAATTTTTATTACTTTTTTGCTTTTTTGAAGACGCCACAATTTTTCCTGTTGAGCTTTTTTATAAGATAAGATTCTATCCTAATCTAAGAATAAGGTCAGTTTTAATAGGGTATTCCCAGGCGCCTATAGGTTAGAGAAAGCAACCATAGTGGAGCAATTATTACTAATTGTATGTCTTTTAGAACCAATTTTAGTCTTTCTTCTTTATAATGCCCTGTACATATTCCAACAACGCTCGCAACAGTTAGTAGGATTGAAATTATCAATGCATATTCCGTCATGTTTTGTAAATAAACTTGTAGTACAAATATAATAGATATGAATGGCAGCATACCAATAGCGAGAGGAATTGAAATAATACAGTAGTAAACTATTGCTACCAGTAACAATAGACTTCCCCAGTTAAGTATTGGAGATATTTCTATAAACTCGTGCGGTATAGGCAAACATGCAAAAAGACACACGATCCCTATCAAAAGAAGCAGCGTTGATGGCCAATATATAGAAGCATTGATTATGTTTCGATGATTAGCGTCGAAATCGCTCAGCCATTTATCCATATTGGAATCGTTTTTTTATTTAACTTTGATTGAACTAAACAGCTATTTAAGATCCCATTGAAAGCCGTAATTTCTTTATCGCGTTAGCTTCAATTTGTCGAATACGTTCGGCTGAAACTTTATATTTATCCGACAGATCATGAAGAGTGAGTTTTTTTTCTGTAAGCCATCTAGATTCTAGGATGTCTTGACTTCTTTCATCTAGAGTTTTGAGAGCTTTTTTCATTCGATTCGTGGCGTCATTTTTCCAATCATCTTCTTCTACAATACGTGCAGGATCAGAGTTCGGGCATGGCAAAAAGGCTGCTGGAGAAAATGTATTAGTTTCTTCTGAATTTTGAGGAGGAGGGTCAAATACCATATCACGCGAACTTAACCGTCGTTCCATCTCCGTTACTTCTTTTGCTGAAACGCCCAAATCTTTGGCAACAGCTTCAGTTTCTTTACTTGAAAGCCAAGTAAGACTTTTTTTCTTTTTTCGCAGGTTAAAAAATAATTTACGTTGTGCTTTTGTAGTAGCGACTTTAACAATTCTCCAATTACGAAGAACGTATTCATGAATTTCAGCCCGGATCCAATGGACAGCATAAGATACTAGTCTTACATCAAAATCTGGATCAAATCGTTTTACTGCTTTCATAAGGCCGACATTACCTTCCTGGATTAAGTCAGCAAGTGGTAGACCGTAGCCAGCATATCCTTTTGCTATATGTACAACAAAACGAAGATGTGCAAGCACAAGTTCTCTAGCAGCTTGGAGATCTTCTTCTTGGTTGAAACGTCTAGTAAGCGACTGTTCTTCTTCTTTGCTGAGTACAGGAATCGCACTCACTGCTTGAATATAAGCACCTAGACTACCAAGAGGACCTGCTAGAATAAGTTCATTTTTTGTTGTTGTAGCGTTCATAATTTATTTGCCTACTAATATTTTATGCCAATATTAGCAGTCAGGAGGGTAGAGTGCTAACTACAAATTATATTAAAAAATAACTAATAAAAAAAAATATTAATAAAAACAATAACATATATACTATGTGAAAATAATATATTATGTTAAATTGGTTTAATTTGTTGATATTTGCGCTATTTTTTTAATTACTCTTTTCATTATGACAGAATTTTATTATTCATTTTCATTTAGATTAAGTAATGCATTAACATATTGTTTTCTATCAAATAGTTGAATATCGTTAACTGATTCTCCTGTTCCAATGAATCTTATGGGTATTTTTAATTTTTCAGATATAGCAATAAGAATGCCCCCTTTTGCAGTTCCGTCAAGTTTTGTGATAGTTAAACCAGTTATTCCAAGTGTTTGGTGAAATTTTTCAGCTTGTAGTAAAGTATTTTGGCCTAAAGAAGCATCAAGAACCAACATGATTTCGTGCGGGGCATCAGGATTTTGTTTTCTAAGAACTCTTTTAATTTTTTCAAGTTCGTCCATCAAAGTTTGTTGATTTTGGAGGCGTCCAGCAGTATCAGCGAATAGTACGTCAATATTTTTTTCTTTTGCAGATTTATAAGCGTCAAAAATCACCGCAGCTGGATCAGACCCGGTTTTCTGGCCGATGGTTGAAATATCATTATCATCAGCCCATTTTTCAAGTTGTTTTTCCGCTCCGGCACGAAATGTATCACCAGCGGCTAACATTACACTATATCCTTTCTTTGCATAATATTTCGAAAGCTTACCAATAGTAGTTGTTTTACCAGTTCCATTGACACCAACCATCAATATTACAAATGGATTAGACTCGCATTCCGGATTAAGTTTGACCTCAACTGGATCTAAGATATCAAGCATTATATTTTTTAAATTTATTCGAAGTTCATCTATGTTTTTAATTTTTTTCTGAGTAAGATTTTGATTTAGCTGAGAAATGATTTTTGATGTGGTTGTTATACCAAGATCTGACATAATTAGTTGAGATTCAAGTGCCTCAATAAATTCAATGTCTATCCGAGTACTGGATGAGAGTTTGGCAAATTCATCATTAAACCAGTTATTAACATCAAGTCTAGAGCGTAATTTTTGAAATATGTTCATGTAGATTTATTATTTAGTCTATAGTGCTTTGTGTAAACAAAAAATTCTAAATCAGTAATTATAAAAAGTTCTTTTGTGGAACAAAATATTTAATGAAAAACCTATGGTACGAAAAGCTTACGGAGATGTTAAGAATTCCCATCCAGGAAAACTACGCATCGTAGCGGGTAAATGGCGCAATCGTAAATTAAAGATAGCACCTATAGAGGCTCTTAGGCCGACACCTGAACGTATTAGAGAAACTCTGTTTAATTGGTTGGCGCCTAATATCCAAGGATGCAATTGCTTGGATCTTTTTGCAGGTACTGGCGCACTTGGGCTAGAGGCTCTTTCAAGAGGAGCAAACTTCGTTACTTTTGTAGAAAATTCAAAATTAGCGGCAGAATTTTTAAGAAATTCTTCTTCTGAGCTAGGAGCAAAATCTTCTCGAATTTATGTAGTTGATGCAATAAACTTTCTTTGTAAGAAAAATCATGATGTTTTTGATATCGTTTTTCTAGATCCTCCATTCTTTGATATTTCATTGGAAATGTTATGCAAACTACTTTTTGAAAATAATTGGTTAACGCCTAGCGCCAAAGTCTATTTAGAACAGAATAGTCAAGATTTGTTACCAAGTTTACCCAGTGGATGGACTATTAAACATCAGAAAGTAGCTGGCAAAGTAAGATATATATTAGTTGAAGCGGTATAATCAGAGCATCTGAAAGGAGAAAAAAGATGACAGCTGCTATGTATCCAGGAACATTTGACCCAATAACTCTGGGGCATGAGGAATTGGTGCGCAGAATCTCAAGTCTTTTTGATGAGGTTATTGTTGCCATTGCATCTAGCCCAAGAAAAGAGCTAATGTTTTCAATTGATGAAAGAATACATTTAGCAAAAGAAGTTTTATCGGACTTACAGAATGTTAATGTAATTGCCTATGAAGGCTTGACGGTTGATTTTGCACAGAAAAACAATATACAAGTAGTTGTTAGAGGTTTACGTTCGGCACTAGATTTTGACTATGAACTACGGCTGGCTGATATGAACAGGAGTTTGTCTGAAGAAATTGAAACTATATTTTTAACACCAAATAAATATGCATTTGTTTCTTCAAGCCTGGTACGCGAAATTGCTTCAATGGGTGGCGATGTTTCTAAATTTGTTTCTCCTGTAGTGCAGCAAGCGCTTGTTGGCTACTTTCAAAAAACTTAATTAGTGCTGACAGTTTTTGCAGTAAAAAGTAGAACGTTGCCCAATTGTTATAGAAGATATTTTTCTTTTACAGATATGACATGGTTTCCCTTTTCTCCCATAAACGTAAAGGTATTGTTTGAAATAACCTGGATCTCCATCAGTTTTATAATAATTTCTTAATGTGGTTCCACCTGCTTTGATAGCAGATTCCAAGACATTTTTTATTGACTTGACTAGGATTGAGAAACGTTTTTTTGATATGCGACCAGTTTGTGTTTTCGGATTAATTCCAGCATGGAATAATGATTCACTTGCATAAATATTTCCAATGCCAACGACGATATGTGCATTCATAATGAATTGTTTAATCGGTATCCGCCTTTTTTTTGCCTTTAAATTTAAATAGGTTTCTGTGAAGTCTTTTGATAGAGGCTCTACACCTAGTTTCAAAAATAAAAAGTGACTTGATACATCCTTTGTCCAGAGTAAAGAGCCAAAGCGGCGAGGGTCATGCAATCTTAGCCCCATACCATTATTGAACAAAAAATCAACGTGGTCATGTTTATTTGGAGACTCAGTATCTTTTATAATGCGTAAATTACCTGACATTCCTAAATGAATAATTGCGCTACCATAATCGGTATCAAAGATAAGATATTTTGCACGTCTTTTGATTGATTGAATCTTTTTACCTTCCAATTTTTTTTCTAAATCATCTTGAATTTTCCAACGAAACCGCCTTTCACGAATAATAACTTTTTTTATCTTTTTTCCTACAATCCATGGTGATATACCAAGACGAGTTGTTTCTACTTCTGGTAATTCTGGCATATTAATGATTTGAGAATATTAATAGTTAAATAAAAAACCCGCGTAAAGCGGGTTTTTCTATTTATGAGTGTGGGTTACTTAATTTTTGATTCTTTGTATAAGACATGTTTGCGAATTGTAGGGTCATATTTCTTTGTTTCCATTTTTTCGGGATGAAGTCTTTTATTTTTATCAGTTGAATAAAAATGACCAGTTCCAGCAGTTGATACAAGTCTAATTTTCTCTCTCATTTTTTTTCACCTATATTTTTTTTCCTTGAGAACGAAGGTCATCAAGGACTTTTTCTAATCCGTACTTATTGATAATTCGAAGGCCTTTTTGCGAAATTCTTAGTCGAACATATCTTTTTTCAGATTCTAACCAGAATTTCTTATAATGCAGATTAGGTAAAAAACGACGGCGAGTTTTGTTATGGGCGTGCGACACGTTATTCCCACTTTGCGGTTTTTTCCCTGTGATCTGACATATTTTAGACATTTGAATCAACTCTCTGGTAATTGCATGTTTTAGTCTTTATATTTTGAATAAAGTGCGCAACTTTATACCAGTCTAATCAGCTGTAATCAAGAAACTTGTTTACTTCCCTGATTCAGGAATTGTTAAATTTATAATGTTATACCATATATTTTTATATGAATTTTTTTACTCAAAAATAGTAAATTAGGTTGATTTAACATTAATTTCCTCTAAATTAGCTTAAACTCATGCTCTAGGAAAGCAGTAACTGTGTTATTTTAATAAAAAAATGTAATGTCCTATGAAAAAAATGAATGTTTTACTTGGAATAACTGGTGGGATCGCCGCTTATAAAATTCCAGAATTAATAAGAAGATTGCGTGAAAAAGATGCATCTGTTCAAGTCGTATTAACAAAAAATGCAAATAAATTTGTTACAGAAACGACATTACAAGCACTTTCAGGAAGGCGAGTAAGAACAGATCTTTGGGATAATGAGGCTGAAGCCTCAATGAGCCATATTGAACTTGCTAGATGGGCAGAGTGTGTCATAGTAGCACCGGCTACAGCTGAGTTTTTATCAAGATTAGCGGCCGGATCAGCATTAGACCTTTTATCAACTCTTTGTCTTGCTACTCAAGCACCTCTTATGATTGCACCTTCAATGAATCACGTTATGTGGAAAAATCAAGCTGTTCAGGACAATTGTTCTTTGTTGAAATCTCGGGGCACATATATCATTGGCCCTGGCCATGGCGAACAAGCATGCGGTGAAATTGGTTATGGAAGAATGGCTGAACCACTGGATATTATTGATTACGTTCTCAATACCGAGTCAATCGATACTGACTCTAAAAAGAATAAAATTTTGAAAGACAAGCGTGTCCTAGTTACAGCGGGACCTACGCGGGAAGCTATTGATCCAGTTCGTTTTGTTAGTAACAGAAGTTCAGGAAAAATGGGATATGCAATTGCTCGTGTTTTTGCTGAATATGGCGCTAGTGTTTTATTAATCAGTGGTCCGGTGAATATAGAAATTCCGACCGGCGTAGAATGCATTAAGATCGAAAGCGCCGAAGAGTTGTATAAAAAAACGCATCAAAACATCACAGATATCGATATTTTCGTCGGAACAGCAGCAGTAGCAGACTACCGACCAAAAAGAACCTATGAAAACAAAATTAAAAAGAGCACCAAAGAGATGATATTAGAATTTGAGAAATCACCTGATATTCTTGCTTCGGTATCAAAACTTGATCACGCACCTTTTACTGTGGGGTTTGCTGCAGAGACTCAGAATCTTAAAGAACACGCCAAATCTAAACTCAAATCTAAGAATTTAGACATGATTATTGCAAATGAAGTTGGTAAGGGCAGTGGATTCGACCAAGATGAGAATGCTGTCAATGTATTTTGGTCTTCCGGAGAACGTAGTTTTGAAAAAACCCAAAAGTATATTTTAGCCAATAAACTTGTAAGTTTGATTATCAAAACTTATATGCAGAAGAAAGAATCATCTAATGTTCTTAAATTACCAAAAGCATCCCAACAGGAATGAAGGGAAGATTATTGAAATCAGTTGAAATTAAGATTCTGGATCCAAGGATTGGCGATCAATTTCCTTTGCCTCACTACGTTACAGCCGGATCAGCTGGTATGGATGTCAGAGCATGTGTTGATAAGGAAACGGAGGTTCCCTCAAGCGAGACAGTTCTGATACCAACTGGTTTTGCTGTTCACATATCTGATAATAATTTGGCTGCTGTATTGTTACCTCGTTCTGGATTGGGCCATAAACATGGGCTTGTTTTGGGAAATTTAACTGGCCTTATTGACTCTGATTATCAAGGTCAGATTTTTATATCATGTTGGAACCGCAGTAAAAGTGCCTATGTTATAAAACCGGGAGAGCGCATTGCTCAAATGGTCTTCATTCCTGTTGAGAGAGTTCAGTTTGATGTAGTTGACGAATTTGAAGAAACAGATCGAGGTGAGGGTGGGTTCGGTCACTCAGGAAGATCCTAAGTAGGTCTAGTTTATAATAATTTGATGCATAGTCTGAGCATACAAGGATGTATGAAAGAGTAAATCTTTTATGATTGTGAATTTGTACTGTATTGATTTCGATACTTTATTACTGCTGGCAAATGGACATTCAAATCATCCGATGTTTGAAGCAGGTCGATCAGATCATCGAGCTTAGCAATACTAATAACAGGAATATTGAGACTATCTTCAAGTTCTTGAATCGCTGACTTATTGCTTACACCTATTTCCTGCCTATCTAGTGAGATGATTAATCCGGCAATGGTAGCACCTGTTGATTCAATTAAATTATATACTTCTTTAACGGCAGTGCCTGCGGTAATAACATCATCGATAATCAGCACTTTACCTTCAAGTGGCGCGCCGACGATAACACCGCCCTCACCGTGTTCTTTTAACTCTTTCCTGTTATAGGCAAATGGTTTATTTATATTGTGGTACTCAGCGAGTGCAGAAGCTGATAAAGTGGCCAGTGGTATACCTTTGTATGCCGGCCCAAAAATCATATCAAACTCAATTCCAGATTCTATAATAGTGTCTGCATAATATTGGCCAAGAGCTGCCGCAGCATAACCGGTATTAAATAAACCTGCATTAAAAAAATAAGGACTATTTCTTCCAGATTTTAGGGTAAATTCACCAAATTTGAGAACACCCATTTTTATAGACAGTTCGAGAAAATTCCTCTTATATGCTTTCATTTGTCTTAGATTAATATAAGTTCTTATTCATTGATAAAATTATTATGTGAGTTTGTGATTTCTATTATAGGTCTAAGTGAGTAGCATTGTTAGTTAACATAACTCATGTATCGAAATACAACTAAAAGGATTAAAAATTGTTTCGTGTTATTAGTTTAAATGCCAATGGTATAAGAGCCGCTGCTAGGAAAGGATTTTTTGAGTGGCTTAAAATCCAAAATGCAGATGTTGTATGCATTCAGGAAACCAAGGCTCAGGAATATCAGCTGATAGATAAGTGTTTTTGGCCTGCGGGTTATTATTGTTATTACAGAGATGCTGATAAGAAGGGTTATAGCGGAGTTGCTATCTATACTCGACACAAACCATTACGAATTGTAAAGGGCATTGGTAACTTAGAGTTTGACAACGAAGGTCGCTATATAGAAATTTGTTTAGGTAATATCAGTGTGGTTTCTTTGTATTTACCATCTGGCTCTTCTGGAGAAGTTCGTCAGGAATTCAAATTTCGTAGCATGGATATCTTTAGAAAACATCTGAAAAAACTTAAACGACGAAAAGCAGAATTTATTTTATGTGGAGACTGGAATATCGCACATAAAAAGATTGATATTAAAAATTGGAGAGGAAATAAAAGAAATTCTGGATTTCTTCCAGAAGAGCGAAAATGGATGGATGATTTATTCAATATTGAAAATTATATTGATGCTTTTCGAAATATTAATAAAAATGAAGATCAATATACTTGGTGGTCTAATCGAGGCCGTGCATGGGAAAAGAATGTCGGATGGAGAATTGACTATCAAGTTGTTACCCCTAAACTCAAGAATAAAATATTGAATTCTAATATTTTTAAAAATGATCGCTTTTCTGATCACGCCCCTCTAATAATAGATTACGATTGGAATTTATTACGTTGAATATTAAAGAAGAGGCAATTGTTAATTCATCAGTGAGAGGGTGGAGATATTACTTCCAGAGTAAAATTATATCACTCTTTTTTCTTGGTTTTTCGGCTGGACTCCCATTTCCTCTAGTTTATTCAACACTTAGTGCCTGGCTTGAAGAAGCCAATATCGAGAGAAGCACAATTAGTACTTTTGCTTGGCTTGGTTTTGCCTATAGTTTTAAATTTTTATGGTCACCTCTTGTTGATTCTCTTCCAATTCCTTTGCTAACACGATGGCTTGGGCGGCGTAGATCATGGCTATTAGCTTCACAAATGGGACTTGGCATTAGTATTTTTGTCCTTTCTACTATTGATCCTATTTATGCGATAGGTGCTTTTACTATGGTGGCAATTTTGGTGGCATTGTTATCTGCGACTCAAGATATAGCCCTTGATGCGTATCGAATAGAAATTGCCGCCATTGATATGCAGGGTCTATTAGCCGCTGCATATCAATATGGATATAGAATTGCTTTTGCATTTGGCACAGCTGGCGCTTTATTAATTGCAGAATTTGGATCATGGGCAACGAGCTATAAAGTAATGGCCATATGTATGACTATAGGAATCGTAACAACTCTTTTATCTAAAGAGCCTGAAACTGTTGTTTCTGTATTATCTAGAAGAAAAGGGACAAAATTACAAAGGTTAAACCAGTGGACATCAGAAGCTGTGATTGGTCCGTTTAAAGATTTTATGAAGCGTTATGGTGCCTGGACTTTCACTCTTTTTTCTTTTATAGCACTGTTTAGAATTAGTGATTACGTCATGGGGATTCTGGCAAACCCATTTTATCTTGATATTGGTTTTTCTAAGACCGAAATTGCTAGCGTGACTAAAATCTATGGCTTGGGGATTATAATGTTAGGAGTTGCGGGTGGGGCTGCAGCTATTCTTAAATTTGGCGTTGCAAGATGCATCATTATTGCAACAATACTTATTGCAAGCACTAACCTATTTTTTGTCGGGATGGCAATTTCTGGAGCGAGCCTAAAAATGTTAGTTGTTACTATTACAGCTGACAATTTTGCAAATGGATTTGCCGGCACGGTTTTTATTGCATATCTCTCAAGTTTAACCAATGTTTCATTTTCTGCAACTCAGTATGCATTGCTAACATCCGTAAGTACTTTTCTTGGTAAATTTACTGCAGGTTACTCAGGAAATATTCAGGAAGCGATAGGGTGGGCCGGTTTCTTTCTTTATGCGGCAGCACTGGGTTTACCAGCTATTATTTTGTCAATTGTTATTGCTAGAGGTTATAAAAAAATTAATTCATCCAATGAATAATGAAACCAAATTAATTCACGAGCTAATTATTGGAAATATTGACGAGATCAAAAATCCAGGATGCCGTGAATTTTCCGCTGGCGATAGCGATTGGCCATTTAAAGGTTTTATTGTTAGACAAGGTGAGGATATTTTCGCATACCAGAATTATTGCATGCATGCGGGACACCCTCTAAATTGGAAACCAGATAGTTTCTTAACAGCAGATAAGAGCAAGATTATTTGCGCATCTCATGGTGCAATTTATGATATAGCTAGTGGCGAGTGTGTTGCCGGGCCTTGCAGAGGGAAAAAACTAAACAGTATAAAATGCGGTGTTCACGAAGGGTTAATTACAGTTTTTATTCCCATCAACGTTTTGTAGTTCATGTTTCTCTAATATCCAATCCCATACCCGATGGCCTTTAGCTATCGCACGAATCTCAAACTTGGTTTTTGAACGATTTAATGGATTGTTACCATTATGTTGTCGTTTTTCAATAAGCTTGAAAAATTTTTTTTTAGAGATGACCATATTGATATGCTCGGCATAGCTTTTCGAATCCGTTGCAATGTGAAATTTACCATTGCTAACTAGTTTTTTTGCAATCATTTTTATAAAGTCATTTTGAAATATCCTTCTTTTATGATGTTTTTTTTTGGGCCATGGGTCAGGAAAAAGAAGATTTACTCGATAAAGTGAATTATTTTTTATTTGATACTTGATGACTTCAATTGCATCGTGAGAAGAAAGCTTTATATTTGATACCCCAGATTTTTTAATTTTGAGTAAGCAATAGCCAATCCCTGGTTTGTGAACTTCGATTCCAAAATAGTTATTTTTCGGATTCTCGATGGCTTCTTCAACTAATGTCTCTCCATTACCAAATCCAATTTCTAAGATAATTGGAGCTTTTCTTTTATATAGTGATGCTAAATCTAATCTTTTTTTATCAAAGCCAACGCCAAACAATGGCCAAATTGTTTTTAAAGCAGCACTTTGTGCTTTTGTAATTCGACCAGTTCTTCTAACAAAACTTTTTATTGTTTTTTCTTTAAATGTTTTTGTCACACCAGAATCAACAGAGGCATCATTAATTGTTTACACTAATTTTTTGGATTAGCAAAAAATATACTCGTTATTCCCAAGATAATTAGTAACCAGCCTAGCCACGTTATGTTTGAGAATAAAAGAATTAGCGTAGCCGAAATTATAGCTGTGCTACCTATACTTATAAAAAATCTTTGTTTTTGTTGTTTATAGAGTTGATTTTTAAGATTTTGTATTTCTAAGGATTGTCTCATATGAAAATCATTATCATTTACTCTTGTGGTTAGTTTTTTTAGTATATTGGGCATTTCTCGCAGTGTTTCCCTGAGTTGAGGTAGATTGTCACGAATATTTTTTACAATAGCATTTACTCCAACTTGTTCATCCATCCATGACCGAAGTATGGGTTGAGCAGTTTTCCATAAATCCAGTTCTGGATAAAGTTCCCTTCCAAGTCCCTCTATATTGAATAATGTTTTTTGAAGCAGAATAAGCTGGGGTTGTATCTCCATATCGAATTGCTGAGCTGTTTCGAATAATCCTAAAAGTACTTGTGCAAAAGATATTTCAGATAATGGTTTATTGAAAATAGGATCGCAAACTGTTCGGACTGCTGTTTCTAACTCATCTATGCGAGTATCAGGTGGAACCCAACCTGAATCTATATGCAATTTTGCAATTTTATAGTAATTCCTATCAAAAAATGCCAGAAAATTCTCAGCAAGATAATATTGATCACTAGCACTAAGTGTCCCCATGATACCGAAATCAACTGCTGCATATTTTGGGTTTTTTGGATCTTCTACCTGAACAAAAATATTTCCTGGATGCATGTCAGCATGAAAAAAATTATGATGAAACACCTGGGTAAAAAATATTTCTACTCCGTTTTCTGCAAGGGTTTTTATATTGGTTTTTGCCGATTTTAATGCTTCCATATCTCGAATTGGTATACCATATATACGCTCTTGAACAAGCACTTCTTTTCTGCAGTAGTCCCAAAAAATATTTGGAACGTATAGTAGGTTTGAACCTTCAAAATTACGTTTTAATTGTGCTGTATTTGCTCCTTCACGCATTAAATTGAGTTCATTCATCACAGTTTTTTCATATTCTGTAATAATTTCTAAGGGTTTTAAATTTTTACTACGTGGCCAATATTTATTAGCGAGATTAGCTAAGAAATACAGCATTTCTATATCCTGCTTTATGAATTTTTGTATATCAGGACGAAGTATTTTTACAATGACCTCAGTACCGTCCTTTAATACTGCCCCATGAACTTGAGCCACTGATGCTGCGGCTAGTGGATTTGAATCGAATTTTAAGAATACTTTTTTTAATGGTAGACCGTATATTTTAGTAAGTTGATCGATAATTTTTTTACTAGGTATGGGTTTTACCTGATCTTGAAGTTTTGATAGTTCATCTGCAATGTCAGGTGAGATGAGATCACGCCTAGTTGATATTACTTGACCAAATTTAACGAAAATTGGACCCAGTTCTTCAAACGCTAGTCGTAATCGGCGTCCCAGAGAATCTGTCTTGATGTTTTTTTTTGGAAAAATATAAAAAATATATCGCAATGGTCTTAAAAAATGAGTTTTTTTTATGATTTCATCTAGTCCGTATTTAACTAAAACACGCTGAATTGCTATAAGTCTTTGTATATTTTTTAATGAAATCATGATTATTTATTAGTTTTTTTTCTATGCTCAATCCTGCTTTCGAGTCGATCGACATCATCTCGAAGTTTATTTACATCATTTTGAAATATCTCTATCTCATATTTGCTCGGTAATGATCGAGACTCTTCCTGGAGAAACTCAGATATATTGTTACTCATTATAGTTGCTGATTTTTTACGCCAGCTGTTTATAGATTTAAGAAAACCACCAATACCATGGGCTACTCCATCACCTAATATCGTTGATAGTTCTTCCTCAAGATCTGGTTTAGCATATTTTAGCAATTGCTGAAATTTTTTTGCGATTTGAGCGTCTCCATCTATGGAAATGGAGCCATTATAGAGGGCATCATCAGTAGTATTTGTAAGAAGATTAGCTAGCGTATAAAGCGAACCACTAATTATCACATCTGGGTTTTCGATGTGATCCTGGATGATTACCCCATCAGGCGTAACTGTGCAGAATAAAATAAGTGAGGTTTCAGTTAATTGGATTCCGAGTGATTTTCCGTTGAAAGTGTCACAAAGTTTTTTCGCATTTTTTTTCGCATTAATCTGTCGGTTAAGCAGATTAATGGCAGGACTGAATAGAGATTTTAGCTCATTCATTAAAATTTATAACCTATATGAAGAGCTACTATACCGGCACTTAGATTATGATATCTACATTGTTCAAATTTTGAATCTTTCATCATATTGAGAAGCGTTTCTTGATCAGGGTGCATTCTTATTGATTCAGCAAGATATCGATAGCTGTCAGCATCTTTGGCAACTATCTCTCCCAACAACGGGAGTATTTTGAAAGAATATATATCATAAATTGGTTGTATTGCTTCTAAAGGGGTAGAAAATTCTAGAATTAGTAATTTACCCCCTGGTTTTAGAATTCTATGCATAGAAGAAAGAGCTATTTCTTTATTGGTTATATTTCTTAACCCAAATGCAATTGTGATGCAATCAAAACTGTTATTAGAGAAAGGAGGAGTTTCAGCATCTACCTGTACAATTGATAAATTACCTGCTGCGCCCTTGTTTATTAATCTAGCCCGACCTCGATTAAGCATAGACAAATTGATGTCAGCAAGGATGACGTGTCCATTATTACCTACTTGATCACAAAAGATTTGAGCTAAATCTCCCGTTCCTCCTGCTAAGTCTAATACAGCCTGATTTCTTTTTACGGAAGCCTGGTTAACCGTAAATTTTTTCCACAAACGATGAAGACCTCCGGACATGAGATCGTTCATAATGTCATATCGATGAGCGACAGAATCAAAAACATTTTTAACGCGTTTTGTTTTTTGTTTTATTGGTATTTCTTCATATCCGAAGTGGGTTGTTTTTTTTACCATAATTTTTTCATTCTTGACTTTAGGGTGAGCATACCCTGATGATCAGATTTGGTCGAGATAAGACTACAAAAATTTTCTTGAATCTAACAGATCATAAAAATCCGCTTTTTAAATATCTTATTTATTTTTGTTGAGTAATTAAATTTTTTTAGTTACAGAATGTAACGACTTAAATCTTCATTTTTTGAGAGTTCTGCTAGATGGTCATCAACGTATTTACCATTAACTTCAACTTTGCTCCCTTCTTTTTCAGATGCTTCAAATGAAATAGTTTCAAGTAATCTTTCCATCACGGTATGCAATCTCCGGGCTCCTATATTTTCTGTATTTTCATTTACTTGATAGGCGACTTCTGCAAGTCTTTTCACACCACATTCTGTAAATTTAAGGGTAACACCCTCTGTTCCTATAAGGGCATTATATTGGGTTGTCAACGAAGCATCAGGTTCGGTTAGAATTCTTATAAAATCTTCAGTTTTAAGTGATCTTAGCTCAACACGTATTGGAAAACGACCTTGAAGCTCTGGAATCAAATCTGAAGGTTTAGATACATGAAATGCGCCCGATGCTATGAAAAGAATATGATCAGTTTTTACCATGCCATATTTTGTATTTACTGTTGACCCTTCTACAAGTGGTAAAAGATCACGCTGAACACCCTCTCTTGATACGTCAGCACCGATACCTTCAGAACGCCTCGCTATTTTATCTATTTCATCAAGAAAAACTATTCCTTGTTGCTCAACTGCTTCTATAGCTTGAGATTTAAGTTCCTCTGCATCAAGCATTTTAGCGGCTTCTTCGTCTGTTAACATTTTCATTGCTTGTTTTACTTTTAATTTTCTAGTTTTTCTTCTATCTCCTGACAGGTTTTGAAACATCCCCTGAAGTTGGTTAGACATTTCTTCCATTCCTGGCGGTGCCATTATTTCAATTCCAATAGGAACAGCTTGAATTTCAATTTCAACTTCTTTGTCATCAATTTTGCCTTCGCGTAACATTTTCCGAAACTTTTGACGGGTATCATTCATTCCTCGCTCAATTGTATCGTTATCATTAACATCATCAATTGCCCCTGGGGGAGGAGGTAGCAATGCATCTAGAATACGTTCTTCGGCATAATCTTCTGCACGATGACGAACTTTTGCCATTTCTTCTTCCCTTGTTATTTTTACAGCAACATCAACTAGGTCCCGAATAATGCTATCTACTTCACGTCCGACATATCCTACTTCTGTAAATTTGGAGGCTTCAACTTTAATAAAAGGCGCTTTCGCTAGCTTCGCTAAACGTCTTGAAATTTCTGTTTTGCCGATTCCAGTGGGTCCTATCATGAGGATATTCTTTGGTGTGATTTCACTGCGCAATGGCTCTTCTACTCTCATTCGTCGCCAACGATTTCTAAGAGCAATAGCAACGGCACGTTTTGCTTCATTTTGGCTTATGATATGGTTATCAAGCTCTTGAACAATTTCTCTTGGAGTCATTTGTGACATAGTGATTTCCGTAATTATTTATTTTTAGTTGAAAGTTCTTCTGTAACGATATTTTGATTGGTGAATACGCAGATATCTCCTGCAATTTTTAATGCTTCCTTTACTATAGACATTGCACTCAGTTTTGTATTTTTTATTAAAGCCAAAGCTGCCGCTTGAGCGTAAGGGCCGCCTGAGCCAATAGCCATCAAATTATTTTCAGGTTCTATAACATCACCATTACCAGAAATGATGAAGGAACTTGTATCATCAGCCACACACAGAAGAGCTTCTAGCCGTCTTAACCTTTTATCCATTCGCCATTCTTTTGCTAATTCTATTGCTGCACGAGTTAGATTCCCATATTGCTCGTGTTTGCTTTCAAATAATTCAAATAATGTAAAAGCATCGGCAGTGCCTCCAGCGAATCCAGCAATAACTTTCCCTGAAGTTAAAGTTTTTACCTTTCTTGCATTGCCTTTCATTATGGTATTACCCATACTCACTTGGCCATCGCCAGCAATTGCTACCTTTCCATTACGTCGAACCGAAATTATTGTTGTCCCACGATATTGATCCATATTTACAATCCTGATTAATTAAATATTTTATATTATGAATTTAGCGACCCTAAAACGATTGCTAAATTATTTATTCTTTCTCTTTTTCGCTCTTGGATGTGTTTGATCGTATATTTGGGCAAGATGCTGAAAATCAAGGTGCGTGTATACTTGTGTTGTACTAATATTAGCGTGCCCAAGAAGTTCCTGTACCCCACGAAGATCATGACTTGATTCTAGAAGATGTGTGGCAAATGAATGTCGGAACAAGTGAGGATAAACTTTACTATCTATTCCCTGCTGTTTTGCCCAATGACTTATTCTTGATTGCACTGATCTAGCGCTTAATCTTTTACCTCGAGAGCTTACAAAAAGAGCTTTTTCATTGTTTTTTGCTAGTTTATGTCGTTCTGAGCACCATTTTTTTATTGCCCGTATTGCATATTGACCAATAGGTAAAATCCTATCTTTATTTCCTTTTCCATGGGCATGGACAGTTTTATCTAGGAAATCAATATCATTAAGATTGAGATTTGTTAATTCACCTAAACGAAGTCCGCATGAATAAAGGAGTTCAAGAATAGCATGATCTCGAAAAAAAATTGGTCCATCTCCCTTAATATCAAGTAACTTAGCCATTCGGTCAGCATCAATATTTTCAGGAAGGCGTTTATCCGATTTTGGCGCCGTAACAGACTCAACAGGATTTTTATTAACATGCTTTTCACGTAATAAATAACGAAAAAAAGTTCTTGTGGCTGAAAGTCGACGTTGGATGCTTCTTGAACTTAAACCATTGCGATAACTTTTTGCACTGTAATCTCGAATATGTTCACAATTTAGGTCTTGCCATTGATCTATTTTTGATTTTCTACAGTATTGATAGAGGGCTTCAATATCTCGACGATAATGTTTGCAAGTTAAAGGAGAAAGTCTACGTTCTATTTCTAGGTGGTTTATAAACTTCGTTATTAAATTTTTCTCTTGTTTAAGCATTTTTACTGCATTATTTTTTTAAATCATTATATCTCACAAAGACTTTATTTTTGATGTTATAAGTTCACTGATGTGTAATAAAAAGTCTGTTCTCATTCCAGGGTGAAATCGGTCTTCATCAAAACTCCCTATTGCTAAAAAACCGAGTTCCGACATTTTTCCTAAAGGTATTAAAGCGATTGATTTAATCTGATTTTTTATTTTTTTTATAAACAAAAAATTATATTCTGATTTCTTTTTCCTTCCGCAATAAGGAATATTTCTTGAGAGAAATTTCTTGAAAGGTCCTAAGTTTTGATCATTACTACTAACTAATTTGGTGAAGTTATTAGCGGCAAGATTTTTGTATACTTTAATTTCATTGAAGAGAATGAACGTTGAAACATCAATATCAAAATCATTTTTAAGGGAGTTATTACATATTTGAAAAGTTTTTTTTATATCTTTTGCTATTATTAATCTGGCTGATAATTTAAAAATATTTTTTGTAAGTGCTTCATTGACTCTAGCAAATTCAATGATTTCTTTAATTTGAGATTCAAGTTTAGAGTGTTTTTCTCTCAGTACTGTAATTTGTCGCTCAACCAATGAAACTGAATCCCCAACTTCATGAGGAAAAATCAAGGTGTTTAATAAATCGTTATTCTTAACAAAAAAATCAATATGATTTTCAAGATATTCTTTTACATCGTTATCATTAAGAGTATTTTTTTGTGTACTTATTTTTTTATTTTGAGACTTCAATATTCAGACCTTTTTGAAATATATTGTTAGATTTTTTTATTTCTCCTAATTTTGCAAGTAAATTACCATAATCCAGACATATTTCTGGAGTTATTTTAATTGCTATTGCTAATTCAAAATAATTTCGAGCCTTTCCCAAAAGTTCATTTCTTAGGCAAACTTGTCCAGTAGCATGAAATAAATAAAAATCATTTTTTCTTTTTTCTAGCCAATTTTCTAGGCATTTGAGCTGTTTTTGAGGATCTTTCAGCTCTAGGAGACCGTATATTCTGACAAGTTTATTTTCCCAATTTTTGTTTAATCTTCTTATCAAATCTTTTTCTATTTTTTCATCCATCTTCAATCGAAGCATGGCTAGGTAATAATTCTCTATAAGATTTATATTTTCTTGATATTTTCTTGGGATTTTCTTCCACAGATTTAAAATCTTATCACTATCGGAATAAGTTTTAAGGAGTTCGTAATATACTCGTAATGACCATATTTCAAGTGTCCTATCGTCAATTTTTTGATGTTTTTTAAGCTGAGGCAATAGCTTACAGAGGCTTTCCCAATCATTCGTTTCAAAATATAACTTTCCTAAGAGGGTCAAGACATAGCTATGATTGGAATTTTCTTCTTTAAATTTTTGTATACTCGCGAGTGCCTTTTCAAATTGTCTTTGATCTAATTGGAATTCAGTTTGCTTTAAGAGTATTGCGTTAGCTGCTTCCGGAATATTTTTATAAGCTTTTCTTAACCATTCTTCGCATTCGTCATAGCATCTTCGATTATTTGCTGATTTTGCCGCTTCCAGATAATTTAGCAGGGGAGTAGTGGTTAATGAAGCTCCCATTCCCAGAAGTTTTTCACCCTTTTTAAAATTCCCTTCCGCAATTTCTATTGCCCCTTGGGTTGTTTGTTTTGTTGCTCGTGAAATTTGAAACTTTGAAGAAATTTTTGCCAAATTTTTTGGCACACGGATAATTTTCATTATGAGAAAGAAAACTAAAACAATGATTATATAAAGCCCGATAAATACCGGAACTGACATTTCAATCAAGTAGCTCCTAATACTTATTGCCACATAGCCTGGATCCTGCAATATAAGATGAGCAATTATGCTGCTTAAGATGATGGTTAAGACAATTATTGTTCCGAATTTCATTGACCAATTTCTTTTGATTCATTTCTTTTGAGGTTAGTATTTTCTTTATAGCGCTGTAAGAGTCTTAGCGATTCTGTAATATCAGGTGGAGTCAAAAATGTATTCTGTTGGATTTCTTGGATTATTGTAAGTGTATTAGCTACCAATGGGTTTTCAATATCAAAATATTTTTTTATCCATTCTGAAGAGTTATTCATATTTTCCTGAAAAAGAATATGTTTGCCATTTAGCATTGAAATCTTTGCTGCCTGAAAATGCAATATCAGATTTGTATACAAGTATTCTTTTGATGTTTTTAGACGAATATTATTCGATAACTCATCGTTACGGCTTACAGAGATTAAGTTGCCAATTGAATTTTTAAATGATTCTAATGCTAGAGAAAAGCTAGTTACCTCATTTGTTTGGGTTTCTTTTATGATGTTGCTGGAAAATGAATTTTTTTTGATAGCCAGTGATTCAGCAATATTAATCAGATCATTTATTTTTAACGTATTTTTCTCAATATCTGAAATTTGAAGATTTTCAAGTTCTGACATCTCCTCACTCAATTTTTCTCTAACGTATAGTAATTCTGGATTGTCAACAGCAGAAATTTTTTTGTCAGCTAGCCTCAGTGCAGTCAATGCTAGTTTAGGATTGTTATTGAGTTGTAATTGGACATTTGCAGTGTGCATATAATATTCAGTCTCAGCAAGGATCCATGTGTTTTGAATATCAGCTGAGATACCTTGAACCGAGGAGAAAGAATTTTCAAGATTTGACATTCGTTGATAAAGAGTTTCAAACGGTTGAATATTTTGTTCTAGATTTCTCTGAGATTTTGAAATATTTTCGATTATTTCTTTTAATTCCGCGTAGTCATTCTTATAGGAATCTTCATTTTCTTGTTGATATCTTTGGTAAACGGTGATGATTGCCACTGTGGGGAGTAGAATAAGCAGAATAATAAATCCTTTTATTAGTCGAGAATATTTTTTTCTACTGGAAGAATTTTCTACGGTGACTTTTTCACGAATTTTATTATCATTTAATTTTTGTGAATCGTCGCCTTCAGTTGGATCACTTTGTTTTTCATCCGTTCCTGTGGATTGTTTTTTCATAATTAATATTCTGACAGTTTATATAATTTTTTATCAATCCTTTTTTGATTTTTTTTAGCTTAATATTTTTTAAATTAGAGGTATCACATAATCAATGGTCTACGCTTAGTGCAAGTTCTGTGAAAATAATATTCACCAACTGTTTTCAAAAACATTCGGATAAAACCTTTCATAGAAGTTCTCTTTTTCATATGTTGCTGTATATTATTGTGTTTCTTATAATCATAATTGAAAAATACCCTGACAGCATAATGAAACTTTTATATTTCTAGCTAGCATCAAAAATTATTATGGCAAAAGAATCAATAGAAAAATTAACGAAACAGTTTATTAAATCATTTCCTGACGGACTTCTGTCTGCAAAAGAAGATTTTGAAAAAAATGTCAAGGCAGCATTAGAGAGTGGATTAGGAAAACTTGATCTTGTAACAAGGGAAGAGTTTGAGGTGCAGCAAACTGTGTTAAAAAGGACACGAGAGAAACTAGAGAAAATAGAAAAGCATCTGAGCTCTCTAGCGATTAATCAGTCCATAAAAGATTAGTCTCATTGAAAAAATTTAGCTAATTTGTATAAATACAACTTTTTTAAATCTGTTTTTTTTGAGGTTTTTTTATCAATTATTGAGAAATTTGAGACAACATATAATCTACAGCATCGAAAACTTCTTTTTCCGTCAAGTCGAGTCTAGCGCCTTTAGGTGGCATATAACCATAAGGACCCATATAACCATTGATTGATCGGTTTTGAAGAATATCTAGACCCTGCGTAATCCTTGTTGACCAATTAACCTTATCAGTTATTTTTGGAGCACCTCCTATGCCATCGCCATGGCAAATGATGCAAGCCTGATCATAGACTTCGTTACCCGAAAGTTCAGCATTTTGAATTGGCGCGGGAGGTATTTTCTCCGTATTATTCTTTTGCAGAATGGCCTGACTGTTTTTTATATTGATTCGACCAAAAGGACGCAATTTTTCATCAATTGTCATTGCCTTCGAGGAAAGATGGTTGTTTATAAGAGATGGCGACATAGTACGCATTTTATTTGTTACCAATGCTAATGCTGTCATAAAAATTATCATTAAAACTATAACTTTATATCCATCCGTAAATTTTTTATCATTCTTCAAGTTTTGCTCCAAAAAATTTGTAATTATAAATTAATTTTTGGGTTTAGGAAGTATTTTTTTGGAAGCGTAGTATACCTTAATCATCATTCTGTAATGAAGCAGTCCATGATTAGCAATGCTTTCAATTGCCCGCATCTTAATAGATCTTAATTGATTTCAAGCTATAGTAGTGAGACAGTAAACTTCTTACTTAATTAAAGGATAAATTTGATGAGGCTAATGACACGTTTTTTTTCTATAATTTTTTATATATTCTTGGTTTTAGGTTGTAGTCAGGAATCTCAGCAACAAGGAAATATCGACACCAAACAACAGCAAGAGACTGTTGCAGCCGATGTAGTAATAATGGGGGGCAAAGTTGCTACTGTAGATCCGAATCTAGGGAATGTTGAAGCGCTAGCCATTAATGGTTATCAAATTACTGCAGTTGGTAGTAATGAAGAAATATCTTCCCTTATTGGTTCCGAGACGAAAATCGTCGAGCTTAATGGCCGTTTCGCTATGCCAGGTTTTATAGAGGGGCATGGGCATTATTTAAGTTTGGGGCGTTCAAAACAGATTCTTGATCTAAATGATGTAAAAAATTGGAATGAAATTGTCAGCATGGTCGCAGTTGCCGTAGATAAAGCAAATCCAGGCGATTGGATTTTTGGTCGTGGCTGGCATCAAGAAAAATGGGATAGTCTTCCAGATGCAGCAGTAGATGGTGTACCAATTAACGATACTTTGAATGAAGTGTCTGCAGAAAACCCTGTGATTCTTGGCCATGCGAGCGGACACGCTGCTTTTTGGAATGACCTTGCGCTGGAAATTGCAGGCGTGACTGATGATACACCCAACCCTGAAGGAGGGGCTATTGTAAGAACGCCTGATGGCAAGGCAACGGGCTTAATGCGTGAAACTGCCCAGCGGCTAATTAATCAAGCAAGAAGAGAATATGATGGTCGTCTAACACCAGAACAAGAAGAGTCATTAAATAGAGAACGCGCACAACTTGCTGCAGACGAGGCATTAAAGTATGGAGTTACTTCTTTCCACGATGCAGGAGCGAGTTTTGAAACTATAGATTTTTTTAAACAACTTGAAGATGAAGGTAAATTGGATATTCGTCTTTATGCTATGGTCAGACGCATATCCAATGAAATGATGGAGAAGGCGCTACCTCAATATAAAATGTTGCCTGAAGGCAACGATTTTCTCACTGTACGTTCAATAAAACGCCAGATTGATGGAGCTTTGGGAGCACATGGCGCTTGGCTTCTTGAGCCTTATGAAGATCTGCCTGAGACATCGGGTCTTGTTCTTGAAAAAATAGAGGATATTGAACGTACCGCTGAAATTGCAGTCAGGCACGGTTTTCAAGTCAATACTCATGCGATTGGCGATCGTGCAAACCAAGAAACACTTGATATTTATGAACGTACATGGAATCGACTTGATGTTGATGGAAAAAAATTACGTTGGCGGATAGAACACGCGCAGCATATTGATCCACTAGATGTTCCGCGTTTTGGGGAGCTTGGTGTAATAGCGTCAATACAGGCTGTTCATGGAACTTCGGATGGACCCTGGATCCCTTCTCGTTTGGGAGATGAGCGGGCAGAAGCAACTTCACAACCTTGGCGTGACTTGTTCAATACGAACGCTATTGTTACAAATGGAACAGATGTTCCGGTTGAGCGTATTAATCCAATTGCTTCTTACTATTCTTCAGTTTCAAGAATCATGAATAATGGCGTAAAATTCTATCCGAAACATGTTATGACAAGAGAGGAAGCATTGCAGTCATATACGATTAATAATGCTTTTGCAGCTTTTGAAGAAGATATCAAAGGTAGTTTGACTCCTGGAAAATATGCCGACGTAGTTATACTATCGCAAGACCTTTTGACTGTCGATGAGGATAAAATTCCTGGCATAACAGTCGATATAACAATTGTTGGTGGAAAGATTAAATATATCAGAGACCCAAGTGCTGAAAAATTAAATTGATTTTATCTAATTTTTTCACTTTTATAATGCACGTATAATGAATAGTAATACAACATTTAAAAATTATGTTGGAGGGCGTTTTGTAACTGGATCAAAGTTTTTTGATAGTATAAATCCAGTAGATGGTTCTCTTGTTGCTAAAGTATCAGAAGCTGATGATGGAATGCTTGATGAAGCTGTTCAATCAGCACGAGATGCCTTAGATACCCAATGGTTATCAACATCAGCGGAAGATCGATGCAGAATACTTCATCAGATTGCTGATGGTATTGAAAAGCGATTTCAGGATTTTGTTGATGCTGAGATAGCTGATACTGGTAAACCCATCAAACAAGTGGCTAGCATTGATATCCCTCGAGGTATCGCAAATTTTAGATTTTTTGCTGATCTTGTAAAAGTCGCCGGATCAGAATGCTTTGAGTTGGAAACCCCAGATGGAATTCGGGCTATTAATTATTCAATACGTAAGCCATTAGGCGTGATTGGGGTTATCTCCCCCTGGAATTTGCCACTATTGCTTTTGACGTGGAAAATTGGGCCAGCCCTTGCTGCAGGCAATTGTATTGTTGCTAAACCTTCAGAGGAAACTCCCGGAACAGCGACATTATTAGCAGAAGTTATTCATGGAACAGATATACCAGCAGGAGTATTTAATTTATTACATGGTTTTGGCGAAGATTCAATCGGTGAAAAGTTAGCGAAGCATTCAGGAGTTGATGCGATAACATTTACCGGTGAATCTGCAACAGGCTCTTCAATCATGAGATCTGCAGCAGATAACGTTAAATCTCTATCATTTGAACTAGGTGGAAAGAATGCAGCAATTATTTGTGATGATGCAAACTTTGAATCTGCTGTAGATGGGACCGTAAGATCAACTTTCTCAAATTGCGGTCAAGTGTGCTTATCTTCTGAAAGAGTGTATGTTCAAGAAAATATATTCGAAGATTTTATTTCAGCGTTTAAAAGTAAGGCTGAAGCATTAAAGATGAGCTGGCCTAAAGACAAAGATACTGATATTGGCCCTCTTATTTCAATAGAACATCGCAAAAAAGTGCTTTCATACTTTACTCAAGCAGCCAAAGATGGAGCAACTGTGATTACTGGAGGGAAGATACCCGAGTTTGGCGATCGACGAGATAATGGCGCTTGGATAGAACCGACTATTTTTACTGGTCTATCAGAAAGTCATTCCTCGGTAAAAGAAGAAATTTTTGGCCCAGTTTGTCATGTCGCTCCATTTAAAACTGTGTCAGAAGTTATTTCAAAAGTTAATGATAGCAAGTATGGCCTTGCAGCTGCTTTGTGGACGAAAGATCTCCATAGAGCCCACTCCCTGGCACACCAACTTGAAGTTGGAATAGTTTGGGTTAATAGCTGGTATTTGAGAGATCTTCGGACACCTTTTGGCGGTGTAAAATTATCTGGTATAGGTAGAGAAGGAGGGCTACATTCATTAAACTTTTATTCTGAGCTGAGCAATATTTGTATCAAACTATAGTGGCTCTTGGAGTGAATTGACTGATTTTTTAGGTGAGAATTTTAGTGCCTTATCTTGAATTTTGGACATTCTGATAACAAAAATATCTTTTAAGTAATTCTGCATATTTTTCCATGGAGCATGAGAACCTTGCTTAGGAAATTTATGGATAGATCTCCTTATATATCCAGAAGAGAAATCTAACCAATCCTCACCTTCTTTAACTGAATCATCTGCGTGCGGACAGCAAATGGAATAATCTTTTTTGTCCATGTAATTTAGGAGTCGGCTGACATACTCACTAGTAAGATCTGCTTTTAAAGTCCATGAAGCGTTTGTGTATCCAAAAGTATAGGCTAAATTGGGTATATCGCTAAACATTACGCCTTTATAACTCATGGTTTTAGAAAAATCGATCAGAGTATCATCCACTTTTATTTCTATACCATTAAGGACTTCAAGATTCAGGCCAGTCGCCGTTATAATTAGATCTGCATTAAGATGTTTTCCAGATTTAAGTTGTATTCCTTTTTTTGTAAATTTTTCTATATGGTCCGTAACAACAGAAGCTTTTCCTGAATTAATAGCTTTAAAGAGGTCCCCATCAGGTATTAAACACAATCGCTGATCCCAAGGATTGTACGTAGGAGTAAAATGCTTTTCTGCATAATCTTTTCCAAGCGCATTACTCGCATGATTGATGAGACGTTTTTTCATCTTATCTGGATATTTTCTGGATAACGAAAAAAGCAAACTACCAATTAAGATATACATCCAGCGAATTACAAAGGAAGAAAGTCTTACTCCAAAAAACTTTTGAAGATTCTTTTCTAAATTGCTTTCATAAGGAGCTAATTCATAATAAGTTGGAGATCTTTGTAGCATCGTTACATGGGATGCTTTTTTAGCCATTGAAGGAACTATGGTAACCGCAGTAGCCCCACTTCCAATGACTACCACATTCTTATCATTATAATTTAAATTTTTAGGCCACTCTTGCGGGTGGATAATTTGGCCTTCAAAACTTTCTCTTCCCTTAAAATTAGGGGTATATCCTTTTTTATAACTATAATAACCTCCACATAGCCACAAAAAATCACAAGTGAGTTTATTTATTTCTACGTTGTTCTTTTCCTGAATTTTGACCGTCCATTTTGCCTGAGAAGAACACCAAGATGCGTGTTTAATCCAGTTATTAAGAAGTATATTTTGCTCTAATTTGTATTCTTCAACTGTTTCACGAAGATAATTTAGGATTGAAGAACCCTCTGCAATTATGTTTGCTGTTTTCCATGGCCTGAATCTGAAACCCATAGTATGCATATCAGAATCAGATCTAATCCCTGGATAACGGAACAAATCCCACGTTCCACCGATATTTTCCCTACCTTCGAGGATAGCGAAGGATTTTTTAGGGCAAAGTTTTTTTATGTGACAACCTGCACCAATTCCTGAAATACCTGCTCCGATAATTATTACATCATAATGTTTTGACTTAGGAGGTAGATTGTTTTCTGTTGTATTCATTGACATAAATATATGGAAGTTTATATTGGATAGAATATTATAAAGGTTCTCTACTAACTAAACGAGAGACATAAATACAAAGTTGTAATATCTAGTTATATAGTTCCAAAATTTTCGGGAGTGGTAAGTTATGCATATTGTAATTTTATTTGGAATACTTATTCTCTTCGCGCCGATATCCTACTCCGATATTTTACCAGAGCAGGGAGGTCATGAAGAATTGACATCACCAACAGATAATTGGTTTATGGATGTATCATCAAGAGGATCTTATTTATATGACAGTGCCAATGGCGATATGCTTGGATTGCTTGCCCCTACGCGCCCTTCGATAGCGGTTAATCGAAGTAGAGGAGAAGTCTATACGCCAGAATCTTTTTTTGAGCGACGATATCGAGGTAAGCGTGAAGACGTGATTATAGTACATGATATTAAGACCTTATCACCTCTTGCAGAAATCGATGTACCTGACAAGATTGCAAGCGTATTTAGTCAAAAGATTATAAAGTTACTTAACAATAACCGCCATTTGATCGTTTATAATCAAGTTCCTGCTCAATCTATTAGTGTCGTTGATATAGAAAACAGAAAGTTTATTGCAGACATATCTACCCCAGGTTGTGCAATGACTCTGCCGGTGAATCAATCAGACTTTCTTATGATATGTATGGATGGAACGCTCCAGTTAATGAGGCTTAACGATGATGGCAGTGAATCTACAAGAATTCGAAGTCAGAAGTTTTTTAGCGTTGATGATGACGCTGTTTTTGACCGTGTTGCTAGAACAGATAACGGGTGGCTATTGATATCTCATTCAGGGTTAGCCTATGACGTTTCAGTTGAGAATGCCAATATTTCCATTAGTAAATCATGGTCTCTTCTGGATGATGAGGATGCCAAGGAAAAATGGAGGCCCGGAGGAAGCGACTTAATCAGCGCTCATCAGCAGTACAATCTCGCGTACATACTGATGCATCAGGGTGATATTGATACCCATTATCAACCTGGAAATGAAATATGGATTTTTGATGTTAAAAAACACAAAAGGGTCATGCGCTATCCTTTAGATAAACCTTGGCAGGATATCCTTGTTCTGCAGGGGGAGGACCCAAAATTAATTGCGTATACCGACGATGGGGAATTGCAAATTTATAATGCATTGAAAATGACCCTTGAAAGAACAATTTCAAACCCCGGACCACACGGGATACTCCAAAGGTTTTAATTTAATGATCGATCCTTTGTTATCACAAATAGTTGCATATGGATTTGGATTGCTATTTATAAGTTCCGCATGGAACAAATTATCCGATATTGATCAATTTTCGCTAATTTTAAAAGATTATCAATTACTAACCATAATGCCTTTTAAGTTATTGGCAATAATGATTGCTACCTTCGAGCTTGTTTTGGGATGCTCATGGTTACTTGGGTATAACACATCGATGATAGGATGGTGTACTGCTGGCATACTCATTCTTTATACCCTAGCCATAACAGTTAACCTTGTGCGCGGGCGTGTCTATATCGATTGTGGTTGCGGCTTTAATAATACACTTGGCGATAATAGTCATTTACTTTCACCAATTTTAGTAGTTCGTAATTTTATATTAATCGTTATGGTGTTTTTTACATTGTTACCGACCAGTGAGAGAGATTTCGTTTTTTTGGATTACATGGTAATTTTTGCGGCGCTGTTGACCATAATTTTATTGTATGTGGGTTCTGTGCAATTAATACAAAATAGATCAGCGATTAATACATGGAGAACTGGGTTTTGAGTATCGGATTTATTACATCCTTCGGCCTTTTATGGATAATTGTTATAATTCTATCATTGCTTGTATTTGCCTTGGCTCGACAAGTAGGCATCCTTCACGAGAGAGTAGCACCTGCGGGAGCTTTATTACCCACGAGCGGACCTAAAGTAGGTGAAATGACCGAAGCAATGAATTTGAATGATCTAGATGGTAAAAGAATCATAATCGGAGGGATAGATTCCACGGAACTAGCTACCCTAATTATGTTTATTTCGCCAACATGTCCGGTTTGTAAATCATTAGTACCCATTGCGCGGTCACTTGTTGCGCACGAGTCTCATCAGATGCGGCTAGTATTTGCTAGTGATGGTGATAATCATAATCAACATCAGGCTTATGTTAGTGACCTTAATATCGAAGGTTTGCCATACATTATTTCACAGCCGCTAGGTCTAAGGTATGAAGTGAGTAAGTTGCCATTTGCTGTATTAATTGGCGGTGATGGAATTTTAAAAAGCAAAGGACTTGTTAATTCTCGAGAACATTTGGAAAGTTTGGTAGAAGCAATGGAATCAGGAATCGCAACTCTTCAGGATTATGTAGAGCAATATAGTGCCAATTCAGATCAATCGATAAGAGAGAAAGTGTCATGAATAAAGAAAAAATAGTTCAAAAAATTAATAAGTGGATTGATAACGCAACTGGGAAAGGCAGTCGGCAACTGGCGCGCCTAACTTCTAGGAGAAGTTTTCTAGGAAAACTTGGTTTAAGTGTAGTTGGTATGAGTTCCTTACCACTACTTCCAGTCGCTCGATCACTAGGCGCCGAAGGGATCACTGAATTAGGCGATCCAAAGAGTTGTGATTATTGGAGATATTGTGCTATTGGAGGAACACTTTGTGCTTGTTGCGGAGGTACAGAAAAATCCTGTCCCCCAGGAACAGAATTATCTCTTGTAACTTGGGTAGGTACCTGCCGTAATCCTGTTGATGATAAGGACTATTTAATTTCTTATAATGACTGTTGTGGAAAAACAGTATGTAGTCGTTGTAGTTGTCATCGTTCGGAACGGGAGAAACCTTTTTATTATCAACCAAAGAATAGCAATATTTTGTGGTGTTTTGGTACAGAAAGCCAAGCTTACCACTGCACCATTGCTTTGGTTAAAGGGGAATACAACTGAAAAACATTCTCAGTATTTTTTTTGCCTCATTAATTATTTGCCCAGTTACTGTGGAGGCTAATCCTCATATGGACTATTTACTGCATTGTAGTGGCTGTCATCTTGCTGATGGTTCTGGCTTGCCCCCAGCAATTCCAGATCTCCGCGAAAACTTGGGATTTATTATCTCTAAAGACGAGGGTCGCGGATATCTAGTTCGTGTACCTGGATCGTCTTCAGCGCCGCTTGATAATTCAGAATTAGCAGAACTTATTAATTGGTTGTTGGTAGCATTCAATACTGAGACATTACCTAATAATTTTACCCCAATAACATCTGATGAAGTTCGTGAATCTCGTAAGAATGTTCTAATGGACCCATTAAAGTTTAGAGCTTCTTTACTTAGAGATTGAAGTATTAATTTTTAATCCAATTTTTTGGATCACTATTCATTAATTGGATCCATTGACTCCTGAGTTGAAAATATTTGTGTCAATCCTTTTGTTCAAAATGTGGCATTCTTAAAGAACAAATCACAAAGAATTGGTTCTGGGGAATTTATTGTGCCGACATAATCTCCAAATTTTTGTACAGATTTTTTTGAGATATCAAATACAGGCCAGTTTGGTAAATGTTCGGCATTTGGACTCCCTGTTTTTGCAAACTGCGTCCAGTAATCAGTAAGTATTTTAGTTAAGGCAGTGTCCTTTTCAGTTGTTGTCATCCAAGGATCATGCGTGTCAAAAACATAAGGCAGTTCTGCTCCATGGTAAGCCCTGACATTTTCATTTGAACCCGCTTCTCCATCTCTAACTCGATCGAAGTAATAGACCCAAGCCTTACCATTATTAGAATTAATTTGATGGGCAAGGAATTGAGAAGGGCACATTAAGCCATCAGTGGTATACAATCGGTCAATAGCCCGCCGAGGATCGTCTTCTGTTTCTACAGCCTTCAATGCCTGTTTACTTTGATCCTTGTAAATTTCTTCTGCATTACTGGCTACATCCTTAGAAGTGACAGTCGGTGATATCCATGCATAGGTTTCATCTGCATTACTACCAATAATTAATTTTATATCATTGAATTCAGAATCCATGATGCTATCCCAGGTGAGTTTGCTGAGTAAATGATTGTCGAAAGCTGGTGAATGATAGTAATCTGGGAATATTGATTCATATCGGTTAAGTATAGTATTAGCATCTATTTTTCTTAGTTCCTCAAGTGATAGAGGGTTTTCATCTCCCATGGCTTTTGAAAATTCTTCCCCTCTGATACGTTCTTTTTTTAATGTCGATGAATCCTCTTTCATCCCAAAACCGGCATTACTTTGCAGGATAGCCTTCTGAAATAGACCTTTTTCTTGTTTTGAAAAAATGAGTGCCAATATATCCTGCGCTCCTGCCGATTCACCAAAGACGGTCACGTTTCTAGGATCACCGCCAAAATTTTCAATATACTTATTAATCCATTTTAGGGCAGCAATTTGGTCCCACAGCCCAAAGTTAGCCGAAGGTTGATTTGTATTAATCTCTGGGTGTGAGAAGAAGCCAAACACGCCGAGGCGATAAGCAATGCTTACGACTACCACATTTTTTTGGGCCAGAGAGTACCCATGATAATTTGGTTCGTAAGACCAGCCACTATTATTGCTTCCGCCATGAACATAGACCATGACTGGCAATTTGGATTTGTTGTTTGGCGATGGTGTCCATATATTCAGATAGAGACAATCTTCGTCTGTTTTTAAGTCAGGAAAAACATCTCTAGGGCTTCCAAATATCTCAGCCATATCACGATACCAATCCAATATACGAGGTGATTGTATGCAAGCTGCAGCAAATTCTTTTGTTAGACGATTGGTTAGCTTTTCCTTTAAAGGTATTGGTCCCTGCCATCTTAGATTGCCAATTGGCGGTGCAGCAAAAGGTATTCCAAGAAAAGAAGCAATCTTCGTATTCTTGTGATAATAGCCAATTAGATTTTCTTTGTTCGCTATGACCATTGGGTTTTGGCTACATGCGCTAAAAGCAATGCAAGCTAAACTAATAACTATGATCTGGGTTAAAAATGAATTCTGCATAAATTTTCCTAAGTATATTTTGTTAGTCTTTAAAACTACATTTCATCTAACCCTCTTTTAAGTAAAGCTCTCGCAATAATAAGACGTTGAATTTCACTTGTTCCTTCCCAAATTCTATCTACTCGCAATTCCCTGAAGAATCGTTCTGCAACGTTTTCACGCATGTAACCACGACCACCAAAGATCTGTAGAGATCGGTCCGCTACTCTATTGGCCATCTCAGATACAAATAATTTAACCATTGAACATCGATTATGGAGAATTTTGACATCTTCATTTCTGTCATCTGCCATCGCAGCTTCGTAGGTCATTAAACGGGCTGCCCATAATTCTGTTGCAGAGTCAGCCAGCATAAATTGTATGGCTTGTTTTTCACTTAACGGCGAACCATTTATTAGTCGTTTATCAGAAAAATCTTGAGCTTCTTCAATGAGTCTCGCTGCAGCTCCGCAACTTCTAGCTCCAATCATTAATCTTTCGTGTCTGAACCAACTGTGAGTGAAAGCCATCCCATCGCCAGGCTTTCCAACACGTTGTCTTGAAGAAATCTTAACATTCGTGAATCGATAAGTTGGGTGATGCGCAGCATATGTATGACTAAAAAGAGGAGAATCAATCATTTCAATACCTTCTGCATCCTTGTCTATTAGAAATAACGCATCTTCTTTTTCGTCTGGCAGATATGCCTGAAACCAGAAAAAATCTGCAAGGTTTCCGCTTGTCACATACCATTTTTCTCCATTAAGGATATAATCATCTCCAGATTTCTTAGCGGTTGATTCAAGATTGGCAACATCAGATCCTGAACCTGATTCAGTAATTGCGTAGCAATCTTTTCGTTCTCCCCTCATCATGGGTAAGATGTATTTTTCAATCTGTTCCTCCGAGCATGCTTTAAACATCCACGATTGTGCTTCTGGAAAACACCATGATAAAGCATTGGTTACTCTCCCAAGTTGCTCCCAGATCGCAACTTGTTCTGTCTTGCTTAGCTCAAGTCCACCATAATCCTTTGGCACATCTATTGTTGTGAAGCCTAATTCTATTGCACGCGCCTTATTTCTTTGTGTAATTTCTTTTGGAAGAACACCTTTATTTAGTTCCGCTTCTACTTCATGAGGTTGGAGATAATTATCTGCATAATCACGAGCTTTTTCTTGCCAATTTTGAGCTTCTTTACTTAATTGAATTTTCAAATTTATCTCCGTTTTTTAAAAGTTAATTTTTTATTTATTTATGAGATAATATGATTATCGTATGAGACTTCTCACAAAATCAAATACTCAATTCAAGAAAGCAGTTACCAAACTACCGCTTGGCGTTTCTTCGAATTTTCGTTATTGGGGAGAGGAAAAAACTCTCTATATAAAAAAAGGAAAAGGAGGACGATTATGGGATATTGATGGTAACGAATACATTGATTATCGTTTAGCTTTTGGCCCAGTGATATTAGGTTACGCAGATACTCGGGTGGATGATGCTGTCAAAGAGGGTATAAAGATTGGGGGAGTCTTTGGGCTAGCTACCGAACTTGAATATGAAGTTGCTAACCGTGTTAGCAGAATGGTACCTGCAGCGGAGTTAATACGTTTTTCAAATTCAGGTACTGAAGCAGTCATGGCTGCTCTAAGAATTGCTCGCGCTTATTCCGGCAAAGATGGTCATGTAATACTCGAAGGGAGTTACCACGGTCTTTTTAATGAAGTGATGTGGTACGCAGAAATAGAAGATTGGGATCCAAAAAAAGGCGACCCAGAAATACTTCCTGAAGGGGATGGAATTCCAAAAATTATCAAAAAATTAGTTCATACCATTCCATTAAATGATGCTAATGCGATTGAAGATCTGTTTAAAAAAAAGAAGGACCAAATCGGAGCATTCCTGATGGAGCCCATCATGGGAAATGCCTGCAGTATTGCGGCAACTAAACAATATATGACGGATATTCGTAAGTTATGTGATCAATACAACATATTGCTTATCATTGATGAAGTAAAAACCGGATTTAGAGTAGCTAGAGGAGGCGCCCAAGAACTTTATGGGGTCAAAGCGGATATATGTACGTTTGCTAAAGCCATTGCCAACGGTTATCCAATATCAGTGGTAGCCGGTCGCGAAGAAATCATGAGACAATTTGGAAAAGGCGTTGCACATGGAGGAACATGGACCGCCCACTCTGTAGCATTATCCGCTGCCTCAAAAACACTAGAGATTTTGGAAGAAACAGATGCTCTTAAAAACATTGAGCAATATGGTTTGAAATTACAGGATGGGATAAGTTCAATCTTAAATTCTCGTTCAATAGCTCATAGTTATTCAGGGCATCCATCAATGATGGGATTATTTTTTTCGGAAAAGCCGCCCAGTGATTATCGAGGTTGGATTGATGCAGACCAATCATTCTACGATTTATTGGCTGAAGAACTTCACGAAATTGGTATAATAATTGAACCTGATTCACGTGAACCATGGTTTATTTGCGAGGCTCATGATGATAAGTGCTTGCAAGAAACACTGGAGAAATTTGAACAGGCTGTAGATATCACTCTCCAAAAATAAAGAAAAAAAATCAAATTGAATTTATGAAAAAATACGATGTAATTGTTGTTGGCGCTGGCCATAATGGTTTGGCTAATGCAGCTTTTCTTGCAAAAGCAGGATTGGAAGTCTTGTGTTTGGAGAAAAATGATTACATTGGCGGAGCCACTGTCAGCCGGGAGTTATATAAAGGTTGGAAGTATTCAAATTGTTCTTATGTATGTAGTCTTTTGCGGCCAGAAATCTATAGAGCGCTTGAATTACATCATCATGGACTCCAAGTAACTCCCTACGGAGGTTCAGTTCAATTTATGCAAAATGGCGATTATTATGGTTCCTATCATGATCCAGACGTTGCCCACCGTGAAATGGCTAGACATTCTAAGCATGATGCAGATGCTGCTGAACGTTATTCAGCCGACACCATGCGTCAGTGTAAACTGATTCGAGATTTCTTGTTAAAAACTGCCCCTGATCCTACGTCATTCAAACCAAAAGATATAAAAGATTTAATTTTTCTAGGAAATAAGTTTCTTGAGATGGGTGAGGATCGAATATACGAAACAATCCGATTTTGGACGATGAGTGTAGCAGAATATTTAGATGAATATTTTGAGACCGATGTCATAAAAGCTGCAATGTCTGGGAGCGGAATTATCGGTACTGCTCTAGGAATCCATTCACCTGGAACGGCTTATGTACTGCTTCATCATTACATGGGCGATGTTGATGGCAATATAGGATCATGGGGGTTTGCTCGTGGAGGAATGGGAGCAGTTTCTGCTTCAATTGCTAGTGCATTTCAATCTTATGGCGGTGAACTTCGATCTGAGGCTGGAGTAGAGAAAATTATTGTCAATCAAAGAAAAGTAAAGGGAGTGGCATTAGAAAGCGGGGAAGAAATTTATGCTCCTGTGGTAGTGTCTGGAATGGATGTCAAGCGAACATTTTTGAATTGTATGGATAAAAATGATTTACCTGAACCATTTTACAATCGTGTTAAAAATTTCAAAATACGAGGTTCATCTGGGAAGGTGAACATAGCTCTTGATGGATTACCAACATTTCCTGCTTTACCAAAAAATAGTGAGCTTATGATATCTGATATGCACTTTATAGATTCTATGGAACGAATGGAAAGAGCCTATGATGATTGGAAAAATGGAACGTGGTCCAAGGATCCTTATATTGATATGGTTATACCAACAACATGTGACCCCACTATGGCGCCGCCAGGTAAACATATGATGAGTTGTTTTATTCAGTATTGCCCCGCACAAATCGAGGGTAGACCTTGGAAGGATCATGAGAGAGAAGCATTTGGTCAATGCGTTATTGATCAAATTGCAGAATATAGTCCAGATTTTAAAGATTTAATTTTGCATGTTGAGATTCGAACGCCACAAGATATTGAGGATCAGATAGGGATTACCGAAGGTAATATATTCCATGGTGAACTTACTATGGATCAACTTTTATTTAATAGACCGATTCCAGGCTATGCCCAGTACCGTGCACCAGTATCAGGATTGTACATGTGCGGATCAAGCACTCACCCTGGTGGCGGAGTAATGGCAGCTCCAGGCGCAAACGCTGCCCGCGAAATTTTGTATGACCTCAAACGTGAAAACACTGTACCAGAGAATTTCGGCGATGACTGAACAATATGATGCAATTATAATTGGTGCCGGACACAATGGTTTGGTGTGTTCCTGTTATTTAGCTAAAGCAGGAAAAAAAGTACTTGTGCTTGAAGCTAACAATCAGGTTGGCGGGGCTGCAGTCACACGAAGTTTTTTCGAAGGTTTTTCAGTCTCTGCCTGTGCTCATCTTTTGTATCAGCTGCAACCACAGGTAATAAAAGATCTGAATCTTAATCCTCAAGATACCCGTTACAGCTTTGTCGTTACAATCACCGGTGCAAACCCAATCGTCTCATCGCTTGGGTGATGCACGTGCCGCCGCCAATGTTCCAGCATCAAATTACGAACGATCTTCTCCTTGCTCCGCTGGCAAATAATCGCGTCATGAATAGGGATAAAAAAGAAGCCATCTTCGCGAGCTAGATCGTGACACACCCCACGCACCATCGCCTCACCCTCAAGGCACTGATTAGCGTATGAAAATTGTTTGTACAGCTTGCCGGACAACTTGAGTTTCGGTTTGTTCTTCCTCGTCCTATAGGAATTCTCCGACCGAAGTTTCGTCCTGATTCGCTTCATCTGAGGCGAGTCGTCCGAGTAAAATTGCCGGGTCTTATGCCATTCAATAATGCGGAGCAAAATGGGAAAATGTTTGTCAAATAAATCAGTGAAGGAGCACTGCTGCCGCCTATGGCTAACGTCGCGAATCATGCAGTTTGACACAGAAGGTCCATACAAAAATTTGTAGAACTTCTTCTTAATGGCACCGCGGTCGCTTGCATCGCCTCCCTCGTTTTTGAGTTCGTGTTGGTTGCGAGCCCAAAGATAAAAGTCATTGTCGACGTCTTCGTTAGCGACGTGATCCCGGTATCGTTCGACTTCCTCGGCAAGGTT
>ERZ651768.198-NODE-198-length-44350-cov-9.707339_pt1 | contig 44350 bp, 48 predicted proteins | sample MGYA00514754_ERZ651768 | MGnify/ENA metagenome assembly ERZ651768
AGTGAGTCGTTCAGCCCCAATTCCTGGCGCAGCTCGAGGACTGCCTCGCGGGAAGGAGTGACACCCCCGTTCTGTCGTCGAAGGGTGATTTCAGCCGCGTCTCCGGGGGCAAAATTCAATAGCATAAAGCTGATTATTGAGATGCCCAGCAGGAGCAGCGGCAGAGTCATGAGCCGTCGCGCCAGGTAACTTTGCACGTTATTTAAAGCCGATCAGATAATCGATGAAATATATTTGCGCAGCGTGCGGGCCCGACGCCCATTCCACCGAGTCCGAGATCCCATATAGACGATTCGGGAACATCACCGGTATCAAGGCGACCTCATCTTGTCCTGCCTGCAATGCGTCGCAGGCGATCTGTTGCCGTTGAGCCGGGTCCGAAGCTCTGGACAGCCGACCGATGATTTCGTCTACTGAGAGGCTGCTGAAATTCCCACGGTTCTCGTCTCCACCGGTCAGGAACTGCCGGTTCAGTGCCCAGCTTGGGTCTCCGGTGGTGGTTGTGTCGTTGCTATATCCGAACAGGTCGTACCCGCCCTGGCTGGCAAGGGTCCATTCCACGATCTGGACCTTGGCGCCCACTCCGATGTCTTTCAGCATCGATTGGAATACCTCCAGCATCGGAGGAAGAAGTGGCTGTTCGGGGTAGGTCTGAAGGACCAATTCCAGTTTATTCCCGTCTTTTTCTACGATGCCGTCGCCGTCTTCGTCCTTGTAACCGGCTTCAGCCAGCAGCTCCCGCGCCGCTTCCGGGTCGTAGGAATATCCGGCCGTGCTCTGGCATGAAAGGAATCCGGGCGGGAACATGGTTTCAGCCGGTACGGCATGGCCATCCGCCACGCCGGTTGACATCGCTTCCCGGTCCACCGCGATGGCCACGGCCCGGCGCACCAACGGGTCTCTCATCGCCGGGCTCTCATGGTTCACAAACATGAACAGCATCCCCGAAGGCGGGGCCGTTTTGATGTCGAGGGACGAATCATTGCCGACAACCACGGCGCCCTGAGGAGAGAGGTTGATCGAGATATCGACGTCGCCGCTCTGAAGGGCGATCAGCCGGGTCTCGGCTTGGTTGAAGGCCACGTATTCGACTCGGTCCACGGCGGGGGTTCCCTGCCAATATTCAGTGTGGGCGACCACTTTCATCTCCTGGTCAGCGGTGAAAGACATCAGTTTGTAAGGGCCGGTCATCGCCGACCGTTCCGCGGATTCGTCCAACGAAGCCGGCACGGTGTCCGGGTCGGCTATGCTGGTGTTCTGGTTGGTCAGCAGTCCAGGCAACACGGGATTTGGCGAATTGGTGTGGATAACGACTGTCAACTGGTCCTTCACCTCAATTCGGTCTAAATCCAGCAACACTCTCGTTTCCGGCCGGCGCAACAACGCTAGGTCGAGGGACCCCTTCACCTTGGTGGCGTCCATCAAAACGCCGTTGTGGAACTTGATTCCCTCCCGTATGGTCACTTCCCAGGTCGTGGGCTCAACTTGGACCGCGCCGGACGCAAGCCAAGGCTCCGGATTAAGGTTGTTGTTCAATCTGAATAACGTTTCGGCGAGGCCGGTAGGAACGGCCAGCCAGCCGGCCTGATAAGGGTCTGGCGGCTCATCCAAGAACGTCATAGCAACTTTCAGTACGCGTTCTTCTGCTGGATCGGTGGGTGTATTCGACTCAGTGGGCGCGCTAGATGTGCTGGATGTAGCCGGCGTAGCCGCAACTGATCCACCGCATGCGATGGCAGCTAAGGCCAATATTGCAAATGTCAGTCCTAAGAACCGTGCTCGCCAGTTCATGTTTAAAGTCCCTATTCGTTTTAATCCGGGCAAAAAAAAACCTGACTTCAGAAGTCAGGTTGTTACAGAAATGTAGCGACTCACACCCTCTTTTGCGAAGTGCATCAAGTCATGCCCTAGGCAGGTCTCCTGGCTCCTGGTTCCGGTCCGTACCCCTCGCCTTCCGATCTCTGCTATCCGGAACGGTGGCGATTTTTCTTGGGGTGGACCACACCAGTTACAGTGGCGCGACCGCGCCGGTATCTCACCGGCTTCCCTTTTCAGTCCCAATTCCTCGGGACCACCTATAGACGTAATTAGATTGTTAACCGGTTAACAGCCCTGGATGGCACCAACAGCCACGATGCTACCTCGTGGCTCAAATATGGTCAAGAGGATTTTGATACGTTTTGTGAGGCAGAAGGCCAAAAAGGGTCAGCTGGTTTGCCGGGGCCTCTCGACGAATACGATTCCCTCCCGGCCGACGTAACGGTCCCGGAATTCTTCGAATGCCTTCACTTTTCCCGGCTGGAAATCGACGCGTTGTTCGTTGTTATCCAGACTCGGGTTGGGAAAGTAAGTACGAACCAAAGTGTTTTCAAATTCCGGACCGGAGAACCGGACATAGTAGGAGTGCATGTCTCCGTGACTTTCGGCGACGACGAATTGGATGCCGGTGACAAGGTCGAGATCTAGGTGGCAATGCCAGTTGTCCGCTTCAATGGTGACGTATTTGCCGGATACTTCAGGTTCCTTGATGCCCTTTGAGCTATTCTCGCTGGAGACCTTGCTGCCGCCGATTACCCACATCTTTTTGTCGTCTTGCGTCAGTTCACGAAGTAGTTCCATCGTTATTTCCACGGGTGGCCTCCTGCGTTTGTTGTTTATCCTTTCTTCGGGGCCAAGTTTGGCTGAAGAGGAATTATATCCGGAACCGCAGAATTGAAATATCACCTTGAGTGAAGCGAAGGGTCTGCCGAGGTTATGATTGGAAGATTCTTCGTTGACCTACGGCGCTCCTCAGAATGACAGGTTCAATTGTGGGGAATGGCTTTTTCACCTAACTTTGTGGCCCTTCTTGGCGGGCTTCTAGGTCTGCTTCCAGGTCTAGGAACATCTTTTGGAGTCTCTCTTTCATATCGGGCGGCGGTTTCTCCCACATGCCCCGTTCGATTGCTTCCAGCAACCGCTCAACTATATCCCGGAGAGCCCAAGGGTTACTCTGCTGAAAGAACTCCTGGGTGTCTGGGTCGAACACGTAGGAATCGGTTACATTCTCGTACATCCAGTCTTCGATCACCTGGGCCGTGGCATCATAGCCGAACATATAATCGACGGTGGCCGAAAGCTCGAAGGCGCCTTTATAGCCGTGGCGCTTCATGGAGTCGATCCATTTAGGGTTGACCACCCTGGTCCGAAAGACCCGTCGGGCCTCGTCTTCCAGCTTTCGCACCCTGGCTCGGGTCGGGTCTGAGCTGTCTCCGAAGAACTGCTGGGGGTTCTTGCCGGTTAGCGCCCGCACGGTGGCGATCATGCCGCCGTGGTACTGCATGTAGTCGTCGCTGTCGAAGATGTCGTGTTCCCGGTTGTCCTGGTTTTTGGCCGCCACCACGATCTGGCCGAACCGGCGCCGGAACTGGTCCCGGGCGTGTACTCCGAAGTCCTGGCGGGTGTAGGCATAGCCGCCCCAGGCCGTGTAGACCTCTGCTAAGTCCTGGACATTCTCCCAATTCCGCTCGTCGATCGCGGCTAGGATTCCGGCCCCGTAGGTGCCCGGCTTGCTGCCGAATATCCGGTACAGAGAGGGGTTGCTTGCCGGATCCGAATCATTCTCGGTCGACGAATCAGAGGACGGACCGGCGGAGTCTTTTTTTGCTTGATCGTTTGCCCGGTCTTCCAATACGTGCTTTAGCACCATGTTTTCTTCGGAGGATTCGTCGAGCGACGCCACCAATTGCACTGCCTGGTCGATCAAATCGATCAGGTTAGGGAATGCGTCCCGGAAGAACCCGCTAATCCGCACCGTAACGTCGATGCGGGGGCGCCCCAGTTCCGACAGTGGTATAACCTCGAGACCGGTGATTCTACGGCTTTCCGGTTGCCACACGGGTTTCACGCCTAAGAGGCTGAACACCTGGGCGATGTCGTCACCGTGGGTGCGCATGGCCGAAGTCCCCCAAATCACAAGCCCCACCATCTCCGGGTAGCCGCCTTCCTCTTCCAGATAGGTCTGGAGCAGAGCGTCGGCCAGGCCGACTCCCATGTCCCAGGCGGTCGGGGAAGGAATGGTCTTGGGGTCCACCGAGTAAAAATTTCGGCCGGTTGGCAGAATGTTGGACATTCCCCTGGTGGGCGCGCCACTGGGTCCGGCGGGGACGAACTGGCCGTTCAGCCCACGCAGCAAATTGTCGATCTCGTCGGTGGTCTTGAGCAACGCCGGGTGAAGGGTGTCGGCGACATAGGTCAAAACAGCAGTGGTCTGGGCGTCATTGCTGCCGAGCAACTTTTCAACTGTGCCGGCCACATTTTCGCTTTTGAACCCGCTTTCGCTAAGTAGCGAATAGGCCGAGCGGGAAAGGTCTTCCAGACGCTCCAGTAGGTCGCCCTGAGTGCGGATGGGTGTTTCGTTTCCGTTGATCAAGCGGGCTGGCACAGGATCAGGTGCGGGTAACGCGGGTTCGTTCAAGATGCTGGAATAATCGAGGCCCATGGCTTCGGCTAGGGACCTGCGAAGACTGGGTATTCCTCCGGTATCCAAACGAGTCAACACCGATAACAAGCTGGCCATCAGCTCGTCCGGCGGGACCTCGCCTAGGGTATGCAGTCCGTCTCTGATCTGGGCGTCTTTCAACTCGCAGAGATACCCATCTATATGGAGGATGAACTCGCCGAAATCCTTGGGCAGTTCGTCCACGCCAAGGTCGCGGTCCAGGTCCGCCTGACGCACCATATCCCATATCTGGCCTTCTAAAAGCGGCAACTTGGCCGGGTCCAGGGTCTGGCACTGGTAGTGCTCGTCCATGAGTTGTTCCAGCTTGGCGATGTCGCCGTAGCTGTCGGCAGTGGTCATGGGCGGAATCATGTGATCGACGATAGTCGCGTGGGCGCGGCGCTTGGCTTGCGCGCCCTCGCCGGGGTTGTTGATGATGAACGGGTAGAACAGAGGCACGTCTTCAAGCGTAACCTCCGGGTAGCAGGCGTTGGAGAGCCCGATGCCCTTGCCGGGCAGCCACTCCATGGTGCCGTGTTTGCCAACGTGGACCATGGCGTCGGCCTTGAAAACGTCCCTGATCCACCTGTAATAGGCAACGTAATGATGTGTCGGCGCCAGATCAGGGCTGTGATAGATAGCGATTGGATTTTCCCCGAAGCCACGGGGCGGCTGGAGGCCCACAAAAACGTTGCCCAAGTCGATCCCGGCGATGGCCAGGCCATCGCCGGTTCGGTAGACCTGTCCCGGCGGCTCTCCCCACGCCTCGGTCAGCTCGTCTTTGACCTTTAAAGGAAAGGTGCTGAACCATTCTTTGTATTGCTTGGCGCTAACGTGTCCCGCCGCCAGCTGTAATTGTTCTTCGGTCAGCGTGTCGGTGTCGTTGCTGCAGCGTTCGATGATCTGGTGGACCAGTTCGTCGCCGTCAGCCGGGATGTCCGTCACATGGTAACCGGCGCTTTTCAAGGCGTTCAGGACGTTGATCACCGAGGCCGGAGTGTCCAGGCCAACAGCGTTTCCGATCCGGGCGTCCTTGGTGGGATAGTTGCTGAGGATGATTGCGATACGCTTTTCCGAGTTAGGTTTCAGACGCAGTGCCGCCCATTTCACCGACAGCCGGGCCAGGAAGTCGATGCGGTCCGGCCGGGGCAGGTTACGTTGCAGCCGGGCCTCCATCTTGCCGTTGCGCTCGGTGCTTCCAGATGCCACTTCTTCTTTGAATGAGATGGGAACGGCGATGATTCGGCCGTCGAACTCGGGCAGAGCCACACTCATGGCAGTGTCGATGGGGCCTAAGCCAAGGGAGCTTTCTTCCCACTCGGACTCTTTGCCAGTGCTGAAGATTCCCTGGATGATGGGGACGTTCAGTCGGTCCAGGTAATCGACCTGAGGCCCGGTGGCGAAGGTCGCCACGTCCTGCTGGATGTCGGTCATGGACATGCCCATGGTGTTGACGATGCAGTGGACTCGGGAGTTACCCTCGGCATCGCAGAGAATCTCGGTAAATGTCCGGTTAGCCTGTCCGTCACCCTCGGGGTTGTGTTTCAAACTGAAGGAGTAGATGGGAAGGACGTTTGCGCCCAGTTCCTCGAATCGCCGTATCAGGGCGTCGATGGTCTGCAGGTTGCCGCTCATCCAGTGGGCGCGGTAAAACAAAACAGCGATGTTGGGGCGGTCTGGCTGAAATCGGTGTTTTACGAAGTTTTCGGCATCCATGCCTTCCGCTTCGTCGGGATGATAGACCCCCTCCCAGGGCACCTCAGCGGGCGCTTCGTGGCCGTACTCAGACCCGAGGTATGAATCGCTGAGGAAAAGAAATAGGTTCTGAAAATTCGGCACTCCGCCCCGGATCAGGTAGGAGAAAACCGCGTCAAGTTCTGAGGGAGGTACGTTGCAGGCGGTGACCAATTCCTGGTCCCATTCTTGGTGGCCGGGACAAGCGATGATCGGCGTGCCTTTCTCGTGGCACAGGCGCACTAGAGGGTCGAAGATTTCTGGCATGGCCCGCTTTCCGCCCAGCAGCCGGAGCACAACAACGTCAGCCTCGGCGGCAGCGTCCAAGATGACCTGTTGCTCCCCAGAGCCGGGAAGGGTGGCCGGGTTGAATGCCTTAACCTCTGGGAAATCTACCGTCAGACCTTCCAGCGCCCGGTCAGCGGTGAGCAGGTCGGTATCGGCTGTGGTGACAAAGAGGATCAATCTGGGGACAGTCCCTTCCGGTCTCTCCTTTGGTTATTCGGAGATTGGCCGGTGAAATATCATGATACTTAGGTCGCTGAAATCGGTGGTTATGGCGGCGCATTCACTGGCGCTGCCGCTCCAACTTTGCTCGTCGTCGTGGGTCAGCCGTTGGTACACCGTCATTCGATGGTCTCCCGGCACCCCGTTCTCGATCACGCCGGCTGCGATACCGGCGGGCATGAGGTCGTAGGGGCTGGGCAACAGAATGATGTTGCGGCGGCCATCTTTCAGGTAATAGACCAGTTCTTCTAAAGCCGATTCTTTGCCGTCGCGCCGGTGCAGGGTGATGAAGACCACATCCTCGAGCGAGATACCGCTGCGGGACATGGCGATCTGCACCGAGCTGATTCCCGGCACCAGATCGACGTGGTCAACCCGCCGCCGGACCCGGTCCAAAAGCTCTTTGGCCGATACGTTTAGGTCGCCCCAAGCGCAGACCACCAAGCTTTTGCCCTCTTTCACCTGACCAACGGCGTAGTCTAAGACCTCTTCCTGGTCCCGGTAGGCCATCGGACAAAGCTCTGCATTCTTGGCAAATGGAAGGACGACGTTCAAGACCGTTTGGAATCCGGCGACCAGGTCAGCCTCTTCGATCGCCTGTTTCCCTTTCAAGGTCAAGAAACCATTGTCACCCGGACCCACTCCGATGATGGTTACCCTGGTGCCGTCTGTGGCGGCGGTCATCGCGAAGCCTCATCCGAGTTCCCCCAGGAATAGAGGGTCGTTATATATTGAGGGTTGTATTGGATGATGAAGGTGGTATTGATCATTGGTATCAAGAGATAATAAAAAATCCCCCGGCATATCTGAAGCCGAGGGACCAGATCGGCAAAGTGGAATCAAAACGTACTTTATGATTGCCAGGTTGGGAAGTCAAGGATATTCAAGTGGTTGATTGCCGCCGGCCGGTCACTTCTGTTTAATGGGAAATTAATGGGAAAATTTCGGCCTCGTGAAGTAATACAATCAACGGCGAATTACCCGTAAAATCCATTGACATTCCAATAGACGATTGATAGAGTTATATATCGCGCCCATTGTGGCGACGGGATTTCCTATGCCAACAGTAAATCAACTAGTCCGTAAGGGTCGAAAGCCGGTCCGTAAAAAGACCAAGGCTCCGGCTATGCATTGGATCCAGAACTCGCTTACCAACAGGACCAAGTGGGGAGCTGGCTGCCCGCAGCGGCGGGGTGTCTGCATCCAAGTGCGTACCATGACTCCGAAGAAGCCTAACTCGGCGCTTCGGAAGATCGCCAGAGTCCGCTTGACCAACGGAGTAGAAGTCACCGCTTACATCGGTGGTGAGGGCCATAATCTCCAGGAGCACTCGGTGGTGTTGATCAGAGGCGGTCGCGTCAAAGACCTACCGGGTGTCCGATACCACGTAGTCCGCAGCGCACTAGACTGTGAGGGCGTGCCGGACCGCCGGCGTGGCCGCAGCAAGTACGGGGCAGTCAAGCCTCGGGACGGCGGCTAACCGGTTACTACCGCTTCCATCTCCTGATTTGTTCATGGACCCCTACGGTGAGTCCTTAGAAATGCTGGATTAAAACGCAGGTGTGAATACCTATGTCTAGAAGACGGCGTGCAGAAAAAAGAATAATCTCTCCTGACCCGCGTTTCAACGATGCGGAACTGGCCAGGTTCATCAATCGGTTGATGTTGAAGGGCAAGAAGAGTGTTGCCCAACGCATAACCTATAGCGCTTTCGATATCATTCAGGAAGAATCCAACAGGGAACCCCTGGAGATTTTCCAACAGGCCTTAAGAAATGCTACCCCCGCAGTGGAGGTCCGGCCCAAACGTATAGGCGGTTCCACGATTCAGGTACCCACGGAGCTCCGTGCGGTACGCAGCGAGGCGCTTGCCATGCGCTGGCTCATCAGAGGAGCCAGGTCCCGGAATGGGATGCCTATGCGGCGGGGACTGGCACAAGAATTGATGGATGCTTCCCGGGGCGAGGGGACGGCAGTCCGTAGAAGGGAGGAATTGCACCGGATGGCGGAAGCCAACCGGGCCTTTGTGTCCTACCGTAGGTAATTTTATCTTTAGATAATCCCCTGTAGGCCCCAGCGCCCAGTCTTCATTGTAAGTATCCAGTGCCCAGTCGAATGGAAGCGACCTTCCCCATTGAGCAGATCCGTAATATAGGGTTTATCGCCCATATTGATGCAGGAAAAACTACAGTAACCGAACAAGTCCTCTTTGCCACCGGACGCATTCACCGCGCCGGCGGCGTGGATGACGGCAATACCGCGATGGACTGGATGCCCCAGGAAAAGGAAAGGGGTATCACAATCACAGCCGCGGCCACCACCACCTACTGGCAAGAACACCGGATCAACGTCATCGACACCCCCGGCCACGTTGATTTCACCGCTGAAGTAGAACGCAGCCTCCGTGTTTTGGATGGCGGTATCGTTGTGCTTGACGCAGTTGCCGGAGTTCAGTCCCAGTCAGAAACGGTCTGGCGGCAAGCCGACACATACAAGGTCCCCCGCATCTGTTTCGTTAATAAGATGGACCGCGTTGGCGCCAGTTTCGAGCGGACCATCGAGTCCATCCGCCGCCGTTTAAATGGAAACCCCGTTGCGATCCAACTCCCCATTGGCGTCGAAGACCAGTTCGCCGGGATGATTGACCTGATTTCTGGGAAAGCAGTTACCTATCCCTTGGGCAGAGTCAACGAGGGCAATGCCGACCGACCCGATGAAGTGGATATGCCGCCCGAGTATCAGGAACAATTCGATCTATACCGCCAGGAAATGATTGAGAAGATCGCCGAGACAAACGATGACCTTCTTATCAAGTATCTGGAAGGAGAAACGATTGGCTCGGATGAGCTCACAAAAGCGCTGAGGCAGGCCACTCTCGACCAGAAGGTCGTCCCCGTCCTTTGCGGCAGCGCAATGTTCGCCAAGGGCGTGCACAACCTGCTTGATGCCATCATAGATTACCTGCCTTCCCCCGCCGATGTGCCTCCAGTGGAAGGCGTTAACCCCAGCACCAACGAGATTGAAATCCGGAACCCCGATTCCTCCGAACCGCTGGCCGCTTTAGCCTTCAAGGTGGCGACGGACCCGTATGTGGGCCGGTTGGTGTTTTTACGCGTCTATTCGGGCACCGTTAAAGCCGGGGCCGTTGTTAGCAACCTCACCAAGAACGGCCGGGAGCGGATGGGACGCCTGCTCAGGATGCACGCAAATTCCAGGGAAGAACTGGAAGAGGTTACGGCGGGCAATATATGCGCCGCCATCGGCCTGAAAAACACCTTCACCGGAGACACAATTGGGCTGCAGGAGGATGGAGTCATCCTTGAACCACCCAAATTCCCCAAACCCGTGGTCTCAGTGGCCGTTGAGCCGAACACCAAAGCAGACCAAGACCGCCTGTCCGATGCCCTACGAAAGCTGGCTGACGAGGACCCGACCTTCGTGGTCTCGGTCAACGATGAAACAGCCCAAACCATCATTTCCGGAATGGGAGAACTTCACCTTGAAGTCCTAGTCGACCGGATGCGTCGCGAGTTCAACGTGGTGGCCCAGGTCGGCATGCCGCGCGTTTCCTACCGGGAGACGCTGACCATTGCCAAAGAAGTTGAAGGCAGGTTCGTCAGACAGACCGGTGGCCATGGCCAATTTGGCCACGTGATCCTGGAACTAGAACCACTGGACCGGGGCGAAGGAATAATTTTCGAAAACAAAATCACCAGAGGAGCGATCCCCAGAGAGTACATTCCCGCCGTGGAGAAAGGGGTGCGGGACGCTCTGGACAATGGCCCTCTGGCCGGGTATCCTCTGGTGGACTTGAGAGTATCTCTGGTGGATGGAAGCTTTCACCAGGTAGACTCGTCTGAGTTGGCATTCCGGAGCGCCGGCATGTTGGCCATCAGGGAAGGTACGCCCAAATGCGCCCCAGTCCTGCTTGAGCCGATCGCCGATTTGGAAGTGGTGACACCAGGCGAATACCTGGGTGAGGTCATCGGGGACCTGGGAACCAGGCGGGCCCAAATCCAGAGCATCGAGGGTCAAGAAGACCTACAGTCAGTGCGGGCGTTATTGCCATTGGGAGAAACTTTCTCGTATACGACCGCGCTCCGTTCTCTGAGCCAAGGGCGCGCCTCGTATTCCATGGAATTCAAGTATTACGAGCCGGTCCCGGAACACATCGTCAAGAGTTTGACGCCAGCCTAGGCCCGGACCCGGCAAAGAATCAAGTAATTAGAACACGAATATATAAGGAAGAACGAAAAATAAAAGTATGGTAACTCGGCAAAAAGTGCGAATTATATTAAAAGCGTTCGACCATAAGATGTTGGACCTCTCCACTGGACAGATAGTAGAGACGGCCGAACGGACCGGGGCGCGTGTCGCCGGGCCAGTCCCGCTGCCAACTCACATACGCCGTTTCTGTGTGATTCGCGGACCCCATGTGGACAAAGACTCCCGAGAACATTTTGAGATTAGGACCCACAAACGCCTGATTGACATACTTGAACCCACTTCGAAGACCATCGACTCGCTGACAAGGTTGAACCTGCCGGCGGGCGTCGATATCTCGATAAAACTCTAATCATCTAGATAGGAAAGGCTACAAAAGATGCTCCAGGGATTCCTGGGAAAGAAAATAGGGATGACTCAGATCTTCCGTGAAGACGGAAGGGTCGTCCCCGTGACTGTTATTCAAGCCGGCCCTTGCGTCGTCACCCAGGTGAAGACCAAGGAGACCGACGGCTACGAAGCGGTCCAATTGGGATTCGGCGACGTCAAACGGCGGAACAAGCCCGAAAGCGGCCACCTGAAGAATAGCCGTCTCAGCCAATACCTCCGCGAGGTTGCGACCGACGACACCAGTGAATTCGAGGTTGGCCAGGCGATCGGTGTCGATATCTTCGAGTCCGGGGAAAAAGTTGATGTGATTGGGACATCCAAGGGCCGTGGTTTTGCTGGCGTCATGAAGCGCTGGAATTTCGGCGGAGGACCCCGGACCCATGGTCAGTCGGACCGTGCGAGGGCGCCTGGCTCCATCGGTGGAGGCACCACCCCAGGAAAGGTCTACAAAGGTCTGAAGATGGGCGGGCACATGGGAAACCGCCGGATCACCGTCAAAGGCTTGGAGATCATCGAGATTGACACTGAACGGAACCTGCTCTTGGTCAAGGGCGGGATTCCCGGCGCAACCAACAGCCTGGTCCAAATTCGGAGGGCTGGCGCCTAATCGCGCTGAAAGAAAACAAATGCAAGTACCAGTTAAGAATCAGAATGGCGACGCTCTAGACAGCATTGAACTCAGCGATGCCGTCTTCAACGTGCCAATGAACCAATCTCTGGTGCACCAAGCCATGGTCATCTACCAAGGCAACAAGCGCCAGGGCACCCATGATACAAAGACCAGGGCCCAAGTTTCCGGAGGCGGCCGCAAGCCTTGGATCCAGAAACACACCGGCCGCGCGCGTCAGGGCAGCACCAGGGCTCCCCAATGGCGTCACGGCGGTGTGGTCTTTGGACCCCATCCTCGTAGCTACCGGGCCGCGCTTCCCAAGCGGATGAAAAGACAAGCCTTGCGTTGCGTGCTTTCGGAAAAGGCCCGACAAGACCGTTTGGTCTGTCTTGACTCCACCGACACCATCGACGGAAAGACTAAGTCAATGGCCCAACTGCTGGCGAACCTACAGGTTGGTGGGTCGGCGTTGGTAATCACCAAAGCCACCGACAACACCTTAGTTCAGGCGGCTCATAACTTAGAGAAGATCTGGACTCTTCCAGCCAATCAATTGAATGCCCAAGAACTGCTGGCCAGGGACTTAGTCATCATGACTGTGGAAGCTGCCAGGTGGGTGGAAGAGATATATTCGAACGAACCCCACGGACGGCGTGGCGCAAAATGGACCAACGGATCTCCTTTAGCAGATGCGGCCGAGCCGGAAGCCGTAGCCGATTCCGTGCCTGAATCGGTCATCGAAGAAATAGAGGCGCCCGCTGAAGAAGAAGCGCCAAAGTCGCCCCGACGCCGCGCTGCCGCAAGACCTGGAGCAACTGCTGAAACTTCAGGTGACGCTCCTGCTGAAGAAGTTCCCAAGCCAAGGACCCGCCGGCGCCGGACCACAGTCAGCACGGCTGATGAACCAACGTCCGAGACGGCAGTTCCTGAAGCCGATACTCCGGACGAGGAGGCTTAGATGGACATTCAACATGTCCTGCTCAAGCCCACCATCACGGAAAAAAGCACCCTGTTGCAAGAATCGGGCAAGTACACCTTCCAAATCGCCCCACGGGCCAACAAGGTAGAGGTAAAAGAGGCCGTCGAGAAGAACTTTGGCGTTACCGTGCTTGATGTGAATATCACTAAGTTGAAGGGCAAAAAGAAGCGTTATGGCCCGCGCATTAAACAACGTCCCGACATAAAAAAAGCGGTTGTCACCCTGAAATCGGGCGACCGCATCAACCTGATTGAAGGGCTGTAGAGACCTCGCTATGCCATTAAAGAATCTAAAGCCTAGGACGCCGGGAACCCGGAACGCGGTGCGCGCTTCTTTCGAAGAAATCACCGCAACAAAGCCGGAGAAATCCCTGCTTGAGCCCAAGGCGAACCATGCTGGACGTAACAACCGGGGCCGCATCACCTCGCGGGGCCGAGGCGGCGGATCGCGGCAGATGTACCGAAAGGTAGACTTCAAGCGGATCAAGGACGGCGTCCCGGGCCGGGTAAAGTCTATCGAGTATGACCCGAACCGGACTACCCGCATCGCCTTGATCTATTATGTCGACGGTGAGAAAAGTTACATATTGGCGCCCCTCGGCCTTGAAGTGGGCGCTTTCGTCCAGTCTGGACCGGACGTCGAGATTAGCCTGGGCAACTGTTTACCCCTGACCAACATCCCAACGGGGACAGTCGTCCACAACCTGGAGTTGACTCCGGGACGGGGCGGCCAGATCGTCCGCGGGGCCGGCACCGGCGCCCAAGTCCTGTCACGGGAAGGCGAGTATGTCCTGATGCGCCTGCCCTCTGGCGAGATGCGCCGGGTGTTGCTACGTTGCCGTGCCAGTGTCGGGCAACTGTCTAACCCCGACCATAAAAATGAAAGCTTGGGTAAGGCGGGAGCATCCCGTCACCGGGGCCGCCGCCCCCACGTACGTGGGGTGGCCATGAACCCGGTGGACCATCCTCATGGTGGTGGCGAAGGCCGTTCCCCAATCGGGATGCCAGGGCCCAAGACGCCATGGGGCAAACCGACTTTGGGCTACAAAACACGCCGCAAGAAGAAAGCTTCCAGCAAATTCATAATGCGCAGGACCAGGAGACGCTAGGATGTCCCGTTCGATAAAAAAGGGACCATACGTACATCCCAAACTGATGAAACACGTAGAGCAGGTCCAACGCTCCGGGGCCAATACGGTCGTCCGGACGTGGGCTCGTGCTTCCATGATCATGCCTGAGATGGTCGGTCTGACCATCGGAGTGCATGACGGACGCCGGCACGTGCCGGTGTTTATCACTGAGAACATGGTTGGCCACCGGCTGGGTGAATTCTCGCCCACCCGGACCTACCGTGGACATATATCTAGGTCCGAACGGACCAGCCGGGTGAGGTAACCAATTGCCGCCGGTAAGAGCATTAACCAAATCATTGGGCGCCTCCCAAAAGAGACTTAAGCCCATCTTAGACCTGGTCAGAGGCCGTAAGGTGGATGACGCCCTGAACCAGTTGAATCTGCTGCCTTCGCCTTGGGCTAAGACTGTGGCCAAAGTGGTGGCGTCGGCCGCATCGAACGCCGAGAACAACATGTTGATGAACCGGGACAACCTTCGGGTTGTTCACATATCGGCGGACAACGCAAAGTCAATCAAACGGTTCCGGCCCAGGGCCAGAGGCCGCATTGGGAAAATAGTCAAACGCTCCAGCCACGTAATGGTGGTTGTGGACGAAGACGAGGATAGGAGCTAGGCATGGGGCATAAGACCCACCCTTACGGGTTCCGTCTGGGTATCATCAAGGACTGGAAGGCCCACTGGTACGCGCCGAATAGCGGTTCCTACCGTGCCCTTGTAACCCAGGACCTTAAGTTACGCGAGAGCATCAAGAACGAGTACAAAGCGTTCTCCGATGCGGGCATCGCCAAGGTCGAGATTGACCGGGGCGCTCAAGACAGCGTGATAAATATCCATTCGGCTCGCCCTGGTATCCTGATCGGCCGTGACGGGGAACGGGTGAAAAACCTGCGCGCCAAACTTGAGACCATCGTCGACAGCCGCATCCAACTGAATATCATCGAGATCGAACAACCCGAAACCAATGCCTATCTGGTGTCACGAAACGTGGCCGAACAGCTCGAACGCCGGGTTGCCTACCGCCGGGCCATGCGCCAGGCAGCTCAACGGTGCATGCAAGCCGGAGCTCAAGGGATCAAGATCATCATCAAGGGCCGCATCACCGGCTCTGAGATCGCCCGCGTAGAAAAACTCATGATGGGCCAGGTCCCCCTTCATACACTTAGGGCCGACATCGATTACTCCCTGGCAGAAGCGCACACTGTCATGGGACAGGTTGGCGTTAAGACCTGGGTCTATCACGGCGAAATTCTTCCTCCCCAACCGGAAGAGTTGGAGGAAGAACTGGAGAATATCGAAGTAACTGTCCAGGCCGAAGACATCGAGGATGCTCTCGAGGCCGTCGAATTAGAAAACCCCGAATAGGGACCGGACTAGGAGCAATTCATGCTGCAGCCCAAGCGAACAAAATTTAGGAAGCAATTCCGTGGCAAGATGCGGGGAGCCGCCACCACGGGAAGTTCCGTTTCCTTTGGCGAGATTGGGCTTAAGGCCATGGAGGCCTCGTGGATCACCTCCCGCCAGATAGAGGCTGCCCGTGTCGCCGTAACGCGTCACCTGAAGCGTGGCGGGCAGGTCTGGGTCCGGGTTTTTCCCGATAAGTCAGTCAGCAAGAAGCCTGCTGAAACCCGGATGGGCGGCGGAAAAGCCGCTGTAGACTACTGGGTAGCAGTGGTAAAGCCCGGCAAGATTCTTTTTGAGGTGGCCGGCGTGCCCCACGATGAAGCAGTTGCGGCATTGCGTCTTGCCTCCCGTAAATTGCCCATACCCACCAAGACAGTGGTTAGAGACAGGTTGGCCGCCGCAGTGGCCAATGGCTTGGTTTAATTCAATATGCGTGTTCACGAAATAAGAGAACTAAACAACGATCAGTTGTACGAAGAATTGGCGAAGGCCGGTAGGGAGCTGATGAACCTTCGGTTCAGTGCGGCAACCAACCAGTTGACCAACACGAACGAACCTAGTTCTGTGCGAAGGACCATTGCCAGGCTCCGGACAGTGATCAGAGAACGGCAAATTCAGGAGGCTGGTTAGTGGCAAAATCCATGCGCAAGGTTCGCGTCGGCGCTGTCGTGCGGACCAATCAGGACAAAACCGCCATTGTGGAGATGGTTTGGAAACAACGTCATCGGCTCTACCGGAAACAGATGCGTCGGGTAGCCCGTTTCTACGTCCATGACCCAGAGAACCAATGCCGCTTGGGCGACACGGTTCGTATTGAAGAGACCAGACGAATCTCCAAGAACAAACACTGGCGTCTCATGGAGATTCTCGAACGCAAACAGATTGCCGAAGTTCGTCCCATTGACCTAGAGACAGACGTCGCTCCAGAGATGACCCAGCCGAGAATCCTTGCCGCTGAAGCCAGAGCGGAAGCCACTGCGGCTGAAGCATCGGAAGAACCCGAGTCTGAAGTCGTCGAAGAAGAGGCAGTGGAAGAACCTGAGGCCGAAGAAAAGAATCCTGAAGATGAGGCTCCTGGGGAAGACTCTGTAGAGGAAGTTGCGGACGAGGAAGCAGAAGAATACCCCGAAGCTGCTGAGGATGAACCGGCCGCGGACGAACCTCAACAAGACGAGGCCGAAGACGACGAGCCCCAACAAAATGACACCGAGGCCGACGAGAGTTCGGGCTCTGAAGAACCGGACGAACAGGAAAAAGAGGAATGATTCAAACCTATACCCGGCTGAGGGTGGCTGACAACAGTGGGGCTAAAGTGATACGCCTCATCAACATCCCTGGCAGCAGCAAACGAAAATACGCTCACGTTGGCGACATCGTAGTCTGTAACGTAAGAGAGGCCGCGCCCAACTCCCCGGTACGCAAGGGCGAGATAGTCAGGGCTGTGGTTATCCGCCAAGCCCAAGGCAGGCGCCGACCGGACGGAACATACATCAAATTCGATGACAATGCCGCCGTGCTGATCGGCGAAGACCAAATGCCCCGAGGCACTCGCATCTTTGGCCCGGTGGCCCGCGAGCTTAGAGACCAAGGCTTCATGCGAATCGTATCTTTGGCTCCGGAGGTCGTCTGATGCGTATCCGTACGGGAGACACTGTGCTGGTAATCGCCGGCAAAGAGAAAGGCAAGACCGGCAGGGTCGAGCGGCACGTCACCGGACAAGACCGGCTGGTTATCGAGGGTGTAAACTTGGTGACCAAGCATATGAAGGGACGCCCAGGCGTCCAGCAATCGGGCCGAATTCAGAAAGAAGCGTCCATCCACTCATCAAACGTGGTTCTGATCTGTAATAAATGCAACGAACCCACCAAGCCCAAGACCAAGTTCTTGGACACCGGAGCTAGGGTTAGAAGTTGCGTCAAATGCCAGGAAGTAATCGACGATGCTCGATAACGAAAGACAACAACCTGACGAGATGGAAGAGTCAGGAGAGAACGAAGAGTCCTTAGAAGCCGTTGGCGAAGTAGCCGACGGCGCAGAGGCTGGTGACTCGGCTGCCGAAGAAGGCGTTGGCAAGAACGGCGAGGCCGAAGAACAGGCGCCCCGCTCGCAACGGCGTGAGCGTGGTGGCGGACGGGCTGCAAGGGAAGCCGAAGCAGCACTGGAGCCGCCGACTGAACCTCCGCCTGCTCCCCGTCTCTACGAACAGTTCAAGACAGAGATAATTCCCGCGATGGTACGGGAATTTAACTACGGGAATCCCATGGAGGTCCCACGGTTGCAGAAGATTGTGCTGAACATCGGCGTAGGAGAAGCTCTGACTAACGCTAGGGCTATGGAAGCCGCCAGCCAAGACCTCACCGTGATCAGCGGCCAGAAGCCGATTATCACGCGGGCCCGGAAATCCATCGCAAACTTCAAGGTTCGGGAAGGGAACCCTATCGGCACCGCTGTTACCCTTCGCGGGGCCAGGATGTACCATTTCCTGGACCGTCTGGTGAACACGGCCCTCCCTCGTATCCGTGACTTCCGCGGCCTGCCCAGGCGCGGACTGGACGGGCGCGGCAACTACACTATCGGTATCCGAGAGCAGATAATCTTTCCAGAGATTGATTACAATCAGATAGACAAGATTCGTGGGTTGCAGGTGACCATCGCAACCACAGCCAAGAACGATACAGAGGCGATTCGCCTCTTGGAATATTACGGTATGCCTTTTATCAAAGAAACGGTTGAGGCCTAACGGAGGCGTCGTTGGCAAAGACATCAACAGTCCAGAGATGGCTTAAAAAGTCTAAATTCCCGGGCCGGGAATATAACCGGTGCAACCGCTGCTACCGGCCGCGTGCCTACAACAGGCATACCGGCCTGTGCCGCATCTGCTTCCGGGAGATGGCCTTGAACGGTGAATTGCCCGGCGTGCGGAAGGCTAGCCTTTAACCTGGTGTTCCAGATTAGATTCGATGAAGAAATTCTTAAACCTTTTAACTTTAGGCGGAGACGGGAGATAGACCAAAAATGCCGGTAACTGATCCGTTGGCAGACATGTTGACCAGGATTCGTAATGCTATACAAGTGCGACACGATTCTGTCATCCTCCCACACTCTAAGTTGAAGTTGGCCGTCACCAAGATTCTTAAAGAAGAGGGCTTCATCCGAGACTTTGATATGCCTCGGGGACAGGCCCATCCCTCCATCCGTATTCATCTCACCTACCGGGAAGGACGGCAACCGGCGATCTCCGGTCTTAAGCGCGTCAGCAAACCCGGACTGAGGGTCTATGTAGGCAAGGGAGAGATTCCTAGGGTCTACGGGGGAATCGGGCTGGCTATCGTATCTACCTCCAAAGGCGTCATGGCCGGGCGTAAAGCCTGGCGGGCAGGCGTCGGTGGAGAGTTACTCTGTTTCATCTGGTGATTCCGCTGTGAACGAAAAAAAAGAAGAAAAAACCCTCTCCCGTATCGGCCGGAAGCCCATAACGCTGCCTAGCGGTGTTCAGGTTGAGGTCCAATATGGTGGAGTAAAAGTCACGGGTCCCATGGGTACCCTTGAGCAGAAATACCACCCGGAAGTGGTGGTTAAGGTCGAAGACGGGGTAGTTTTGGTGGAGCGTCAATCAGACAGAAAATTCCACCATTCACTGCACGGCCTAACCCGAAGCCTCATTGCCAATGCAGTCACCGGAGTGTCCGAAGGATTCACTCGGTCTTTGGATCTGATGGGGGTCGGCTACCGTGTCGTTGCAGCCGGTGATGGAATTACTCTGAATGTTGGTTACAGCCATCCCGTGGAGATTCACCCAGGACCAGGGGTGACCATGGAAGTGGAAGGGGCCAACCGGATCCATATTCGCGGTATCGACAAGCAGAAGGTAGGCCAATTGGCGGCCCAGGTCAGAAGGGCCCGTCCGCCCAACGCCTATAAAGAAAAAGGCATCAAGTACTCCGACGAAGTACTTCACTTTAAACCAGGGAAGGCGGCGGCTAGAAAGGCCTAATCGCCTACTGCCCCGAGCTAAATAGAATCAGTAATGCCTAAAGATAAGAACGCAAAACGCCTCAGAAAAGTAAGACACATCAGGCTAAGGAACAAAGTCTCCGGCACGCCTGACCGCCCCAGGCTGGCCGTGTTCCGCAGCCTGCGTCATATCTATGCGCAGGTGATTGACGACACCACCGGGCATACTCTGGCCGCGGCCTCTAGTGCCGACGCCATCAAAGAAACCGGTGCGCCAATCGTGCCCAAGATAGATGCTTCCACAGCCGTTGGTAAACTAGTGGCCGAAAGGGCACTGGCTGAGGGAATCACCCAGGTCGTTTTCGACCGGGGCGGCTGTAAATATCACGGCAGGGTTAAGGCCCTGGCCGAAGCGACCCGGGAAGCCGGGTTAACGTTTTAATAGCGGAAGCGATCGTCCGCATAAACTGGGAGGTCTAGCCAGGTTATGGTCCAAGCCCCTAACAGGTTCTTCAGCGACCGAGACCGAGGCCGTGGCAGAGAAGAGGACACGGGAGGTTTTTCCGAGAGGGTCGTTTTCACCCGCCGTATTGCCAAAGTGGTGAAAGGCGGCCGTCGTCTCCGCTTTAACGCGTTGGTTGTGGTGGGAGACGGTCAAGGTGAAGTTGGTGTTGGTCTCGGCAAAGCGCTGGTAATTCCAGACGCAGTCAGGAAGGGCAACGCCGTTGCCCGCCGTGAAACGGTCAAGATACCTATCCGGGGAACAACGATTCCTCAAAAGGTCACCGTCAAAAAGGGCGCAACCATCGTAATGATCAAACCGGCCGGCGAGGGCACCGGAGTCATCGCTGCCGGCGCCATGCGGGCGATACTGGAACTGGGCGGCGTTAAAGACGTGGTCGGAAAATCCCTAGGGTCCCGGAACCCCATCAACATCGTCTACGCGACAATGGAAGCCCTCCGTCAATTGAAAGACCCTGACGTTGAACTCAACCGCCGGTTGGGCCGGCCGATGCCTTCAGAAGCAACTAAAGTTGAGACGTTTCCTGTTGGAGCCGACCCGGATTCCGCCCAACCCGACTTGTCCCAACTCGAGTCCAGCGAAGTAGTTGAATCACTGATGAGTCAAAGACCCGGCGAAACCCTTGAGGGAGATTAAAGGCCGGGCTCCTTAAACGGACCAACGGTCGAGATATTATGGCGGAAATCAAAATCACTTGGACCCGGAGCACCATTGGGCGGCCCCAGAATCAGCGCAGGATCATCGAGTCGTTGGGCCTGCACCGCTTGAACCATAGCGTGGTCCATCAGGACTCACCGACCATTCGTGGAATGGTTAATAAAGTCAGCCATTTGGTGAAGGTTGAAATAGCCTAACCGACCGTTCTCACTGGCGTGTCACGAGAAGGATTTCCTTTCGCGAAAGATAACTAGATACCGGCAAAATGGGCGTAAGCCTGGCCACTGTGGCTTCCAAACCGGTATTTCAGCCACCGCCAAACCGTTTACCAGCGGTTGCGATACATCTAAAATCATTCTAGTCGGCGTAAGAGTTCAAAGAGGCCGCTCCATGATGGAACATCTATTGGCCCCTAGCAAGGGAGCCCGGAAAAACAGAAAACGGATTGGCCGCGGCGACGCGGCAGGACAAGGGAGCACCGCAGGCCGGGGTAACAAGGGACAGAAGTCTCGCTCCGGAGGCGGCCCACCCGTGTGGTTTGAAGGCGGTCAGTTGCCGTTGATCAAGGGACTGCCCATGAAAAGGGGCTTCCACAATAGGTTCAAGACCTATTATTCCCTGATCAAGGTAGAGACCTTAGAGAGTTTCGACGCCGGAGATCGGATCACCCCAGAACTTCTCTTGGAGAAAGGCTATCTGAGGAACCTCAACCTACCGGTGAAGATCGTTGGCGACGGTGAGATTAGTAAGCCTGTGACCGTTGTGGCCGCCAAATTCACTCAGTCAGCCAGAGCGAAGATCGAAGCAGCGAAAGGAACTGCGGAGGAAATCGCGGCGTAATGATGAACGCCGAGACCCAGGCCGGCAAATTCCCCAAGCTGATACAAGCGGCGATCGACGCCTTCAGCCTACCTGATCTACGGGCCAAGATACTCTTCACTTTGGCTATCCTGGCCCTTTACCGGTTCATTGCCCACATCCCCCTTCCGGGTATCGACCAAGTACAGCTAGATAACCTTTTCCGGAACAATGAACTTCTGGGCTTCTTAGACCTGTTCAGCGGCGGCGCATTGAGCCGGATGAGCATCGTAGCTCTGGGCGTCTTCCCCTATATAACATCGTCGATCATCATCCAGTTGCTGACTCCGGTGATTCCCGCGCTTCAGGATATGTCCCGTGAAGGCGAGGCCGGCCGGGCCAAGATCAATCGTCTGACCCACTGGATCACGATCCCGATAGCCTTTGCCCAAGGGTATGGACAATTGGTTCTCTTGGAGCAGAGCAACGTTATCGCCGATGTTGGATTCTCCGGTGATGCACTTCTGCCGACCGTTGCAGCCTTGTTCTCCATCGCAGCCGGGACCATGTTCTTGGTCTGGCTTGGCGAGATGATTACTGAGCGGGGTATCGGCAATGGAATCTCGTTGATAATCTTCGCCGGGATAGTTGCCGGGTTCCCCAGGTTACTGACCCAAGGATTCCTGGACCGCGACAACGTATTAGGTATCGGGTTCTTCGCCTTGATTGGAGTCCTGATCATCGCTGCCATCGTAATGTTCAATGAGGCACACCGTCGCATCCCTGTTCAGTATGGCCGCAGTATCTTCCGGGGCGGGAGGATGTACCGCCAAAGCGGAGCCACCTATCTACCATTGCGCATAAATTCGGCAGGTATGATCCCGTTGATCTTTGCATTTTCCATCGTCATTCTGCCTGGGACCATTGCGACATATTTCGCCACCAATACATCCTGGGTAGGAGATGTGGCCAACTTCTTTGCTGATTTGTTGATACCCACTTCGCCGCTATATTGGGTGATGGTGTTCGTGCTGGTGGTGATCTTCACATTCTTCTATACTCTGGTAGTCTTCAACCAACAACAACTGGCCGAGAACCTCCAGAAAAACGGCGGATTTGTGCTGGGAATCCGGCCTGGAAAGCCGACCCAGGACTACCTCAACAGGGTAATTGTGCGTATTACACTTGGTGGTGCGCTTTTCCTAGGCACTATCGCCATCATGCCCTATATTGCATCGCTCATCACCGACGTCCAAGCTATTTCCCTAAGCAGCACCAGCCTCTTGATTATGGTGGGTGTTGGCCTAGATACCCTGCGTCAGCTTGAGGCGCAATTGATGATGCGGAATTACGAAGGGTTTCTGAGATAAACATGGCCCAGGGACTGCGATTAGTTTTATTCGGCCCTCCGGGAGCCGGAAAAGGTACTCAGGCGCAACTGCTACGTGACCGTTTGAAGGTGGCCCATATCAGTTCGGGGGACCTTTTCCGCTACCATCTGGGAGAGAGGACTGCTCTCGGTCTTCAGGCCAAAGAGTACATCAATAAAGGCGAATTGGTCCCCGACGATGTCACCTTAGAAATGATTTTGGACAAGGTTATGTCCTTTTCCGATGACGAGGGGTTTATACTGGACGGGTTCCCTAGGACTCCACATCAGGCTTATGCGTTAGAAAAGAAACTGGCTGCTGAGTCCAGAATTCTGGACAAAGTGGTCCATTTAGATGTCTCGGAACCGGAGCTGCTACGCCGACTTGGCGGCCGATACATCTGCCGTTCCTGCCAAGTTCCTTACGCCCTTGGCGAAGGCGACGAAGGCATGAAGTGCGACAATTGCGGCGGAGAACTCTACCAGCGTGACGACGATGCCCCCGTGGCAGTGAGAAGACGCATTGAGGTCTACAACGCGCAGACCATCCCAGTCCTCGATTTCTACCGAGACCGGGGAGTACTGGTCGATATTTCCGGCGACGAAACCGTTGACGAGGTCAACAAACAGGTTTTGACGGCCTTAAGCGGATAATGGGCCTGAATTTCGCATTCGAAAACAGAACTCAGCTTTGGTGGGTCCATGCTGGGTTCCCAAGATAGCCAATCGGGAGTAGAATGCACTAGTGAATCGCGGCCGAAAAACAAAGACCGCTTCTAACTCGCCTTCCACCTACTCTGGGGGGATTACTATAAAGTCGCCCCAAGAGCTGGACTCTATGCGTCGTGCAGGAGCCATCGTCGGCGCGGTTATCGACTTGTTGAAGGTTGCGGTGGCCCCAGGCATGACCACCCTGGACTTGGACAGGATAGCGTACAAAGAGATCACGAGGCAGGGAGCCAAACCCACGTTCATGGGCTACCAGGGTTTCCCGGCCAGTATTTGTACGTCAGTCAACGAAGAGATCGTCCACGGCATACCCGGTGACCGGGTCTTGCTGGAGGGCGATATAGTCAAGGTTGACGTCGGTGCGACCATCGAAGGCTTTATCGGCGACGCTGCGGTGTCACTAGCTGTGGGCGAAGTAGCGCCTGAGGCTACAGACTTAATGGAACACACGCGGATCAGTTTGGAAGTAGGCATCAAAGCGGCCCAGCCCGGTGGGCGGATAGGAGATATAGGCGCCGCGGTGCAGTCCTATGGTGAGAGCCGGGGCTATGGCGTAGTTCGGGAGTTCGTGGGACACGGCGTAGGCCGCTTCCTACATGAGGACCCCCAGGTGCCCAACTACGGGCAGGCGGGCATGGGCCCGTTGCTCCGCGTTGGAATGTGCATCGCCATTGAGCCCATGTTTAACCTGGGTGATTGGCACACCAAGATATTGGAAGACCAATGGACCGTGATTACTGCCGATGGCAAACTCTCGGCCCACTTTGAACATTCGATAGCTATAACCGAGGACGGACCGGAGATTTTGACCGTCCATAGTTCGGCTCACCGCCTGCTCTCGGAGTAATTTGGGAAGGGCGGGAATACGCGTATAAAGAGGGTTTATGGCGAAAAAACAGGCGATTGAAGTCGAGGCCAGCGTAAAAGAGGCCCTGCCCAATGGAATGTTCCGCGTGGAACTGCCCAATGACCATGAGGTTTTAGCCCACGTGTCAGGCAAGATCAGGATGCACTTCATCCGGGTGTTACCCGGTGACCGGGTGTTGGTAGAACTTTCTCCATATGACCTGACCCGGGGCAGAATTACCTATCGATTCAAGTAACCGGTCAAGTAGCCCGGTGAAGATTAAAAGGCATTATTCATGAAAGTATCAGCATCGGTTAAACCAAGGTGCAACAACTGCCGTGTGATTAAGCGAAAAGGCGTAGTTCGGATAATCTGTTCCAACGCCAGGCATGCGCAACGGCAAGGCTAAATAAGCAATATTCGATTAATCGGCAAAAGAAACAAGGAGGCCCGGAGTGGTCCGTATCGTTGGAGTAGACGTCCCTGACCGGAAGAGGGCTCACGTTGCCCTTAGAAGCATCTATGGTATCGGCCCGAAGATCGCGCAAGAGATTTTGATCAAAGCCGACCTAGACCCAGTCATCCCCCCACGTATGAATGAACTTAGCGAGGAACAGGTCGACCGCATCAGGGAACTGGTGGACCAGGACTATATTTCGGAAGGAGACCTACGCCGGGAAGTTACCCAGAATATCCGCCGTTTGATCGATATCGGTTCTTACCGTGGCCTGCGTCACCGCCGGAACCTGCCCGTGGCGGGCCAGCGCACCAAGACCAACGCCCGGACCCGCAAGGGTCCCCGTCGTACCGTGGCCGGCCGAGGCCGGCGCAGCGGCGGCAAGTAGTAAACGATCAAGGCTGAGTGAGATTTACTTATGGCTAGACCCAGGACCAGGCGACGCGAGCGCCGTTCAGTGCCCCAAGGAAGGGCCTATATCTATTCCACCTTCAATAACACGCTGGTTAGCCTGACGGATCCTCAGGGTAACGTCATCGCCACCGCCAGCGCCGGGACAGTGGGATTCAAAGGCTCTAGAAAAGGCACTGCCTTCGCCGCACAGCGTGCCGCGGAACAGGCTGCCCGCAAAGGTATGGATCAAGGCCTTCGCCAGATAGACGTGCTCATCAAAGGCCCAGGCGCAGGACGAGAGGCCGCAATCCGGTCTCTTCAGGGCGCCGGGCTCTTTGTTACCAGTATTAGGGACGTGACGCCCATCCCTCACAACGGGTGCCGCCCGCCAAAACGAAGGAGAGTGTAGCTCCAATCCCATGGGAAGATATACAGGACCATCCTGCCGCCTTTGCCGGCGATCCGGCGAAAAACTATTCCTGAAGGGCGACAAATGTTTCACGCCCCGATGTGCCTTCGAGAAGCGGCGCAACCCGCCCGGTGACATATCACGCCGCCGCCGACGGCCCACGGACTACGCCGTCCACCTGCGTGAAAAACAGAAGGCGAAGTACATCTATGGCGTCATGGAAGGCCAGTTCCGGCGCTACATGACCGACGCGTTCAACACTCCGGGAGTAACGGGCATGAACCTGCTCCGCACTTTGGAGCGGCGTCTGGACAATGTGGTGTTCCAACTGGGCTTTGCGGACTCCAGGAAACAGGCTAGGCAGAGCGTTCTCCACGGCCATTTCCGAGTCGATGGCGTGAAGACCGATGTGCCTTCCTACCAGGTGAAACCCGGTCAAGCCATCTCTTGGAAGCCGTCCATAAAGACCACTGATTTTTATGCGGGACGTATCGAAGGCGTTCCCAAACGTCCGGTTCCGGCCTGGCTGACATTGGACTCGGGAGACATGGTCGGAACAGTCGTATCTTTGCCTGCGGATCAAGACCTTCAGGCGATCGTAGATTCAAGGTTAATCGTAGAATTTTACTCGAGGTAGTCGTCCATGCTGGACACCCTGATCTTAACTCCGGGTACGCCGGAGGTTGGTGCGGAAACGCTAAAACCCGAAATTCGGGTTATCGAATCAGAAGAAACTTACGGGAAAGTGGCCGTTGAGCCGCTGCCCCGCGGTTTCGGGCTCACAATTGGCAACCCTCTTCGGAGGATATTGCTCAGTTCCACCAACGGCAGCGCAATCACGTGGGTGAAGATAGACGAAATAGTCCACGAGTACGCCGCCGTGCCTGGCGTGAAAGAAGAGGTCATGGAACTTCTTCTCAACGTCAAACGGATTCGGATTCGCTCCCAATCGGAGCGGGCCGGGAAGATGCGCTTGGATGTCACAGGTGAAGGACGAGTTTGCGCAGGAGATATCGCAACGTCAAGTGACTTCGAGATTGTAAATCCTGAGCTTCATCTGGCAACGCTGGACTCCGACACCTCCCATCTCTCCATCGAATTCAACGTCGAGCAGGGAGTGGGTTATCAGCCTGCAACCCAGGCCGATGGCACCTCCAATCCCCCAGTGGGTGTTTTGCCGGTAGATGCGATGTTCAGCCCGGTGAGAAAGGTCAACTACAACGTTGAGCGTACTAGGGTCGGCCAAGTCACGGACTACGAACGTCTGATTATTGAAGTCTGGACCGACGGCACCATCCGTGCCGTAGAAGCGATTCAGCTGGCTGCGGAGAACCTAGTCAACCATTTTTTCCTTTTCAGCAACCTCAATAGGGTGGCTGAGGAAGGCTTAGAGCGAGTACCCCTGGTCGTCTCTCCGGAAATCTACCAGACGCCCATCGAAAAACTGGAACTGTCGCCACGCACTCTGAACTGCCTGAAGCGGTCTCACATCTCCAAGGTTGGAGAAGTGTTGGAGATGTCTGACGACGAACTGCTCAAGATACGCAACTTCGGCGAGAAATCTCTGGTTGAATTGAAAGAGAAACTAGCCGAGCACGGTGTCACAGACCTAGGTGATTCCGCCGCAGGTTCGGTGCCCGACATCTCGCCCGAGGACCTTGGCGAACTTATGGGTGACGAACGAGAGGAATTCGACTCGCCCGCAGACGCCCCTGGGATGTCCATCGAGGAGACTGGGGAAGATACGTCCGATGGCGATGATAACGACTACCATTCAGACGAGGACGAAGAGTAACCATGGCTTCCCATCGAGTAGCCGGCAGAAAACTTGGCCGGTACCGAGACCAACGCGTGGCATTGCTGCGCGGTTTGGTCGCGGAACTTATAACCCACGAACGTATCACCACCACGCTGGCCAAGGCCAAAGAGACCCGGGTCATGGCGGAAAAGTTGATTACCCACGGAAAGAAGGGTAGTCTGCACCACCGCCGCCTTGCCTTGGCCCAGGTGCCCAACTCCCGCGTGGTTGCAAAAGTGTTCGACGATGTTGCCGGACGATACGCAGAACGTCAAGGCGGCTACACCCGCGTATTGAAACTGGGACCCCGTAACGGAGACGCAGCGGAGATGGCCATCATAGAGCTAGTCTAGCTAAGAGGGCAATCAGGGTTAATATTTGAACCAGAGGTAGTTTTAGATAGAAGAACGTAGAGCCCAAAACTCAGAAGGCGAGTCAGAAACCGGAACCGGCGGGCAACTTTGGCGGGCTGCCCTTCTGATTGAATACCAAGGGGCGAGCTACGCCGGATTCCAGCTTCAAGCAGGTCATCCGACCATCCAAGGGGAGTTGGAAAAAGCGATAGCCCTATTCACTGGCCAACAAACCAGGATCAGGGGCGCCAGCCGAACCGATTCCGGGACCCACGCCAAGGGCCAAGTGGTCGATTTTCTCACCTCTACTAAGCATCCACTGGAACGATTCGTCCCGGCGTTGAACCATCATCTCCCTGAGGACATAAACGTTCTTGAGGCCTCACGGGTTGACGATGATTTTAACTCCCGAAGATGCGCTCTGAGCCGGACCTACCAATACAGCATATTAAACCGGTCTGCACCATCGCCCTTACGGCGCCACTCCCATCTTTGGATTAGGGAAAACTTGGATACTGAGAAGATGGCGGAGGCAGCCCAACTTCTGGTGGGGGTCCATGACTTCCGGGCACTGGCCGTAGGGCATCCGGAAGACCGAAGCGCGGTACGAGAGGTGTTGCGGTGGGAAGTGAATCGAGACCTAGAAAACATAGTGATCGAATGCGAAGCCAACGGTTTCATGAAGCAACAGATAAGGAGAGCAAACGGAATACTGACAGAGATAGGTAGAGGGAAATGCCCAGTGAGCACGGTTGCGCACGCCTTGGCGGGTGAAGTGATCGGAGCCCAGTTGCTCCCGGCCCACGGGCTATGCCTAATTAGTGTAAAATATCCGAGTTCCATCAGAATTGGGACTTGAGAACACAGGACCGGAATTACAAAGCATGAAACGGACCAGTACATACTTCCCGAAACCCGGCGAGACCGGCGAACGATGGCGGGTGATTGATGCCCAAGGTCAAACCCTTGGGCGCCTGGCGAGGAACATTGCCATTGCCTTACAAGGCAAAGACAAGACCACTTTTACACCCCATGTTGCGACCGGCGACTTCGTTGTCGTAACCAACGCGTCTGATATGCGGGTCACCGGCAACAAGCTGGACCAGAAGATGTACTATCGCCATAGCGGGTACGTCGGGAACTTAAAAACGTTCAGACTAAGAGAGATGATGGAATCAAGGCCGGACCGGGTGCTGGAGCTGGCGGTGAAGGGCATGCTGCCCAAGAACCACCAGGGCCGGCAAGCGCTGCGCCGCCTCAAGGTGTACAGCGGCCCAGACCATCCCCATGAAGCCCAGGTGACCGGTCACCCGGCAACACAAGCGGTAGAAGACGGAGGATAGACTTACCTTGGTACAAGCTGAAACCAACCAGATTTATTACTACGGAACGGGCAAGCGCAAGACCTCAATTGCCCGAGTGCGCCTGTACCTGGACGACGGCGGCCCCATCTTGGTCAACGGCAAGCCCATGGATGAGTTCTTCAACTGGGCCCCGTGGCAGAAGACGATTAACGAAGCCTTCCGCATCAGCGATACCGTAAACAAATTCCGCGTGGTTGTTAAAGTCGCCGGTGGCGGAGTTAACTCCCAGGCAGAGGCCATCCGCCACGGCATCGCCAGGGCGTTGGTAGTCTTCGACGCCAGTCTAAAGCCGGGACTACGCCGGGCCGGGTTGATCACCCGGGACGCCCGCATTAAGGAAAGCAAGAAATACGGTCTCAAACGTGCCCGCAGGGCGCCGCAGTACACCAAGCGGTAAAGACCGGCTCAATCTAAGAAACCAAAAGGCCTCGGATTATCCCGGGGCCTTTTCAATAGGACGCTTTCCCTCTGTCATTCCGAGGCGTCAACCGAGGACTCTCATTGTAGCCGTGAATCGTGTTGAAGCTGTGTAGCTAAACTCTCAGGTAGGCGACAGCCCCATCCAGCAGCTTGGTAACTAGCTCTGGATTGGCGGCTTCGGCGTAGATGCGGAGCAGCGGCTCGGTCCCAGAGAACCGAACCGCCAGCCAGCCGTCTTCTACGTGGAATCTTTTTCCGTCGATGGTGTCTGAATCCAAGACCGGAATGCCTGCGACCTCTGTGAGTCCGGGGCTGTTTACCATTCCCAGGATACGGTTCCGATCTGACCCCTGAAAAGCTATATCCCGCCGATGGTATGAGTGGAGGCCAACTTTGTCAATCAGCCGTTGCAGCAATCGGGTGGGCCTATCTCCGGTTGTGGCCATGTACTCCAGGAAATAGAGCCCGCTTAGGATGCCGTCGCGCTCCGGGATGTGGCCCCGGAAGGCAAAACCACCACTCTCTTCTCCGGCGATCAAGGCATCAACCTCGGTCATTTTGGGGCCGATGTTTTTGAATCCGACCGGCATCTCATGGACATCTACGCCGTAGGCCTCTCCCAGCTTGTTCAGGGCGATGGATGATGTCACGCCCTTGACGATAGCCCCGCGTTCATTTTTCTGCTCCAGCATGTATTGGGCTAGGATTGAGAAAGTGTCCAACGTAGTCATGAAACGGCCCTGCTCGTCGATAATTCCGACCCGGTCGGCGTCGCCGTCCAAGGCGATTCCCACCGATGCGCCCTCCTTGGCGATGAGAGACGTAATTTCGGTCAGGTTATGAGCGATAGGTTCGGGCTGCTCCATACCTGGGAAAGCCGGGTTACGGGCCCCGTGCAGCTCTCTGACGGTGGTTTTGCCACCGGCTAGCAGTGTGGGCAGGTATCCGCCGCCGGCCCCGTACATCGAATCCACGACCACGTTGAGGCCAGCACCCTTGATGGCGTCCAGATCAACCAGAGAGGCTATACGCTCCCAATAGGGTGGGAACGGGTCAAGTCCGACGATAAGGCTGTTATTTCGGCCCTGAGCGACACTCTGGACGGACGAAGGCGCAATCTCGGCGATCGATTGCTCCAGACGATCAGTTATCTCTTGGGTGGCGCTGCCGGCGTAATCGGGTTTGAACTTGAACCCGTTCCATTGGCTGGGGTTGTGGCTGGCCGTGATGATTGCCGCGCCGCCGGCTTGATGATGCAGCACGTTATAGCTGAGGACGGGGGTTGGGGCGGGCATGTTGGCGAAGAATACTTTGATTCCCTGAGCGGAGCAAACGGCGGCCACGGTTTCGGCGAACTCGGGGGACAGGAACCTGGTGTCATAGCCAACAACCAGGCCCTGGTCGGCTACGCCGGCCTCTTTCAGATGGGCGCAGAGACCGTGGGCGCAACGGGCGACGTTCTCGAAGGTAAAATCCTCAGCGATCAGCGCACGCCAACCGTCGGTCCCAAATCTGATGTCCGTGGTCAAAGGCCGGTCCCTCCGGTTCCTGGATGCTAACAGCATATCTCAAGCCGGGATGATTGTAATCGTTCAGACCGGTTCTCGATTAGGCTTGTATCCCCTACCTGTAACGCGGTCGATCTGTCCCTGTAGGCGTTCGCTGGGCATGATTGATGAGTACTAATACCGGTGTGATGGACTGTCTACGGCATCGGACTTGTCATTCAGATGTGTTAGTTTAAGGACCTCGTCGCCAATCGATGAGTGTGCTTGGCCAGGTCAAAAAGGTCTTCGCTCCACTCAGAGTGACAGATGCTAAGAAGGCCGCTACTTCGGTGGGAAAAACAAAAAAGGGGCTCCGGTTATCAATTGGAGCCCCTTTTCTAGTGTTCGGATTGAAGACTTAGGTCTAAAGACCGGCGTCCTTACGCAGGGCTTCGGCCTTGTCCGTCCGCTCCCAGGTCAGGTTCAGGCTTTCGCGGCCGAAGTGGCCGTAGGCAGCCGTGGTCTGGTAGATGGGCCGGCGCAGGTCCAAGTCCCGGATGATTGCCGCGGGACGCAGGTCGAAGTGCTTGGCGACCAGGTCGTGGATGGTGTCGCTGTCAACTTTATTGGTGTCGAAAGTCTCTACCGCCACGGAGATGGGAGTGGCCACGCCGATGGCGTACGACACCAGGATTTCGCAACGCTCGGCCAGACCGGAGGCCACGATGTTCTTGGCAACGTAGCGGGCCGCATAGGCCGCTGAGCGGTCTACCTTGGTCGGGTCCTTGCCTGAGAACGCTCCGCCGCCATGACGGGCGATTCCGCCGTAGGTGTCGACTAGGATCTTTCGGCCGGTCAGTCCACTGTCGCCGGCGGGGCCGCCGATGACGAACCGCCCGCTGGGGTTCACGAAAATTTTGGTGTCGTCGTCCAGCAGGTCGGCGGGCACGATCTTTTTGATCACGTGTTCGGTGATGTCTTTCTCAATCTGTTCATTGGTGGCGTCCGGGTCATGCTGGGTGCTGATAACAACGGTATCGACCCGGGCGGCGACGCCGTGGCGGTACTCAACGGTGACTTGGGACTTGCCGTCGGGCCGGAGATAAGGAATCGTGCCCTCTTTCCGCACCAAGGCCAATTGCTCAACCAGTTTCTGGGAGAGGCTAACCGTCAGAGGCATCAGTTCCGGCGTCTCGTTACAGGCGAATCCGACCATCATTCCCTGGTCGCCGGCGCCGGTGGCCAACATGGCCTCCTCAGCCGCGCCTCCGCGCTGTTCTAGAGCGGTGGTGACGCCTTTGCTGATGTCTCCGGACTGCTCCTGGATGGAGACGATGACGCCGCAGCTCTTGGCGTCGATTCCATAATCGGCGCTGGTGTAGCCAGCTTTGGCCAGGGTGTCGCGGACGATCTTTGGCACGTCAACGTAGGAAGATGTGGTGATCTCGCCCATGACGACGACCAGTCCGTTGGTCACGGCGGTCTCACAGGCCACGCGGCCCATGGGGTCGTCCCTAAGAACTGCGTCCAGGACTCCGTCGGAGATTTGGTCACAGAGCTTATCGGGGTGACCTTCGGTCACCGACTCCGAGGTCAGCAGGTATTTCGGGGATTCGTGGAAAAGCATTGGCATGTTTATATCTCCTGTCGTCGATTGGGGCTTGGTGTTGCCCTCGCGTCGAATAGTTCAAATACGTTTTATGTTGGGTTAGGTCCCTTCTTGCCAACTGTCCTGGTACTTCTGTTGGGCAGGGGATAACGTGTCGATGTCGATGCCCATGGACTGGAGCTTGAGCCGGCCAATCTCCGCGTCCATCACGGGTGGCACAACGTGCACGCCAACTTGAAGTTTGCCCTTGTTCTGGTAGAGATATTCGGCGGATAAAGCCTGGTTCGCGAAGCTCATGTCCATCACTGCCGAGGGATGGCCCTCGGCGGCGGAAAGGTTGACCAACCGGCCGTCGGCCAGGAGATAGATCAGCCGGCCGTCTTTCATCGTGTACTCTTCGACGAAGGGCCTCAGTTCCCGGTGGGAGGTGGACATCTCTTTTAGAGCGTCGATGTCGATCTCGTCGTTGAAGTGGCCGCTGTTGGATAGGATCGCCCCGCTGGCCATGACTTCGATGTGCTCCCTTCCGACCGCGTGCAGGCCGCCAGTGACGGTGATGAACACCTCGCCTTGCTTGGAGGCCTCAATCATGGGCATGACCTGGAATCCGTCCATCACTGCTTCGAGAGCCCGGACCGGATTGGTTTCGCAGACGATTACGTTGGCGCCCATTCCCTTGGCCCGGGAGGCGACGCCCCGGCCGCACCAGCCGTAGCCGGACACTACAGTGCGCCGTCCGGCCCACAGTATGTTGGTGGCTCTGGTGATGCCGTCCAGAGTGCTTTGGCCGGTGCCGTAACGGTTGTCGAAGAAATGCTTGGTTTCGGCGTCATTGACGGCGATTACCGGGTACTTCAATTGTCCATCAGCGGACATCGCCGTTAGGCGGATGACTCCGGTGGTGGTCTCCTCGGTCCCGCCGATGATGTCGGTGAGCAGGTCTGGGTGCTTCGTGTGCAGTAGTGTCAGGAGGTCGGCGCCGTCGTCCATGGTCATCTGGGGCTTGGTTTCCAAAGCCGCTTCCAGGTGCTCATAGTAGGTCGTGTCGTTCTCGCCCTTGATGGCATATGTCGGGATACCGTACTCCTGGACCAGTGCCGCGGCGACATCGTCCTGGGTGCTGAGAGGGTTGCTGGCGCAGAGGACTACCTCGGCGCCGCTGTCACGCAGTGCGATGGCCAGGTTGGCCGTTTCGCTGGTCACGTGCAGACACGCGGAAAGGCGCACGCCAGCCAGGGGCTTTTCCTTTATGAAACGCTCCTGGATGATTTTCATCACGGGCATTTCCCTTCCGGCCCATTCGATCTTGTTGACTCCGTCTTTCGCCAGGGACAAGTCTTTCACGTCCCCTTTGGTCTTTTGTGATGCCAAGTAGTTCTCCTTGCGTCAGGCCCCGGTTTTTTGGTTCTTCGGACCTGCACTTAATTGACTAGATTATTTCGCTTGTAATTTATGGTTAAGCGTCATCGCCGTAGGACGTTGGGTGTCCTCCCGCGATCCATGCGGGGGTCCCGTCCTCGATGTTATACAGGTTTTCTGCTTCATAACCCATCGCCGCGGCCATCTCGCACGCCAATCCGCTTCGGACACCGGCGGCGCAGATAAATAGAACTTTCTTGTCGGTGGGGATCCGGTCCATGTTGTCAGTCAGGTCGTCCACCGGGATGTGAATCGCACCCGCAACGTGCCCGGTGACCCATTCGTCATCCCGCCGAACGTCAATCACGATTGTCCCGTTGGGATCTGCAGCCAACATGGATTGGCCTTCTGCGGAATCAACGCGGAAATATGGCTCGCCTGGGTCTTGTCTAGGCATATGTATCCTCCTGGACTCGCTGGTCCCTAGCTTAAATATCTACCCGTTACCGGGGCAAGTTTTTGTTTTAGGTCGTCCGAAATCTGCTCTTTTGGGGTTATTATCGCGTCTCGAAGAGCTGATTCACAGGGGCAATCGCGTTTGCCGCCCAGAGAGGGAATAACTTCGTTCAATAACGCCTTGGAAGTGGCCACGTTTTTCTGCAGATTGGCGATGACCATTTCAACCGTGACCGATTCAGCCCCCTGGTGCCAACAATCATAGTCGGTGATCCAGGCCATAGTGGCGTAACAAATCTCAGCTTCTCTGGCCAATTTGGCTTCTGGTAGCGCGGTCATGCCGATTATGTCAGCTCCCCAGGAACGGTACATGAAAGACTCAGCTCTGGTGGAGAAGGCGGGGCCTTCCATGACCACCATGGTCGCGCCGGAATGGACAGTGATCTCCAGATGTCGTGCCGCCGTGTGGATCACCTGGCTGGTGTGGTGGCAGAAGGGGTCCGCCATCGCCACGTGCACCACCACGTCTGTGTCGAAGAATGTGTTTTCCCGCAACCTGGTGCGGTCGATCAACTGGCTGGGAATCACCAGGTCCAGAGGGGCGAATTCTTCCTTTAGACTGCCAACGGCGCTCACGGAGATGATCCGCTCTACGCCCAATGACTTCAACGCGTATATGTTAGCCCTGGTCGGGATATGGGACGGGTTGAAACGGTGGCCCCGGCCGTGACGCGGCAGGAATGCGACCGTAACTCCATCCAAGTCTCCCACGATGATCGAATCGCTGGGCTTCCCAAATGGCGTGTCAACATCCACGGGTTCGGCGCCGGTTATCCCTTCCATCTCATAGAGACCACTACCGCCGATGACCGCTATTGTTGCTTTTTGTTTCGTGCTCATTCTCTGTCTAACTGACCGACTTTACTGCCAGGTCCAGGCTTTCGATGAAAGGGGGGCGAGCGACTCCGGACTCAGTGATGATGGCGTTCACATATTTGGCGGGCGTCACATCAAATCCAGGGTTCAGGGCTGCCACTCCCTCCGGAGCGATTTGGATGCCGTGGAACTCGGTTACCTCGCTGGAAGAGCGTTCCTCGATCTCTATCTCGTCACCGTTGGTCAGGTTCATGTCTACGGTGCTGATGGGCGCGGCGACATAGAATGGGATACCGTTCTCCTTGGCCAACACCGCCAGCGTGTAGGTGCCGATCTTGTTGGCGGTATCGCCATTGGCGGCGATGCGGTCGGCCCCGGTAATCACGCAGCCGATCTCGCCTCGGCGCATCAGCATTCCGGCTGCCGAATCCACAACGAGCGTTGAAGGTATGCCAAGTTTCTTGAATTCCCAGGCGGTCAACCTGGCTCCCTGTAAGAAGGGCCTGGTCTCAGTGTTAAACACCTTGAAACGCCGGCCGTCTTCCCAACTGGCCCTGATCACGCCCACGGCGGTGCCATAGGCAGCGGTGGCCAGCGCGCCTGCATTGCAGTGGGTCAATACCGAGCCGCCATCGGGTATCAGGTCTTTGCCGTTACTGCCCATACGGCGGTTGATCGCTTCGTCTTCTTGTTCGATCGAAATGGCCTCGGCCAAAAGCCGTTCTTTGATGCTGTTTGTGTCGGCCTCGGACTTGGCGAATCCCATCATCCGGTCAACGGCCCACATCAGGTTCACAGCGGTTGGCCGAGCGGCTTTGATGGCGACGCCGGCTTCTTCCAGTCGTTGTAAGAAAGTGTCTCTGTCCGGGATATTGAGTTCTTTGGCGGCCATGGCAACGGCATAGGCGGCGGTGACACCAATGGCCGGCGCTCCGCGTACCTGCATCGTCTTGATGGCGTTCACGGCTTCCAGGTACCCGTGCGCCTCCACGATCACTTCTTCGGATGGCAGGCGGGTCTGGTCAAGCAGCTTGAGTGTGCCGTTGGTCCACTCGATGGGTCTAATCTCGCTCACCGGGTATGCTCCCAGGGGATTTAGCCGGGGTTCCTAGACAGGTCTCAACAAATTTAAAAGCATCTCACCGGATCAAAACGCCCGGCCTCAAACATTAAAAAAGCCTCTCTAAAGAGAAGCTCACAGGTATACTGAGCCCCCCTTATCTTTCGCCTGCCGTTGATTGACCAACGCCAGACGCCGGAGTTAGCACCGTATCATCGCCCGTCTCAACGGACTAAGACCGGTTGCTAGGCTTCATCGGGCCGTCCCCTCTGCCGTTCTGGATAAGGGTTTTGAGTTGCCTATCGAATTTTTAAGCGTGCCTTTTGAATCCTCTAAATGTTACTAAGGGGCTGTCACGGTGTCAAGAAGAGTCGCTCTGGAAGGCCCGGCATTACTTAGGCGTAACCCACGCTCAACATCAGTTGACATCGGCTTCAAATCGCCAACATAATACGCGCTAACCTAAACCTAACCCACCCGCTCCGTTACGTACTAGATGACCGCACCTAAATTACCGCTGCCAGGGAATGACCTCGGTCTATTCACCGACCTGTATGAATTGACCATGTCCCAAGCGTTCTTGCGTCAGGGAATGTCGGCGACCGCCACTTTCAGCCTGTTCACCCGGACCTACCCGCCCAACCGCGCATATTTCGTCTCCGCGGGGCTGGACGACGTGCTGGACTACCTCTCCAATCTGAACTTCAGTGAACGCGCCATTGACTACCTGCGGGCTACAGGCATCTTCTCCGATGACTTCCTGGAGTATCTGAGCGGAGTCCGCTTCACCGGCAGCGTCCGGGCCATTCCCGAAGGACGTGTGTATTTCACTGACGAACCGGCGGTGGAGATCACAGCTCCATTGATAGAGGCCCAACTAGCGGAAACGTTCATCATAAACCAGGTCAATCTCCAGAGCATGCTTGCCACCAAGGCCGCACGGTGTGTTTGGGCCGCTAAAGGACGGGGAATCGCAGACTTCGCTTCGCGGCGCACTCAGGGCACCGACGCCGCGCTGAAGATGGCCCGCGCCAGCTACATCGCAGGGTTCAGTTCCACCAGCAACGTGCTGGCCGCCAGTCTCTACGGTATGCCTCCGGCGGGCACCATGGCGCACTCCTTCATATCCAGTTTTCCCTCGGAGTTGGCGGCATTCCGGGCCTACGCTGCCTCATTCCCAGACCGGACCATCCTGCTGTTGGATACCTACGACACCATCGCCGGCACGTGGAACGCAGTGCAGGTGGCCAAAGAGATGGAGGCCGGCGGCACACGCCTGATGGCCGTGCGTCTGGACTCCGGAGACTTCGACGATCTAAGCCGCAAGGTGCGCAAGATATTGAACGAATCGGGTTTTGATGATGTCAAGATACTGGCCAGCGGCGGGCTGGACGAATACGAACTCGAGACCCTAGTCAACGACGGAGCGCCCATCGACCTGTTCGGCGTTGGCACCAAAGCCGGAGTGTCGGCCGACGCCCCCTGGTCGGACATGGCCTACAAACTGGTCTGCTTCGACGACCGGCCGGTTATGAAGCTCAGTCCCGATAAGGTTTCCCTGCCGGGGGCCAAGCAGGTCTTTAGGACCAAAGACGCCGACGGCATGTTCGCCAAGGACATCATCGCCTTACACGACGAAGAACTTCCCGGCGGGCTGCCGCTACTGGAAGAAGTCATGAGGAACGGAAAGAGGACGGGACAGCCAGTTACTTTGGAAGAGGTCAGAAAGAGGTTTCAAGAGGACTTTAGCTCACTGGACGGCAGGTTCAAAGTCCTTAACAATCCGCCTCGATTCCCCGTTTCCATAAGCGGAAAGCTGGAACGCCTAACCTCGGAGGTCCGGGAAGAAGCTCTAGGCGTCAACGTTTCAGACAGCGATTAGGCCCGAAAATCCAGCGGACCCGTCACCCAATCCAAAACAGAGGCGCACCTGATTTATGAAGATTGCCGTATGCATGAAATACGTGCCCATCATCGCGCGTATCCAATTCGATTACGAGTCCAAGACGATCATTCGCGAAGGAGTTCCATCAGAGGTCAATCCTTTTGATCTGTTGGGGCTGGTCCGGGCTGTTGAACTGAAGAATTCTTCGGATGACGAGGTTGTTGTCATCTCCATGGGCCCGCCGGGGGCTGCAGAAGGGTTGACCAATTGTGTGGCCCTGGGCGCCGACCGCTCGGTGTTGATATCAGACCGGGCCCTTGCCGGGTCCGACACTCTGGCCACCTCGCGCACCTTGGCCTTGGCGCTACAGCGGGAGAATCCCGACCTGATCATCTGCGGCCGCAACAGCGCCGACGGCGACACGGGGCAAGTAGGACCTGAGACCGCCGAGTTGATGGGTCTGCCCCATATCAGTCATGTCCGGAAGCTTGATCTAAGCGATGATGGAAAGTCGGTTATTGCAGAACGCATCACCGATGACGGCCTGCAGACTATACAGTGCGATTTACCATTGCTGGTCTGCGTAACCGAGGGCGTGGCCCCCGAGCTTTACCCGGACAGGGACCAGATGGAACGGGCCGAGGGAATCTCCTTCGAGGAAGTGTCTGCCGCCGACCTATCATCCGACCTTAGCCAGTTTGGGTCCGAAGGCTCGCCCACGTGGGTGGACGAAATACGTTTGGTGGAGCCCAAGCGTCTGGGGATACTGCTGGAGGAATCCACGCCGAAAGACGCTGCGAAACAGGCTGCCGACGCGTTGTGGCAACGCTTGGCCGAGCTCGCTCATGAAGCCGGCGATGCTGCCGAGCCGATCACGTTGCCTCGTTACCCAGACAGCAAAGACCAAAGCATCTGGGTGGTGGCAGAGAACACGCACCAGGGGTTGGCTGCCGTGACCCACGAGATGCTGGGCAAAGCCCGGGAACTCACCCAGTACACCAAGAGTGAGGTCGTGGCGGTGTTGATCGCGCCCCAAAACGAAGAAATCGTAACGGAGTTGGCTACACAAGCGGCTGACCGAGTGCTGGTGCTGGATAACTCTGAATTAGGACCGGTTTGCGGCATGGCCGTTGGAAATTCCTTCGCCGAAGCCGTAAGCAAGGAGAGTCCTTACGCGATCCTGTTCGCTTCCACCGCCGACGGTCGAGATCTGGCGTCTCGGCTTGCCGCCCGCCTGAAGTTGGGCCTGACCGGGGATGCCAACGACCTCGAGATCGATGATGAAGGACGGCTGGTGCAATTGAAACCGGCCTTGGGTGGCAATGTTGTGGCGCCCATCCTATCCAAGACGCTGCCCAACCTAGTTACCTTGCGGCCAGGCCTGCTCACACCCGCCGCGCCCGAGCCCGGAGCGGCCGCCATCGTGGAACAGATACCGGCGCTACCGTACAACGGACCGGATGTCCGTTTATTGAAAGAGGATATTCAGGAAGACCAAGTCGGCTTGATACTGGCCAATGCCCCGGTTGTGGTGGGGGTAGGTATGGGGGTTGGGGGACTGGACGGCCTTGCCAAGGTGCAAGAGATGGCCCGGTCTGTCGGAGCGACCCTGGCTACTACGAGAGACGTTATTCACGAGGGGTGGTTGCCGCAGCAGGTCCAGGTTGGCATCAGCGGCCGCGCCATCGCCCCCACCGTTTATATATCGGTGGGCATTCGCGGCGCCTTCAACCACACGGTTGGACTGCAGAGGGCCGGGGTCATCATCTCCATCAACACCAACCGGCGGGCGGTGATGTTCCGCTCGTCCGACTTTGGCATCGTCGGCGATTGGGAGGAGTTCTTGCCTCCGCTGATGGAAGAACTACGGCCGATACTGCTGGAGTTGAGTCCAGCCACCAAGTAGACCGCACAGCCTCGCATTACTTGACACTGATTCCGTGGCACAGGAAAATGGCAAGGCGTGAACATGAGGGACTTTCGTTTAGCTACAGAGTCCAGTTTTCACCGAGGATTGGAGAGTCACAGAATGGATTTTGGATATACCGGGGAACAAGAAGACCTTCGTCAGCAAGTCCAGAAGTTTATCGGCGACAATGTCAGCCAGGATCTCCTTGACGAGATGGAAGGCGGCGAAGAAGGGGGCCGAGGCCCTCAGTACCGCGAGTTGGTGAAGAAGGTCGCGGATAAAGGCTGGATCGGCATCAGTTGGCCTAAGGAGTACGGAGGCCAAAGTGGCAGCCGCATCGACCAGTACATCGTTGAAGAAGAATTCATGAGGGGGGGTATCGCCGTGGGCGGCGCGGGCAGCGGCGCTCCGGCCATTCTTGCCGCCGGCACCGAGGAACAGAAAGAGTATTTCATCCCCGGCATGATTCGCGGCGAGATTATCTTCGCGCTGGGATTCACCGAGCCCCAGGCCGGGGCCGACCTGGCGGGGCTGCAATGTCGGGCCGTGCGTGACGGTGACGATTTCGTGATTAACGGCCAGAAGATGTACACGTCCGCCGCCCACTACGCCTCCCACATCTACATGATGTGCCGCACCGACCCCGACGCTCCCCGGCACCGGGGCATCTCCATCTTCTTGATTCCGATGGACACACCGGGAATCACGGTAAGACCGCTGTGGACCATCCAGAGCGACCCTCCGGCCCCGCCTGGCACCACCTACGGCATGGCCCGCACCAACGAGACCTTCTTTGAGAACGTCCGGATCCCAGCGTCCTGCATGCTGGGCGAAGAGAATGGCGGTTGGTACGTAGGCGCCATGGGCCTGAACCTAGACCGGGTCGGCGCCAGCCGCTATCTGATATCGGTTCGCCGTGATGAGGACATTGTCAACTGGGTCAAAGAGAACGATTTTGGCGGCCACTCTCCGGCCGAGGATCCAGCGGTCCGCGATAAGTTGGCTGAGCTGTGGACCGAGGCCCAGGTCTGCCGACTGATGACCATGCGCAGCATGTCGCTGGTCAACCGGGACGGCAACTTCACCTACGAGGGCTCTGCTGAGAAGGTCTGGGCGCCGGAGCACGGCGTGAAGACCACTGAGGCCATCTCCCAGATCTTGGGCCCGTACGCCCAATTATTGAATGGGTCTGAAGAGGCTATCGAAGACGGCCTCTATGCCCACAACCTGATGGGTTCGTTCCAGTCGGGTATCAACCACGGCAGCGTGCAGATCATGCGCGACCAGATGGCCCGCCGCGGCTTAGGGATGCCCCGCGGCTAGCGCCAGCGCCAAAGGCGCGGTTATTACGCTGCGCGGTACGGTGAGTAAACATTACGCGTTACGTCATTTGCGTGACCACTTCGAAAAACAAGGATAACCATGGATATATTGCCCTCTGAAGAAGAACAAATGATTAAGAACGTGGCCCGGGAGTTGCTAGAAGCAGAGGTCTCCACGGCCATGGTCCGAGAGATGGAGCTGGACGATCTCGGCTACCCGCCTGCTCTCTGGAAACAGATGGCGGACCAGGGGTGGTTGGGAATGGCACTCCCCGAGCAATACGGCGGCCAGGGACTGCCCATTACCTACCTGGGCCTGATCCTGGTGGAAGCCGGACGGGTAATGGCGCCGGTCCCGTTACACAGCACTATGTCGGCAGCCCTGACCATCAACAGTGATGGCAGTGAATCACAGAAACAAGAAATCCTGCCTGCGGTAGCGGACGGTGGTATGGTGCTCACCTACGCTGTCCACGAGCGCGATGCCCGGCTGATTCCAGATGCCATGCAGCTTCAGGCAACCGTGGATGGCGATGGTTGGGTGCTGAACGGCACCAAGATGTTCGTTGACAACTTTGTCGTAGCCCAACGTTGCCTGGTGGCCGCCCGCACCTCTTCGGCCTCGGACTCCAACCAAGGGATTTCATTATTCTTGGTTGACCCCAACGGCACCGGCGTCACGCAAACCGCGTTGACCACCCTGGCCAAGGACAAGCAGAGCCGAGTGGACTTCAAGGACCACCGGATAGAGGCTTCAGCCCTGGTCGGAGAGGTTGATCAAGGTTGGCCCATCGTCGAGGCTATGCTAGACCGGGCGACTGCGCTGCTCTGCTGCCAGATGGTCGGCGCCGCCCGAAAAGACGCTGATATGGCCACCGAATACGCCAAGAACCGCGTGGCATTTGGCCGGCCCATCGGCTCCTTTCAATCGGTCCAACATATGCTGGCCGATATGTTGCTCCATGTGGACGGCGGTGAGATGTTGACCTTTGAGGCGCTCTGGAAGATGGATCATGGTCTGCCTGCCTCGGTTGAAGTGTCACAGGCCAAAGCCTTCTGCAATGAGAAATGCGAATCTGTGGTGCGCACGTCCCAAGTGATCCATGGCGGCATCGGGTTCATGATGGAATTCGACCTGCACCTATGGTTCCGCCGCGTCACTGCCTGGACGATGCGGTTGGGCACTACCTACGATCACCGGGCCAGGATTGCGGCGGCGCTCCTTGATGTCCCCGGCAAAGTCCGTTTGGGGATACCGCTGCCCACTGGCGTTTAGCCTCGATTATCTGATCTGAATGAACCAAGCCGCCTGATTCCAAGGCGGCTACAATTAGGGGGAGCTACCAATGGCTAAAGATGTCGTTTGCGGCAAAGAGATCGACGAAGAACAGGCCCGGGCCGAGGCATCACAGACCTCGCATGGCGCCATGGAAGTTGACCCGACGCAAGGAACCCGAATCTTCCATGTCGGGCAATGGCTGTATTTCTGCGGCCTGGACTGCCGAGGCAAGTTCCTGGCCAGCCCTGAAACCTATCTCAACTAAAGAGTTAGTTTGGAACTTATTCGATTCTGTTATGGAGAAGAACGATGCTAGATGCGATCAAACTGAACCCGAAGACGACTGCTTTCATCATCATCGATATGGTGAACGCCATCGCCAAGGGCGGTCCTGGCCCCGATTACACGCTACCGGATAACCGGAAGGACATCGTGGCCAGTTTCGTTAAGATGATTGCCCACTGCCGGAAGGTCGGTACGCCGCTAATATATATCACCACCCACCGCAGGGCGGACAACGCAGACGCCCCCAAGACTGTCTCGGACATCGGCGGCGGTGGTGGAAATCCGATGCTGCTCGGCACTTCCGCCGTCGACGTGATCGACGAGTTGGCCATGCAGCCAGCGGACTTCCTGTTGGTGAAGCCCCGGTTCAGTGCCTATTACGGCACCAACCTGGACCAAGTACTACGTCACTTGGGCACCGAGACCATATTGGTGGGCGGAATCTCTACCCAACGCAGCGTCGAAGGCACGGCCCGTGACGCCAAGAACCGGGATACCCAATGCGTGGTGGTTAGTGATTGTTGTACCGCCGGCGAGGTGGACGTTCACGAAATGACCGTCAACCACGTCCTACCACTGCTGGTCCGGGTCCGCACCACCGACGAGACCATCGCCGCCCTAAGCTGATAGATCGAGCCATCGTAGGCGCAGGTTTTTAGTTCGCTGGCGTCTTCTCAACCAAATTAACAAAAATGCCCCCTCCGCAAGGAGGGGGCATTTTTGTTAACGCACCTGTAGACGCCCTAGTCGTCGTAGGGCCTGAGTTTTACTTCGTGTAGGGCCGGGATGACCTCTTTGCCCAGGAGTTCGATGGAGCGCATGGTGTCTGAATGCTTCATGGCCCCCTCGTTTCCGTAGATGTGCACGTATCCCGGGCTCAAACGCTCGATGATCTCCGTAAACTTCCGGGTCACGGTCTCGGGGCTTCCGACGATTATGTTGTTTACCGCTTGGAGTTCATCGTATGTCGTCGGGTTTCCGAACTCGGAGGCACCGGTTCCCAACGCAGGCCGCGTTCGCTTTACCTCAACTGCACGGCGAGACTGGTAGCCGGGAGGATCGTTGTGCTCTCTTGGGCCTTTCTGCCGGTGGTCGGCTGTCCACATGAACTCGCGGCCAATCTCGATGGCCTTCTCATCAGTATCCGCCACCACGCAGCGAAGTAGGTAGCCGAAGTGCTCTGGGCCAGCCTTGTAACCAACCTCTTTGGCGGTGTCAATGTAGATCTGTTTCAGCCACTCGGTAGTGTCGACCAGAGCGCCAAGGTTCATGTACGGGTGGCCGTGTTCGGCTGC
>ERZ651768.199-NODE-199-length-44337-cov-4.332693_pt1 | contig 44337 bp, 42 predicted proteins | sample MGYA00514754_ERZ651768 | MGnify/ENA metagenome assembly ERZ651768
CCCGAGTAGGATTCGAACCTACGACCTAGCGGTTAACAGCCGCCCGCTCTACCGCTGAGCTATCGGGGAACGGTAAACAAATGGGATGAAAGCCGTGCCAGTTTGCCTTACGGATTGTAGCACCTGCTTGGGCAGCACTCAACAGGAAATGTGTCTCTTTGGCCCACGGTGATATCGACCCTTAACTCTGGTTCGCCTGGCTAGCTCCCTCTCTCCACAAGGCTAAAAGCTGTTCCCGCTCCGCGATGAACGACGCCCGCCAACCAGCTAGCACTGCCCAAAGGGCCGACGTGATTCCCATGTATGCGAAGGGTGTCGACGCAACCGCAAATGCGACTACCGCGCCGAAAACCAGGTTGCCTCTGAAGGCCTTCTGAAATGAGTTTTGGAGGGAGGCAAAGATAGCCAGCCCCGACAGGGCGTAGATGTAGGACGCCGGCAGAACGGCGAGGATGGGTATGACCAGCCCAGCGGCCGAGGAGATGATCAACGTGAGGGTTGCAGCCGTACGGTTGGCCCAATTCCTTGGGTCCGGCATCGGGGCCGGCCAAGATGGCTACCCCGGTCCGAGCCACAATCGACGGGTGCCCTCCCAGAGATGCGTTTATCACCGATGTGATTCCGATGACGATGGAGATTGGAGTCACCGGTACGCGGTAGCCCTGGCCGATCAGAAATCCAGTTACTGGATGTTTCCGAACCATAAAGCGAGAACAACCATGGGCAGACTGATGGCAATGATTGAAGACACTGGGAAGGACATGCTGGGAACCGGAAGGGAAGGCAGGCTCCAGGACATGGCCTCCGAAGTAGCTTGGCCGTCGATCAGGACGGCAAGGCCGACCGGCGGCACCCGCGGGTTTCCGATGAGACGTCCCAGAAGGTATCCGCCCACCGCCGGGCCGGCCACCGCGAAGTTCCCCACCGTGACGTCAATAAGCCGGGTGACGTAGCTGAAGATACTCCCCGCAAACATGCCCATGACGATGGGCAGGGGCAGCCAACGGATGATTTTCCCGCCGCCGCCCAGGATTCCGAGAACAAGAATCAGTACGCCCGCTACCAGGTTGGCCGCTGAGATCTCGGCAAAAGTGAACTCGCCGGCTAGGGTGCCGAGGTAAATCAAACCCGGAATGCTCCACGTGATGGGCTCCGGCATCCGGTAGTAGACCGATAGAGCGATGGATGCCACGGCACCGCTGGTCCAAATGATGAATATCCAGCTCGAAGACTGATCGGCGGTCGGGCCCAATTGGCTGGCAACGGCGATGTGCAGTGGCACCGTGCCGAAGGGGTACCAAACGAAAGCAGTCACGCCCGCCCACATCGCGGTGGCGTTAATGTCGCGCGTGATGGTCCCCAGCTTGGTTAACATTCCGAAGATATCAGCACGGCCCACCCTGCTGTATCATGGTTACAACAATTCGCTGACCCAACAATCCCCAAGGAGCAACCCTGATGCCGTCTTTCGATGTAGTCTCTAAGACTGATCTGGCTGAAGTCGATAACGCCCTGAATGGGGTGGCGCGCGAGATCAATCAGCGGTTCGACCTGGCCAATACCAAGTGCGCCGTTGTCCGCTCGGACGACTCGCTGACGCTCACCGCCGACGACAACATGAAGATGACGCAGGTGGAAGAGCTGCTCAAGAAGTACTTGGCCATGCGCAAGGTGGAATTGGGGGCGCTGGACTGGGGCGGGCCGCAGGCCGCGGCGGGCAGCAGCCTGCGGGAGACGGTATCCATCAAGCAGGGTATCGACAGTGACCTAGGCCGCAAGATCACCAAGGAAGTAAAGTCGGCCAAGATGAAGGTCCAACTGGCCATCCAGGGAAATGAGTTAAGGGTCACCGGTAAGAAGCGGGACGACCTCCAAGAGGTCATCACTTTCATCAAGGACATGAAGAACACCCAGCCCCTGCAGTTCGTGAACTACCGGGACTAGCGCCTAGTTTGTCAGACAAACTGAGCTCCTAATAGAAATTTGGTTTCGGTGTCATGGTGGTTGGACGGGCTCACCACGAACGGTGATTGATCAATTCACCCTGATTGACAAGCATCCGTAGGTTTATTTATGCGGTCCATTTCCTCGGCCCTTGCTTCAGCGCAGTCGTGGCACTACGATATCTGATGGCCCTATTCTGATCCGGGAGCCTCACCCGACTCCAGTTTGCGCCCAGAATCCCCACAATCTCCGAACACTCCACCCACAAAACCACCCTTCCGGCCCCCTTCCGGCCGGGTCAAGACCTTTTCCTCGCTGCAGAACCACGTTAACTACAGGTATCTGTGGACCGGCAACCTCTTCGCCAATTGCGCCCAGTGGCTCCAGTTCATCACCATTGGCTGGCTGGCATTGGATATCACCGGCTCCGCGCTCCATTCAATCTTGACCGTGGCAGTCAGGGCGTTGCCCGTGCTGGTCTTGGGCCCGTGGGGCGGGGTCTTGGCGGACCGGCTGGACCGGAGAAAGCTGGTCATGGGCGCCCAGGTTGTGATGGTGTCATCGGCACTGACCTTCGGGGTCTTGCTGGCTAACGGGAAGATCGACAGCATCTGGCACGTCTACGGTTACATGCTGGTCTCAGGCATCGCCTTCGCCTTCGTCCAGCCCACCCGGCAGGCGTTGGTGGCCAACACCGTCCCCAGGGAAGACCTAGGCAACGCGCTGGCCCTGAACGCCATGGCGGTGACCTCCATGCGCTTGGCCGGAGCGGCCATCAGCGGCATACTCATCGAAACTCTGGACTTCCACTGGAACTTCTTCGTGGAATCGGGTCTCTATGTGGGGATGATCGTGCTTCTGGCGCCCATGAAGACCCCCTACCGCCGAGAATCGGATGCTAAGAAATCCTCTCCGCTGGCCGACCTGAAGGAGGGTTTGGGGTTCATCTTCGCCAGCCGCGAGATGCTGCGGCTGATGGTGATGAACTTCGTGCGGACCGGTGTGTTCATGCCCCTGTTGTTGTTCTTGCCGGCCTACACCGAGGAGGCGTTGGGCCGCGGGGCCGGAGTTAGCACCGCCATGATCGTGATGATGGGGGCGGGAGGACTGCTGGCCACAATCATGATCTCGTCTTTCGGGTTCTTCACCAAGAAGGGCCTGGTGACCCTGCTGACGTTGATCTCCGGCTCGTCGGTCATCGTGGTTCTGGGACTTTCCCAATGGGTCTGGTTGTCGGTGCCGGTCATGCTGATAATGGGCTTGTCGCAGACCTACTTCATCGTGGCCAACCAGACTTTGATACAGACCTTGGTGCCCGACAACCTGAGGGGCCGGGTGACCAGCGTCTGGCATTACGAGTCAGGGCTGATTCCCCTCTTCGCGGCGCTCACCGGTGGAGTGGGCGTGTTGGTGGGGATAGCCACCGCCATGGCCATCGGCGGCGTGATCGCGCTGTTTGTTAGCCTGTTCTTCCTGGTCCAGTTCGCGAATATTCGGCGCTTAGACTGATTCCCACGCCGTCGTCTCGGCGAAAGCCGGAACCCACTGATGTAGCCAAGCAGTTACTTTCACCGATGTGTGTTGTTCTAGCGAGCATGGGGGTTGCGTGGATTCCGGCTTGCGACGGAATGACTAGGAGGGCCTCTGTCATCCTGAGTGAAGCGAAGGATCTACCGTCGTTCACCTCACCTGCCACGCCACTGATGGTGTGGTCTCGCGGGTTCCATGCCCGTTGGCGGATTCTTCGCCGCTGCGGCTGGCTCAGAATGACAGACCGGTGGCGGCGTCCTCAGAATGACCATGGTGGTGCGTTCAGGATGACTGGGCAGTGGTTTCAAAATCACCGGGGCGACGCAGGCCTACTCCACCGGCGTGGTTGACCAGTTGATGCTGGCGTAGGTCCAGCTTACCTTGAAGGGCTGGTTGCCGTGGTTGGCGATGCTGTGGTGGGCGCCGGGAGAGATGAACGCGGCGTCGTTGGGGTGGACGATGTGTTCCTGGCCGTCGATGACCATCAGGCCTTCGCCCTCGACGACGATCACCGATTCTTCTGCGTCGTGATAGTGCATGGGCGCCGACGCCCCAATGGCGAACTCGGCGACACCACTGGAGATCTGGGTGGCTCCCGCGTCCCCGTCAACCAGGCTGGAGAGCACCACGCCGGGCCGCCTTTCCTGGTGCTCGACGCTGTCGAATGGCACGAACTTGGCATTGGGCATCGTCTTCTCCTACGGTGTGCTCAGGTCCCAGCCGGGCAGGGCCATGTAGCCTTCGATGGGAACTTCCACACTGGTTGCCAGGCCCTGGGCCAGCTTGATCCTCTGGATGTTGTAGAGATGGGTGATGTGCTCGAAGTACCGGTGGCGGAAGATGGTATCCAGGGTGAACCAGATCTTAGTCTGTACTTCAGTGTCGCGCCTCAGTCCGGTATGGACGTTGTAGAACCAAGGCCACTCCCCGTTGTCGGAGAACTCGAACTCCTTGGTCCGTAGCGAGCCGGCGGTCTCGTTGGAGAGTATCAACTGCCCCAACGCCAACCCCTCAAGGAGCTTTTCCAGAATCATTTCCACTTCCCAATATAGGTCCTCGTCCATCCTACGGTCGTACTTGGACTGAGTCATCGCCTTGGTTTCTTCAGGGCTGGGTGGGTTTGGCGGGGGGCCGCTTGGGAACATCTCGAGGCCCCACCGCTGCCAGAACCACCGGAAATTCCCGGACGCCAGGTGGCTCAGTTGGCGACGGATGCTCCACTTGCTCCAACCCCACTTGTCCGACTCAAAGTCCAATTGCTCCGCTGTCAGCCCCGCAACCTCCGAGGCGGCCGTGCGGTACAATTCGGACTCAAACTGAGGGAAGAGCAGAGTTGCCGGCGAATCGTTTAGTATCTCGTCTGACGGCATAAAATAGCGCCCTTTGGGCCTAGATCCCCTGCCAGTAGCGGCGCTCTTCCCCACGGACGAAGCGGCCGAAGCCGGGGTCAGGGAAGTGGCCGGCGGAGACCAATGTTCCCTCGGCCTCCAGCATGTCGATGACGGCATGACGCGTTGCCCGAGCCATGTCCGGAATGATGTCGAATCCGGGGCACCAATCCGTGTGGTGGGCCTGAATGGGGCTGTGGGCCACATCGCCCAGAACGAACGCATGCTCGCCGTTGGACGTCACTCGAATGGAAGTATGGCCGGGGGTGTGGCCCGGCGTCGGGTAGGTGGTCAACTCTGGCGTTATCTCGTGCTCGCCGTCGAACAGGTCCATCACGCCGTGCTCCTTCAGCGGCAGGACCTGGGGCACCACGTATTCCACCGTGTTGATATTGGCGGGGTCGGTCCAGTAGTCCCAGTCCTTCTGGGGGACCAGGAACCGGGCGTTGGGGAAATTGGGCTTGCCGTCGGTGTAGTTCCAGCCGACGTGGTCCGGGTGCACGTGAGTGAAGACCACGATGTCCACCGCCTCCCGGTCGATGCCCTTCTCCTTCATGTCGTCCAGCAGGTAGGAACCCTCGCCCTGCATGCCCGTGTCGACGACGATCAGCTTGCCCGCCGAGCGGATGGCCAATGAACCCCAGCGGTGGTGGCCGTGTTCGTCTTCGGCCAGTAACTCCGGGTATTCCTGCCACTGTTCGATGGTGGTGTCGGGAAAGGCAACGAAGGGAGACCTGGTGAACAGGTTGTCGTTGAGGGATATCAATTCAACGTTGCCGATATTTACGATGTGATTGGGCATTTTCCCTCGCAGTTATTGGGACTTAAAGTTCAAAGGTCTTCTTAAAGATGCTCGGGGAACCCGGGCCATGGGTGATCAGGCCGCGCATCTCGGCGTTCTTCGGGTCGGCGTCCAGCTGGGCCGCCCATTCCGGGGTCTGGGAGACGTTCTCGTTCTCAAATTCGTAGACCACCGAATACATGGGGTCCTCGCCGCGAACCGTCTTGAACCGGCGCCCCCGGATGCAGCCAGGAACCTTCTCGAAATTGGGCACGAAAATCGAGTTGTACCACTCATTCCACTCGTCGGTCCGCTCGGCCGGAATATTCATGCGGCCTATCTGCAGAGCCGGGGCCATGCCGCTGCTCTGCAAGTCGCCGGAAGCCGAGTCTGGGAAGATCATCTCGTAGAGCGGGTTGAAGAAATTGGTGCCGATGAGCGTCGGCCCCATGGTCTCGCTCCACTTCGACTTGGTGCGTTTGGTGAAGCCGTCGCCCAGCACGGCAGAGGGGTTTTCCAACTCGTAGGCGGCCAGGTGCTTGGGCCCGCCTTTCACCGCCTCATATCGAGCGGCGCTCAGCACGCCGGGTATCGTAAGGATCTCCGCGATGTGCTCTCCGTTGTACCAGCGATTGAACTCGTCTTCCCGGTCTTCGGGAACGTCGCACCAGACCATCAGCAGTCCGGTCCCTTTCTTGGCGGGCATCATTATCTCCCAGGATCGAGGTTGTTTTGCAGCAAACACTATATCCCAGGTTGACGTAACGGGGAACAACGGACGGTCATCTGGCATAGAATTAGGCGTTGCCCCGCACGAACCGGCTTCGAAGGACTAAAAGATAGCCACCCCAACGGAAAACCCACCCAAGACCGGCCGCCGTATCTTTTACGGCTGGTTCGTCGTAGGCGCGGCGGGCTTGGTGGTCTTCAGCAGCGGCCCCGGCCAGTCCTACGTATTCTCGATATTCATCGACTCCATCATCGAAGACACCGGACTGTCCCGCCCGGGCATCTCTGTTCTGTATATGGCCAGCACGGGTATGAGCGCTGTTCTGGTGGCCATCGTGAGCCGGCTGGCCGACCGCTACGGTCCAAGGACCATGATGGTGGCCGTTGGGCTGGGCTTCGGCGCGGCCTGTTTCGGCATGGCGACCGCCACCAACATCCTGCTGTTCTACATCGCCTTCGCCAGCTTGCGGGCCCTGGGCCAAGGGTCGTTGAACATCAACTCCATATTGCTGGTGAACCAATGGTTCGTCTCGCGCCGAGGCCGGGCCATCGCCATGATGGGTCTTGGAGCCGTGCTCTCCAGCGCGATATTCCCGCCTTTCGCCAGGTTCTTGATCGTCAATATCGGCTGGCGGGAGGCTTACGGGGTGATCGGCGCGGTGGCCATCGTATTGATCATTCCGGTGACCCTGCTGGTGGTCAGGAACAGGCCGGAAGACATGAGGATGTTCCCAGACGGGTCGCCGGAGCCCCCGGCCTCAGAGACCAGGCAGGCCATGTCCGGAGTGAGGAAAGACACCCGGGTCTACAGTTCCATCAACTTCTGGCTACTGGCCTTGTCATTGGGCACACCGGGCCTGGTCTCCACCGCGTTGGTCTTCCACCAAACGTCCATCTTCGAAGAGAAGGGATTGAGCGCGACCCTGGCAGCCGGGGTGTTCGTGATCTTTTCAGGTTCGTCGGCCGCCAGCTCGCTGCTGGCGGGTTTTGCGGTGGACCGCATCGGCCCCAAGGCGCTGTATGCCATTTCGATGGTCTCCCTTTTAGTAGCCTTGGTGCTGGTAGTGGCCGTGGACTCGGTGTTCATGGCCGTGGTCTATGTAACGGTGATGGGAGTGGCCGGCGGGGCCCACCACATAGTGCAAGGCGTGATCTGGGCCCATTACTACGGGCGCCACAGGCTAGGCAGGGTGCAAGGCTCGGCCATGACCATCAACTTCTGCGCGTCGGCGGTGGGTCCGCTGCCCCTGGCCATCTTCCACGACCTGACCGGAACCTACACTGTTGGTATGCTGGTGATGATGGCCCTGCCGGTGCTGTCTATCTTGGCCCTGGTCAAGGCGCGACCAGGTGGGATGACCGGTCCCGGCCAGATTGCCGCCGAAACGGGCGTTGTGTAGAATGCGCCAAGCATGGGAGCCCAATGGTGGACGACAATCATCGGCCAGAGAGGAGACTGAAACATGGACCTAGGACTGAGGGACAAGCGTGCATTTGTGGGCGGCGGCAGCCGCGGCATCGGCAAAGCCATCGCCCTGGAATTGGCCCGCGAAGGTTGCGATGTGGTGATTGCATCCCGGACGAAATCCGCCTTGGATGAGGCCGCAAAAGAGATCGACGACATCACGGGCCGGAAGATCATCCCCATGGTTCTGGACGTCACCTCCCGCGAGGACGTCGACCGCGTCATGGCCGAAGCGGCCAGCCAACTGGGCGGACTGGATATCCTAGTCAACAGCGCCTCGTTGCCAGGCGGTTCTCCCGGAGCTATCGGACCCATCGACACCGTCGTGGACGACGAGCTTATAGGCGACTTCGACGTCAAATACGTTGGCGCGTTGCGCTGCGCCCGCGCGGCGCTTCCTTTCTTGAAGGAGCAACCTTGGGGCCGAATCATCAACATCAGCGGTGGAAACGCCCGGAACGCCGGTAACCTGAGCGGCGGGGCACGCAATGTGTCTTTGGTCCATATGACCAAGACATTGGCTACCCAGGTGGGGAAATTCGGCATTACCGTCAACTGCATCCACCCGGGCACCACCCGGACCGAGCGCACTCCAAGCTTATTGGAGGCCCGCGCCAAAGCGCTGGGCGTAACTCCCGCAGAGGCGGAAGTCCAGGACTTCGCCGACGGTTCGCCCCGGGGCAACCATATCAACCGCATGGTTGACGCCTCGGAGATCGGCTACTTGACGGCCTACCTGGCATCGGACAAGTCATGGGCCGTTACCGGCGAAGTCATCGCGGCCGGTGGTGGCACCGGGAACGCAGTTTTTTACTAGGCTGCCCAACGCCGCCTGCCCATGAAATTCACCGGGACGCCAATAATCTTCTGAGGAGTGTGGCGCCCCGGCTAGGTGATCAACTGACCCATGGCGACGAACGATCAATCAGAACTTGACCAAGACGTGGCGGAGGTGCGCCGGCGAGTGGAAGCGCTGGCCAATGATATGCGCGGCCTGGGCATGGAGGTACGTCTCACATCCGAGGAGTACGGCTCCGAGCGGGACTTCGACGGCACAATCACCCGCACCATAACCTTTAGCTTCAAGGTCTCCCAGCAGGACTGAAGCCTTCTACCAGAGCTCTTGGCTAGCCAGACGAGCTCCCTCGACCATGGCCTCCAATTTCGCCCAGGCGATCCGCGATTCGACCCGCCTTCCCCAGGCCGAGGTCCCGAAGCCGCAATCGCTGCCCACCATCATGTTCTCTTTGCCGACCACTCCGGCGTAACGGACGATTCGCTCTGCGATAAGTTCTGGGTGCTCGATGAAGTTGGTTGTCGTGTCCAGAACTCCAGGGATGATGACCTTGCCATCCGGCAGTTTCACGTCTTCCCACACTTTCCATTCGTGAGCGTGGCGGGGATTGGCGCCCTCGAATGAGATGCCCAAAGGCGGCGCCTTCAAGACGATGTTGATGATCTCTTTCAGCGGCACGTCGTAGTGGTGGGGCCCTTCAGTGTTGCCCCAGCAGAGGTGTAGCCGCATCCGGTCGGGCGCCAGCCCGGCCAGGGCGTATTGCAAGACCTCTACGTGTATCTCAACGATCTTGATGAACTGTTCCTGGCTCAGGTCCGAGAACTGGGTGACTCTGGTCATAGCCAGGTCGGGGCAGTCGATCTGCAGCAGCAGTCCTGAGTCGACGATGGCCTTGTAATCGTCCTTCATTACCTCAGCCAGCGCGTACAGATATTCCTCTTCCGAAGGGTAGTGCTCGTTGACCAGGAAGTTGGCGATGACTCCAGGGGAGGCGGCGGTTATGAAAACTTCTTCCGACTTCACGCCCGAGGTGGCGGCCTGGAGGCGCTGGATGTCCCGCTGCACAGCATCTTTGTCTTTCCAGGCGATGGGCCCGGTGCAGGCAGGCCAGGGGATGGTGGCCGACGAAGACACGCCGCTCTGGGCGGCAAATTCGGGGAAGTCCACCATGTCGATCCGCGGCCGGGCCCGGAGGAGCTGCTCCCCATCGAAGCCGGTTAGCCGGTCTTTCACGTAGGTGGCGTATTGGACGCGCCCCTGCTCGCCGTCGTTGATTACGTCGATGCCGATCTCAAACTGTTTGGCCACCGCGTCGGCAACGCCCTCATCCACGCCCGTGCGAAACTCCTCCGCTTCGCCAGCCTTCGGGTCGAGCCTGGAGCGCAGTAATTCCTGCAGCTCAGGTGAACGGGGCAGGCTGCCGGTGTGGGTGGTGAGTATCCTGGATTCGCTTCGTTTCATCGTAGACTCGCGCTCCTCAATCGTGACTAGACCTTCGGGGTTCGACGGATTGTACACCGTCTCTGCGGGTAGCGCACATCGATACGGAAAGCGGGTCAATGTGGGGGTAGGTGTAGAGGGCTTAAGAACTGAAGGGAGAGGGCTAGATCGGAGGCGGGGTTTGGCGAGGGCTGGTCAGCCCAGTAATTCCTCGACTTTGTTGAGGATCAGCCTGGGGCTGAAGGGTTTGGTGAGGTATTCATCGGCGCTTTTGAACAACCCGATTTCGCTGTCGCCTACTTGACCCTTTGCGGTCAGCATCATCACGTGAATATCCCGCAGGTCAGGGTCCGACTTCACCTCTTCGCACACGTCGTACCCGCTCTTTCGGGGCATCATCACGTCCAAGATCATGAGGTGGGGTTTGGAGTCACGTACCATGTCCATCGCTTGTTCTCCGTCTTTGGCGGTTGAAACGTCGTAACCCTCTTTTTTGAGGATATACGCCAATGATCGGACGATGTTTGGCTCGTCATCGACGACTGGAATCTTTTTGCCCAGCAAAGCTCACCATCTGTCCGGTTGCCGACCGGGTGCTTTCTAAGAGTAATTGACGGGTCTAGGTATCGGGCGCTACAGATATCGGCTACGAATTGACCATAAATCGGTATTGCCCAGACGAATCTAGTATCAGAATATCAGGACGGATGAGCTCAGTCTGGTGATTTACGTGTGAGTAGCGTGAGGGTATCGTATGGTGGGAAAGCGGAGGCTCGGTGGATCGAAATTGGGACGAAAAGACCGAAGGGAGACCTAGCTGGACTTGGTCTTTTCTTCGTAGCCCCTGGGTGTGATCACCTTTCCGGCATGGAGGTAGGTGGTCGAATTTCCAATGACGACTATGGTAACCATGTCCACAGACTCGGCTTCTTTCTCGAGCCCCTGAAGACTGGTTATCTTCACTCGTTGGCCGGGCCGGAATGCGTCTCCAACAATGCCGACCGGCGTATCTCCGGGTCGGTGTTTCAGCAAGATCTCCCTGGCTTCCAGAAGTTGGGTCTGCCGTCTCTGGCTGCGCGGGTTGTAGAGGGCCACCACGAAATCGCCCTGGCCCGCCGCCTCCAACCGTCCACGGATCTTATCCCAGGGCGTTAAGAGGTCACTAAGGCTGATGGCGCAGAAGTCTTGCATCAACGGCGATCCCAACACCGCCGCAGCCGCCTGCATGGCCGATACTCCGGGCACCGTCTCCACCGCCGGGTCTTGGCCGTCCCAGTCCCGGTCGGTGAGCACGCGGAACACCGGGCCGGACATGCCGTAGATGCCCGCATCGCCAGAAGATACAACGGCTACGGTCTTTCCTGCGTAGGCCGAGTCCACCGCCGCCGCCGCCCGCTCCAACTCCTGGCCCAACTCCATGGAGACCACTTCTTTTCCAGCGATCAGACCCTCGATCTGCTGGATGTAGGCGCGAAAACCGACGATTACATCGCTCTCAGACAGCGCGTGGGAAGCGGCGGGAGTCAGGTATCCTGGGTCTCCCGGCCCGATTCCAATCAGATTGATCTTTCCCTTTCCGGTGGTCATTAACTAGCGTTCCCTCTGGATCTATGGTCCGTCAAATTTCATTCGTGCGATGGCGACGGTGGCCCGCGCGGTCTTTTTTCGGGTCACCAATAGTTCGTCGGCTCCGGCGGTCAAAAGGGCAGCGGGCTCAGCCACCCCCCACACGCCGACCAACCCATGGGCGCGCTCCGACTTGGAGGTGATGGCGCCGGGGTTTGTTTCGAATACCCCGTTCAGTTCATCGGCTTGGAGGAACGTCAAGGGCACTCTGTGGTGTTCGGCCAGTTGTTCCAATCCTGGCTCGCCCCGTTTTATCTCGGCAGTGGCGATGGCGGCCAGGCATCCCGGAGCCAAGTCGTTTTCTTCCAGGGCCTCGGCCAGCAGCGATTCCAGTTCCTCCACCGGTACGCCTCGGCGGCAGCCCATGCCCACTGCCAAGCTTCGTGGCCTGTAGACCACGGTGATCTTGTCCGCCAGCATGGTGTCCAAAGGCTCGATATTGTCGGTCACTATTAGTGCGGCGGCACAGGCCGAAGCCGCTAGGTCTTCCAGTGTCGGGTATACCGTGATGTTCTCCGGTAGCGGCGTCTCGTTGGGCCACCAGCCGCGTTCTCCGGCCCCCTGCCAAATGCCGATCGGCTGGCCGTTGATCACCGCGGCGCTGGCGCGTGTGACGGCAGTGGAATCGGCCATCAGCTGCCAGCCGAACTCCCGGCCCAGCAGGTCCACGGCCAAGGTGCCCGAGGCATGGGATGCCGAAGTTATCACTGCCCGTGACCCAAGGTGACTGGCAACTTCCTGGGCCAATCGGTCGGCCCCGCCCACATGTCCGGATATGAGGCTTACGCAGAAGCTGCCCGCGTCGTCAACGCAGACCACCGCCGGATCAACCTGCTTGCTCTCGAGCAGCGGCGCCAATAGCCGGATGGTTGCCCCGGCGGAGAGGAAAAGGACCAGGCTGGAAAACTCGGCAAAGGCCTGTTCCACCACCGGCCTCAGCGGCAGATCAAAAGTCTCTCCGGTGTCGCCTTCTTCCCTGAATCGGCGGTCGATTAATAGCGTAGATTCGCGGTCCAGAGACTCGGCCAGCGTCCGCGCCATCATGGCCCCGTTGCGGGTGAGGGCGATGATAGCCGTCGAGTTGGGGGCGTTATCCCTTTCCGTTGCCACTGGCCTGAGTCCCTGAGCCCCTTCGGTAACGGTGGGTGTAATCGGCGGAATACAGATGGGAGACGGCGCCCGCGGCGTCCAATCCGGGGTCAACAGCATCGCCCACGATGATCAAAGCCTGCAGGGTGATCTTGGCCGCCCGGACTTTGTTGGCGATGTCCTTCAGCGTGCCCCGAATCACCAGTTCGTCAGGCCAGCCGACGCGGTAGACCACGGCCACCGGGGTGTCTTCGGTGTACCCGGAAGACGTTAGCTCGCGGACGACTTTGGTCATGCGGGTGATGCTCAAGAAGATGACCATGGTGCAACCGTGGGCTGCCAGGTCCTTGAGTTGTTCACCCTCCGGCATGGCCACGCGGCCTTCCATGCGGGTCATGATCACGGTCTGGGATTTTTCAGGCACGGTCAGCTCCGACTTAAGCACCGCGGCGGCGGCAAAGGCGGCGCTGACGCCGGGGATGATCTCAAAATCCACGCCCTCCTGGTCAAGGATGCGCATCTGCTCCAGAATGGCCCCGTAGATTGAGGGGTCGCCGCTCTGGACGCGAGCGACGGTCTTGCCTTCGCGAACGGCGCTCAGCTCCAGTTCCATGATCTCGTTTAGGTTCAGTTCCTTGCTGCCGGTGACTTGAGCGCCTTCTTTGGCGAACTCCACGATCTCTGGAGGGACCAGGGAGTCGGCGAAGATCACGAGGTCCGCCGATTCGATGATCCGCTTCGCTTTCAGTGTCAGCAGTTCCGGGTCTCCCGGACCGCCACCGACTATATATACTTTGCCTTTGGTGTCAATCATTCTTTGCTTCCAGTTGGATTTCCCTTCACGATCAAGAGGGAGAAATAGTCCAAGTCTTCGTCTTTTATCGATGTAACGTTCTTGATCACTTTCTCTCGGTCCGTGCTGACCCGGCGCACATAGGTGCTCTGGCCGGTTAGCCCCAGTTCTTCCAGGTCAGCCAGGGTTTTTCCGATATTGGGGCTGACCTTCATCAATACTACCGTATCGAAATTCGATGTGGCCTTGGACAGGTCGTCCAGTCCGTAGGCGGCCGGCAGGATGGCCAGCCTTTGCCCGTGGGTCGCCAATGGGACGCCGGAACTGGCCGCCGCGGCCATCACCGATGATACACCGGGGATAATCTCGATGGGGGCCTCCGGGCATAACTCTTGGACTCCGGCCAAGACGTATGAGAAAGTGCTAAAAAGCATGGGGTCGCCCTCAGTGAGGAAGGCCACGTCCTGTCCTATTCTCAGCCGCTCGACTACCGATCCTGATGCTTCCCGCCAGACCTGGGCTGCGCCCTCGGCGTCGTCGGTGGGGAACGGTGCGCGCAGGATCTCCTGTTTGGGCTTTAAATAATCTTTAACGATGCTCAGCGCGTAGCTTTCCCTCCGGTTGACCGCTTGAGGGACGCAGATGACCGGGGCGGCTTGGATCGCCTTCAGGGCTTTCAGGGTCAGCAGTTCCGGGTCGCCGGGACCGACGCCGACGCCATAGAGACGGCCTATAGTGGTGGAATCTTGGGTCATAATGCCGCCTAGTTTCCGCGCCAGCCGGAGACGATGAACACCGGGTTTAGCGATTCCAGGCGCACCGCGCCGTCTGGCATCTCTTTGCCTCGGGCCGACGTGACCTGGGTTAATTCAGTGGTCAGTCCCAAGCTTTTCAGGAGCCGGTAGGCTTCGTGGGTGCGTTCCAGCACCGCCAAGTTGACTACGATAGTGCCGCTAGGATTGAGTCGGGAGACGGCGTACTCCAGTATCGCGGACAGATTTCCGCCGCTGCCGCCGACGAAAACCGAGTCGGGAGCGGGCAGCGTCTCCAGGGCATCCGGCGCTTTGCCGTTGACGATGTGGATGTTCTCCGATCCCCATTGGGCCACGTTGGCTTCCAACAAGGGTAGGGATTCGGTGTCGCGTTCCACGGCGTATACCTGACCCTGGATAGCGATCAGTGCGGCTTCCACAGACACGGACCCGGTGCCCGCGCCCACGTCCCAGACCACGCTGTCTTGGCGGAGACCCAGGGAATATAGGCTCACGGCGCGCACTTCCCGTTTGGTGATCTGGCCCTTGTCGGGACGCCGCTGCTCGAAGGCGTCGTCGGGCAGCCCCAAAGAGCGGGGCAGGTCCTTAACCACGGGGCCACGCTCCCGAACTAGAGACCAGAGGAACGCCTTCCAGCGAGGTCGACGCGTAGCCTAAGAGAGTCCCATCGAAGTCGAAGCACATGGCGTCGACAATCAGTTTCTCCGCGTCGTCCCCCAGCAGTTTGTGGCTCTCGTCGCAGACCATCTGGCTCATCAGCGTGAACAGCGATAGTTGGTCGTTGGCCAGGGCAATCTCGCCGAAGTGGCGGCCGGAAGTGGTCGCAGCCATCTCCTTCTGCAGCTTCTTGGAAGCGCCGAACTGTCCGGCCAGGCCGGCCAGGAAAGTGGTGTCCACTTTGTTGCCGGCAACGTGGGTGACGAAATACCCCTCGGCCATCTTCGAGAACTTGCCGATCATGCCGACGTGGGTTGCCCGTTTGATCCCCCGAGAGACGCACCGCTTCAGGGCTGCCCCGCTGAATATTCCAACCCCGACGTAAGCCATATCAGGCAGGTCCAGGTGGTTCTTCGTGAAGGACTCGCTCTGCAGTCCGGTGGCGAGCACCATGTGGTTAATGTTGTTTGTTGCGGCGACGTCGATGGCCAGGTTCACGCTGGCCCGCCAGGCGGCGGTGGAGTAGGGCTGGACCACGCCGGTGCTGCCCAGGATCGAGATGCCGCCGATGACGCCCAAACGCGCGTTAGTGGTCTTCAGCGCCACCTCTTCGCCGGTGGGCACGGATATCTCCACGATGATCCCCTCGCCGGACTCCAGTCCATGGGTCTTGGCGGCTTCCAGAGCCGACTCAATGATCATCCGCCGTGGCACGCGGGTCACTGCCGGTTCGCCGACCGGGATTCCGGTGCCGGGAAATGTCACCGTGCCGACACCGCCGCCGCCTTTGATGGTGACGCCCTCTTCGGTGGGTGGGCCAAGCGATATCGTAGTGCAGATCTCGGCTCCATGGGTGGCGTCCGGGTCGTCGCCGCCGTCTTTGATGACTGAACAGAGGACCTTTCCACTGACCGAAGTGAAGCCTCCCGGCACCCCTTCGATCCATTCACAGCGGTGCAGAGTGAAATCAGCGTCCTGGCCGATGGGCAGGTGGATGGTAACTTTGTCGACCGGCTTTCCGGTGAGGAGTGCGGTGACGGCCGCTTTCGTGGCGGCGGCCGCGCAGGCGCCAGTGGTGTAACCGGTGCGCATGCCCTTTCCTCGGACCGTGGGCCTGCTGTAGTCGCTTTCCGGGCTACCATTGCCCGAATCGGCCGGGCCTTTTTCAGCCGGGTCCTTTTTATCCGGAGTCATGGGGCCGCCTGATTCCAGACTTGGCGCACGCGGTCGGCGGTGATGGCTACGATCTTGTCGTCAACGCCCAGGGGAGGAGTCACCGACATGGCGATGTGCGGATACCGCTCTTTGATCTGCTCTAGGCCGCCGATGACGTTCCTTTGTAGGATAATGCCGGGAAAGAAGATATAGGGGACGCACATGATGGCCGAGACGCCGCGGGTCTCGGCGAGTTTGGCGGCTGCGACATCCATGGTGGGGTCGCCGTAGTGGGACTGGGCCACCGCAACTGCATAGTCTGGACCGAGCCGGTCTTCGACCAGTTGACCCAATTCTTCGAGCCAGATGCAGTCGTCGTATTCTGTCTTGGTTCCCGCTTTTACCACTAGGATTCCCTTGGGGCCGGAGCCTCGGTCTACGGCGATGTGTTCGCTGGAATCTTCCAGTTCTTGAACCCTTTGGACCACCAGATCCGCAAGGTTTGAGTCCAAGCCAAGGCCATCGGCCAGGTGCAGACGAATCCCCGGCAGTTGGCCGCGGACTTCTTCGATGATCTCGTTCATCTCCAGAGTTGCGTGCTTGCCGTTACCCAGCAGGAAGGGCGCGAGCACCACGTTGTGGATACCCCGGTCGTCCAGCATCTTTACAGCTTCCGGTGGGAAGGGCTCGATGAACTCGAGGCAGGACAACACCATCTGCGACTGGTCCAACTCCAGCATCCCTTGGAGCCTAGTTGCCGCCTGCTTCAGTCCGTCAGGTGTGCTGGGGCAGTCCTGGCACCACCCTGGGGTCTCAGCCGTTTCTGATCGAAGCCAGGCGCAGGAACACTCAGCCTTGCTGGTGCCTCGCTGGCTGCCGTGGCCCAGGAGGACCACTCCCCAGCGGTCCTGGCCGTTTTGTTTGTCGTTCACCGGTTCGTTCAAAAGGTAACCTCTTGGAGGGCCAGTCCCAGTAGAGCATTGACCGTTGCCGCCGCCGCCGAACTGCCGCCGCGCCGCTCCCAGATGGCGATGTAGGGCACGTCGACCTTCGCCAACTCGGCTTTGGATTCGGCGCAGGCGATGAATCCCACCGGCATGCCGATGACCAGCGCTGGCGAGACCTCGCCTGTAGTGATCATGTCCAACAGGGCCAGAAGGGCGGTGGGGGCGTTGCCGACCACGGCGATTGCGCCGTTCAGGTTGGGCGTTAGTTCCCGCACCGCGGCCACGGAACGGGTGGTGCCGTCGGCCTTGGCCCGTTCAGCGGTGTTGGGTGTATCGATCTGGCAGTGGGTTGTGATGCCGCACTTGCCGAGCAGGGCCTTGGATATGCCGACTTCCACCATACGCACGTCGGTGACCACGGCCGCCTTGGCTTTGATGGCGGCGATACCCAGATCAACAGCGCCGGGACTGAAACCCACGGCTTTGGCGATCTCAGGGTCACCTTCCGCACGCACGATGCGGCAGATCACGTAGCGCTCTTCGGGCGTGAGTCCGTCCAACTGGGGCAGACTGGCTTCAACGACCTCGATGCTTCGCCGGTCAATCTCGTCTGGGAGTAGTGCGTATTTCTCGACTAATGACATAACAATACCGATATTACCGGTGAGTCATTATAGCCGGTTTCGCGGTGTGAGGGCAGGGGTAGAGGCGGAGATGGGGCCGGAGTTAATCGGGACTCTGCGGGCCCTCTTCGCTCAATCGGAAGATTTCCCTAGCGACTTTCAGTTCTTCGGGGCCTTTGCGCTCTTTCAAGAACATGGTCGGGTCGTGGAGCAATTTGTTCACGATGGCCCGGGTCATGGCGTCCAATGACTCAAGGGCTTCTTCGTCCAGCTTGCCGTTCAGTTTCCGTACCGTCTTGTTCAACTCCAACGATCGGACGTGGTCGGCACGGTTCCGCAGTTCGAGCACTGTCGGCAAGGCTTCCAGATCCAGGCACCACTGGCGGAACTGTTGGGCTTCGTCGGTGGCCAGCTCCTCAGCCCATTCAGCTTCCTTGGCCTTCTTTTCGCGGCTGGCCTGGGTTGCCGATTCCAGGTCATCGACATCGTTCAGGAACACGTTCCGGACCTGCGCCGCTTCGGGGTCGATGTCCCGGGGAACGGCGATGTCGATGAGCAGCAGCGGCCGGTCCGGTCGCACCGCCATGGTGTCGCCGATCAGGTCGGCCGGCAGCACGTATCCCGGAGACCCGGTGCAGCCGATGACGATGTCCGACTCCCGCAGCGCTTTGGGCATCCCATCGAAGGGTATGGCTTGAGCGGAAAGGCTTGCGGCCAGTTCTTTCGCCCGGTGGAAGGTCCGGTTGGTCACAGTGATATCAGTGACGCCCGACAGGCTCAACACCTCGGCGGCCAATTCTCCGGCTTCCCCGGCGCCAACCACCAGCACGCGGCGGCTGGAAAGATCGCCCAAGACCGACTTGGCCATCTCGACGCAGGCCCGGCTGACGGAGAGTGCGTTTCTGCTGATCCCTGTTTCGCGCCTGACTCTTCGGCCCACCCGGAGCGACTGCTGGAATAGTTGGGCCAGGGGTCCCTGGGCTGTGCCGGCGGTGGTGGCGGCCTCGTAGGCGTCCCGCACCTGGCCGATGATCTGCTCTTCCCCCAGAATCATGGAATCGAGGCTGGAGGACACCCGGAACAGATGATGGATGCACTCATAGCCCCGGTAGACGTAGAGATACCGGTCAACGTCCAAGAGGGAAATGCGAAACCGCTCAACCAGGAATCGTTTTACCCAGTCGGCGCCGTCTTCGGGGACATCCAGGGTGTAGAACTCGGAGCGGTTGCAGGTTGAAAGGATAACCCCGCCCACGCCGTGCCCGTTCATGGCGGTGAGGGCATCGGGGAGCTGCTCTTTATTCAACGACAGGAGTTCCCGGACTTCAACTGGCGCGGTCCGGTGGTTCAGTCCAACGACTAGGAATTCCAAGCTCGCCCCGGGGATCTGTCTTTCATCATCTTCGGGGGTATCCCGGTCCGCCGGTTGGCTCTGGCCACTCACAAGGCGGACCCATAACTGAATTTCGTTGTCATTAGATTAATCGAATATGACCGGGATGAAAACCTAAAATGCATTGGCATTTTCAGATTTGAAGGCTGAGAAAATCTATAAATATCTATCGAAATCTTCTAAATAATAGATTAATAATTCAGGCTACATGCGAGTGTAGTAGGCCTACTCGCACCTGTCAACGGACCTAGAAAGGCGGGACGCATGTGTCGATCGCCTGGCCGCATTGCCATCATTAATCGTCGTCGGCAAAAGGCGGCGCCGGGGTCTCCTCCTGGACGGCCTCGTCACTCAGCGGTGTTAGATGGCTGCTTAGGTTCCGGACCGTGGAGTTGAGCATGGCGGGGCCCAAAGCGAAGATGGCCACAGCCAGACCCCCGGCGGCGATCGCGATGGGCGCAGTGAAAACGCTGGTCAATGCGCTGGCCTGCATCCCGCCGAGAGGCATAATGCTCCAGGTCATCCCATAGAAGCCCATGACCCGGCCCCTGATTGGGTCGGGCACCATCATCTGGAGGGAACTTTGGATTGAGATCATGTACACGGAATTGAAGATCCCTATGAAGAACATGATGGCCATCGCCAGGGACAGTGAACCGACGTACTCGGCGGTCAGTGCGAAGGCCGCTACGGCCAACCCGAACAAGACCGCCCCGCCGATGATCGCCAGGCCGCGGTTGGGCACGCTCCCACGGGCGCCCATGTAGAGCGTGTTGACCAGAGCCCCGGCCCCGGACATCCCCAGAAGCAGGCCTTGGCCCTTGGCCCCCACCTCCAAGATGTCCACGGCGAAGATGGGCATCAACATGACGTAGGCCATGCCGAAGAAACTGTTGAAGAAGGTCATACCGATCAGGAACGAGAATATGGAATTGACCTTGATGAATCGCAGGCCCTCTTTTATGTCCTGGAGCGGACTGCCCAACGCCCCTCTGGGTATTGGTTGTATCTTGAGGCGCGCCATCACCACGGCCAAGACCACGAATCCCATCCCGGATATGTAGAGGGCCGACTGGGTGTTGATCAGGTCGATGATAATCCCGGCTATGCCCGGCGCGATGATGCGGGTGCTCTGCCAGATCACCGAATTCATCGCCACTGCGCTCATCATCACCCTGCGGTCAATCAAGTGGGGATAAAGGGCCTGGCGGGCCGGGTTGTCGAACGCCTCAACCCCGCCGGCCAGAAAGGCCACCACCAGGACGTGCCAAGACTCAACCGAGCCCAACATGGTGAGCGTGGCCAACAGAAAGATTAGGCTGGCAGTGGTGAGTTGGGTGTAGGCGATCAGGCGGCGTTTGTCCAAGCGGTCTGCGAAGACACCGCCGAATAAGTTGAAGAAAATTGCCGGGACAGCGTTGGCCGCACCGACTAGGCCCAATGACCAGGGGTTGCCGGTGATCTCGTAGATCAGCCATCCTTGGCCCACCCGGAACATCTGGAACCCGCTGACCGATGCCAGCAGCCCCAGCCAGTAGGCCCGGTAGGCCGGATAACGGAGAGCCGGAGGGATCCCGAAGCCGTTCTTCTCAAGAGGCTCGGTAAGTTCCGGAGTGTTGTCTTGTCGAGGTTGTTGCAAATCTTAGGGGACCTTGTCCGATGGTCCGAAGAACATGACAGAAGGAGAATGGTTGCTTACCGGCCAAATAGTAACAGCGGTATGGGTAGGTGCCAACCACAAAATAAAAAGGGCCTCCTAATATTCAGGAAGCCCTTTTTATTCAGAACACTTTTCTGATACGGCCCGTCGGATAGGCCGGAATCCTCGTTCTAAGTTGTTAGCCGGTTGTCTTAGCTGGTGGACGCCGGCTCGGGTTGTTCGGTCAGCATCTGGTCTAGGATCCGCTGCAGGGCCATCGTATGGCTGCAGATGTCCCTGGTGGAGAAGAAATGGCATTCGCAACGCCAGGCCCCGTTCTCAAAACGAACATCATATTGGTCGTGGTTGCCCTTAAATGTGGCGGAAAAACTTGTGATGTTCACCCGGTCTTTCTCTTCTGCGTACTGCCTGGCCTTTTCGATCTTGCCGATTATGCTGGAGTCCATCAACACCTCCTACTACACCGACAGTGGACACGTTCGGAATCCGAAAATTCGAGTCCGTCAACTAAATACTACGGGTGTAAAGCGGTGTGGTCAAGGAAGATTATGGCAACCTGGAAGCAATATTTTTTGGCCCAGCAGACCCGCCAAGACCGGTCCGGGCGGAAGCCATAGCCGTTGACTGCCTATGGCTGGTCAAATACAATTCAGTCCAGCCCCTCCGAAGTGCGAAATCCGTAACTTTGGGTATCGATTTTCGACGGCCCAGCGGTTTTGACCCACCCCAGATTTCGATCGATAAAAATCAGAGAAAAGAGAAAAGAAGACCGATGAACGGCGACCAGATCAGGGACTCATTCATAAGGTTTTTCGAGAGCAAGGGGCATCAACACATGCCCTCGGCGTCATTGATTCCGGCCGGTGACCCAACCTTGCTGTTCACCAGCGCCGGCATGGTTCCGTTCAAGCCCTTCTTCATGGGCGAGCAGACCCCGCCGTCCAAGCGGCTCACCAGCAGCCAGAAGAGCTTCCGCACCACCGACATCGACGAGGTGGGTGACCACAAGCACCTGACATTCTTCGAGATGCTGGGCAACTTCAGCATCGGCGACTATTTCAAAGAGGGCGCCGTGGGCTTCTGCTGGGAGCTGGTCACTGAGCTATTCAAGCTGGACCCGGAACGGCTCTACGTAACGATTCACCTGGACGACGAAGAAGCCTTCGCCATCTGGCGAGACCAGGTGGGGGTGCCGGTGGAGCGCATCTACCGTTACGGCGACAAGGACAACTGGTGGGGCCCCGCCGGCAACGAAGGACCCACCGGCCCCTGCTCCGAGGTCCACTATGACGGCGGTTCCGAGAAGGGATGCCACGACGGCCGGATGATGCCCCCGGAAGCGCTTACCGCACAGTTTAGAAAGGATCTGGAGTCGGGCGATTCTTCCCCGATCGACGGCTGCCATCCCAACTGCGATTGTGAACGGTTCGTGGAGTTGTGGAACCTGGTCTTCATGCAGTTCTACCAGGACACGGCCGGCGGCCGGACGCCCCTCCCAGCCCCGTCGGTCGACACCGGAATGGGTCTCGAAAGGGCGATGGTTATCCTCCAAGGCAAGGACAACATCTACGAGACGGACCTTTTCGTTCCCATCATCGACCGGGTCGGCCAACTGACGGGCAAGACCTACGGTACGGCCACCGATACCGACTACGCCATGAGAGTGGTGGTCGAGCACGCCCGTGCCGCCGCTTTCTTGATCGGGGACGGTGTGGTGCCGGGCAACGAGGGCCGGGGCTACGTCCTGCGCCGTGTAATCCGCCGGGCCATCCGCTACGGCCGCCAACTGGGTCTGGAAGAGGCTTTCTTGACCGAGGTTGTGGAAGCCGTAATCCCACAGTTCAGCGCCGTCTACAAAGAACTTTCAGAGAACCATGAGTTCATCCAGCGAGTGATAAGTCTTGAAGAAGAGCGGTTTGCCGAGGCGATCCAGACCGGCCTGCCGCTTTTGGAAGACGGGTTCATACCAATCCGCAAGTTATTGTTGGCTAATCCCAAGCTTGGGGACATAGATATTGCGGCCATAGATGCCACTCTCCAATCAGATGAGATTGCCCACGCAGCCGGGCACGGAACGTTGGAGATCGTTGGCGAGGCGCTCAAGAAAAACCTGCCTTCGGGAATGGAAAATCAGAGTAGGTTTTTCGGCACGCTATCCGACGCAGAGACATTCGTTCTCTACGACACCTACGGTTTACCTCCGGAACTGACCGCTGAGATCGCCAAGGAGCACGGCCTGGAAGTGGACATGGAGGGGTTCGAGCGGGAAATGGATGCTCGGAAAGAGCAGTCCCGGTCCTCCGGCTCGTTCTCCGGCAGCATGGAGATGCAGACTTCGTACTCGGACTTGGGCCTCAGTTCCAGCGAATTTGTCGGCTACGAACTGACGGAACAGGAATCGAAGATCGTTGCAATCCTTTCGGGCGGGGTATCAGTGGACCACGCCACGCAGGGCCAGCAGGTGGAGATCGTTATCAGCCAATCTCCCTTCTACGCCGAGGGGGGCGGACAGTTGGGCGACCGCGGGCTCATCAGCGGCCCCAACGGCGTCGTCGCGGTGGAAGACACACAGAGTCCGGTTGCGGGGCTTATCGTTCAGCGGGGGACGGTGGAGCAAGGCGAGATATCCGTTGGCGACGTTGTCACTGCTTCAGTCGAAGTGGCGCGCCGCTTGGACTCCTCCCGGAACCACAGCGGCACCCATATCCTTCACGCTGCACTGCGCTCAGTGTTGGGGGCCCACGTCCGGCAGGCCGGATCATTCGTCGCCCCGGAGCGGCTGCGCTTCGACTTCAGCCATGTCAGCGCATTGACTCGAGACGAGCTCTTGTCGATCCAATCCTTGGCCAACGACAAAGTGCGCGGCAACCTGACCGTTTCATCCCACGAGACCAGCTACAGCGAGGCCGTCCGCGAGGGCGCTCTGGCCTTCTTCGGTGACCGCTACGGCGACGTGGTCAGAGTGGTGACCATGGCGCCCGCACCCCACTCAATGGAAGACGCTTTCAGCGTTGAGGTCTGCGGAGGCACCCATGTCTCAGCGACCGGGCAGGTGGGCACGCTGGCGGTGTTGGGCGAGTCCAGCATCGGCGGCGGGATGCGCCGTATCGAGGCCGTGACCGGCCGGGCGGCGGAAGAACTATTCGTGCAGCAATCCGACCACCTGGAAGCCATATCTCAAAAGCTGCAAACTCCGGTTGCCGATCTGGAAGCCCGCCTGGACAGTTTCATCCAGGAGAATGAAGACCTCCGCAAACAGTTGGAAGGTTTCCAGAAGATCTCGCTGCGCGGCGAGGCCGAAGAGCTGCTAAGCCAGATCCAAGAGGTTGACGGCGTCAAAGTCGTCGCCGGCAGGACATCAGCCGGCGGCCCCGACGGCATGCGGGAGATGGCCGACTTCCTCAGGGATAAGCTGGGCAGCGTCGTGGTCGCTTTGGCCGCGGTGGTTGAGGGTAGCCCCATCCTGATCACCATGGTCACCCCCGACCTGGTTGAACGTGGTCTGCATGCCGGGAACATCGCCCGGGACACCGCCAAGGTCATGGGCGGGGGCGGCGGTGGACGTCCCGAGATGGCTCAGGCCGGAGGCAAGCAGCCCGAGAAGGTCGACGAGGCCCTGAACGGAGTTCCATCCCTAGTGCGCCAGGGATTGTCTTAATTCCGGCTGGATGTCGCGAGTCTCGATGAAATCGGACGCCGAACAACCAAAGCTGATGGCGTTGGACCTGGGCGAGCGCCGCATCGGCCTGGCGGTCAGCGGCCCCGATGGCCTGGTACTCCCAGCCGGACACATCGTCCGCACCAAACTGGCCCAAGACGTGCAACAGGTCATCGCATCCGCCCGGGAGCGCCAGGCCCAGGGCATCGTCGTCGGCATCCCCTACACCCTTGACGGCGAGACCGGCGCCTCCGCCAAACTGGCGCGTGGGTTCATCCGTGCCCTCCGCCGGGCCATCGGCGCAGCAGGATCCTTGGCGATCCACGAGATGGACGAGCGGTACACCAGCGTTGAGGCCGAGGGATTGCTGCGGGAGTCGGGGGTACAGCCTTCTAGGGACCGGGCGTCGGTGGATGAGGTGGCGGCGGTTTTGATTCTGCAGCGGTTTTTGGTTTCGCAGGAAGGGTGAGTCAGGAAAAGACGGGAGAGCCCTCATCCTAGTCTTCTCCCGTTGCGACGGGAGAAGGGACAATTCCCTCTCCCTTCGAGGGACGGTTAGGGTGGGGGCCGACGGTCCGGTTAAGCCAAACTCGCCTGAGGATTCACCCCGAAGCCGCGTGCCTGGCGGCTAGGTAGCCGAAGGTCATGGCGCCGCCCAGCTCGCAGCCGGCTTGGTAGCCGATACCGTAGTAGTGGGCGCTGGCGCTGCCGCAGGCGTAGAGTCCCGGTATGACATGGCCCCGTAGATGCATGACTTGGGCGAGCTCATTGGTCACGAGACGGGTCGACCCAGCGGCAGCCGGTTCCAGTGGCAGGCCGTAGTATGGCGGCCGATCCAATGGACCCAAGTTGGGGTTAGGCTTGTGGCTCAAGTCTCCGCTGACTGAGTTGGCGAAGGGAAATTCGCCCCGGCCGAAGTCCTTGTCTTTCCCGGCTTCCGCGAACTTATTGAACCGCTGGATGGTCTTGGTTAGTCCTTCGCCGTCGACGCCCAATCCCTGGGCCAGCCCCTTGATCGTTTCGCTTCTGATCAGCCAATCGGGGACGTCCTCGCCGGGCTGAATACTGCCCAACCCGTACTTGTCCAGGTAGGCCTGATCGAACACCAAGAAGCAGGGGACGTTGACGTAACGGTGCCGCCGGACGTCGAAGTTGCGCAGGGTGGCGCCAACCTGCTGGCCGATCGACTCGTCGGAGAAACGATTCCCGTCCAGGTTCACCAGGATACAGTGAGGGAACCCCGACTCGTTGTTGGTGACGCCTCGATACAAGGGCGTTCCATAGTGCTCTTCGCCGGGGATGACGTAAAGCAGGTCCTGCTGGAACTGGGGTTTTATGCTGACAGCCCCGCCGATCTCTCCAGCCAAGACTATGGCGTCGCCGTCAACGCTGTGAGGCAGGAGCGAGTTTGTAGCGTGGAACTCGCTGGACCTTTCAGTCAACGCCTCGTTCCTGACGTTGCTTCCGGTGGCTAGCAGCACGCCCTTCCGCGCCATTATTCGAAACTCGTGGTTTCCTTGCTTGGCAATCACCCCTTGTACCCGGCCGTCTGCGACGATCAAGGACCGCACGTCAGTGTCAAAGTAGAAGGGGATATTCCGCCGCAGTACTGCGGTCATCAGATGGCCGACGAGGCCGGCGCCAAAGGTGCGCACATCGTGCTCCATGCGCTTACGAATGAGCTGGCGGTCCCAGTTCTGCGGTTGTGCCCGTCCGCCCCATCCGGCAACCTCTTCAAGCGTCGCGCGGTGGGTGACCGCCGGCGCGGCTCGCAAGTGTTGATGCCATTCGCCCAACGATTTGGACTCAAAGGGCCTGACTTGCAGATTGCGGCCTTCGCCCAAGGAACCGTTGGCCATACCCTGAAAATAATCGGGAAAACCGGGGACCACGTAGAAAGGAATACCCACGTCGTCGCAGAAAAACTTGAGTGCCTCGGGGGATGTCTTGATGTAGGCTCGGAGGTTGCTTTCCATTTCATGACCGGCAGCCAGGTGGTGGAGATAAGCATAGGCGGCTTCCTGGGAATCTTTGATCCCTAAGGCCCGTTCTAGATGGTTGTCACCGACCCACACGATTCCGTAGGAATAGGTCGTCCCGCCGCCGAACACCTCGGATTTTTCCAGAATAACCGTCTCCAGACCCTGCGCCTGAGCCGCCAATACCGCGCAACTTGCGCCCATCCCTGAGCCGACGGCGATAAAGTCGACTTCCATGTTCGATTCGATTTTCGGCGTGAGACCCGCACTCGTCATCCGGTAATTCCTTGGTGGGTGAAGATTCGACTATCATACAACAGCGCCCACAAAGGCCTACAATGGCCGCTGTCACTCGACTTTGTATCGAACCATCAAGAGATCTTGGGGAGCCCGATATGACCTCCATCAACGGCAAAGCAGATACCGTTATCAAGAACGCCAACATCATCACGATCGATACTGGCCGCCCCAGGGCACAGGCATTGGCCATGAGCCACGGAAGGCTTGCCGGGGTTGGCAGCAACGAAGACATCGAAGGTCTGATCGGGCCGGACACCAAGGTTCTGGACGTGGGCGGCAAGACCGTGCTGCCAGGGTTCATCGACGCCCACATCCACGTGTTGAGCAGCGGCGTGAAGCACGTGATGTCCGCCGACTGCGACGTGCCCACCCTCAAACAGGTCCAGGCCGGACTGAAAGAGCGGGCAGATAAAACTTCGGCCGGGAGTTGGGTACAAGGCTTCAAATTCGACGACACAAAGACCGACCGGACCGCTTGCAACGAGGGTCGCCACCTGTATCGCGACGACCTGGACGCTGTGACTACGGACCATCCCATCATGGTGGCCCACCGGGCGGGGCACGTCTTCTACATGAACACCTTGGGGCTGGAGGCAGCCGGGTTCAGTGACGAGACCCCCGACCCGCCCGGCGGCAGGCTGGGCCGGGACCCGGACACGGGTAAGCTGAACGGAATGGTTTTCGAGCGGGCCATCGACCACGTGCGCTTCAGTCTCATTCCGGTGGATACCGACGAGGTGCGCCGAGAAGGCCTCAGGACGATCTGCCGCATGCTGAACCGGGTCGGCCTGACTAGCGTCCACGACGCAAGAGTGACCGCCGAAGAGTTCCAGACCTATCAGGACGGATACGCCGCCGGTGAACTTAGTCTTCGCGTCTACGCGCTGATGTGGTACCCCCAGTTTCCCGCGCTCCGGGACGCCGGAATCAGGTCCGGGCTGGGCGACGACCGCCTCCGTATCGGCGGGATCAAGATGGTGGCCGATGGTGCCATCGCCACCCGGACCGCCTACCTGTCCCAACCCTACGAGGGCTCAACATGCGACCACGGCATCCTGGCCATGGAGCAAGACGAGATCGAGCAGCAGGTGATGGACATGCACCGGGCCGGATTTCAGGTGTGTATCCACGCCAACGGTGACTTGACCATTGACATGGTGCTGTCGGCCTACGAGAGGGCGCAGAAAGCCCACCCCCGGGCCAACACCCGCCACCGCATCGAACACTGCACCTTGGTCAACCCGGAATTGCTCGCCAGGATGAAGGCGATGGGCGCCATCGCGACACCGTTTTGCACCTACGTCTATCACCACGGCGAGAAGATGCGCTACTACGGCGAGCAACGGCTGGAGTGGATGTTCGCCCAGCGCTCGTTCATCGATTCCGGCGTGGTATCTACCGGGGCCACCGACTACCCGCCCGGCCCCTTTGAACCCCTGCTGGGCGTTCAGAGTTGTGTAACCCGAACCGACAGCACGGGCAAAGAATGGGGCGTCAACCAGAAGATATCCGTCGAGGAAGCGCTACGGCTGTACACCTTGAACGGGGCCTACGCGTCATTCGAGGAAGACAGCAAGGGCTCGATCGAGGTGGGCAAATTGGCGGACCTGGTCGTTTTGGGCAGCGACCCCACCCAGATCGACCCGCTGAGCATCAAGGACATCCATGTAGAGCAGACGATCGTTGGCGGGGAAACGGTCTACGGAGGGTGAGCCGGACGGGACTTAGAGGTACGTCCGATCGAAATCGCTTGAGATCATGGACATGTTCTCCACGTCCCAATCAAAAGACAACACCACAGAGCGGTCAGATGTGGCCTGCAGAAGTCTGATTCCGTTCTGAGCTACTACGCTTTCAGCCAGGCTGTAGTCTAGTTCTCCGGCTTCGTTGCCGGAGCGGTTGCAGACCATCATGGGCAGTCCGGTGTCCGCCGACCTGGCTTCCCACTCCCCATCAGGACCGCAGCGGCCGGGGCCCCAGGCAACGGGCGAGACCAATAATTGGGCGCCTTTGTCCTTGAACACCTGGGCGATCTCGTTCTTATAGGCGTCGGCGCAGATCAGAATGCCCGTCTTGATCCCGTCGCATTCGATGGGGTCAATCTTCCAGCCGCTGGTCGACCAGGATTCCGCTCCACCCAGGGCCTTGACCTTGCGGTGCTTGCCAATGATCTCGCCGGTGGAGTCGATCACGAAGACCGTGTTGTACATCTTGTCGGTGGCCGGGTCGCGCTCTGGGTGGGAGAGAAATACTGTGAGGCCGTGCTCCTTGACCAGACTGAGGAACCCGTTCATCCAGGGGTCGGGCTGGGGGAGTATCCAGTCAGTGCCGATCGTTTCCATGAACAGGTAACCGGGGATGCACAACTCTGGGGTGACCACCCACTGCGCGCCCTGCTGGGAGGCTACTTTGACGCCGTGCTCCACCAGCTTGCGGTTGTGGTCGATGTCGTTGGTGACCGGCGCTAGATGCAGGAACGAAATGCGGAGTTTTTTCATCTTCGGGGGATTATAGCATCCGGCGCTGGTCACATCCTGCGGCCTTGACGGCCCGGTGTCGTGACATCAGAATAAATGAGGCGGCCATAGCGATGAGTCCGCTCCATTTTCTGAAGCCCCGTAGTGTAGTGGTAACACGCCAGCCTTTGGAGCTGGAATCCCTGGTTCGAACCCAGGCGGGGTTGCCAGTTTTTTCTTGCTCTTAGGGTACAACCGACGCCCGAGTCCACCATCTCCCTACAACCCAGTCTCGCCTCTCATTGACCCACTCTCCGCGGCGCGCGTATATTACCGGCATCACGGCGGCCTGGAATCTCCAGGGCTGCTGAATGCGAGGTCTACTACAGCGTGTATGCGTTGATCTTGGCCGGCGGGAGAGGCGAAAGACTCCGTCCGCTGACCGATACCCTGCCCAAGCCCATGGTCCCCGTATGCGGCAAACCCATCTTGGAACATCAGGTTGAGTGGCTGAAGGCCGGAGGCGTGACCGATGTGGTGTTCCTGGCCGGTTACCGCTGGGAAGCCATCAAGGACCACTTCGGCGACGGCGACGCATTCGGGGTAAGGGCCCACTACAGGCTGGAAGAGTCTCCCCTGGGCCGAGGGGGGGCCATCAAGGCCGGGTTTCCCCAGGTCCCAAGTAGCGAAGATACTGTGGCCGTGCTGAACGGGGACACCATCACCGACGAGACGCTGGACAACCTGTACGCGTACCACCAAGAACGAAAGTCGGCCAACAACTCACACCTGGCGACAATCATGGTTGTTCCGATGGTCAGCCCCTACGGACTGGTCGAGATGGACCCATCAGGCACGGTGACCGGCTTCCGCGAGAAGGTGGAGATGGAGCACTGGATCAATGCCGGCATCTATCTCTTTGACCGCGCGATAGCCGAAGAACTGCCCGAATTGGGCGACCACGAGACCGAGACTTTCCCCAGGCTGGCCCAAGCAGGGCGATTGGCGGCCATGCGGTCCCGGAGCTTCTGGCGAAGTGTCGATTCATTTAAAGACCTGAGCGAAGCGGAAGATCATGTTGCGAGTCGGTGAGCCAGGCGAGGATCCGAGCAAAGCCGAAGCCCACGTTGGGAGCACTTGAAACAGATAAACGAGTTCGTGGACCGGGAAGAGGTGTAGTCCGGCTATTTCTTGCTTCCCGCCCGCAGCTCGTCGATCACTTCTTTGATCTCTTCAAACCGCACGTAGCGCACGTTGCCGTCGAAGCTGGACGACGTCACCAATACCCCGAGAAACTCGCCGAATTTGTTGAACACCGCGCCTCCGCTCATGCCGTTGGTCGCGGCGGCGTCCACCTGGCCCAAGGAATAATCGCCGGGGCGGATGTCCCACAACGCTCCGATCCGGCCGAATGTGACCAGTGGCGTGGTGGTTGATATCTCCGGGACGAAACCGATCAACGCAACCTCGTACCCGATATCGGCCACGGACCTTTGTGATAAGTCGGCGAACACTTGGTTTGAGAAGGGCAGTTCGACAGTCAGACCGCTAACTGGATCGTCCAAAGTTAATAAAGCCAGGTCACGGTCAGTGTCGTACCCGGTTACCGTGGCCCGTTGATAAGCCTGGCCGTTCACGGATACGTCCGCCCTGCCGGCTCCGGCGATGACATGGTCGGCGGTTATGACCTCCGTGGGCGAGATGCGAACGCCCGAACCCTGGGAGAAGACGATGTCGATGAAGGTGACGGTGCTCCGCATGTCACCGATGAACTCGCTAAAGTCCGGCGGCGGCTCCCCAGGCAATCCCTCGGGACCTCTGGGGCCCACAAATCCGGGGAACCCTCTGGAGCCAGCAGCCCCGGCAGGTCCTTGAATTCCCTGTTCGCCTGGAATGCCCTGGGCCCCCGGTTCCCCTGGCAGGCCGGGTTCGCCGTCGGCGCCTTGGCAGGCCAACGCGGCGAGGACGGAGATTGCGGCCAATACCGCGAACGCATGCCTGAACCTGATCCTAAATCTGATTCTGAACGGAAATTTGCCGGTCAGTGTTTTCAAGCTATACACTCGTTGCCGGTGAATGACCGCCGTGGCGGGCCTGTTGTCGTGCCGCGGCGTTTCTGTTTGGCTTTTTCATATACGTTGATCTGACCGTTTTCCGATGTACCAACTCATAAATAGGCTACCTTTTTTCTACGGCTGGACCATTCTTTTCGCGGCCGGCAGTTCCATGGTCGTCAGGAACGCTACTGCCAGTTTAACCCTTGCCGTCTTCATATTCCCCATGTCCGAGGACCTAGGCTGGAGCCGGACTCTGATCGCCGGGGCGGCCAGCTTGGGCGGTCTGGTGGCCACGGTGGCCTCTCCGCTGGTGGGCTGGGCCCTGGACCGGTACGGCGCCAGAGCGATACTCACGGTCAGCGTACTTATCCTAGGCCTTTCGACGGTGTCGTTGGCCTGGGCTACTGTGCCGGTTGCATTCTATCTGGCTTACGGCTTGGGGCGGGTGATATTTTCCAGCCCGTTGAACATCGGCCCTTCGGTTGTTGTGTCTCGGTGGTTCGTCAGAAGGCGGGGCCGGGCCACTGGCATCTTGTTCCTCTCCCATTCCCTCGGCATGATCACCTTCCCACTTATCGCCGGCTTGGTGATCAAGTACCGGGGCTGGGAGGATGCCTGGGCCGTGCTGGGGGTGCTGGTCTGGATATTGGCCCTGGGGCCGGTCTCGATGCTGGTGCGCCAGAGCCCCGAGTCGGTGGGTCTATTGCCCGACGGAGACCCGCCGCAACAAACGGACGAAGGCAAGGAAGCGGCGGCTGCTGCCGAAGAGCCGAATTGGACACTGCGGGAGGCCGCGCGCACTCCGACCCTGTGGCTGCTGGCGATGGCCACTGGGTCACTGTTCTTACTCCAGTCCGGCACCAATATTCACCAAGGGGCCTATTTCTTGGACCAAGGACTGGGGGTGGGTATCTCGGCGGCGTCATTGAGTTTGAACGCGGTATTCACAGGGGTAGGCAGCATCTTTTGGGGCTGGTTGGTGGACCGAGTGCCCGTCCGATTCACCTACGCCGGGGTGGCGTTGATGATGGCGGTGGCGCTGGTCCTATTCCCCATGGCTGACACAACAGCCGAGGCATTGGTCGTGGCTTCCATATTCGGGACCGCCGTGGGCGGGATACTGGTGGTGCCGGTGGTCGCCTACGCCAACTACTTCGGCCGCCGTTCCCTGAGCGCAATCCGCGGCGTAACCGAGCCCTTCGTATCCCTAGGCCAGGCCATCGGCGCCCTATTCTCGGGCATCATCTACGACGTAACCGGCAGCTACAAAGACGCGTTTTTGATTTTGGCCATCCTGGGCCTCGCCACGATTGCAATGTTGCTGGCGACTAGGGAGCCGAGGCGGGTTGGAGCGGGAAGCCCTTAGCCCTCAATCGGCCAGGCCAAGGGTTGTGTTTTTCAACGACCCGAACCGAAGTATAACGTTGGCAATACACCGTCAAAGTGGATATGGAGGACTGCCATGGCCCAATCAATGGGCGAATTGGAACAAGACGCCCTGCAGCTGTCCGATGAAGACCGGGCGAGGTTGGCTGTTAGCCTTCTCTGTAGTCTTGAAGAGAAAGGTGGAGACCCAGCGGAAGTAGAGAAGCTTTGGGTCGCCGAGGCAAAGAGAAGGGCGAAGGAATTCGATGATGGTTCAGCAATTGCGATTCCTGCCTCGGATGTGTTGGCTAGGCTAAAGTCTAAGTACCAAGAGAAGTGATAGAAGTACATTTCCTCGCCGAAGCTATAGCGGAACTAGAAGCCGCCGAGGAATTCTACGAATCACGCCTTGAGGGCCTTGGAATAAGGTTCTTGCTCGCCGTATAGATTCAGCTAGAGCGAATCGCGGTTTTCCCTGATTCGGGCCAAGGCCTCGAAGACGGTATTCAAAAAGTGATTGTATTAGGCTTTCCGTTTAGCATTATTTACCGAAGCGCCGAAGACCAGGTCCTTGTTCTTGCGGTGGCTCACTACTTCCGGAATCCCGGGTATTGGATGGGACGTTCCCAGTAAGATTGAATATGTTGGCCCGTCAATCGGTAGTGGCGTAATACGCCAGACGACTTAATCGCTACGAGGCCTTGAATACCCCCTACCTAAACTCCGGCATGACCTCTGCGGCGATCGTTTCCATCAGCCGTTTTAGGGCGGAGACGTCCCCGGAGTTCAAAGCCAAAACCATGTGGTCTACGCCGGCGTCCTGGTAGGCTTTGATTCCGGCTACCATCATTTCTGGGTTGTTTCCGGGGAGCCTTGTCCGTGTGGATGCGCGTTCGCTGGAGGGACGGCCGTGCACTTCAACCTCAAGCCTGGTCGACCAGGTCATAGCCGAGGCATCTCTGCCTGCGGCGGTGGCGGCTTCCATGATCTCATGCTTGGTCAGGGCGTAGTTTTCGGCGGAAACGCCGGTAGGATGCCAGCCGTCGCCCCGCAGCGCTGTCCGTTTTATCGCTCCCGGACTGGAACCCCCGACCCATATCGGTATGCTGGACTGTGCCGGTTTGGGCGAGAAGTAGAGGTCCGAGAAATCCCAGCGCTTGCTCTGAAACTTGGGCAGATGGCTGGACCATAGTTCCTTCATGATGTCGATGCATTCGTTGGTGAGGGAGCCCCTTTCGCGCATTGAGATGCCCAAGGCGTCGAACTCCTCGGTCATGGCGCCAACGCCCACGCCCAAAGTGACCCGGCCGCCGGAGATCTGGTCCAGGGTGGCGGCGTATTTGGCCAGTTCCACGGGATTGTGATACGGGAGCACCAACACCGATGTCCCCAGGGTCACCTTTGACGTGGTGGCCGCCAGGTAGGACAGAGTGGACATGGGGTGGTAGTAGGGCTTGTCTTCCAACCGCTCACGGATGTATCCGGTGTTGAACAAATGGTCCATGACCCATACCGAGTCATAGCCTAGGCTTTCTGCTAGGGGGCCGAATTCCAAGACCTGCTTCGGGTCTTCGACGCCCCAATTATTAGGAATAGTCACACCGAATTTCACGTGGAGCTCCTTGGATTCTGAGATCTGAGGGGAGAGTATCTGTAATTATGCGGTGTTGGCGGCTTCGATCAGCCGGGCGGTCTCGATGGCAGCGACGGCCGTGTTGGCCCCCATGTTGCCTGCCTTGCCTCCGGCGCGGTTCAAAGCCTGTTCCATATTCTCGGTGGTTAGCACGCCGAAGATCGTAGGGACTCCGGTCTCCAAGGCCACCGAGCTTATTCCGCTGGCCGCCTGTCCGGCCACCATGTCGTAGTGGGAGGTCTCGCCTCGGATCACGGCGCCCAGGCAAATGACCGCCTGGTAGCGTCCGGTCTTGGCCAGGGTTTTGGCAATCACCGGTAACTCGAAGGCCCCCGGTACCCAACTGACCGAGATGTCTTCGTCTCGGACGCCGTGCCGGACCAGCGTCTCAACCGCTGAATCGAGTAGTTTCCTGGTGATGATCTCGTTGAAACGGGCAACGACCACGCCTACGTGTAGGCCCTGGCCGTTCATGTCGCCCTTTATCTCTTTGGGCACGCTTATTTCTCCTGGTGCAGGTTGTTTTGCATTATGACTGGACCGGTGCGGAATTCGATTCCTGACGCACTCCGCACTGCATTATCTTTTCGACGAACTCGGATTCAGTCACAAGACCGGGAATCTGGGTCAACTCGTTCACGACGGTGCACGGCACGGACCGAACGCTGTATTTTTGCGTCAGGGCGGGAAATTCTTCGATCTCTACGACGTCGGCGGTGATGTTTTGGTTCTCTAACGCTAAGGCATGGGCCAATCGGGCGATGGGCGGGCATTCGGCGCTGGTCGGTGTTACGAACACCTGGATGTGCACCGGCTGGTTGATAATGCGCAGCTTCTTCCGGGTGTCCATGCTCAGAGGGCTGACTCCCCGGGAAATGGTCTTGATGTTCTCCACGACAACGGCCAATTGGTATCCCATGGGTATGCCAAAGAACCTCAGTTTGGCTTTCCCTTTTTTTCCAAAAGCGATGGCCGGCACTCGGGTGATGCCTTCTTCCAGGGCCATCTCAGGCTGCGCGTAGACGTCGGTCGTCTCAAGGGTGACCTTGGGAGAGAGAGCAACCAGCTCCTCCAGCAACTGTTGGGTCTGAACGCAGTACCGGCATTCCCGGCCCGGTACCGAGATGGGGGAAGGCCGCTGGGTGAACAGGCGCAGTTGCACCTCGGCTTTAAGGTCCTTGCGGAAAGTACGCTTGAGCTGGGACTTTTGCTGGGCCTGAATCAGCGTCTGCTGCGTCATCAACCGGTCTCCAATTTCTGCGGGGCGGAGCCCCAAGTGGAGACCAGTTTACACGGGAAGCAGTGGGTTATCCAGCTTTGTCCAGCATATCGCGGATGGTGAACATGCGCTGAAAAAAGGTGAAACACGAGACGATGGCGATGGCCAGCAGGAACCATTCGATCTGGCCGACGATCAGGCCCACACCCAACAGGACTACGCGCTCCGGACGGGTCATCACCCCCGCTCTGGTGAATACTCCCAGCCCCTCGCCGCGGGCACGGAGGTAGCTGACCCCCTGAGAGAAGATCAGGGCCGAGAGCAGCACGGTGATGAAAAATATCTTGCGGTCATCGCTGATGTCATCTCGCAGGGCGTAGACCGCCACACCAACGAATAATGCGGATTCGCTCAACCGGTCGAAGACAGAGTCCAGCAGCGCGCCGAAGGGGCTGACGGTGCCAGTGAGCCTTGCCAGTGCGCCGTCCATCAAGTCCAGGCCTCCGGCGAACAGAAAGACTATTCCACCAGCAACGAGCCAGCCGGCGCCGACCAGGTAGGCGGAGACGACGGTGATTAGGAAACCAAGGATGGTGATGCCGTTGGGCGTGAGCTTGATTGCTCTGAAAAACTTGGCCCCCGGCACCTCTATGTAGCGGAGGACCGCCGCCCTAAATTGTTCGCGTCCCGGTAGAGCCATTAGCGGCCTGTATACATCTGTTGTAATATTCCTCGACCCGGCCGGCGACCACTTCCCACCGGTAATCCTCGGCGGAACGGCTGCCCTGGCCGCCCAATTTACTGCGTAACTCCGGGTCTCGAGCCAATCTCCCCAGTGCGTTGGCCAAACCGCCGGTATCTTTCTTTGTGACCAGTAAGCCCTGCTCGCCGTCGGTCATGATTCCCCGGAACCCTTCGATATCGGAAGCGACCACCGGCTTGCCGGCCGACATGGCTTCCAACAGAACGATGCCGAAGCTTTCTCCTCCGGTGGCCGGTGAGCAGAAGATGTCTGCGGTGGCGTAATAGCGCGGCAGCTCATCGTAGGACACGCGGCCCGCGAATTCCACGTCCCTCAGGCCGTGGGAACTCAATATGCGGTACGACTCTTTGTCCGGGTTTCCGGGGCCGACCACAATCAGCCGGGTATTTGGCATCTCCCATTTAAGCTTGCTGTAGGCTTCAAGCAGATACCGCAATCCTTTGCGCTTCTCCAGGCGGCCCACAAACAAGATATTCAGCTTGCCGTCCTGGTATTGGGGCAGGGGAGCGACATTGGCTGAGAAATGCTTGTAATCGATGCCGTTGGGGATGATCTCGTATTCGCCAGGGAACGTGTTGTTTACATAACGCCTTGCGGCGGGAGAGACGGCGATACTGCCGTGGAGCCGTTTTTGCCAGCGTTTGATTATTGGCTGGAAGGCGCGGTAGAGGTGTTGGCGGGAGTAGGAGGCGTGAAACGTCCCAACGTTTACCGACTTGGAGAATTCTAGCACGCATAGTGGGAGGATCGGCACCATCGGTTCGTGTAAGTGAATGATGTCGAACTGCTCTTTCTTCAGCAACGCCCTGATCTTGGGATAGAGCCACCACGATAGGGTGACCCTGGCAGTGGAGCCTCCGCTGGGTAGGGGGACCGAACGGCCAAAGGGCACCAAAAGGTCGGAATCTTGGAAGTCACGAGAAGGGGAATGGGGCGCCAACACCTGGACCTCATGTCCGGAGCGGCCAAGTGCGCGTGCCAACTGGGCAACGTGGGCCGTAACCCCGCCGGGCCAGGTGAAATCATAAGGAGACACCATGGCGATCTTCACGGCGCTACCCCCGTCCCATCGCCGCCCAAGGACTTAGTCCGTGGATGCTTCTGATACTTCCGATGATTTTACTTCCGGTGCTTGTTCGGCGATGAATTCCTCGACCATATCTCGAGCTTGGTCGTCAGTGTGTTGAACCGGTGGTGATTTCATGTAGTAGGCGCTGGGCCCTTCTATCGCGCCGCCCTGCCCACGGTCCAGGGCCAGTTTCGCGCAACGGATGGCGTCAACGACCACTCCAGCGGAGTTCGGGCTGTCCCAAACTTCCAATTTTACTTCCATGTTCAAGGGGACATCGCCGAAGACGCGGCCTTCCATGCGGATGTAGCACCATTTGCGGTCCTTCAACCACGGAACGTGGTCGCTGGGGCCGATGTGAATCTCGTCGTCTCCGAGAACTTCGTCCATTTGAGACGTAACAGACGTGGTCTTGGAAATCTTCTTCGATGTGAGGCGCTCCCTTTCTAACATGTTCAGGAAATCGGTATTTCCGCCGAAGTTCAACTGGTAGGTGTTGTCCAGGGTGACGCCCCGGTCTTCAAAGAGGCGGGTCAAGACTCGGTGTGTGATGGTGGCGCCCAGCTGGGACTTGATATCGTCGCCAATGATGGGGACGCCGCGCTCTTCGAAACGGTTGCGCCAGTACTCTTCGCGGGCCAGGAAAACCGGGATGCAATTAACCATACCGCAGCGGGCGTTGAGTATCTGCTCAACGTACCACTTGGTTGCCTGTTCACTGCCCACTGGGAGGTAATTGATGACTACATCGACTTCCTTCTCTTGGAGGATGCCGGTGATGTCCGCGGTGGAGTGAGGTGATTTTTTTACGATATCTTCCAGATACCGTCCCACGCTGTCGTGAGTCATTCCCCGTTCGACGATTACCCCAGTCTTGGGGACATCAGCGAACTTGATGGTGTTGTTGGGGGCCGTGAATATCGCTTCGGACAGGTCTTTACCGACCTTATTCTTATCGATATCGAAGGCGGCCACTATATCGATGTCATCTATTCGATATCCGCCGATGGTGTTGTGCATGACACCCGTTACTTCGACATCGTCAGGGAGTTCAACGTATTTGTGGACCCCTTGGACGAGCGATGAGGCGCAGTTTCCGACGCCGATGATTGCAACCTTGATTTTCCCCACGGATTTGGCTCCTTTTACCCTTAACCAGCGCTGGTCCACCTGTTGGTCTGACCCAGTGAACCAAGCTGCTGCATTTTAGCAATACGCCCTAGTCGTCACAATAGCCATCATTGCGGATTGCGATGCTTATCAACACGATTCGGGCGGTATTAGACAACCTTAATCAACCAAGTCCTCGGCTGATTAGAAGAACCTGATTATTGCCGTACGGTCATCATACCGGAACCGTACTCCGATTGTCTCCGGTACCCGGCCCTCTTGAAGCCGCTCCTTGATGGTGTCCTCGATGGTAGAGGCGGCTGCTTCAGGCGTGCCGGCGTTTCGGATCACCTCAGTGAGTTCTTCGATGGTCATGTTGTCGGTGATGCCGTCGGTCGCCAACAAGAGCCTATCTCCAGGTGAGGGAGTTATCTCGACCTGGGCGGGTTGGACAAATTGTTCAGACGCGCCGATGGCTTTGGCCACACCCACGTGCAGGAATCCTCCCGCATGTCCTGAGAGTTTCTGGTGGCCGTCTTTGTTGATCAAAAAAACCGGGCTGTCGCCGGCGGAGATGATCTGGACATTGTCACCCCGGCCTAGCACGGCGGAGACCGTAGTCAGAAGGAACCGGCCCGACCCCACGCTGTAAAAATCCTCGTTCATTTCAGATAAGAGTTGGACGATTCCCTTAGCGTTGTTCAGGTCGCCCGCGTCCAGCGCATCTCTGAGTTCGGTGCTGGCCTGTTCTCCACCGTGGCCAGTGACGCCGTCCATCACCACGTCCAGGAATTCCCCGTTCCCCAGGTCTTTACTTAGGAAAGAATCCTCGCCGTGGGCTGAATTGTCTTGCATCGTTGTTACTGTGCTTGCCAACATTGCGGCCAAACCTCGGAAATTTCAATTAGTTTTTCAGGTGGATGATATTTGATGCCGTTAGGCCAGGTAACCGGCCATCTCGGAGTCTGGATCGAACAAGAATCCGCGCCAGTAATCTGCTTTCAACCAATCCGCGGCTTCCTGCCAAGTCTGGACCGATTTAGAGGCGTTTGCCTGCCCGGCGTTCCGTTCTGCGATGCGGTCCAGGTAGGCCGTCAGATCGGCCCGGAAGGGAGCATATTTAGTGTACGCCCGTTCCCGGATCTTACTCAGGATCACCGAACCCGTCTCAATCACCGCCGGAGCGCACCCGGCCAAATCCCGGGCCATCTCGTTAAGTTCTTCTTCGATATTTACGATGGGCCTGATCCCTCGGGCGTCGCGGTAGCCTGACGCGTCGCCCGGCGGTTCGAGTGGTGTGGTGTAGAACTTCAATATCTCCAAACAAGCATCGTTCACGTCAAAGGGCGGGCGGCCACGAGGGGCTTCATCGTCCAACCGGGCCAGAGCCCCCGTGTCGATGACCACCATCTTCCCACTAGCCGGCTGGTAGAAGATGTTCTGAGGGCGGAGGTCCAAGATAACGTACCCGGCGGAGAGGTAGACTTCTTCCAGGTCTAACAACTGGTTGTGAACCGGATGTACCGGCACCGCGCTGGGTTGGACCAAGGGAAATAATGTGAACAGATTTTGCCCCGCCCCGATGGGCACCCCCTTGAACTTGGACATCATGTCGCCCAACAGCGGTATGCCGCCAGCCCGCTCCTCCACCAGAACTTGGTAATCCTTGCCTAGCTCATCGCCGAAGAAGGCGTCGTGATTGCCGCGTTCGGTATAGCCCAGTATGGGGGAGATAAGGTTGGTTGAGTGACCGATCTCGTCGTAGGCTTGAAGGACCTTTTCGGTCCGGGCTTCGATGGCCTGGTGTTGGTCCCGGCTGATCGCCTGGGGCACGGGCCGTTTGATGGCCACCTGGTTGCCGGACTCACGGTCGACCGCTGCCCTCACTTCATAGTCGGCGCCGGCGCCAAGCCGTCCGGTTATCTCGTACCGGTCTAGATCGACCTTCTCCAATTATGTTGCTCCAGGTGCTAGATGAAATCGGCGCTGGATAGTGGGCTGGTTAACCAGAGGTGCGTCCGCTGAAAACCAGGTTAATCGAGTCCAAAACCCGCTTCAGAGGCCGATTGGATGGTACGCTTTGGCCTGGGAAAATGCAACAAATGGCCGAGCCTGAATGCCGCGTGGGCGCTATGCCTGGACCGATGCTGTTAAGGGTTTTCCGGCGCCCGGTACAGCAGGGTGACCCACTCTTCCTGAGGCCACTCGCTGATCAATGTGAAGCCCAGTGGCTCCACCGCGCCGGCCACCTCGTCTTTCTGGGTCATCAGTAAACCGGAGGCGATGAACAGTGCGCCCGGCTTCAGAGCCGTCAGGATAAAGGGACACCGGTCGGCGACGCCCCTGGCCGAGATATTGGCCACTGCCAGGTCGAACTCGCCGGGCGGGGCCGTTGGATGGGGGATTGAACCCTGGCCCAGCCTGATCTGCTTGTTGATGCCGAGCCGCCGGAAGTTGCGCCGCGCCGCGGATATGGCCTGTGAGTCGATGTCCAGGGCGGTTACCAACTCCGCGCCCAGCTTCATGGCGGTGATGGTCAATATGCCCGAGCCAGTTCCCAGGTCTAGGACCGTCATCCCCGCCTTGACGTGTTGCTCCATGGCCTCCATGCAAGTGGCGGTGGTGGGGTGATAGCCGGTGCCGAAGGCAATTCCCGGATCAAGTTCAATCACGATGTCTTCCGGACCGGCGGTTGAGTCCAGTTCGAGCCATGTGGGCTTGATAACCAGACGTTTTCCGATGCGCAGGATTCCAAAGTGAGATTTCCAGGAATTCATCCAGTCTTCGTCGTCGGGCAGATCACGGATATTCAGGTCGCCGATGGGTTCGATGGCGCCGACCAACTTCACACCGACTTCGATATGGGCCATCCGTTGTCTTGACCCGGTCGTTAGGTAAGTGCGCAACAAGACGCGGCCCTCGCCCGCCAACTCGGTGCTCAACCCCTTGCCGTAGCGGCTGAACAGATACGAGATCGGTTCCACGTATTCATGGGGTACGGTGATGTTTAATTCTTGCCAGGCCACCGGCCCTCCTATTCCTTGAGCGTCAAATTAAAAGACCCGCGGGACCAGCGGTCCCCGGGCCTATCGTCACAGGATACGGATCTGGGACTCGCAGGAAGTTATCAACCCAATGCCTCTTTGATCTTGTCGAAGATCCCCTGGTCATCTCCATCGTTGGAACCGCCTTTGGGGGAACTCCAGTTTGAATCGGCGAAAGACTGCGCCAGTTCTTGCAGCAGTTCCTGTTGGCGGTTATCCAGCGAACCGGGGATCCTTACGTCCACCGTCACTCTTAAGTCGCCCCTCCGGTTTCCGTGAAGATGCGGCACACCCTTTCCCTTGATGCGGAACTCGGTGCCGGGTTGAGTACCCTGGGGGAGTTTAAGGTCTTCGTCGTTGCCATCCAGGGTGGGTATGGATTTGTGGGCGCCCAGAGCTGCTTCAGCTATATTCACCGGCAGCACGTAGGTCAGATCCGAGCCTTCGCGGTCGAAATATTGGTGTTCTTGTACATCGATATACACGTAAAGGTTACCGGTGCCGCCGCCATCCCGGCCTGCGTCACCCTCTCCGGTGAGGCGCACTTGCATGCCGCCTTCGACCCCGGCGGGAATATTCACGGCGATCTTGCGGGTCTTGCGTTCCTTGCCTCCGCCCCGGCAGTTGGAGCAGGCGGTCTTTATAATGGTGCCCTTTCCCGAGCAACTGGTGCAGGTTATGACCTGAGTGAACTGGCCGAATACGCTGCGTTGGGCGCGCCGCACCTGCCCGTTGCCCTTACAGGTGCTGCAGGTCTCGAGGGGTGTGCCAGGTTCGTTTCCGGCCCCGGAGCAGACTCCGCAGTCCTCGAGGCGGGTCAGATCGACTTCACGTTCCGCTCCAAACACCGATTCTTCGAAACTCAGTACGACCCGGTGTTGCATGTCGCTGCCCCGTTGCGCCCGACTGCGACGGCCCGACCCACTTCCGAAGAATGAGTCGAAGATGTCTCCAAAACCGCCGAAACCTTCGAACCCGTCGAAGGGCTGGCCGGACCCGCCGTTGCCGCCCACGCCGGCTTTGCCGAATTGGTCGTATTGGGCTCTCTTATTCGAGTCGGAGAGGACCTGATAGGCCTCGTTTATTTCCTTGAATTTCTCTTCAGCGTTGGCGCTCTTGTTGCGGTCGGGATGGAACTCCATGGCCTTCTTGCGGAAAGCCTTGCGGATATCCTCTTCCCCGACGCCCTTGCGCACGCCGAGTATGTCGTAGTAGTCCCCGTTAGCCATTCACAAACACCTTTGTGTTTCGTTCTCCAAACTGGTCCTCTTTGCCGGACCTTTGCTGAACTGCTACAGGCCATTATAAAGCAGGCGCGGTGGCCGCTCAAGAGCGGCGATGCCCCGGCCCGGCGGCGGATGCCGTTGCTTGGTCCTATGACGGGCGGGGTTAACTGGGTTCCTGTTTGCGTAGGTTTAGCGTCGAATCGGTTAGATGAACAAGGGCTTTCTAGTCGGCTTTCGCCTTGACACCTTCTAGGCATCTGGTTAGGATGATACTCAGGAGTAACAACTCCTTTAAATAGGCACACTAGGCGGAAAGGAATAGGTGATTACCGTGGAGATTATCATCGTCATCCTAGCCGTCCTGGCGGCCGCAGGGATAGGTGTTGCTACCTGGTTGGTTCTCAAATCGCGAAATGACGCCGCGCAGGCACAGATCGCCGGAGAGAGCGCCAAGGGTATTATCACCCAGGCTGAAGAGGAAAGTAGAAAAGTCCTCTTGGCGGCCCAGGAAGAGGCATCAAAACTACGTAACGAAACTGAATCGGACCTAAAAGACCAACGCCAAGAGTTCCACCGCATGGAAAGCAGGCATCTGCAGCGGGAAGAACAATTGGAACGGAAAGTAGAAACCCAGGAAGAAAGGGAACGTGAGCTAGCCTCACTGGAGGCGGAAGCAGATAGGGCCAGGATAGAAGCCGAGGAACTTAAGGCGGAACAGTCCAGGGCCCTGGAGCAGGTGGCAGGCCTCAGCGTAGATGAGGCCCGTGAACAGGTTGTACGGCGCGGTGAAGAAGAAGCGGTGCATGACCTGGCCAAACGGTATTACGAACTGGAGAAGCAGTACAAAGAAAAGGCCAACGTAAACGCTCGTAAGATTATCACGGTAGCCATCAACCGTCTCGCAACCGACGTAGTTTCAGAAGTTACCACTTCGAAAGTTTCCCTGCCCAACGATGAGATGAAAGGTCGTCTTATCGGCCGCGAAGGGCGCAACATTCGTACACTGGAAGCCCTCACAGGGGTGGACGTCATCATCGACGACACTCCCGAGGCTGTGACGGTATCTTGTTTCGACCCGGTCCGGCGGGAAGTAGCCCGTTTGGCCCTGGAGAAATTGATCTCGGACGGGCGTATTCAGCCCGCTCGGATCGAAGAGATGGTTAACCGGGCCACAGAAGAGATCGACCAAACGATATTGAAGGCCGGCGAACAGGCCACCTTCGATGCTGGGGTCAGCGGCCTGGACTCCGAGCTGATTCGGTTGCTGGGTCAACTCAAATATCGCTACAGCTACGGGGAAAACGTGCTGAAACATTCCATCGAGGTCTCGTTGCTCTCAGGTATGTTGGCGGCGGAGGCCGGCGCCAATGTTCAGGTCGCCAAGATGGGCGGCTTGCTGCATGACATCGGCAAAGCGGTGACCCACGAGGTCTCCGGCCCCCACGCTGAGATCGGCGCCGAGATCGCCCGGAAGCATGGCATCAACCACAGCTCATACCGGGGGATACTGGAGCATCACAGCGACGACCACGAGACCGTCGAGTCGTTCTTGGTGGCTACGGCCGACGCCATCAGCGCATCTAGGCCCGGCGCACGCAGAGAGTCCCTGGAGCTGTACGTCAAACGGCTCAAGGAGCTTGAAGAGGTCGCCACCAGCTTCAACGGTGTT
>ERZ651768.202-NODE-202-length-43704-cov-15.130653_pt1 | contig 43704 bp, 42 predicted proteins | sample MGYA00514754_ERZ651768 | MGnify/ENA metagenome assembly ERZ651768
AACCGAAGCAATTTTTTTGGCTCTAACCATCGCAACAGTGAAAGCAAGTTTGGTAGCAGGATATTTCATGCATCTCATTAACGAAAAGCAAACCATTATCTGGATCTTGACCTTAACATTTATCTTTTTCCTGTTTTGCATGTTCATCCCCATGATCACTGTCATTGACCACGCAAGTCTTTCATGATTTCCCTTAAACAATTTCATTTCTTTTTCATTGCTGTTTCTATCCTGATCACCGGGTATTATGGCGTGTTTGAAATGACAAATCCATCCAATCCCGGAGCGGTTTCCAACATGTTAGCTGGGATTTCTTTCATGGTGACTGCCGGGCTCATCGTCTATGGATTTTCGGTGGTGAAAAAATTCAAACAGATCTGATCCATGACAAAATTCCTCCACATTATTCTCCTTTCATTCATGGTGTTCTTTATCCCGGAAACAGCGCAAGCATGCGCCACTTGTTTTGGCGATCCCAGTGCACCGGCATCACAAGGAATGAATTGGGCAATCCTTACACTACTGGGCGTAACAGGTGGTGTATTGGGTGGTGTGATCGGTACGATCATTTCGATCGGGAAAAAAACGAAAAAATTTCAACAATTGAATAAACAGTAGAGGATCTTCTTTTGATCGATATTCTCCATAAATTAGGTTTACCCATCAATATGTCGGTGCAGGGCGCCGCTATTGATGAAATTAATGCAATTGTCCACTGGCTCATGCTGGTCTTATTTGTAGGCTGGGGGATATTTTTTATTGTCAGCCTGGTCAAATTCCGGGCATCCAAAAATGCAAAAGCAGATTATACAGGCGTCAAGTCTCATTTGTCATCTTTACTGGAAGCAGTTGTGGCTGTGATTGAAATTGTGATCCTTTTCGGGTTCGCTTTTCCGATCTGGGCGAATCGTGTAATAGATGTTCCTTCATCGGATGAATCCGTTCATCTTAGGGTTGTAGCCCAACAATTTGCATGGAATATTCATTATCCCGGCCCTGATGGAAAATTTGGTAAAACACAGGCTGATCTTGTGGATGAACAGGAAAACCCAGTCGGTTTAGATCGTTCCAGCGACAATGCATCAGATGATTTTTATACAGTGAACCAATTGCATGTACCCGTTAATAAAAAGATACGAATTGATCTTACATCCTTGGATGTGATCCACAGTTTCACTTTAACTGAACTACGAGTAAAACAGGATGCGATCCCAGGGATGAGTATTCCGGTTCATTTTACCTCCACCATGACCTCTGAAGAATTTCTTAAAACGACTATTGGGACAAAACGCGAAGGGAAATCATTAGAAATCACCTGCGCCCAGCTTTGTGGATTAGGCCACTACCGGATGAGAGGCTTCTTTACCGTTCATGATGATGAAGGCTACCAGGCCTGGCTCGATGAACAAGCAGAGTACCTTGAGGAAGAATCTGGCGATGATGACGATTGGGGCGACGACGACTGGTAGAAAGCAGACTTAATAGATATTAATAAAAAGCCCTTCACCATTTTTAACGAAGGGCTTTTTTTGTACCGCGGAAAGGGCTCGAACCTTCACACCCAAAGGGCACCAGATCCTAAATCTGGCGTGTCTACCAATTCCACCACCGCGGCATAATTATAGCGTCTTAAATTAAGAATTTATGGTAAATAAAAAGCCCTGGAAAACAGGGCTTTTTATTTATTGGATAATTGAAATCTAACTACTTCATCAAGATCATCTTACGGGTAAAAATCTTATTTCCTGCATGCAATCTATACAGGTAAACACCAGCACCGACCTGATTCCCAGTATGATCATTCCCATTCCATGTGATAAAATGACGGCCTGTACCTTGGGTCTGGTTCACCAGTGTTTTGATATTTCGCCCCATTAAATCATAGATCTCCAAACGAACATCAGATGCCTCCGCCAAATCATAAATAATTCGGGTAGCAGGGTTAAATGGATTTGGGAAATTAGGATGCAATGCAAATTCAGCCGGTAATGCGGCTCCTTCATCTATAGATAATAAACCGCCCGTAAATTGTCCAAACCCGTGGAATATAGATACAAGCGGGTTCGCATTTATATCACCGGATGCAACACCGGGCATGGTCATTATAATAGATGGATTTGTCAGGGTATTATCAAACTGCACATCTAACTGAAGGATGGCTCCTGAACCAACTTCAATCCCGGAAGCAAAATCATATCCAAGAAAATAGTATGATCCATCTTCCAATTCTTCAGAACTGCCATCTATGACACCATCATCAAAACGTTCCAATTGGGTTGCCGCGGTTATGGTCATATCATCAGGCAGATCAACTAAATAGAATTCAAGAATATGAACATCAACCGAGTTTTCAATATGCACTTCCAACGATCCAGTTCCACCAGGCACTAACTCACCGGTAACATTTTGGATGCTGTAAGCAACAGGCGGGGTACCAACATAAACATTTGCATCTATGCCTTCTGTATGCATGGGCAGATTATTTATATCGGAGATTGCTGCCTGATCAATATATAAACTTACATCTGTTCCTTCCGGGACCCCCCCAGCAATGTCATACATAATATCAGCGATATGTGCAATACCCGGATCGATTGGATTGGTAAATGTATTATCAAACATAAGCAGTTGATAGGTTGTACCAACCACGTTTCCAGAAACTTCCCAGCCGTCAAAATCTATTAAATCACTGGCAGTTACTTCTGAACCTGTCATAAAAGGCGGATCAGCTACAATATCCAACTGAATCCCGTAAACAGGCTGGGTATTGGCTAAAATAAAAGAAGATGTAAACGTTTCGCCCGCAAGTCCATGCCCACCGGTCAGGGTTGCATATTGGGTCTCGATCCCTACATCATAGGTGCCCCCTTCCGCGGTCCAATTTAAATCAACATAGCCTACATCCTGGATCGATGTACCGGTCGTGTATGACAAATTGACGGTCATTTCTTCTTCCGCAACTGGATACAGTACAGCACGACAAACAGCCCCATCACCCGGCCCTAAAGCCGTACCAATGCTGATGCCTGTGATGGCAATGGTTCCATCTCCCTGGTCTGCAATTTCCAATGCCCAGGTTGATGTTCTTTCCGTTGACAGGATATTCAGGCTGTGCAGCACATCCGGATAATCCATGATCTCAAAATAGAAGAGTCCAAGGTCAGATTCATTATTGATATAAAAGTCCAGGGTGTCCATTTGTCCAGACAGGGAAGCACCATCGTCCATCCAAAGTTCAACCCATTCAACGGGTGTGGCAGATACGGTATTCGTGGGTGCTGATTCAGAGCCATCCGGGTAAATGGCTGTTACCTGGTAGTAATAGGTTGTACTGTTTACCACATCTTCATCAAGATAAGTGGTTACATCACCACCAACTTCAGCGATCTCTTCAAAATCCGATACACTGTTTAAAGACCGGTACACTTTATAAGCATCAATATCTACGGGCCTGTTTTCTGCCATGATAGGGTTATCCAAATCCACCCTTAATTCATAGGGAATTCCGCCTCCAAATTCAGATATGACATCTTCTTTGGGTGCGGATACTGCCCACTCACCCAGTTCGGTCAATTCATAGTGGACAACCCGCTCAACATTCCGAGCAGCAAAGGTGACAAAAACATCATCTACGGCCCAGCCTGAACTCCAAACACCGTTATCGTTGGAATGAAAAGCGATATACAAATTCGGGACACCTGCATGATCCGACAAATCTACGGTTTCCGTAACCCATTCAAACGTGGGACCCAGGACTGCAACTTCAGTGAAATTCGTACCGTCTGTACTCACTTCAACATGGGCAGTATGGCTGAAGGCACCATCGTAGTAGGATGCAAAGTTTAAGGTTATGGTCTGGGCGCCACTCACATTCAAGGGTGGTGCTATCATATAATCCATGGATCCGTCATCATTGGCCATATCATCATTGGAACACATATACCAGGTGTGGGATGGAACGGTCCAGAAAGCACTTGAGCCATCCTGGGTAATGAACCAGCCCTGGGCAGAGTTGGTGGTCAAGGTCCAGTCATCAGGAACCACGCCTTCTTCAAAATCTTCTTCAAAATCTTCGGGGATCGGTCCGTAGGGAGGTTCCCAGTTCAAAAGGACCTGTGCATCCATACCATCCTGGGCCTGGAGATTATGAGGCTCTTCAATATAGCCGGGGCTCACAGTGACGGTTCCTGAATCAGCACCGGCAACCCAGTATGTTCCGCCAATATCATCCGTTACAGTAACGTTTTCAAAATTGACACCCACGTTTGAGTTATAGGCATTGTCATGGACAATCATTTCCATATTAACTATGGGACCGGTTCCCGATTCTATATTTTCATTGTCTGCGCTGTAAATGAGCACCCGGGTAAGGCCGTTCTCCAGTTCATTGAAATCAATTGTAAAACCTTCCGACCGCTCCGTAGTAGAAAATCCAGTGACATCCAGGTAGTTTGGTGTATCATAAAGGTCAAACTGAACTCCTCCCACCAGGCTGGGATTCTGAAGATTAATATCAAGATATACTTCTTCTGAAACATCTCCTGTATCGGATGTGGCACTCAGGATAACCACGTTCCCAATGGTAATTGAGCCATTGACCAGGTCCCCTGAGATCACGGTTCCATCTTCATCGCTCACCGTCAGGTCATAGGCTTCAATGCCAACCAGAGCGGAAAGTACTTCAGAACCATCATAGTGGAGATTCATTACCACGCCATCACCACCTGCAGCTATTCCATCTCCCGTGTTGCTGTAAAATACTATTCTGCCTGAGCCATCATCAAATACGTTATAATCTGCGCTGAAATTATCCGCATCAACCGGGATGGCTCCGGATAGAGTTACAATGGTTGGTACAGCAAGCACGTCAAACTGGAAACCGCCAACCGTGTTGTCTGGGTTGGTTACAGTCACAGGCACTACAATATCTTCCGTATAGGCAGTTACTGCTACATCGCCTATGGAAACAGTAACATTAGAAAATGCTATACTTGTGGGTAACAGAAATATTATCCATACATTAAAATAGTTTCGCATTAACGCCATTTTGTTCTCCGACAATATCAGAATATGAAATATTGAAATTATTAATTAGACAGAAACCCCCTATTATAGCCGAGGAAAAAGCTAATTATGTTTATATAAAATAACGATTTTCTACCGATAATTCACTCATAAATTAATCTTTGAGGGCTTGGGAGATATCCGCATATAGATCTTCTATGTGTTCGATCCCAATAGATAAACGTATCAGGTCTTCTGTCAGTCCCATGGTTTTTTTCATTTCAGTTGGTACAGAAGCATGGGTCATGCCATAAGGAATGCACACCAGACTTTCCACGCCCCCCAGGCTTTCCGCCAGTGTGAATAATTTAATCCTGGACAGAAATGCATCCCGTTTTTCGATTGAGCTTAATCTGATGGAGATCATACATCCAAAAATGGGATCCCCCTCAGGATTAAGTTGTTGTTTTAAGGCCAGGTCATGCTGATCATGAGTTTCTAACCCGGGATAAATGATGGACACGACCGCAGGATGGGATTGGAGCCTTTGGGCTAGTTCCATGGCATTATCCGATTGCCTCTGCACGCGCAGCCCCATGGTTTTGGTACTTCGAAGCAGGATCCAGCAATCAAAGGGGCTTGGAATTGCACCTCCTGATTTTTGAATGAAATAGAGCCTTTCTGCTAAAGAGGCATCATTAGTGATCAACGCACCAGCAATCAGGTCGCTGTGCCCTCCAATGAATTTCGTTGCACTGTGCATAACAATATCTGCACCTAAGGCCAGTGGTGTTTGCCCGTAAGGACTCATAAATGTGTTATCGACCGCCAGGCTTATTTCATGGGTTTTACACAATTTGGCTGTTTCTTGAATATCGCATAATTCCAAGAGTGGGTTTGTAGGTGTTTCCACAAAGACCCACTTTGTACTGGGCTTGATCGCAGCTTCAATTTGATCCAGGAACCGGGTATCCACAAAATCAAATTCAAAACCATGATTGGACAATACTTCAACAGACATCCGGTAGGTACCCCCATAGACATTTCTACCTATAATAACATGATCCCCGGTGTTCAATGTCTGGAAAAGGGCTGTGGTTGCAGCCATACCGCTGGCAAAGGCAATCCCGAACTGGCCCTCTTCCAGTGCGGCAATATTTTCTTCCAAACGCTGGCGGGTAGGATTGCCTCCTCGGGAGTAGTCAAACCCCTTATTAAGACCCACACCTTCCTGCTGGTACGTGGATGTAAGATGAATCGGTGCCACAACGGCCCCGGTTTCCTTATCAGGCTCATTTCCGGCGTGGATTGCACGGGTTTGGAACCGGGTTTTCTTACTCATTGTCAGACCTGTGTATATCCTTTATTCAAGTAATTCTGGAGTTTTTTAAATTTGATCTGGACCTGTTGCCCATCCGGGCCCTGGACCATAATCTTTTCATTACGGCCACGTTTTTGTTCTACCTGTACCGGCGTTCGGACCTGCTGGGGCTGGTTCCCCTGTTCACCCTGGGGCTGTCCCTGGAAACCCATTCCTGTAGTATCCTGGTGAGATGTTTGAACATTTCTTATAGAAGGTTGCTGTCGTCCCTGGGGTTGTTCCATGCCCTGAAACTGTGTTCTGAATAATCTCTGCACCGTCACGGAATTCATATCGGCCATCATTTCCTGAAACATTTTAAACCCTTCGGATTTGTATTCCAAAAGTGGATTCTTCTGGCCATAGGCCCTGAGATTGATTCCTTCCCTTAATTGATCCATGGCATAAAGATGATCCTTCCATTTATCATCAATGGTCCTGAGCATGACGAACCGCTCAAATCCCCGTATCACATCTTCCGGAAGCAGGGACTCCCTGGCCTTATAGACAGATTTTGCTTCATCTACGAGCCAATCGCAGATCTCTTCAAAGGTCAGGTCCGTCTTAGCCGTATCATTTTGAATCTTTTCTAAAGATGCATCCACCAAAATATGAGATGCGAAACATTGTTTTAAATGATCCCAGTCCCATAGGTCTGGAGTGCCTGCTGCACTCTGCGCATCGGTCTCATCCAGGATAAAATCATCCAGGATCTGAAAAACAGATTCCTGCATATTTTCTCCGGAGAGAGCCTGGTTGCGGATGTCGTAAACCACCTGGCGCTGCTGGTTCATTACATCATCGTATTCCAAAAGATGTTTCCGAATCCCAAAATTCCGTACTTCTACCTTTTTCTGTGCGTTTGATATGGCACGGGTCACCATTCCTGCAGAAATCACTTCCCCTTCTTCAATGCCCATCCGATCCATAATCGCTGCGACACGGTCGGAACTGAATAACCGCATAAGATCATCTTCCAGGGATAAATAAAATCGGGACGAACCTGGATCCCCCTGTCGTCCGCTGCGTCCCCGAAGCTGGAGATCGATCCTCCGCGACTCATGTCGTTCTGTCCCAATAATATGGAGGCCGCCCAATTCCTTGATTCCTTCACCCAATTTAATGTCTGTTCCCCGCCCAGCCATGTTGGTTGCAATGGTCACAGCGCCTCGCTGACCAGCGCGGGCAACCACTTCCGCTTCACTTTTATGCTGTTTTGCATTCAGAACATTATGGGGAATATTTTTCCGTTTTAACATCCTGGCCAAAAGTTCAGACACTTCTACAGAAATGGTACCCACCAGTACAGGCTGTCCCTGATGGTGGCATTCTGTGATCTCTTCAATGGCTGCATTATATTTTTCCCGCTTGGTCTTATAGACAAGGTCATCCCTGTCATCCCGGGCAATGGGGCGGTGGGTGGGGATCACGGTCACATCCAACCTGTAGATAGAGCCCAGTTCTTCTGCTTCTGTCTCAGCCGTTCCCGTCATTCCCGATAATTTATCATAGAGACGGAAGTAATTCTGGATCGTAATGGTGGCCAGGGTCTGGGTCTCACGCTCGATCCGTACATTTTCTTTTGCTTCCAGTGCTTGGTGAAGGCCATCGGAATACCGCCGTCCAGGCAATACACGGCCGGTAAATTCATCCACGATCATCACCTTGCCATCTTGCATCACATATTCCACATCTTTTTCATACAGCGTGTAAGCCCGCATGAGTTGATTAAAATTATGGATGGTTCCGCTGCGCTCCGCATGAAGCTGGTGGGCTTTTTCCTTTTCCTGCTCTTTTTCAACAGAGTTCAAATCATCCCGCTCATCTATTTCCAGAAGCATTTCTCCCAGGTCCGGAATCACAAATGTTTCCGGGTTGTCCGGTGCCAGCAGGGTTCGTCCTTTTTCTGTGATATCCATAACGTGGCTTTTTTCATCGACGGCGAAGTACAGGGCATCATCCACTTCATGCATTTTCTTATCACGGATATAAATAGACTCGATGTCCTGGGCAAGCTTTAGCATCCCTGTCTCCTGAAAGATCTTCATAACCTGGCGGTGCTTTGGCATTCCTCGCTGGGCCTGAAGCAGTTTCAACCCCGCATTATCTTCATCTTCATCTTCTAAATATTTCTTGGCTTCACGCACTAAGTCCGATACCAGCCCGGTCTGTTTTTTCACTAGCTGCTGGACACCGGGCTTTAGGGTGGTGAATGTTTCATCCACAGGAGCATCCACTGCGCCGGAGATAATCAATGGAGTCCGGGCTTCATCGATCAGAACACTGTCCACCTCATCCACAACGCCAAAAGCATGACCCCGCTGAACCTTATCTTCTTTCTGCAGGGCCATATTATCCCTGAGATAATCAAAGCCAAACTCATTATTGGTGCCATAGGTAATATCACGATTATACATCTCCCGCCGCTGGACATTATCCATGGAATTGAGGATAAATCCCACCGTCATGCCAAGACGCTTATAGACTTCGCCCATCCATTCTGCATCCCTCTGGGCGAGATAATCGTTCACTGTAATCACATGCACCCCCCGTCCAGTAAGTGCATTCAGGTAAATGGGCATGGTGGCTACCAGTGTTTTTCCTTCACCGGTTTTCATTTCTGATACTTTTCCATTGTGCAGTGTAATGGCACCCATTAACTGTTCATCATAAGGAATCATTTCCCAGGAAGTCTCCAAACCCGATACACGCCAGGATGAACCGCACATTCTCCGGCAGGTTTCTTTTACCATGGCAAAGGATTCAACCATAATGAGTCCCAGTGCCCCCTGCTCAGCCTTCAGTATTGCCCCTTCACGTTCCTGCCTGTCCATCCCTTCCGGAAGGGAATCTACTTTTTCTTTTCGGGTGTTGATGACAAAGTCTCTTAATTCCTCTGTTCGGACAACCAGCTCATCATCAGATTTGGACGAAAGGGATTCATACATCTGATTGATCTGACCTATGGTTGGGGCCAGCTTTTTAACCTCACGATCGGATTTTGTGCCGAATAATTTTGAAAGTACCATGTATCCTGTTAAGTCTTTTCCTGCTTCTGGTAGTCCTTATATACCGCATCTAGAATGCCATTTATAAAACCGGGGCTATCATCTGTACTGTATATTTTTGATATTTCCACCATTTCGCTGATGGACACTTTTGGAGGAACCTCATCAATGAAGAAGATCTCGCAGATTCCCATTCTGAGTAAAACCCGATCCACCTGGGCAACCCTGTCAAATTCCCAGTTCTGAAGATGTGTTTTAATCAGTTCGTCTGCCCAATCCACATGGTCCAATACACAATGAAACAGCAATGCGATAAAGTCGGAACTTTTTTTACGTGCCGGGTTTGTATCCACGACCCGCCTTAAGACCAGAGCGGGCTCATCATCAGAGAACTGGTGTGCAAATAAGGCTTCCAATACACCTTCCCGGGCAATTCTACGGGGATGGATGTTAGGTGTTGTCACGTTTCCCCATGACATTTTTCTGCGGTAGATAAACATTTTTTAATTTAGCCACATCTTCCATCCGTTTCTCTGCCACTTTAGATGCTGCTGTATGGGTTGTTACGTCTTCTTCTTCAGAACGCTGAAAGATGGTCATCAGCGTATCGTAGATACCTTCTTCAGCCTGGAGAAAAGCACGTTCACGGTTATATCCTTCAATCTCGTTGGCTACATTGATCAACCCGCCAGCGTTGATGGCGTAATCAGGAGCATAAAGAATCCCTCGGTCTTTAAGCATCTGTGCATGCACATCTTCATTTTTAAGCTGGTTATTGGCAGCTCCTGCTACGATAGAACATTTAAGGTTTGGGATTGTTTCCTCGTTTAATGTTGCACCCAGGGCACAGGGTGCGTAAATGTCAAGATCCGCATCGTAGATGTCATCCATACCAATCACCTGGACACCAAATTCATCTACCACACGTTTTAATGCACTTTCGTCCATATCTGTTACATACAGGTTTGCCCCTTCCCTGCTTAAGTACCTGCAGAGATGGTACCCCACATGCCCGACCCCCTGCACACCAACGTTCAACCCAGACAGTGAATCTTTTCCTAAATGTTTTTTTACAGTTGCTTTCATTCCAGAACAGGTCCCCAGTGCAGTAACAGGGGAAGGATCCCCGCTTCCACCCAGTGCACGTGAAATTCCAGTCACATACCGGGTTTCCATCCGCACCCATTCCATGTCTTTTACACTGGTGCCCACGTCTTCTGCTGTAATATATCTCCCAGCCAGTCCCTGGACAAATCGTCCAAAGGAACGAAATAGGATTTCATTCTTGTCTTTTTTTGAATCCCCGATAATTACGGCCTTCCCCCCACCAAGATTCAACCCCGCAATGGCAGCTTTGTAGCTCATGCCGCGGGATAGGCGAAGCACATCCTTTAGGGCATCCTCTTCCGTTTCATACGCCCACATGCGGCAGCCGCCCAGGGCGGGACCAATGGTTGTATTATGCACAGCGATAATGGCTTTCAGGCCTGTATCCTTATCGTGGCAGAAGACCACTTCTTCATGACCTCTTGAATCCATACTTTCAAAAACAAATGACATCCGAACCCCTCTAAATTTATTTAGCTACAGGGATAATCCACCCAAATGGATCATCCATTTCTTCTCGCTGGATAGCTTTAAGTGTTTCTTTACACTTTTCTGTTACTGATCCCATCTGGCCTTGATTAATCTCAAATACTTTATCCTCGAATGTAATTCTTCCCACAGGAGTGACACTTACTGCTGTTCCCGAGCAAAATACTTCATCCGCTTCTAAAACATCCTTCAGGTAAACATCCGTTTCTTCCACCTGGAGTTCTAAAAGGTCCGATGCTATTCTGCAGACAGAATTACGTGTAACACCATCCAAAATGGAACCGCTTAATTTTGGTGTTTTCAATACTCCATCCTTGTAAATAAACAGGTTGGCAGAACCAAGTTCCTCTACCCGGTCCTTATTTCTGGCATCCAGGTAAATCACTTCATCAAATCCTTCCTGTTTTGCCAAGGTGAGTGGATAAAGGGATGCTGAATAATTTCCTATGGCTTTTACATTGCCTATCCCCTTTGGCGCAGCACGATGAAAATGGGTTTCAACCTTCAAATTCAGTGGTCTAACGCCACCCTTGAAATAGGAGCCTACGGGAGATACAAATACTATGAATGTATATTCTGAAACAGGACGGACGCCCAGCGCAGGAGCTGTACCCCAGACAATGGGCCGTATATACATACTGCCTCTCCCATAAGGGGGGACGTAATCCAGGTTATCACCTACTGTTGCGAGAACTGCTTGTTTAAAAAAATCCGGATCCATTACCGGAATACAGAGTCTTTTGGTCGATAAAGCCATCCTCTCTGCATTTCGATCAATCCTAAATAGAACAATATTCCCTTTTGCCGTATGGAATGCCTTGGTTCCTTCAAACACTCCCTGTCCATAGTTTAACACACCGGCCGCAGGCGACAGTTCGATGGTCCCATAGGGTACTAGGGAACCTCCGGTCCATTGCCCATCCTGGGAGCAGATTGCTTTGAACATGCTCCGTGTTTCAACAGCATCAAAGCCCAGTGAATCCCAATCGATCTTTGCTTTTTTCCCGGTCATTTAAGCAAGTCTCTTCCGATCACGAGTCGTTGAATTTCAGATGTGCCTTCATAGATCTCTGTAATCTTGGCATCGCGCATAAGTCGTTCCACTCCATATTCCTGCATGTACCCGTATCCACCATGGATCTGGACACAGTCTGTGGCTGATTTCATGGCTGCAGAAGAAGCAAATAATTTTGCCATTGAACTTTCCTTACTGTAGTCCTTCCCCTGGTCTTTTAAATGGGCGGCCTGCCAGACCAGCAGTCTCGCAGCATCCACGTCCGTGGCCATGTCAGCCAATTTGTTTTGTATAGAGCCAAACTGTCCGATTGGTTTACCAAACTGTTTACGTTCTTTTGCATAGGCCACTGCTGCATCTAAAGCAGCACGGGATAAACCCAGTGCCTGGGCTGCAATTCCAATACGTCCTCCGCCAAGAGCTTTCATGGCAATGGTAAACCCTTCCCCATCTTTACCAATTATATTTTCTTCAGGAACCCTGCAATTTTCAAAATACAATTCGCATGTATCCGAGGCGCGAATCCCCAGTTTATCTTCCTTTTTCCCTGGGGATATACCTGCTGTCTCTTTTTCAATGACAAAAGCAGAAATGCCTTTTGCTCCCAGCCCTTTTTGAGTCAGGCAAAACAGGATTACAATATCACTATTAATACCGCTGGTTACCCAGTTCTTGGTTCCATTAATAATATAATGATTACCGTCTTTTTCCGCGTAGGTCCTCATATTGCTGGCATCCGAACCCGACTGGGGTTCACTGAGGCTGTACGCCCCCAGTTTTTCACCCGCTGCCAGGGGTTTTAGAAACTGGTGTTTCTGCGCTTCTGTTCCCCAATCCAACAGCACCTGGCAGACCAAGGAATTGTTGACAGACATGATTGTCGATGTGGCCAGTTCAACTGCAGCGATCTCTTCAATGGCAATTACATAGGTCAGGGTATCTAATCCGGAACCGCCCCACTCCTCCGGGACCATCATTCCCATGAAACCCAATTCCCCCATCATCTTGATTTGTTCCTTTGGGAATTCTGCTGTATCATCCCGGGCAATCACACCGGGGAGCAAATGCGTCTCTGCAAAGTCCCTGACTGTTTGTTGGATGAGTTCCTGCTCTGGAGACAAGGAAAAATCGATCATATTTTTTCCACAATCAACGCCGATGCTTCACCGCCGCCAATACACAATGTGGCCAGCCCAAACTTTGAATTTTTTCGATGCATACCATTCAGCAGGGTAGTAAGGATTCTGGCACCCGATGCTCCAATGGGGTGCCCCAGTGCCACTGCGCCCCCGTATACATTCACTTTTTCATGTGCAATTTTATAATCATCCATGGCTGCCATGGCCACGGCGGAAAATGCTTCGTTTATTTCCCAGAGATCAATATCTCCAGCCGATAAACCTGACGTTTCCAACACCTTCCCAATGGCCTTTCCCGGGGCTGTAGTGAACCATTCCGGTTCATGGGCTGCAGAAGCCTGGGCTACAATGACCGCCAGAGGTTCGAGATCCAGTTCTTTTGCCTGATCTTCGCTGGTTATGAGTAATGCTGCAGCACCATCGTTTAACTTGGATGCATTCGCAGCTGTAATGGTACCCTCTTTTTCAAAGACAGGACGGAGATTTGGAATTTTATCAAATTGTGCTTTGCCCGGTTCTTCATCTTCTTCGATTATGACTGGATCACCCTTTCTTTGGGGTACCTCAACAGGAACGATTTCCGATTTAAACACACCTTTCGCCTGGGCATCCTGGGCACGCCTGTACGACTCAATGGCATAGGCATCCTGGGCTTCACGGGAATAGTGTCGATCGGCGGCAAGCATCTCGGCACAGGTCCCCATATGTTTATTGCTGTATACATCCCAGAGGCCATCATGGATCATACTGTCAATCATTGTTCCATGGCCCAACCTCTGTCCGCCCCGTGCATTTTTTAACAGGTAGGGTGCATTTGACATACTCTCCATACCGCCTGCAAGCACCGTATCAGCATCGCCACATCGAATGGCCTGATCCGCCAGCATCACCGCTTTCAGCCCGGAACCACACATTTTATTAATGGTTAAAGCTTCAACAGAATTGGGACATCCGCTGTTCAGGGCTGCCTGTCGGGCTGGAGCCTGGCCTTGTCCAGCTGTTAAAACATTCCCCAGGATAATTTCATCGATCTGGTCAGGCTGGATACGGGTCTCGCCTAAAATATGTTTAATTGCAACGGCTGCCAGATCTGGAGAAGATATGGAAGATAGATGACCTTGAAATGCGCCGACAGGAGTTCGTTTCGCCGCAACAATAACTGATTTTCGTTGCATTATTTTCCTTTAAAAAGCATGTATACGATAGAATAGAAATTACGGAATATTTCCATTTTGTTCTGGTAATTCGGTGAAAGTGTTTTACAGGACCCGGTTCATTGATCCTTCTGTCCCTGGTCATAGGCCTGAATTATTTTCATAACCAGAGGATGGCGCACTACATCGTTTTGGTCCAGCATTACAAATCCAATCCCCTCTACATCTTTTAATATACCTGCAACCTGAACCAGGCCGGAATCAGAACGTCTCTGAAGATCAATCTGGGTTACATCGCCCGTTATAATAGCCCTGGATCCAATACCTAACCGGGTAAGGAACATTTTCATTTGCATAACAGTTGCATTCTGGGCCTCGTCCAGGATCATGTAGGCACTGTCCAGGGTTCTACCTCTCATATAGGCCAAGGGAACGACTTCAATGGTTTTTCGTTCTAATAACTGGCTTAATTTATTTTCTGCAAAAAGAGTTCGGAGTGAATCATACAACGGAGCCAGATAGGGATCTACTTTCTCCTTTAAATCGCCAGGTAGGAATCCAAGGCTTTCACCTGCTTCCACGGCCGGCCGGCATAGAATGATCCGGTCTACTTCATGATTTTCCAAAGCGGCAACGGCAAAAGCCACAGCAATAAAGGTCTTTCCTGTCCCTGCCGGGCCAATACTAAACACCACATCATTCTTTTGAACTATGTTTACATAGGCTTTTTGCCCTTCCGTTTTAGGACTGATCGCACCCTTTCTACCGTAATAAATGACATAGTCCGGTGCAGCCTGTCCATTTTTTTTGCTTCCATTTTCCGAGGTGACCAGTGCAATGAGATTCTGTACATCTCTCACTGTCAGGCTCCCTTTCCCGCTTAAGGTTTCCATCATTTCATGAAGCACTTCATGGGCGTGTCCTACATCAGGTTCTGCACCTTGGATCTTGATTATTTCACCCCGGGCAATAATAGTAGCAGGTATGGCAGATTCGATCAGTTTTATATGGGCATCTGCTACACCCAGCAGAGCTGTAGGCTCCATGGTTTTTAATTCAATCGTCTTTTCCATTGTCCTTCATAACCTGTAATTTCACAGCCCAAAATTTAGGATACAGAACCATTTTATACTTTAAACAAAAATTTATCAATCTATCCCTAATTCTGCCGGTTTTTTTTACCTTAAACTGCGCTGGAACTGATCCGCCCGTTAAAGTCACCGATCAAAATGTGGATTATCTTATTGAACAGGGGAAAACCCTCTGGGAGCAACGCACGGATCCAGTATCTCTTAATAAAGCAGAACATTTTATCCACCTGGCACACCAGCAGCACCCGGAAGATTTTCAACTTTCGGTCCTCTTGGGAAACATTAAGTATACTAAAGCATATTTTCTTGAAACAAACCCTGACACCCAGGATGAATTATTTTTACAGGGAAGTACGATTTGCCGGGATGCCGTGTTGGGTCATCCAGAGTTTAAACCTATGTATGAAAACGCCAGGGGCGACAGTGCAATTAGATTGGTGTCTTCTCTTGCAGACGCACCTAAATCTGTGGTTCCAGGACTGTTTTGGTGGGCAACAAATCTAGTGCGGTATCTGAACAAAAAACCTGTACTAGAACGATTAAACCATCGTGAGCTTTTAGAAGTGATCATGCACCGGGTTCTTTCTCTCGATCCGGGATTTTACTACAGTGGGCCCTATCGATTTTTTGGATCCCTATATACCAGGATTCCTGGTATTGAATTATCTCAATCAGAAACCTATTTTAAACAGGCTCTCTCTGCAAATCCTGAATATCTGGGTAATGCTGTTCTTATGGCAGAATTCTATCATCAGAAAGCAGGGAACCGTGAACAATTCCACCGTATGCTGGAACAGGTATTGAATACCAACCTTACGGACCACCCCGAGCTCATGGCTGAGAATTTCTTTTACCAGGGCCAGGCCCGGATCTTACTTGATAAAGAATCTTCACTCTTTGAATAATCTTTGCCAAAGGATGCTGAGAAAATGGAAACAAAACTAGGTTATTTGTTTTTAGAAACTCTTTTCTATAACTTCAGTTAACCCTAAAAAGGGAGTCTTCTTTTCGAAATGAAAAAACTATGTATCCTATTACTGGCAGGGCTAGTATTTGCAACCAATCCCGATGCCCTTACAAAAGCCTCAGCAGCCCTTAAAGCAGGTATGTTCAGGGAAGCGCTCTTACATGTGTCCGTCGCCCAAAAGGAAAATCCAACCAATCCGGATGTTTATCGAATGAAAGCACTGCTCCTCGAAGCACTGGATGAACCAAAAAAAGCCCTGAAAGCCTGGAAAAATTGTCTTGAATATTCCACAGATGAGCACATGAGTCGTGAAGCCAATATTCACATTCAGAGTCTGTCAGAAAAATAATGTGAACAATAGTTTAATTCTTTATTCCTGCCTGGCATTGTCCTGTTGGTCTGGGCCAGCTGTTAGTCCGAACTATAGTTTTGAAAATGTAGCTAACCTGGAAATTGAAAGGACACGAGACCATTCCAGTTTACCTGGGTCAGGAGAAATGGTACAATCAAGTTTAACCCACAATTTTTTAAAATACGGTTTTGATGTCATTGAGCCCGATATCCATAACCCAGTGATCCATATTGGCAATGGTACCCAGGTACTGCGACTCTCCTGTATTATAACAGAATTCACAGATTCAGATGTGATCGTAGTTCCCTATCGCCATGAGGACCGGGGATATACTAAAACAACGCTGAACCAATCATCTGAGGCTGATAAGGAAAATGAAAAGGCAGAATCATCTGCTACATCTTCAACCACAACCCACGCCGGTGCTATAACCCAGGGCAGCCGTATTGAATACACCCAGAGCAGGGTTGGTATTATGCTGAAAATGCGGGATAAAAATTCTGGAAGTCTTGTGTGGTCTAATTCGTACTGGTACAGCGGATTGGAACTGCAACGCACCGTTGATATCTGTGTGAGAAACGGGATCGACCAAATTAGAAAATTATTTCAGTAGCACAATGCCAGGGTAAATGAATTGAACTATTAAATGCTGCAAACCGTTATCAAACTCCTGCTCTCGTCCGGAATCATTGTTATTGTTTCAGAGATCGCCAAAAAAAATACCCTTATTGGAGGACTGATCGCATCCATTCCGCTTGTTTCTGTTATGGCCATGGTTTGGCTCTATATTGACACGAAGGATATTGAAAATATAAACGCACTATCCAAAAGCATTTTGTGGATGGTTGTCCCTTCCCTTGCATTGTTTATATCACTTCCAGTTTTATTGAAATCCGGGGTGAATTTTTACATCAGTATGGGAATTTCCATACTGGTTACAATGGGATGCTACTGGCTGACGATTGCAGCGCTGACCAAGTTCGGAATCAAACTATAAAATAGTCTCTACATCTTTCTATACCTGCATAAGTTTCCATTATGAATGAATCTATCACGACTATCCCTTTTACCTATTTGCTGGTAGTATTTATTCCAGTCTCCATCGTCATCGGAATTTTACATGCATGGTCACTGGAGTGGAAAAACACCATTTATGCTGTAATCCGAATGTTAGCCCAGCTTCTGCTCATTGGATATTTTCTCACTTACATTTTTGAATCTGACAGTGCATCCATAACCGTTGGTGTTATGTCTATTATGGTCTTTGCTGCTAGTTGGATCGCTCTTCGAACCATTCCTGATAACCGATGGAATTTTTACCAATTTGCTCTGCTTTCCATTTTGGTCGGTGGTGGATTAACACTGGTTCTGGTAACACAATTCGTTTTGAAATTGAGTCCCTGGTTCATGCCCCGTTACATGATACCCCTGGCGGGAATGATCTTTGCCAGTTCAATGAACGGTGTCAGCCTGGCAGCAGAACGCCTGAAAGCGGAAATGGACAGGGATGTGGATTATTTCGAAGCAAGGGGCATTGCCTTAAGGGCAGCACTGATCCCAATCACAAATTCCCTGTTTGCAGTGGGATTGGTATCCCTGCCGGGGATGATGACAGGTCAAATTTTATCAGGAATTTCTCCTCTTATCGCTGTCCGGTACCAGATCATGGTAATGTGTATGATCTTTAGTGCTGTGGGACTTTCATCTTCATTCTTTTTAATTTTAATTAAGAAAAAAATGTTAAAATGGCATCTGGGTTAAAACCAGTCACATTCCTGTAAATCAACATCAACACCAAAGTGGACAATCCAATGTGTGGGATTCAAATGGATTAAGTTCCAGTGTTTACTTTTATCAACTGAAACTGGATGGAAAGATTTTAGGAACTAAACGAACAATCTTGCTTAAATAATTATTATTCAGTTTTTTTTATCAGAATTCCCAGTTCATTTAACTGGTCTATGCCAACATTGCTGGGGCTTTGATCCATAATGGATGTTGCCGATGTGGTTTTCGGAAATGCAATCACATCCCGGATGTTATCAGTCCCGGCCAGGAGCATGACCAACCTGTCAAATCCAAAGGCGATACCACCGTGGGGTGGTGCTCCGTAGGTTAGAGCTTCCACTAAAAAACCAAATTTTTCTACAGCTTCATCCTGGCTCAAACCTAACAAGGAAAATACCTTTTCCTGTATTTTTGGTGAGTGGATACGAATTGATCCGCCAGCAATTTCATAACCATTCATAGTCAGGTCGTAGCCGCGGCTCAGGGCATTGGACGGATCTGAATCTAATTTCTCAACGTCTTCATCTCTTGGAGCAGTGAAAGGATGGTGCATGGCTATGAACCGTTCTGTTTCATCATCATAATCAAACATTGGGAATTCTGTGATCCAGACTGGTATAAATTGATCATTACTGAACAATTTCTCCCTTCTGGCAATGTCAACTCGAAGGTGCCCCAAAGCATTCAAGGCAATTGAAGCATTATCACCGATCATAAATAAAATATCGCCATGATTCACACTCAGCTTTTCAAACATGGATTGTTGTAATTCATCGGAGAAAAACTTTGAGATGCCACCCATAAATACTCCATCTTCAGCCTTCATCCAGGCCAGCCCTTTTGCTTTGTATTTTTTCACATGGTTGGTTAATTCATCGATGATCTTCCTGGAATATTTTGCCCCGCCTTCAACCACAAGTCCTTTAACCACTGCAGCAGATTTGAAGGCATTGAATTCGGACACATCTGTGAATTCTTTCACATCCTTGAGCCTCATTTCATAACGAAGATCCGGTTTATCGGACCCATAGGTTTCCATGGCTTCAGCGTAGGTCAATCTCAGAAATGGATTGGGAAGGTCAATATTTTGCACAGATTTGAATATATGACGGGTCATGCCTTCCATATGAAAGAAAATTTCATTTTCATCCACAAACGACATTTCAATATCTATCTGGGTGAATTCGGGCTGTCGGTCTGCCCGGAGATCTTCATCACGGAAACATTTCACGATCTGGAAATAACGATCGTACCCTGAGATCATCAGGATCTGTTTATAGATCTGTGGAGACTGGGGAAGTGCATAGAATTTTCCATTGTGAATTCGGCTGGGTACCAAATAATCCCGGGCGCCTTCCGGTGTAGATTTCATAAGTACCGGTGTTTCCACTTCTACAAAATTATTATCGGACAAAAAACCGCGGGTTGCTTGATATGTTTTATGGCGCGTTAAAATATTATGCTGGAGTTCATCCATTCTGAGCTCGAGATACCGGTATTTTAACCGCAGATTTTCTTCAGCATTTTCACGGTCATTCAATACAAATGGCAGTGGCGACGCTTCATTTAGCATAATATATTCGGAAACTGCTACTTCAATTTCGCCTGTGTCGATGTTTGGATTGATGGCGGTTTCATCCCTGTCACTGATAGTACCCCGGATAGAAAGGACATCCTCCATGGATAATTTTTTCACGGCTTCAAAATCACCGGAAAAGGATTCAGTATCAAATACAACTTGTGTTTTCCCATAGCGGTCCCGGAGATCCACAAAAACGACCTGCCCGTGCAGCCGCACTGTATTGACCCAACCGTTTAAGGATACGACTTCCCCCACATTGGATTTTCGAAGTTCTCCACAAGTATGTGTGCGCTTATACATGTTTAATTCAATACAGGCATAAAAAAACCGCTACGAAATTACGGGCGGTTTTTTTCGAATTCAGTTGGAATTGTTGTTTATCTTTTTGAAACCCGTAACCGGTTCAATGCCCGTGTAAGTGAAGCTTCTATTCTCACTTCATTTAATTCAGAATCCTGTTCTGATTTACGGGTTCTGGCACGATCTAATGATTTTTCAGCACGTTGCGCATCAATTTCGGAAGATTTTTCAACTGACTCTACAAGTAGTTTTACTGTATGCCCCATAATTTCTGCAAAGCCCCCTCCGGTTGCAAGAAATTCATCCTGCCCATCCCGTGTTAATTTGATTTCTCCTACAGTAAGGGCAAAGATTCCTTCTTGATGATTCGCCATTATACCAAAGGATCCATCCAGGCCAGGGCAGCGGACATAACCCACCTGACCTTCATCAAGGGCGCCGCGAATCGGAGTTACAATCTCAAGGTTGAACACATTCATCAGGCAGCAGTTTTCTTATGTTTTTCCAATACTTCATCAATAGTGCCAACATAAGCGAATGCATTTTCAGAAAGTTTATCCACTTCACCATTCAGGATGGCTTCAAAACCAGAGACTGTATCCTCAAGGCTGACATAACGTCCCGCCATACCTGTGAACTGCTCTGCTACAAAAAACGGCTGGGACATATATTTCTGGATCTTCCGAGCCCGGGCTACAGTCAACTTATCATCATCAGACAATTCATCCATACCAAGAATGGCAATAATGTCCTGTAGGTCTTTGTATTGCTGAAGCACCGACTGTACGTTCCGTGCTACCATATAATGTCGATCTCCAATAATTCTTGGATCTAAAATTCTTGATGTAGACGCTAAAGGATCTACGGCAGGATAAATACCCAACTCTGCAATTTTCCGTTCCAGAACGCTGGTTGCATCCAAGTGAGCAAAAGCGGTCGCTGGTGCTGGGTCTGTCAAGTCATCTGCAGGAACATATACTGCCTGTACCGATGTAATAGAACCTTTTTTGGTTGAAGTGATCCGTTCTTGTAGATCCCCCATCTCTGTAGAGAGGGTTGGCTGGTATCCTACTGCAGATGGCATACGCCCCAACAGAGCCGATACTTCAGATCCTGCCTGGGTAAAGCGGAAAATATTATCAATAAACAATAAAACATCACGACCGTCATCATCACGAAAAGATTCGGCCATGGCTAAGCCGCTTAAGGCAACGCGAAGACGGGCTCCAGGGGGTTCATTCATTTGTCCAAAAACCATGGTGGTTTTATCGATAACACCCGATTCAGTCATTTCGTTATAAAGGTCATTTCCTTCTCGAGTTCGTTCACCTACACCGGCAAATACAGAATATCCGCCATGTTCTGTAGCAATATTGCGGATTAATTCCTGAATCAAGACTGTTTTCCCCACACCGGCACCGCCAAATAGTCCAGTTTTACCACCACGGGTGTACGGTTCCATTAAATCAACAACTTTTATACCGGTCACCAAGACTTCTGTGGATGTGGTAAGATCTTCGTGTTTCGGGGCCGGACGGTGTATTGGATTTCTTTTTTCAGCATCACATTCACCTTTTTGATCGATAGTATTTCCAAGAACATCAAAAAGACGCCCCAATGTTTTTTCTCCTACAGGCACTGAAATAGGGATACCAGTATCTTGGACTGCATGCCCACGTATTAAACCATCTGTTGAATCCATGGCAACCGTCCGGACAACGGCGTCCCCTAAATGCTGGGCTACTTCAAGAACAAGCATTCCATCTTCCCCTCGGTCAACATTTAACGCATTATAAATATCAGGAATGTGGCCATCCTCGAAAACAACATCCACCACTGCTCCCATTACCTGTGATATTTTTCCAGTTTTTGACATAAAATGATGTCCTTTTTATTAACCTAAGGCTTCAGCACCGCCCACGATCTCAAGCATTTCTGTTGTAATCGCAGCTTGTCTAGCCTTATTGAATTGTAGGGTTAGGTCTTTGATCATATCCTGAGCATTGGATGTGGCATTTTCCATGGAAAGCATCCGTGCCGCCTGTTCACTGGCATAGGATTCAAGTAAATATTTCCACATCTGCACATTCAAATGACGCGGAATTAATGATGTTACTAATTCTTCTTTGGACGGTTCATACAGCCGATTATGGGAGACACCTTCAACACTTTCGTACACCAGTGGAAGAAGAGATTCAGATTTCACTTCCTGGTGAGCAATATTCAAAAAATAATTATAGGCGACATGAATCTCATCTACCTGACCACTGGTGAAATGGTCGATAATACTCCTGCCGATCATCATGGCATTTTCAAACTTCATTTCTGCCCAGAATTCCACATGACTTTCAATAATGTTATAGTCGCGACGCTTGAAATGATCACGAGATTTTTTACCAATACAGAATAGATCTACATTTTCTTTGCCAAACTCGTCAATCTCTTTCTGTGCAATTTTTAGTAAATTGGTATTGAATGCGCCAGCGAGTCCACGGTCGGCAGATACAACCACGTACGCTTTTCGCTTAACATCCCGGACATCTAATAATGGGAGCATTTCTCGGTCTACATCAGGCAATAAATGTTGGATGACCTCAGCTAGAGAATTACTATAGGGACGAGATTGTTCCATCCGTTCCTGTGCTCTACGCATCTTAGCCGCAGCTACCATTTTCATAGCTTTGGTTACCTTCTGGATACTTTTGACCGACTTGATCCGGTCACGAATGTCCTTCAGATTAGCCATCAGTGATTAGACAACAAATCCTGCTTTGTAGTCCACGATTGCCTTTTCAAGCATTTCTGCTGTTTCATCTGCGATTTTTCCATCGCTAACAATAGATGCGAGGGAGTCAGCTGCATTTGCATCAAGATATTCAAATAATCCTCGTTCAAAATCTGCTATCTGATCTACAGGGAGATCATCCAGATGTCCTTTGGAAGCAGCAAAAATAATAGCTACCTGTTTCTCCACATCCATGGGAACGTATTGATTCTGTTTTAAGATTTCAACCATCCGCTCTCCCCGGGTCAGCTGGACTAAGGTGGCTTTATCCAGATCAGAACCAAATTTTGCAAATGCTTCTAATTCACGATATTGAGCTAGATCTAATCGAAGAGTCCCCGCTACAGATTTCATAGCTTTGATCTGTGCATTACCGCCTACACGAGAGACGGATAAACCCACATCAATTGCTGGGCGAATCCCAGAATTAAATAAATTTGTCTCAAGATAGATCTGGCCATCTGTAATCGAGATCACATTGGTTGGGATAAAAGCAGCAACATCTCCTTCCTGCGTCTCAATGATGGGCAAAGCTGTTAAGGAACCACCACCTAAATCAGCAGAAAGTTTTGATGCCCGTTCAAGCAACCGGCTGTGGAGATAGAACACATCTCCAGGGAATGCTTCACGTCCTGGGGGCCGGCGCAGGACCAGTGACATTTGACGGTAGGCAACAGCCTGTTTAGAAAGATCGTCATAAATGATCAGGGCGTGTTTCCCGTCATCCCGAAAATATTCGCCCATGGCAGCGCCAGCATAGGGCGCAATATATTGCATGGGAGCCGGGTCTGATGCATTTGCCGCAACCACAGTTGTGTATTCCATGGCACCATTGGTTTCCAGTTCTTTCACCAGAGCAGCAACCGTGGATGCTTTTTGTCCGATCGCAACATAAATACAGTATACAGGGGTATCTGTCTTATGAGTGTATTGCTGATTAATAATGGTATCTATTGCAACAGCTGTTTTTCCTGTCTGTCGATCTCCAATAATCAATTCCCGTTGGCCACGACCAATGGGGATCATGCTGTCTATAGCTTTTATACCCGTTTGTAGTGGTTCTTTCACAGGCTGGCGAGCCATCACGCCTAATGCTTTTCGTTCAATGGGAAGGGAATGGGATGTATCGATTGGACCTTTTCCATCTATAGGCTGGCCCAGAGGATTAACCACCCGTCCCAACATTGCATCTCCTACAGGTGTTTCAACCAAACGACCTGTCCTTTTTGCAAGGTCACCTTCTTTTACCAGTCGAGTTTCGCCAAACAACACAAGACCTACATTATCTTCTTCCAGGTTCAATGCCATTCCAAAAACACCATTTGGAAGTTCAACCAGTTCAGAACTCATTACATTTTCAAGACCGGATGTACGGGCAACACCATCACCCACTTCAATAACTTCTCCGACCTCTGCTACATCAACCGAACCATCGAATTTTTCAATCTGTTCGCGAAGTAACTGGGTTAATTGATCAGTATGTATATCCATGATTTCCTAATATTTTATGATTGCAGCAACTCCTGTTTGAGTGTGTATAATTGGTTCTGGACAGTTGCATCCAAGAATGTATTTTCGATCCTAAGTCTTATTCCACCAACCAAAGATTCATCAACCTTAAGAGATAAATCTATGGTTTTATCAAGAGCGGAGCTCAATGAAGATTTTAAGGATACAATTTCAGATTCATCCAATTCACTGGCGACTGTTCCTTCAACAGATACAATATTTTTCCCTACTTTATAGCGGTGATTGAAGAGATTTGTCACATCTTGCAATTGGTGTAATGCTTGGCTCCCTTCGAAATGAGAAACCAATTCACCAACCAATGGCTGACCAAATTCGCCCAGAACAGTGTTTAAGATTTTTGTTTTGTCTTCACCTGTTATTCTTTTTGATTGAATGAAGGTACGAAACTGGCTATCTGTCCGAACCAATTCATTCAAGATTGTTAGAGCATTATACACAGCATCCAAAACATTGTTTGATTCTGAAACCGTGTACAGTGCTTCGGTAAGGTGCTTTGCGGTATGTTTACGCATCATAACCTTTCAGGTTCTTTAATGAGTCTTCAATAAGGTCTTGGTTATCTTCCTTAGACAGATTCTTCCTAATGACTTTTTCAGCTACGGTTATAGCCAAGCCTACAACTTCTTGACGAACCTCGCTGATCGCCTTATCTTTTTCAACCTGGATCTGTTTTTCAGTTTCATCCCGAACTTTTTTTGCATCTTCGCCAGCTTGAGCCATAATATCTGCCTTGATCTTTTCAGCAGCAGATTTCGCTTCTACACGAATAGATTGGGCTTCAGATCTCGCCTCAGAAATGATGGCTTCAGATTCAGTATTGAGACGTTCTAATTCCTGCTTGGCCTTTTCAGCGTCTTCCAAAGAAGATTTGATCGTGTTTTCCCGGGATTCCAATAGTGTTAGCAATGGTTTCCACGCGAACTTTGACAACACAAAGAAAAGGATCAGAAAAGTAAGGATCGTCCAGATGAACAGACCCGGATCCAATTGGACTAAAGGGTTTGGAACACCTGCCCCTCCTTGAGCCTCTGTGGACTCATAAAGGCCTTCGTCTCCGGGAATACCCCAGTATTGATCCATAATTCCTTAAGAATTCCTGTTTAAAGAATTAGCATTAAAAAAATGAACACTTCTGCCAGAATTGCAACACCTTCCAAAAGAAAGAGCGGCAGATTCACAGCAGCAGTGATCTTATCAGCAGCTTCTGGCTGGCGGGCAATACTCTCCGCTGCCGATGCTGCAAAACGACCTATCCCCAATCCAGCTCCAATTACCGTCAGACCTAATCCGACTGGTACAAATACAGTTGCTTCCATTATTTATATCCTTTTTTTATTTAATGATGAACATTGATTGCCATTCCAACAAACACAGCTGTTAGCAAAGTAAATACATATGCCTGCACCAGAACGACAATGATTTCAAGTGCCGAAATAGCCACAGCGATAGGGATTGCGACAAATGCCACACCCAGTCCTGCTGCTGTACTATGAAACATTTCGCCAAAAATAGCCATGAGAGATAAAAGTGCCAGTAGAGCAATGTGACCCCCAGTCATATTTGCAGCCAAACGCATGGTCAGTGCAAAAGGTTTTACAAAAAGTCCCATGATCTCAATAGGAATCAAGATAATATAAACGGGCCACGCTAATCCATGGGGAACCAGATTTTTCCAGTGGTTTAAAAACCCATGGGCCAGGGCACCGGCAATTATGATAGAAAAAAATGTGATGGTGGCCAGCCCGGCAGTCACATTAAAATTTCCTGTGGCTGTAACACCTCCGTGTAAAATTCCATTTACAACATTATGAGAATCAGATACCGGAACACCTAAAAGAAATCGGTTGAACGCCCCCAAAACATCAAAAATAGGGATCATCCCAATCCCGTTTGCAAATAATATGAAGAAAAAGAAAGTCAAAACAAGCGGTGTCCAGGTCATAACCCATTTGGGACCTACATTGGGTTTAACGATAGAATCCCGAATAAATTGAACGATGGTTTCCAAAGCATTCATCCAGCCGGTTGGAACTGGACGACCACCGGCTAAAAACCGTCTAACGGGGATAATTACAGCAATTCCAATTAAGATGGTTACCAACCACAGCATGAATACATGTTTGGTGACGGAGAAATTGATTCCATACAGGGTGGGGAGATGAATAATTGGATGGGAAATATCTGAATTAGAAACATGGTGGATAATATTAGGTCCCACCTGTTCCATTACACTATTGGAGGTATGTCCGGCTTCAACTGCGCTCATTTTACTATTTTTTAGGCATTGGTTTTATATGATTGTGAAATGCGTTTTATAATGACCGCTTCAAGTACATGAAGTCCAAGAAAAAAGCCGGAAAAGCTACAAATGAATGGAATTGGTTCAAAAGAATAAAGTTTAAATAAGGTTAGAATGGCTGCACCATAATAGACCATTTTAAGAGCAAATCCCTTGGCAATTGTTTTTGTTACAAGAAACGGGTCTTTTTGTGCTGCGGAACCAATGAAGTACAGGGTAACGGTACCGGCTAAAACCGGTAAGATCCAGCCGAGAAACAGTTCTAAACCGTAGACTGGATATAGGCCGGCAGTTAATCCAAGAACCCCTAAAGACGCTAGTATCCCATAGATGAATAATCTCAAGGTTTATGAGTTCGAACTGTTTTTAACAAATGATAAAACCCTAATATTAGTCCAATGGCCAGGCCCGACAAAACTCCTATGGGAGAGGATCCATTATATGCGTCAATATACCAGCCCAGGAATGTAAAAATTAGAACGGATGCTAAAAGACCATAGGATGCAGAAGCTGCTGGTCCAGACTGTTGTAAAATTTTTTGAAAATAAGCGAAGGATTTCCCTAGATCAGACCCGGAGCGGTTTTCAGATTCTGTCATAATCAGGATGGGGATCCGGAATCATCATCTTCCCCAATAGCAATATCACATTTACCTTCAAATTGAGCACCATCTTCAATAAGGAGTTTCCTGTAAACAATATCACCCTTCAATACACATTGTTTTCCAAGAACCACCTGCCCATTAGAATGAATATTTCCAAGAACGGTTCCTCCAACCCGAATATCACTCCCGCTGATATTTCCATCCACTACAGCATTCTGAGCCACACGAACCGGTCCTTTTGTTTCTATATCACCATTAATCTTTCCATAGATGATGATTCCTTCATTGAGACAGACGGGGCCATCGATCCGGGCATCAGCACCAATCATGGTATGAACATTTTGAAAATTGATTTTACTCATTAAGCAAAGTTAAATCCGTTGCACGGTATTCGGGAAAATAGATCAGCGGATCCATGGCAACAAATTCCCGCCATACCTCGAAATGCAAATGGGGCCCTGAAGACATCCCTGTGTTGCCCACCAGTCCAATCACTTCACCCCTGGTAACCGTATCCAGTTGCTGTTTGAAATTCTGTTTATTATGTCCATAATGTGTAAAGTAATCATCACCGTGATACAGTATGATAAGGTTACCAAATTCATAGGTCCAGCTGGAAAAAACTACGACACCCGAGGCAGCGGCCATAATGGGTTCTCCTTCTTTAGCAACAATATCAATACCGTGATGTGTCTTTGTAATGAACAGACCCGCCTTCCCTGAACGCTGGCTTACAAAACCCTGGATGGGGGCAATAGAAGGTATATTTTCTATGAAAGAGATCTGTGTTTTCGGCGTTGAGACTATTCCTGTTAAAGAATCTGAAACCACTGGTCGTTCATCAATATCCAGCGTGGTGCCTAAAGAATGCCGGACCAGTTCATCCATTTGTTTCACACGTTCCAGATTTCGAGTGAGTTCTAAAACATTCAGTCGTTCAGATGCGAATTGGTCGTGACGGTCTTTGATCTCAGCATAATCTGCCATTTTTGGTACAAAATAAACCAAGATTCCCAATCCGCATACAATCAGGATTCCCGCTGCTGAAAGCATCAACCGAATAGCAGTTTTTGAAATGTGATACGACCGGGTTCCGGTTTCATCATCCGGAATAAACATGACCGTATATTTTTCCGATTTCATATTGGAGTCAGGAAATAGAATTTATGAGATCAATAATACGCTCAAGATCATCATCAGAAAAATAGGAGATTTCAATGCTGCCACCCTTTTCGCCAGGCTTAAGTTTTACTTTTGTTCCTAGTACTTCAATAAGCTGGTTTTCCAGCGCTGCAACCTGAGGAGACACGGGAGTGACTTTTATTTTTTTCTTTTCGGGTGGCTGGTTGAATGCTTTCACCCATGCTTCAGCAGCGCGAACGCTTAAATCTTTATTCAAAATATATTTCCAGATTTTATCCATAGCTGGACCTGTTTTTGCCTGTAAAATAGCACGGGCATGTCCTGCTGAAATATGCCCTTTCCTTAAGCTTTTTCGAATATCTGATGGCAATTTGAGTAAGCGCAGTGAATTTGAAACTGTAACTCGTTTCTTTCCAACGGCTTTTGCAATGGCTTCATGGGACATGTCAAATTTGGAATTCAGCACAGCATACGCTTCAGACTCTTCCAGGGGATTCAAATCTTCTCTCTGGATATTCTCGATCAAGGCCATTTCCAACATTTCTGCATCGTCTTTAACGGCAATCACGTAGGCTGGAATAGTTTTTTTTCTGGATTTTTTTGATGCTCTCCAGCGACGCTCACCTGCAACCAGTTCATAACCCGAGTCAACTTCCCGTACAGTGACCGGTGTAACTACACCTTTTTCTTTAATCGATGCTGCCAGTTCATCCAGAGCAAATTCATCAAAATCCCGACGGGGTTGATTTGGATTTGGCCGAATATCTTTTAAGGGGATTTCTGTTATACCTGGCTTTGCAGCAACAGGTTTTTTAAAGGGTTTTTTCTTCTGGTCTTTTTTGGGACGGATCAGTGCTTCTAATCCCTTGCCTAACCTGTTAACTGACACGCTGGAGTATCTCCTCTGTCAAACTCATATAATTTCTGGCTCCGGTGGAATTGGCATCATATAAAAGAGCAGGTTTCCCAAAACTCGGTGCCTCACTTAACCGAACATTACGATGGATGAATGTTTTAAACAATTTTTCCTTAAAAAAGCTATCTACTTCTTCCACGACCTGTTTCGATAAATTCAATCGGCTGTCATACATCGTCATTAGGATCCCGGTGATTTCTAATTTTTTATTTAAGTGCCGCTGCACCAGTCGAACCGTATTCAACAGCTGACCTAACCCTTCAAGGGCATAATATTCGCACTGAATGGGAATCACAAGTGCATCAGAAGCAGTAAGAGCATTAATGGTCAGCAGTCCCAGGGATGGTGGGCAATCAATAATAATTATATCATACTTTTTTTTGATGGGTCTTATTGCCTTCTGCAGCTGATATTCCCGGGCCATAACACTTACCAGTTCGATTTCCGCACCTACCAAGTCATGGGTGGAAGAAATAATGTCCAGGTGCGAAAATGATGTATGTGTGATGGCTTCTTTGATACCATCACCCCGCAGGAGGACATCATAAATAGAACCGTTTGTTTCTTCAAACAAATCTGCCAATCCCGTGGTTGCATTAGACTGGGGGTCCAGATCAATGAGTAGGGTACTCACTTCTGTTACAGCCATACTCAAAGCAACATTGACTGCTGATGTGGTTTTTCCCACACCTCCTTTTTGATTCGTGAATGCTAAAACAATAGCCATGGATAGTTTAAAACTAAAAAATCGGGGGCAAAATTTAGGATACCTTTTTCTATTGCCTGAAGTAAAAGATAAAGAAATTAAAACCAATTCAAATTGCATTAACTTTAGGTCATAAATCTTTGCAAATATTTTATTCAAATAAATGAAGGCACTTGTAAAAAAATCTCCAGAGCACGGAATCTGGATGGAAGATGTTCCCGAACCCCAATGCGGCACCAATGATGTAAAAATAAAGGTCACACATACAGGCATATGTGGAACGGATCTTCATATTTATACATGGAACGAATGGGCCCAGAGAACGTTGGATCTACCTCTGATCACAGGACATGAATTTTGCGGAATAGTAGAAGAGATTGGTCCAGGCATAACCCATTATAAACCAGGGGATCACGTATCCGGTGAGGCCCATATCACCTGCGGATATTGTCGGAATTGCCGTGCGGGCAAACGACACCTTTGCCATAAAACGATTGGTGTCGGCATTCAGCGTGATGGCGCGTTTGCAGAATATTTAGTCATACCGGAATCCAATGTTTGGCCCATCCATAAAGACATTCCTTCAGAGATTGCTGCCTTTTTTGACCCCTATGGAAATGCAGCTCACACCGCCCTTTCATTTGAAATGGTTGCGGAAGACGTTCTTATCACCGGAGCGGGGCCCATTGGAATCATGGCAGTTTCTATATGCAATTTTGTTGGAGCGAGGCATGTGGTAATTACCGACGTGAATGATTATCGATTGGATCTTGCGAGAAAAATGGGAGCATCCAGAGCCATCAATGTTTCCCATGAAAGGATTTCAGATGTTTTTGAAGAACTGAATATGTCAAATGGATTTGACGTTGGGTTGGAAATGTCCGGTAACCCGGATGCATTTAAGGATATGTTAGAAAATATGTATCATGGTGGAAAAATAGCATTGCTTGGTCTGCTCCCTAAAGCCACCCAAATTAATTGGGATGACATTATTTTTAAAGGGCTCCATGTGAAAGGGATCTATGGCCGGGAAATGTATGAAACATGGTACAAGATGACCCAGATGCTCAGAAGCGGATTAGATATTTCCCCTGTCCTGACCCACAAACTGCCGATTGATGATTTCCAGGAAGGTTTTGATATTATGGAATCGGGCAACTGCGGAAAAGTGGTTCTTGAATGGTAAATGGATAATACCAAAAAACATTTCTTAGATATCCTTTCCCAGATCGAAGCGGAAGGACTTTATAAAAGAGAACGAACTATCACCACCCCGCAAGGTGTGGATATTTCCACGGTTGAAGGCGGAGAAGTTCTCAATTTCTGCGCCAATAATTATCTCGGGCTTGCCAATCATCCCCACATTATTGAAGCAGGCAAGGCCGCTATGGACGATCATGGCTTTGGCATGGCTTCGGTCCGGTTTATTTGCGGAACACAGGATCTCCATAAAGAATTGGAATCCAGGATCTCTGACTTTTTCGGTACCGATGATACAATCCTTTATACCTCCTGTTTTGATGCCAACGGCGGTTTATTTGAAACCATTCTTGGCCCGGAAGATGCCGTTATATCTGATTCATTAAATCATGCTTCCATCATTGATGGTATTCGCCTGTGCAAAGCGCAGCGGTTCCGTTACTCCAACAGCGACATGGGTGATTTGGAAGAAAAACTCAAGGAAGCCCAAGGGGCTCGTTTACGAATGATTGCCACCGATGGTGTCTTTTCCATGGACGGGTATATTGCCAAGTTGGATAAGCTCACCACCTTGGCAGAAAAATATGATGCCATGGTCATGGTGGATGACAGCCACGCCACTGGGTTTGTCGGGAAAACTGGTCGTGGCTCGGCGGAGCATTGCGGCGTCATGGAAAAGATCGACGTCTGGACATCCACATTAGGAAAAGCATTGGGCGGTGCCTCGGGAGGGTTTACCACAGGCAGGCAGGAGATCATTGATCTTTTGCGGCAGAGATCCCGCCCCTATCTTTTCTCCAATACTGTGGCACCAGCAATCGTTGCGGCGGGCTCCAAAGTATTCGATATGCTTTCCGCCACCACGGAACTCCGGGACAAACTGGAAGAGAACACCCATTATTTTCGTACCAAAATGGCAGCGACCGGGTTTGATATATTAGACGGAATTCATCCCATTGTGCCTATTATGCTGCATGATGCTGTTCTGGCTCAGACCATGGCGGCTGAGATGCTAAAAGAGGGAATATATGTGGTTGGATTTTATTTCCCCGTTGTTCCAAAAGGGCAAGCCCGAATTCGCGTACAAATCTCCGCTGCTATGGAAAAAGAACACCTTGATAAGGCCATAAATGCTTTTGCAAAGGTCGGGAAAAATATGGGGCTGATTACCGAATAATTTTAATACCTGTTCCCTTGCCACCCAGAGAAGCCCAAGGGTATATTCACCGGCTTTTTTAAAGCTGATATTTCAATTTTAACATGCAACACAATCTAACGCCCAGATATCTGATTATCGGTGTCATCCTTGCATGGGCTGTCTATGCCCTGTTGCCCACGTGGCAATACCAGAATATGACCGAAGATAAGAAAGAAGAACTGCGTACTGCAGGAGAATTGGAACGGGTAGAGTCTCGTATTATTCGCCAGGGCTTAGACTTGAAAGGCGGCATGTACATCGTGCTTGAAGCAGATATTCCTGCCCTTATGGGCAACCTTGCTTCTTTAAAGGATGATCGTCTTGAAACTATCATCGAAGGTGCCCAAAAGAAATCTACCAATCCGGATGTAGATTTTTTCACTGCATTTGAAGAAGACGTAAAAACAGACGGCATCAAACTTTCCCGTTATTATCATGAATATGGTGCATCCCTGGATGACATTATAACAGCGCTGAAAGATGAAGCGGATGATGCTATTAACCGTGTACTGGAAATTCTCCAGAATCGGGTGGATCAGTTTGGCGTCTCTGAACCTACCATTCAAAAACAGGGTAAGCATCGTATTGTAGTGGAATTAGCTGGGATACAAGATTCAGAAAGAGCACGAGCCCTTCTGCAAAGCACAGCACTTCTTGAATTTTACCTGGTAAAAAATATTGCTGTCACCAATGAAATAATCGCCCAGCTGGACGATGTATTAAGAGAAAAAACAGATTCATCTGAACAGCCTGAGCCTGAAGAGAAACCGGCAAAAAAAGATGAAAAAGACGATGAATCAACAACAGTCTCTGAACTTTTTGGAGATTCAGAACCTGTAACCGGTGATACATCCCAGGGAACCATTGATGATATATTTGCAGACGCCCCCTTTTCAGGTCTTCTTACAGCCCTTCCAGGTGATATGGGGATCGAAGAAAAAAATGTATATGCCTTAAAAAAATTATTGACCAGGCCTGAAGCTCAGTCAAAACTAGCCAATGCAAACGGGCAATTCCTTTTCAGCCAGGAGGCTCAGTCTACAACAAATGTAAATGACCCGGAAAAATATTACAGGCTCTATTACCTGGAGAACAGACCAGAACTGACAGGCGGAATTGTAGATGAAGCCCGCGCAGACCTGGGTACCCTTGGTGGTGGTTCGGCGGGACAGCCGGTCGTATCCCTCGCTATGAATAGCGAAGGGTCTAGAACCTGGTCCCGGGTTACAGGTGCAAATGTAGGCGAAAGGATTGCCATCGTGTTGGATAAAAAAGTTCATATGGCACCTTCAATCCGTGAAAAAATTCCTGGCGGAAGAACACAGATTGAAGGGTTTGCTGATATCAACGAAGCAAAAGATATTGCCATTATTCTACGGGCTGGTGCTCTGCCTGCACCCGTCAATATAATTGAAGAGCGCATTGTAGGACCCAGCCTGGGTGCAGACTCGATCGCACAGGGTACACAGGCCGTACTTATTGGGCTTGCACTGGTCCTGATCTTTATGCTTGTCTATTATAAACTGGCGGGAACCCTGGCAGATTTTGCTTTGATCTGGAATATACTCTTAGTTCTAGCAGTGCTGGCTTCGCTGCAGGCCACCCTTACGCTTCCCGGTATCGCTGGTCTGATCCTGACTGTAGGCATGTCTATTGATGCCAACGTGATCATTTTTGAACGGATTCGGGAGGAACTTCGTAAAGGAAAAACACCCAAGACTGCCATTGATTCCGGCTACGATCGAGCACTCACCGCCATCATTGATGCTAATGTGACAACCCTGATCGCATCCCTGGTGCTTTATCAGTTTGGAACAGGACCTATAAAGGGATTTGCAACTGTACTGTTTTGGGGAATCCTAATCAGTATGTTCACGGCAGTATTCATCACACGAACCATTTTTAGTGCCTATGTATCTCGAAAAACCCTGACCAGTTTGAGTATATAAGATGAGAATTATAAAAGAGACGCATATTGATTTCATGAGCAAAACCGGTCTGGCCGGGCTCTTCTCTGCTGCATTGATCTTAGCCGGCATCGTGTCTATGGTCGTGAATGGAGGGCCAAAATTGAGTATTGACTTTAAAGGCGGAACCATGGTGGCTGTGAATTTCACTGACTCCGTGGATATCAATGAAATTCGGTCTGCAATAGCAAATGTATCTATCGATGGGCAGACTTTCGATTTTAGTAAAGCAGAGATCAAGCATTTTGGAGATGAATCCAATGTAGCAGTTCGCCTTGCAAGTATGGATAATGAACCGGAACAGTTTTCCCAGAAATTTGTAGATAAAATGGCAAAAGTGTATCCCGAACTCGTTCCTGAGAACTGGACAGATTTCATTCTTTCGATTGAAAAGGTTGGACCCAAGATTGGAGCGGAGTTGAGTAGTGATGCTATCATGGCCATCCTCAGTGCCCTGGGATTGATCTTAGTTTATATATCAATTCGATTTGAGTTCAAATACGCTGTAGGTGCCATTGCAGCCCTGACCCATGACGTGGTTATCACCCTGGGAATTTTTTCCTTACTGGGATATGAAGTATCCCTGGCTGTGGTTGCAGCATTTTTAACTATTGTGGGATATTCCCTGAATGATACCATTGTAATCTTTGACCGTGTTCGGGAAAACGTAAAAGCACTGAAAAGTGCTACTCTGGGATCTGTAATTAACCAGAGTATCAATGAGTCACTGAGCCGGACAATCATTACATCGCTGACCACTTTTTTCGTTGTATTGATCCTCTTCCTTGTTGGAGGTGAAGTGATACATAGCTTTGCTTTTGCAATGATTGTTGGCGTCATTGTCGGTACCTATTCCAGTATCTTTGTTGCCAGCCCAGTTGTAATCAGAATGGGGGCAAATAACTAATAAACAGATTTTAAATGTTCTGATCATTAAAATCGCCCCTTACTGCGGGGCGATTTTTTTATGAAACCTAAAGTACTTTTAAATTACGCAATTCTCTGTTTGATCTGGGGAACAACCTGGATTGTACTGAAAAAAAGCCTAATGGATGGGACCCCGCCCCTTTTTGGTTCCGGCATCCGTTTTTTTGTTGCAGGGTTGATTCTCTGGGCTGTTATTTTTTATAAAAAGGACCTGCCGCCCTTTACAAGTCAAGCAATGCGGATCTATTTCCAGTTTGGAATAATGAACCTGACCATCAGTTATGGCCTCACCTATTGGGCTACCCAATTCATTTACTCCAGTTTGTCATCTATAATCTGGTCGGGATTTCCCCTGTGTGTAGCCGTTTTCTCTTATTTCATGCTGCCGGATGAAATTCTGACAAAAAAGAAAATATTGAGCCTGATACTTGGAACGTCAGGAGCCCTGCTTATTTTGAAGGAAGGTATGAATTTTGCAGAGAATCAGGTTCTATTTGGGATTATCATGGTCATGATCGCAGTAATCATTGCTTCCTATCCCAGCGTTTATTTGAAACGATACAGCAATGTGGTTTCTCCCCTTCATCTGAATGCCATGAGCCAGCTTATGGCAGGGATACTGTTACTCTCTGTTTCGTTTATTTTTGAATCGAACCAGCAGATGAACTGGAGCCGATACAACATCTTTGCTCTTGTATATCTTACGGGTCCCGGCTCTCTGGTTGCCTGGTTCATATATATCTGGCTCTATTCCCATATCTCCATGGCGCAGATCTCTTATATTGCTTTTTTCCCGCCTGTATTGGCATCAATCCTGGGGTGGATTATCCTGGATGAAACATTAACCGTTCTCGCTATATTTGGGGGCGGGCTGGTCATTCTAGGCGCAGTGCTTGTCAACCTCAATGAATGAAATTTCAAGAATAAAAACTCCCATTGGAATCCTGGAAGTCCGTACCAATAAAAAAGGTGTTTATCAGGTCCGTCTTACCCCGGATATGGAAGCATGGGAACAGGAAACACCGCCTGGAAAACGATCTATTGTTATGAATCAGGTTTTGAAAGAGCTCCAGGAGTATTTTGCGGGTAATAGAAGGTGCTTTACTGTACCTCTGGATCTTGATATGCCCCCCTTTTATAAAAAGGCACTGTTAGAAGTATCCAAAGTTCCCTTTGGCAAAACCAGTTCCTACCAGGAAATTGCCAGACGGGCGGGAAATGCAAAAGCCGCTCGAGCAGCAGGGACAGCAAATGCGAATAACCCCATTGCAATCATTATCCCCTGTCACAGAATTGTATCATCCGATGGTACATTAGGAGGGTATGGCGGAGGTTTAGATAAAAAAATGATACTTTTAGAACATGAAGGAGTAAACATCACACTTTAATGACTCGCTTTTATTCACTTGCAGGACGATTTAATTTTACTGCCTTATGAATTCGATCACACAGAACTTTAGATCGAAATTATTTGCAGGGGTTGCAACTCTTCTGCCCCTATACCTGACATTTTTTGTAATAAAATTTCTATTTGTGACTCTGGAAGAGATGTCAGACCCCCTCTTAAAAAGATTTAACCTGGATATTCCCGGACTTGGTATTATTCTTACAGTTCTTTTAATTTATATTCTTGGGTTTCTCGTTACCAATTTTCTGGGCCGTAAAATTTTTAATCTCGGTGAACGGATTGTTAAAAAAGTCCCCATCGTCAATATGATCTATACCACGCTGAAACAAATCACAGATACCTTTACAAAAGGGTCCACCGACGCATTTGAAGGCGCAGTATACATTCAATACCCGCGCCAGGGATTGTGGACTATGGCATTCATTAGCGGTGAATCCAAAACCAAGGATGGTGTTCCTTACTACCATCTATTTGTACCGACGACACCGAACCCTACCTCTGGATTCTTTCTCATGATTCCCCAAGCAGATACAGTGGCCACAGGTATGTCAGTTGAAGATGGTCTGAAAACAATCATTTCTGGAGGACTGCTAGCACCGGAGGAAAATCCCTTACCCTAGTGACCGGATGAAAATAGGGTATATAGACGGGATATAATTCTCACCAGAATAACCTCATTGGATAATACGTCTCTCACTTTAATTCTGGTCCTTTTTGCCAGCTATATGATGGGTTCATTTCCCACCAGTATGCTTATTGGGAAATTGATCCGCGGGATCGATATTCGAGAGCAAGGGAGCGGGAATGCTGGCGGTTTTAATGTACTTCGGGTTTTAGGATGGAAACCAGCCCTGGTCCTTGTTGTATTTGATATATTTAAAGGATGGCTGCCAGCATTTTATTTAGCACCTGTTTTTTTTAAAGGAACAAATCTACCAGATTTGGGTGTCTTTCAGGTCCTATGCGGGTTTTGTGCTGTTTTAGGTCATACTTACCCTGTATTTGCTGAATTTAAAGGTGGAAAAGGCGTGGCTACCCTGGCAGGAATGATGATCGCTTTGTTTCCCCAGGCAGTCCCCATCTGCATGGGCATATTCACAGTTACGGTGATCCTGACCGGGTATACTTCCGTTGGGTCAATTATAGCCAGCGCATTTTTACCTGTAATTTTGCTGATATTCCCCCTCTTTGGCTTTGAACCGGCAGAATTATCATTATTGATCTTTAGCTTGTTGGTACCTTTTTTTATGATTTTTACTCATCGATCCAATATAAGCAGGCTTCGGATGGGTGAAGAAAACCGGTTCGAAAAAGCAATGATCTTTAATAAAAGAGCTTAGAATTTCTGTCCAATTCCCCAGTGGAGTGCTCCTGAGTTCCACTGACCATTACGATACCCCCAGCCATAATCAATACGGAATACATCAACCATGGGAAACGGTATGCGAATCCCAAGACCCGTTCCGTACATTGACAATTGATCATTAAGGGTATTCCAGTTATCCGCAATTACTCCTGCATCAGCGAATGCCACAAGTACCAATCCTAATTCAGCTCCAAGAGATGTTGCATATTTTGGAATGATCTCCTGCCTTAATTCCATGGAAGCATGGACAGATTCATGCCCGAAACGAAACGCTTCTTCTTCTGAATAATAGAGCCTGGAATCCGGTAAAGGCCAACCCCGCACAGTCAATGAACTGCCAAAATAATTGAGCCAGAATTTTTCTTTTTGACCCCATTTTCTGTTCACAGTGCCATTTAATGCAAGTACAAGTTTTTTATCATCATTATTTAATGTGAGAAACAATGAATAAGATTGCTTCCAGAATGTAGTCCATAGACTTTTGGGATCAATCCCTGCTGTATGATGAATAAAATGAGAAAATAAAACACCTTTACCTGGATTCCAGTAAATATCCCGGGTATCATATTTGAGAGAAGTTTGGGGTGCAAAATAAAAGTATTCAGATGAGTCCTTCTCATTGGTATACAGTTTTGATTCAAGTTCAAACCCCACTGATGTTTTGATATGGTCTCCAAACCATTTTCCAAAATTGATTTGGAACCAGCTATTATCAATATCCCGGTCTAAAAATTTATGCTTGAACAGGGAACGTCCCAGACCAAATGACAAAGACACATGATTTCCGAATATCCACGGGTCACTGAAAAATATCCCATACGTATCTATACCCCCAAAACTCCCGTTAAATCCCAGAGATTGATTTCGGCCACGGAAATTGGTAATAACCCAACCCCCTGCTAGGGACCAGCCTGTGTCTTCTCCATATATTGGTAAAGCCCCGGGTGGTGTTTTCTGAATGGATTCTGTGATCGTAAACGTTAAAATGGCTGTTCCATCTTCCAGGGGAACCGCCCGCCAGGCCACTTCACTGAAGATACCCAGGTTCTCCAAACGATTTCGATCTTCATCGGCCCGGATGCTATCCAAAGGTGCATACAGGGGATGCTGGATCTCACGCTTAATAATATAATCCAGCGTTTTAGTATTTCCCTGGAATTCAATGGCTGAAATCTTTGGAGTATACCCCTTTTCTGAAAAAAGGGCAGATAGGAGCAGGGGAAATAAAAAAAGGCCTTTATAAGGCCTTTTTTTAAGTTTGAATGTAAACACAGGTTAAATATCGATCCCCTGTACCATTAGGCGTTTCTTGTATTCGATCCCCTGCTTAGAATAGGTATCATCAATGGCTTTTTCCAGTTTATCCACCACTTTAAAACTTTTCGTTTCCACTTTTATATTGCGCTCATCCAGTTCACGAACCTTATACGATGAATTCACATCTTCATAAATGTGCCATACACCGTCGAATTCCTTAGGTGTGCCATATTCCATGAGCACTTTATGCTTTATGATATCCGATGATGTAAGTTGGGGAAACCCCGTATCCTTCAGTTTAACTTTCTTCGTGATTCCTTCCAGGATAAAATGTGAATCATTATTATTCGTTGTACTGTAGATAAAGTCAACATTCACAAATTCCAGCATTATGAGCTCATGTGTCAGCCGGGATGTGTACTGGAATTCCACGGATGCCCGTTTGATTGGCAGAACAAACCCTTCCCGTGTGGTACGATTATCATCATGATATACCACTTCCACCGTAGTATCCGGAATGATAGACAGCACTGCCGGCAGATTGGATTCCCAGGGTGCCAGAAGTTCATCCCGGAAGACCCAGCCACTGGGAATTCGCTTGACCGGGATCACAGATTCAATATTTTTTCGGGTCGCAACCTCTGTGGTTGAGAAATCTTCTGTCATATCATCTCTCTGGCTGCTTGCTTTCTGTTCGCTTTTCTTTTCTTTGTCAGAAGTTTTCTTAGAACCAAACAATTGCAGTCCATCTCCCCTCAAAGGCATGAGGATTGCAAATGCTAAGCTGTATATAATTATCTTTTTCATAATTTTTTCTTTTAATGGAGTGACATTACCTCGGAATTTTTGGTACAATCAACCATTAGAATTTATGGAACTTAATACATTGTCCTATAAAAAAAAAGGCCCTCTAAAAAGAGAGCCTTTTCAGAATAAATAGGTAATGGATCTATTTACGTCCCCTAGCCATAGGTGAACGGGCAACATCTCCATCTTTATTAATGTAATAGAGATATCCTGCTTCACGGGTTACTCCCGCTGCGGCAACTTTTGTTGCAGTGTTTTTTGCACCTTTTCCTGCTCGAGCCATTTTTGAACGGGAAACATCTCCATCCTTATCTAGATAATATAAATACCCTTTATCTTTTGTCACACCCGTTGCTTTGACTACTTCTTGCTGTTTAGCCATTTAAGACCTCCATTTTAGTGTTTGATTTGTTCTTTGGTAGTGGATAGAGAGTAAACTCTACCTCTCTCGTCGGTAATTGTACAACTTCTCGTCGGTAACTGTCAAGACTTTTCTCGACGAGCGCTCGACGAGAAAATTTCAGTGATTTTTGGTGATTTTTTCAATGACTGTGTTTTTGTTCTCAGTAACTTAAATTATCTCATTGAAAGAGAATTTATGGTATATGCCCCGGTAGCTCAGCTGGATAGAGCAACAGTTTTTCTATACCCAGTAAGCGATTTTAAAACTGATCTTCTAATCTCTCACGGGCCAAAGCATTGATAAGGATATAAAACATCTTAATTCTTTTCAAATAACCTAATCCAGTCAGCTTCTCCCACAATATAGGCAAACGAATATGGATCTCCTGTACTAAGCAAGCTTTGATAATATTCTTTTGCTTTCATCATATCCTTTTTTTCATATACATACCAGTTGGCTAAGCTATACAAAGCGATTTCATCAATGATAATTTCCGATTCTTTAAGTTCTCCTTTGTAAAATAAACACGATTGATGGTAGCTCATGTTTTCGATGATGTCCATGTCCTGATGAACCTCATTAATAACAGCATTGGATTCCTCAATTTTGTTTAATCGGCTGTTAATCATATATAACCAATGACCGCCTGAAACAATATTGTCATCATATTTCTGAGTTACACTTCGCTTGCTGAATGCTTTGAGTGCATCGTTCATATCGTTTTTAAGATAATACGCTAACCCCAGATGATACCAGATGTTACCATGAAGTGTACTTAGAGGAATATTCTTGGCATTTGGCAAACCGTCAGGTTCTATTTGATCTGGTTGTCCATCAATCAATTGTGCTGCTTTTTCAAAGTCACTTATCGCCTTATCATATTGGCGAGTAGAAATGTATCTATGACCACGGTGACGATAAAAACGGGCGTCATTAGGATGATTTTTTATTCCTAAGGTAAATAGTTTGATGGCTTCCTGGTAGTACCCCAAATAGGCTGTTCTACGACCGTACCAAATTAGAGCCTCTGCATTGTTTTGATGATTAAAATAGGTGGTTTGTGCTGACTTAAACTGATCAAATGCTTTTCCGCCCTTTATTTCAGGGCTGTATAGCGTGTCTCCTAACAGTGTTATTGTTTCAATGGTGTGAACAGGATTGCTAAGATTTTCTGAATTTTGATAAGAATCACAAGAAAATAAAATTAAGGCGAAAGCTAATAGGTACAGGTTTTTCATAAGCATTTAGATGTTAATATTTCGTTGTTAAGTTACACGATGCTATTTAGACGACGTAATGTTTTTTGTTTTAAAAGTTTTTAGCCTGGGGTTCAAGTAGGACAAATTTGTGATTTATTGATGAATTATCTTACTCAACGTCCTGAAGTCAGACATAAGAGTTTGGCTGATATATACTTGATAGTGATGTTGAGGGCTCACCCACCCGAAAAATAAAAAGTACATAACTATACATAACAAAATTGGTATCTAATTGTCATATTTTGTCCAATTATGGCAAATTTATAAAAAAGAAAAGGGGAACAAAAAATACTCCCCAATTCTATGTATCACTCGTCAGTAAACGATTTTAAATTCAGCATCAAAATTCAGTGTATGCCCCGGTAGCTCAGCTGGATAGAGCAACAGCCTTCTAAGCTGTAGGTCACAGGTTCGAATCCTGTCCGGGGTACTCTCCTATTACCGTCGATAACTTATACTATATATAGTCAGTTTAACAGTCGGTTATTTAGTTCAATAAACGGCTAAAATTAGCCATTTCTGCTTGCATATCACTTGCATTGATAAAACAAACAGAAACGAGCAGGGGCTGTCAGCCGATTAGATTTCAACGAAAGTGAACCCCTATGGGGTGAAATCTGATGGGGTGACCTTCCTTGTATATTGAGTGCTCCCATTCTAAACTAATTTTAATTAATTAGGGAAGAATATTCGCACTATTCTAAAACTTTTCCTCAGCAAGGTAAATTATAGCCAGTAAAGAAAGAATCAATCTTTTTTACTAGTTTAGTGCGCTTGTTGAAACTTAGGAACTCTTATTGCTCTATACTGGGTTCCGTGTAATAAAAGATATAACAAGTATTCGGTTTCCTCATCAAGCCAAATGACTAAGAGCGTTCAACAGCTATAGACTACTTTTCTAGATAGATACCTTGATGAAAAAAATATCTATTCTAGAGTTTTATAGATAAGGTAGCACTATATACGTTTAGCTTGTTGGAAATAAGTATCTAACCTGACAGCGTAGAATATCACTGGCCAAGGAACCATTCTATTACAATACTTGGTAAATGGAAGAGGTATAATATCAGTATTCCTTGGAGTGATTTATCGCTCCATACTTACGTTTTGGGTACAGTACAGCTCTGAAGGATATTGTCCTTTTTAATTTTTACAATCCAAATTTCCACTGAACCAGCACTGTTTTGGAGTTATTCCTGAAACTTCAGTTTCGCCCATATTCAGTTTTATATTGGAACCATTTTCGACAGTATCGGAGAAAACCCTGGAAAATATATGCCTGTTAATTCAGGTGTGCCCAGGTAATCCAACGTCTGACCCTCGCAGCAGAACGTATTGAAACGGGTACTTTAAGGGTGATATTTTTTTATCAAAAATCTGTCTCTGATATAGTTCTCATATAGAGAATAATACCAGTGCCTGAATTTACAATTTCTCGAAGGTAAATCCCTGTATTATTTTGTTATTTTAATGAAAATATTTAAAAAATATCTATGCCATTCTTAGGCCCTTAAGGCAGGGGTTTTTTGTTTGTGGGATGTTGTGTAGATTTACTTTGAACAATTAAAAAAGG